>AR_comb_assmDRAFT_10074066_pt1 | contig 42948 bp, 53 predicted proteins | sample ArasoioldDNA_FD_10543 | JGI IMG/M metagenome (IMG submission 10543) | reverse complement strand
TTGCATAACCGGCGGCGGTGATCGAGACCACCGCCCCCTCGTAGACCTTGGTGGAGCCCTTCACCGGATGATCGGCGTAGGCCCCCTCCAGGATCGGACGGTTCACGTCAGCGGCGAGTGCCATGTGTTCGTGTCCTCAGCTCGCGGCCCGCTGGCCCTCGACCACGCGGAACTTGTGGCGGCCATTGGCGGTGACGCGCAGGTAAGCGAGGTAGTCGGCCTCCGAGCTGAACTCCTCCTTGAGGTCGGGCGAGGCTGCGAAATGCGCCTTGGCCTTCACCTCGTCGACCCTGCCGCCGGCGATGAGCTCGGCTTCCGAGGCCTTCGCGGCGCTCGACTCGAGCACGTTCCCGTTCCCGGCCCCGACGCCGGCGGCGGGATCCTTCTGGAGCGCGGCGAGCTTCGCCCCGCCCTTCTTGTCCCAGTCCTTCTTGAGCTCGAGCATGCACTCCTCGATCGGCTTGTCGCCGGCTGCGAGATCGAGCAGGAGCTGCTCCTGGTTCGGGAAGGCGAACTCGCGGAGCTTCGTTTCCCGCGTCCGACGGGTGTCGGCCAGGACCTTGACCTTCCGGTCGACCAGGGCCTCGATCTCCTGCGCGGAGAGCGTCACCATCTGCGCGCCGGCGGGCGGCGCCGGCGGCGCGGCCGCGGTGACGGCGGGGGCGGGAGCGGGAGTGGCCGGCGCCGGCGGAGCGGTCGGCGGGGTGGTGACGGGGGTGGACTCGTTCTTCGGTTCCGTGGCCATCTGGGCCTCCTTCGGGTCAAAGGTGAATGCGGCGATGACTGCGTCCGCGTCGGAGTTCGCCGCAAAGGCCTCCGCGCTCGTCTTCGGATCTGCGCCCAGGGCCACGAAGGAGACCTCGCGCAGCGTGCTCTTCCTGAAAACCGTCCCGGGACCCCGGAGCTTCTGCCCGTTGACCTCGACTTCGGTGCCTTCCTTCACGAACTCCACCGAGCCCTGGTCGATCCCCACCGAGGCCTGCCAGGGGAACCCTTCCGCGAGGAGCTGCTCGACCTCCTGGCCGTCGTCGGTAGCGCCGCTGAAGACGCCCTCGAGCTCGACCGAGGACTCTGTCGTGACCTTCTCGGTGAAGCCCACGATCCGGTCCCGCATGTGCTCGCGTAGGATCGGCATCTTCTGGGCGGAGAGCTTGAGCCCCGCAAGGTCGATGAGGGTTGCCCCCCAGAGCCAGTGCTGCATGGGCTTGCCGGAATAGGCGACCATGCGGAAGCGGCCGCGGTCGGCTTCGTCCTTCCCCTTGGCGAAGGTGAGGACAGCCCCCGGGTCCCGGAACTCAAAGGCCTCCGGCCGGAAGCGCCGGCCGGCCTCCATCGCCCGCGCGGCGGGCGGGAGCCCTTCAAGCGCTTTGTCTTTTCTCTTCGCCATCGGGCGCCTCCTCTCCATCTGCCTCTTCCCGAGGTTGCGGCGGTCCGTCCCCGCCAGGCACGGCCGCCGCCGGCAGAACGCCGAGCTCCTCCATGAGGCGCTTCTCCCGCGCGCGCTGCCGGAGGACGTCCTCCCAGTCGAGCCCGCGCGCCGCGCATTCGTCGGCAAGGGTGCTCAGGTTCCCGTCGAGCGCGTCGCGCGTGGCCGCCACCTCCTTCGCCGGGTCCACCCAGGTCCAGCCCGGGCCCACCCAGCGCGCGCGGGCGTACTCCTCGAAGTTCTCCTCGAAGTCCCGCCGCATGGGGAGCATGCCCAGGAGGAAGGCCTCGCGGAGGGCGCGCTCCCAGATCGGCTGACAGAACTTCTCCGCGAGCCAGGCCTGGAAGAGCCGAAAGACGCCCCGCACCTCATTGAGGCTCATGCGCCCCGAGGTGTAGGTGGTCTGCGAGAAGTCCTGCGAGACCAGCTCGTAGGGGGTGTTCAGGGCGGCGCCGGCCGAGCGGAGGAGCCGGCGCACGAAGGCGTCGAAGGCGTTATTCGGGCGGTTGGGGTTCGCCTCCTTGATGTCCTGACCCGGCGCCAGGTACTCCATCATCCCCGGCTCGATCTGCCGCTGGTTCTGCTTCTTCGCGTTCAGCTCGGCGTTCGCCGCGGCGGCCTGGAGCGGATCCGGCGCGGTGATGAAGAGCGCGTAGCAGGCGGCGATCTTGGCCGAGATCAGCTCCGCGCGGATGTACTGCCCGAGGTCCTTGTAGACGGTGAGGGCGGTGGAAAGAAAGGGCGCGCCCCGGCTCTGGTCCGGACGGAGGATCCGGTAGAGGTGGAAGCAGTTGGTCACTCCTGCCTCCAGGTCCTCCGCGGGCACGAAGACGAAGTCGTTGGTGCGGCGCGCGCCCTCGCCCTGCGAGACGTCCCCCGGGTGGGTCTTCTTGATCCAGTAGCCGAGCCGCTCCCCGAGCTCGCCGACCACCACGCCATCGCGGATCCGCAGATCGTTGATCTTGTCGCTGGGGGTGGAGACGCGGTCCCCCTCGATGACCTGGAGGCGGAGCGAGAACGGCTTCCTGCCCGGATCGGGCCGCGGGAGGACGAAGCTCTCCCCGTTCTCGAAGACCTGCCGGAGGATGAGCGCCTGGACCTCCCCGAAGTTCTGGAGGCCCGAGACGTCGGCCCGCTTCCAGAAACGCTGGAAGGCCTTCTCGCAAGCGCGCTGCCACTCGTCGGCCTGGGCCTCGGTGAGCCCGAGGGCGTCGCGGTCGAGGCGGGACTGCGGCCGCAGGCCTGCCCCGACGATGTTCCGGCACCAGACGTCCACGAGGCCCGACGCGTGCGGATCCGACCGGATCAGGTCCCTCGAGCGTTGGCGTAGGGTGTCGAGGTCCTGGAGCAGGTCCTCGTCGGGGGAGCCCCCCTGGGGGTTCCACTTCGAGTAGGGCCGCTCCTTCGAAGCGCCCAGGTAGCCGTAGCCCCCCCGCGCGAACTCCGCGTGGGCCGATCCGTGGATGACCCGGAGGAGATCGCGCCCGGCTTCCGCGCGATCGTGCCGCAGGCGGGCCTCCGCGCGGCGTGCGGCGAACCCGGGGAAGGCGGCCTGGAAGGCGCGGCTGAACGGTCCGGGCTTCGCCTCAGCCGTCAGCACGCGCCTTCAACCTCGAGGAAGCAGGTGCTCGAGCCCGCTCCCGGAGCGGCCGCGGCGGCGCCTGCGCCGCCCAGGGCAATGAGCGCGTCCACCAGCTCCTTGGGGGACGAGTACTCCACCAGGCGATCCCCGACCTGGTAGCGCTTGATCCCCGAGCCGATCTTGGCGGTGGCGGCCTCGAGGAGCTTGGCGTAGACGTCGGAAAGGTCGGCCATGGAAGCGATTGGAGGGGCACGAGTTCAGGAAGCCAAGGGCGTCATTCCAGAATCTGGAATAAAGTTCGGGAGTGGACGAAAACCGGGGCCCGGACCCGCGCTTTCGTCCACTACTTTAAGGGCCCACGTTCAAAGGACTTGAACGCAATTCCGCACTGCTGGCACTTGTGGTAGCGCATGCCCGGCGGGTTCCCGGGAGTCCCGGTCACCGGACAGTCCCGGGACCTGCAGCGAGGGTTCGGGCAGAAGACCGGATACCAGAGCACCGCGGGGAGCTGGGCAGCGGCCGGGACGGAGATCTCCGGCTCCTCCCTCCTCCCCTCCCTCCGGCGGGGAAGCCAGTCCTGCTCCCGTTCGATCCAGTCCTCGCCGCTCATCCCCACACCGATTCGCCGGCGAGCCAGCCGGGGTCTCGCTCGATCCATCCGTCCTCCCTGTCTTCTTCGTGCGCCGCCGGGGGCGCGGCCGCGGGGGCCGGCGCCCCCTCTCCCTCGAGGAACCGCACGTGGAGCATCTCCGCGGCGAACACGTTCAGCACCTCGCAGTCCCAGAGGTGGTTCGGTGCGCTCTCCGAAAGCGGCTCCCAGGTGCTCGAGGTCCTCCCGTGCCGGCGGTGGAGCACGCGTCGCTCTGAGGTGAGCTGCTTGACGTAGGGGTCGTCCTCGATCTCCCGGTGAACCATCCACTCGCCTCGCTCGCCCGGCTTCGCAGCGATGTAGGTCGCGAGCTGGTCCTTGAAGTGATCGGCCTTGAAGGTGAAGAGGACCACCCCGGGCTCCGGCTTCGAGGCCCGCCAGCTCGCGACGAGCCCGGGGTTGTTCGAGCCCTTGGTGGGCCAGGCGGCGGGCCGGTGGGTACCGCAGAAGAGGTAGACCTCCTTCGTGCGGAAGCCGCTGTCGATGAGCGCGCGGCGGATCCGGAGAGGCGTCCCGCCCTCCCGCGGCCACTCCCGCGCGAGGATCTCCGCGAGCTGGTCCCAGGTCTGCACCGCGCCGTAGTGGACGAGCCACGAGCGGAGCGCACTGCCCCACGCCCGGATCGCGAACCAGAAGTAGTCCGCCTGCACGTCGACACCGAGGGTGAGCACCCTGGCTTCGGCCGGGACGATTCCGGGCGCGTAGTCCCTCTTCGTGGCCTGGATCTTCTTCGCGTTGACGCTCTCGATGACCTCGACCCACGGCAGCGCGAGCCAGGAGTTCCGGAGATCCATCATGCGGCCCTGGTCGCCGAGCGAGTCGAGCCACTTCGCGGCCACTTCCCCCCAGCTCACCTGGGGGCTGTAGAGGACGTTCAGCTGGTAGCCGGCGATCGCGCGCGGCGGCCGCTCGCCCTCGAGCTCGCCATCGTCCCGGGCGCGCATTCCCTTCGGCACCCACCGGCCTCGCGCGACCATGCCCGCCTTCGAGGCCTCCCGGATCTCCCCGCCGCAGGCCTCGCAGACGTACCAGGCGAGGTTCCGCTCGAGGACCTCCCGCGGGGCCACCTTCTTTTCCCACTTGAGCCCCCTGAAGAAGTCGAGCTCCTGGTAGCGGCCGCAGTGCGGGCAGGGGACGTGGTAGCGGTTCTGGTCCGAACGGAGGTACTCGGTCCAGATATACCGGTGCTCGAGCGTGGGGGTCGAGGCCTCCAGGATCTTCCGGCGGCCGCGGAAGGTTCGCGTGCGCACCGCGGCGAGCTCGATCGGGTTCGCCTCGCGGCCGGCGAAGGGCGGGTACTTGTCCACCTCGTCGAGGATCACGTAGCGGCAGGGCGTTGAAGAGAGCGCGCTCGGCGAGTTCGACCAGGCCGTGAAGACGTTGCAGCGGTCGAGATCTACCTCCTTCACGCCCAGGTCGGTCTTCCGCGTCAGGTACCTGCGCAGGGCCGGCGAGTTCTCGATCAGGCGGTGGACCCGGTGCGTCATTGTCTTGTCCGCCTGCCGCTCGGAGGCGTAAACGAGCATGGTGGTCCCGGGGTCCTGGTCGATGAGGTACCCGAGGCAGTTGAGCTGGAGCTCGGTCTTTCCCACCTGCGCGGCGAAGACGCACACCACCCGCTCCACCGCGGGATCGGTGAATGCGTCCATGGGGCCGACGAGGTAGGGCCGGAGGCGATTCTTCCAACGTCCGGGCTCCGCCGTCTCCCGCTCGTCCATATGCCGGAAGCGCTCGGCCCACTGGCTCACGGTCATGCGCTCGGGCGGCCGGAGCGCATGGCGCTCGACTGGGAGGAGCCAGGAGCGGTCGCTGTTAGAGGCCCCGGCGGCCTTCGCCTTCCGGCGGCGGGCCTTCCGGCGCGGCCGCTCCGCCACCTCGGTCACCGGCCAGGTCCTCGAGGAGCTCGTGGCACCGCTCCCGGACCAGGAGATCGCGCTCCGAGGGGGAGGCGCAGGCCTCGATCTGGGAGGCCAGCGAATTGGCCAGGCTCAGCAGGGCACTGCGGAAGAGAGTGCAAAGGCGTACGCAATGGCGCTCGTGGTCCGCCACCCGCATGGTGACGCGGCGGGTCTCGAGGAGCTTCTCCCGCACCAGCTCCGCGCGATAGCTCTTCAGGCGCTCGCCTGGATCCTCGCGTTTCTCCTCCTCCCGTTGCCGGCGATCGCGCGCGCGCGCCCACCGCGTGACCTCCCCGAGGTCCCACCGCCCGGGCTCTCCGGGCATGCCCACCTCGCGCCACTTCGTGATCGAGACCAGGGAGAGCCCGAAGAACTGTGCCAGCTCGCCCTGCGTCCTCGCGATCCAGCCGGCATGCTCTTTCTCTGCCGGCCCGGCACGCTTCTGGGGGTGCGGCCCGGCACGCTTCTTCGGCCGGCGCGCGGCGCGCTTTTTCGGGGCCCGCGGCAAGATCGCTACTATAACCCCCTGAAATCGTTACGAAAAAGCCGCGAAGAGTGCGCCAGCACGGTGGGGCACTCCCCGGCCGGCCGGAAGGACCCAAAAACCCCGTGCCCACCCCGAGGGCAAAGGCCATGCCAGCCCTGCCCGAAAAGCGCGTGCCCGACCGGGGCCCGGGGCCTCGTGCCACAAGAGTCGTGCCCTGCTCGAGCGGAATCACCGTGCCGGCTCAACCCTTCGCCTCCGCCGCGGGCGGCGCGGCGAGTCGATCCCAGGGGAACGTGCCAATCCTCATCTGCAGCTGGCACATCGCCTGATCGTGGAGTCGCTCCGCTCGAGCGAGCCGAGCCTCGAGGTCAGCGACCCTCGCCTTCAGTGCGAGGACCTCCTCGCCGGCGAGTGGCGCGCGAATGACCATCCCGCCCGCCTCCTGGTGACGCGTTGCCTTGGCCATGCGCCTCCTCCTATTCTCCCATTCTGCCCTTCATTTCCTCGAGGAGAGAGAGCAGCTTCTCCACGTGCTTATTGAGGGCGTGCAGTTCGTTCGCCGTCCAGCGGTCGGGCGAGTTCTGCCCGTACGGGCCGGCGAGCACGGGATCGGTGGAGGTAGTCTGACCGAAGGGCGCCGGGTCGTCGCGGAGGCCCTTGACGAAGACCATGGCCATCAGCGCGCAGACCAGCGCGCCGAAGAGGAGCATGACCGCGTTGAAGAGGTGACTCCTCATGCCCTCGCCGTCGCCGCGATCTCGGCGAGGACCAGGCACTCGCCGCGGCTCATGCGGTTGGGGATGCAGACACGTTCGATGATCTGCCGCCCCCAACGGATCTCGATCTCGAGCTTGAGCTGGTTCCTGGTCATGCGCCGGCCGGCCTTCTGGTAGAAGGCGCGGAGCTCCGGCGCAAGCCAGTCGAAGAGGTTTTTGGCTTTGTCGGTCGGCTCGAAATCGCTCACCCGATCAGACCCCCGTCTGCTTTTCGGCGGAGGCAGAGGCGGCAGGGACAAAACCGATCGGCAGCTCGCCGACCGGCTTGGGCGGGGGTGCGACGTAATGCACCCACCCGTCCTCGATCGCCACCGCCTCGGCCCGGCCCATCAGGAAGTCCCAGATCGCATCGGCCTTGCGGTCAAGCCTGTGGAACCGCCAGAGGAGAACCGTCACCGCGACGACCATCACCGACCAGGTTCCGACCATGAGGTAAAGCAAGAGGTTCCTTTCTACCACGCCAGCCGGCTCCTCAACCGGCCTTCCAGCCTTTTGACTCCATTCTACTTTTTCACCCTTCTGATTACCGCAAGGGCGTACGCGCCCTTCGTCGGGACCACCATCGGGCTGAGCTTGATCTGCAGTTGGAAGACGCTGCCGTCACGTCTTACGCCTTCGAGCACCTGTCCCATCAGGCCCATCTCGCGCACCCTGGGCTCCTCGAAATATTCCTGCCTGTGCCCCTTGTGCCGATCGCGTCGGTCATCGGGCAGCAGCATCTCGATTAGCTTGCCCGTCACGTCCTCGCGGGCGTAGTCAAACATCAACTCCGCCGCCGTGTTGAAAACGATGATCAGTCCGCGCCTGTCGATCACGATCATCGCGTCAGGGGAGCCCTCGACGATTTTGAGGTAGATGCTCTCCAGGGTCGCTACGTCGGAGAAGGGCACGTCGAAGACCGAGAGCTTCTCGGGTGAGACGCTAATGACGCGCCTCTTCCCCCCGATCTTCGACGACGAGAGTATGGGGACCGAGCACGGAGCAGGCGACGGTGGGCACGCGTCGACATGCACGGGAGCCACTTCAGGCTGCACTGGCTCTGCCTTCTTCCCGTTGCGCTTAGGGCTCATCGCAAGCTCCCGAGCTCGCGGCTGACGCTACGGTAGGACGTCCAGCTGAAGAGGTGGAGGCCGAACGCGGTGATGAAGCCGCAGACGCAGATGGCCTTGACCATCTCCGCGCTCATGAACGCGATCGTGAAGGCGAGGAAGATCCAGGCCGAGCCGGTGATGCGGATCCGCCACTCCCGTAGCTGCGAGCGGAGCTCGTAGCGGTAGAAGTCCCGCATCTCGTGGCGACGGATCTGATCCTCGATCAAGGCCGAGTTCACGACTCTCCCGCCATCGCTTCAGCCCCTCTCCATGGCCTTGATCAGCACGCGGCAGCAGGCCAGGTCCCTGACGGTAGCCTCGTAGCGTTCCTGGTACTGGCTCACTGCCCCGGCCCTCCGTGGAAGAAGAACCAGATCGCCTGCGCGGCGAGGAGCCCGACGGTGACGCCGATGAAGACGGCGATGGTGAAGCCAACGTACTCCGAGAACTTCACTTAATCGCCCCCGGGTTCTTGGCGATCCAGTCCTTCAGGGCGGCCTCGGATGTTGCCCCGGCCCCGACGACGTCCTCGTTCGCCGTCTGACAGTTCCACAGCTTGGTCACGGTGTCGAAGTGCCACTCGAACGCGAGCTTGATATCCGGCGGCGGCGGAGGCGGCAGCTCCGCCTGCCCGACTCGGGCAAACCAGTCCTCGAAGCCCCAGAGCTTCCCGTGCGCGCTCGGAGACGCGGCGGCGAAGTTGGTCCCATAAATCGCGTTGGGCAGGTGCGGCGTGTGCGTGTCGTCCCCTACCGCCGGGAAATTGGAGGTCACGTAGAGCCAGGTCATCACGCGGAGCAGGGCCTTGTCGCTCCAGTCCCAGACGTCGGGGAAGCCGTTCTGTGAGAGAACCCATGCCGTGGCGAAGAGTCCCTCGAGCGCCGAGTACTCGTAGTTCTCCTTGGGCGGAGGCCAGGTGAAGGCCCCGCAGTCACCGCCATAGCGGCGCAGTTCCTCCGGCAGCGCGCCGGACATCAGGTGCCCCTGAAGGATCGCCGCTGGCCCGCAGATCACGCACGGCTTCGACGCGTCGGGCTGCCAGGCCATGCACCCGAAAGCGTCGTTGGCGGGAATGAAACCCGCAGTCCGGTCCCCGAGGTAGAACTTGAAGACCTGGGCACAGCGCGCCAGTTCGGCGGTTTCACCGAGGTAGGCTGCCGCGCAGGTACGGGACCAGATAGCGCTCGACCCCCAGTTGTTGACTTTCCCCTCGGAGATCCCGATCAGGGTCTTGGAGTCGAGGGTCTTCCTGCGCACGTCCTTCACGAACTGGACCCAGGTCGCGTCCCGGTACCCGACCAGGTCGGCAGCGCAGATGTAGGCGCCGAGCTTCCGGCCCAGCGCGAGGACGCGCCCGCCCGACTCGGTCCCCGGGACCAGCTTGAGGGTCGCCACGACCTTGTCGCGGTACGACGTTGTCCCGGTGCGGAGGTAGACCAGCGCGCGGGCCAGCGTCCGGACGTTTTCCCGCTCGTCCTGGTTTGAGAGCTGCGGGCTCGAGGGCGCCTGGTCCGCCGCCGTCTTCACCGCCGTCCAGCCTCCGCCGGTGGTGGGCAGACTCAGGATCTCGTCCTTGGTGAGGAAGATCGATTGCGCCCATACCGTCGACGCGAAAAGCAGGAACAAGAAAACCAGGCAGGTCCTCATAGAATTCTCTCTCCACTTCGAGTCAGCGGGATCGCTGCTCTCCTCCTGCGGCCTATCCTAACATTTCCCGTACTTTTCTGAATTCGCTTTTTGCCCGGCTGTCCCGTAGACAAATGGAGGCCTCACCCGCTAACTATTTCTCGAAGTCCGGGGCACCGGCGGTTGCAAAAAACACCCACCAGAAAAGCCCCGGTCAAAACTGTGCCCACAACTGCCCCAGGGCCCCTCGGGACAATCAAATGGCTCGAGGGGCCCATTTTTCTGGGTTGCAGAGATTCACTGCCAGGCGAGCCTCTGGTAGACCGTCGCCGGTATGGCTGGGCGGAACCACTCCGGTGGCATGCGCGTCCGGACCGTCCGCAGCCGAGCTCCGGACTCGAGGATCACCAGGTACGGCCGCTCGCCGGCGTCCTGAAGGATCTTCGCGGGCAGGCGGAAGCCGCGCTTCAGCTCGACCTCGCCGAACCAGAGGACCTGGGCGACGGGGCCGCGGAGGGATTCGTAGTCGGCCTGGTTCATGAAGGCCTCCAGGACGCGATCGGCGGACCGCTATGGGGTTTTTCTTTGGACATCAGACTCCTTGCTCAGCTACCTTCCCCTGCACACAAGGGGCGGGCCTTCCTGTGGGGATTTCTTCACGCGGCGGACCTCCGGGGGGAATTCTTTCCTTTAATTCCTTCCTTCCCTGGGGTGGTTCGCTTCTTTTCCCGAAAGTTGCTATAGGAGGAGGAGGAGGAGGAGGAGGAGGAAGGAAGGAAGGAATTAATTAATAAATAATATATATTATTATTATATATACACTTAAGACTTCTGATTCTTTCCATTCTTTCCCTATTCTTTCCCGTTGCCTGCCATGGAGATCAGCTTTGCCGCCAGGTAGACATTGGTTGGCCGTCCCGCGCCGGCTCCCTTTCTCTGCACCACTCCGATCTGACCCTCCTGCTGAAGTCTCATGAGGAGCTCCTCCACCTTGACCGAGCTGATGCCACGGAAGCTGCGGAGCACCTGGCTTTTTGACAGGCCGCCATCTCCGGCCTCCCGGATCTTTCTCCAGAGTCGCTGAAGCTCGCCTTCGTAGGGATTTTCCGCAACGCCGGCCTCTGCGCCGGAAAGGACACTCCGGGTCGAGAACTCGGAAACCCTCGCTCCCCACCTGGCAGCGGCGCCGCTGACCTCCCGCACGCCCGGCCCGTACTGGCTCGCGGCATGGAGCAGGGCCAGCTTCTTCGCCTTCTCGGTCACCCGTCGCCAGACGCTCCCGGCCCCGAGCCGGTTGGCCTTCCGTTCCCGCTGGCAGAGCGCTTTCAGGCCGGCGAAAACCCCCTCCGCCTCGCTGGTGAGGGGCACCGTCATCGGGTGGGGTACCGCCCCGTTCAGGTTGCCACCCGAGGGGTTGAAGCTCTTCCAGGCCGCGACCTGGTCGCTGATCTCCTTCGGGACCACGACGGGGCGGGCGCTCTGCGTGCACTCGTCGCCCTCAGGCGAATCGAAGACCAGGAGTCGCGCGACGAATCCATCGCTCAGGCTTTCCCGGCTGAGCGCCTGGTAGAAGCTCTCCGGCACGGTGGTGCCGTAGACGCAGGCATGCGGCCAGTCGAGCCGCTTGACCTTCTTCAGGTCGGCATAGGCCGGGCCGATGAAGACGCTGCCCGAGCTCGAGAAGAGCCGCAGGAGCACGCTCACGATCTGATAGAGATGGGGAGATCGCTCCGGATTCCTCAGCGTCTTCAGGAGCCGGCCGAGCTCGTCGATCTGGAAGAGGAGCACCTTCTGGGAGTCGAGTGCGCTTACGAGCCCCGCGTGGCTCCCGATATCCTCGGGACCGATCAGGTCATCCCAGGCCGAGTACTTGAGGATGAGCTTGTTGACCTTCCGCGCGTGGTCCTTTCCGGCGCCGGCGGGTGCGAGGCCCACCACGTAGAGATTCGTCTGCACCCCCGAGGAGTCCTGAATCTTCCGACCGCTGACCGCCGAGAGAAGCGACACCGCGCCAGCAAGGGCGAGGATCGGCTGGGGGATCTCCGCGGTCCCGAGGTTCAGCCGGCAGATTTCCCCGACGAGCCCCGGCACCTCGAGCAGGTCCTCCGGGAAGACCCCCGGGTGAGGCACCTCGTCCTCCGCCGGCTCCGCCTCCATCCAGACGCCGCCGGCGGCGAGTGCGGAGGCCATCTGATCCGGCTCGTAGCGCCCCACGCTCTGAGCGATCTTGAGGACCTCCTCGTCCGGAAGCGGCGGTGCGCAGCGGCGGCGGTTCATCTCGAGGAGGGTGCGGGCAAACTCCCCCGGGCTCAGGCCCACCCGCCGCATGTGGCCGGCGAAGCTCGCCAGGGTGCTGTTCCGCCGGCCCTCGGGGATCTTCTCCGTCTCCTCTCCGGCCGCCGGCGAAAGTGAGGGCCCGGCGGCGCCGAAGCCGTCCAGTGCGGAGGTCAGCCAGTCCGGGGGCGCGGAGAGCGCGGCGGGCGGGTCCTCGAGGCGGTGCGCCTCCACCCAGGCGTAGACCCGGCTTCCGTCGAGCCGGCTCGGAGCCACCACGATGTATCCCCCGTTCGTCCGGGTGTCGACGTGGTGCGCCAGGGCGCCGTAGGTGTTTCGCCAGGCACGGCCGGCGGGCTCGCGGTAGACGAAGTGAAACCCCCCGCGGGGGGTGCGCTGCATGGGCGCGCCGGCGAGGCTCTCGAGCCGCATGGCGGCGTCGGCTGAGCCGTCGAAAAGAAACGCGTTTTCCGGTCCGTCGACGTCGAGCACCAGGAGCCCGTCGGTCCGGAGACCGACGTTGGCGTCCGGCGTCTGCGACCACCACTCCTCGATCTTGTCCTCGTCGTCGGTGGCGTCGAGGAGCCCGTGGCTCGTGAGCGGGTGCTTCTTTCCCGGCACCAGCGGGAAAACCTTATAGCCGAGCTGGGCATACGCCAGCGCCGCCCCGAGTAGGGCATTGCTCCTCTCCATACCAACCTCTCTCTCCACTCCCAGAAGCCCGACGAGAAATTAAAATGGTATCTCTTCCGTTTTGAGCAGATCCTTCCAATTGAGGTCCCAGCGATCACCCAGGTGCGCGGCCAGATCCCTCTCCTCGAGCGGCTCCTCGTCGAACTCACAGCGGATGATCTTCGGCAACTCCTTCCCGGCCGGATCCTGCCGCACCTGGATCCGCCGCGGACAGCGGAGAACGCCACGGCCTCCGAGCGCGGCCGCTTCGCCGGCGTCGGCCGGCACCGGGACGTCCACCCGCAGGCGTTCCCGCCACCAGGCGGCGGCCTTCGCCGCGGGGAAACTTCCCTGCGCGTGCTCGACGCAGACCCACTCCGAGAATTTGAGCCAGAGGTTGATCTTGTATTCCACCCTGAGGGTTCGCGGCGCCCCGGGCGGGGCGTCACGCTTCTCGTGAACGAAATACGCCGCGCTCTCCACCTCGAACCAGTCGATCTTATAGGGCAATGAAAGGATCGGCTCGGCGCTGGCCTGCCGCTCATGGGTGACCTCCCGGCGTGGGAACTCGTAGCCGCACTGGTCGCAGGCCGCGAGCGAGATCAGCACCATGGCCTTACACTGCGGGCAGACCTTGACCGGCGCGCACTGGCCGCCCTCCCCGCCGGTGGTCTTCCTGGGGCGGATCCGGTCGATCGGCCCGTGGCGGAGGATGTTCTCCCCGAAGTCGAGGACCAGGCAGTCGCTCTTCCCGGGCGCCAGGCGCAGGCCGCGACCCACCATTTGGTAGTAGAGGCCTGGTGACTTCGTCGCACGCAGGAGTGCGATCAGATCGATGTCCGGGGCGTCGAAGCCCTCGGTGAGGACGAAGACGTTCACCAGGTACTTGATCACGCCCCGGCGGAAGGCACCAAGGATCCGCTCCCGCTCACTCATGGGCGTCTCGCCGGTCACGAGCCCGACGCCGGCCTGGCGGCCGCCCTGGGCGAGCTGGGCCTCGAGGGCCTCGACGATCAGCCCGGCGTGCTTCACGCCGCAGGAAAAGAGGAGGACCTTCTTCCGGTCCTTCGCGTACTGGAGGACCTCCGCCACCGCCGCGGCGACAATGGCCTCTTTCGAGAAGACCTCCTCGAGCTCGCTCTCGACGAACTCCCCGCCGCGCACGTGGACCGAGGAGGTATCGGCGATTCCCCCCTCCGATCCCGTCTTCGACACCAGCTTCGAGAGGAAACCGTCGACGATCAGCTCCCGGACTCCGCACTCGTAGCAGACCTCATGGAGGATATTCTCCGGCCCGCAGATGAGGCCCGTCCCCATGCGGTACGGCGTGGCCGTCAGGCCGACCACCCGGACAGCGGGGTTGATCACCTTGCTCTCCGTGAGGAACTGCCGGTACATCCCTTCGCCGTCGGGCGGGATCCGGTGCGCCTCGTCGATGAGGACCAGGTCGAAGCGGCCGAGCTCGGTGGCCCGCCGGAAGACGCTCTGGATCCCGGCGACGATCACGTCGCCTTCGAGATCCCGCGATCCCATGCCGGCCGAGTAGATCCCCACCCCGAACCCGCCAAGCGCGTGCGAGATCTTCGCCGCCGACTGCTCGAGGAGCTCCTTCCGATGTGCGAGGAGGATCACCCGGCCCCGCTCCTCCCAGCGGCCGACTGCGTCGTGGCAGATCTGGGCAATCACGTGGGTCTTCCCGCCGCCGGTGGGAATGACAATGCAGGGGTTCGTGTCTTTGGTGCGGAGGTGTTCGTAGCAGGCCTCCACCGCGGCCGCCTGGTAGGGGCGGAGCTCACCCATCTTCGAGAAGCCTCTCGAGCTCGCGACGGATGTCGTCGTCGCCCAGGTAGACCGCCACCGCCTTCCTGAGCTCGAGGTCCCGGTGCTCCACCTCGGCCATCCACCCGTTCAGCCAGTCGAGATAAAGAAGCCCGCCGTCGCTCCTGGCGATCCCATCGATGGTCTCCCCACGATGCTTACCGAAGGGGAGTTCCGTTTCAGATGCCTCTTTGAAAGTCATTGGCTTTCACCCATGGAAGATCTGGACGAAGGTCCGCCCGTTCTCGACCGGCTCCGAACGCTCGATCGAGAGCTTCCGGATTTGCGAATCGTCGGTATAGACCCCGGCGTGCTCGAGTGAATCGAGGAGGGACTTGAGGACGTTGTCCAGGTCTCGCCGGCGGCGGTCGGGCGGCGCCACGACGATCCGCATTTCGATTGGACCTAGAATACAGTTGAGTCGGAGCGGCTCGACTGTGCTCGTGACGCGGTCTCTGAACCGCCGGCCCTCGCGGGAAATCAGGGTCCGGGGCCCTACCCGCCGCCAGTAATGGTTCACTGACGGCGGGTAGGGGAGCTCGATCGTGAGCTCGATCCGGCTCACCGGGCCCGTTCTCAGCGGGCCCAGGGCGCCTTGCCCGGCGCCGCCTTCCCCTGACCGGCGGCCTGCGCGGCGCCGGCGGCGGGCTTCTGGAGCTCGCTCTTGGGATAGTACCCCTTGATCCTGTTCGCGAGCTCGCCGTTGTCCTGACGCTTTTCAACCGCGACCGAGATCGCAAGCGGCAGGTCATGGAGTTCGCTCGAATCCTTGGGAGTCAGGACGTTCACCGCCTTGCAGATCGAGGCGAGTTCGATCTGGGCGATCCGCACCGCCTCCACGCTTTTGTTCTGGAGGTTGAGCCGGGCGAAGACGTGGCGGCCCTTGTACTGGCCGTCGAGGACCTGGAAGTCGAGCTCGAGGTACGCGCCGGCGCCGTTGCTGGTCGGCTTGAGCTCGCTTTTGACGACGGCGGCCAGGTAGCGGCCGTTCGGGAGCGGCTCGAAGTCCCGCATCTCCTCGTGTTCGCTCGCGTTGAATCCGCGCAGATCAGCCATTGGCCACCTCCTTCTTCTCCTCGATCTTCACCCCGGGCAGGAACTTCTCGAACTCCGACCACTGAAACGGGATCTCGTCGGGGAGACCGAGGCGATTCTTCGCGCTGGCGAAGGGCCGCTCGCTCGTGCGGAGGATCCGGTTGCCCTGCCCGACCGCCTTCCCCTTCTCCTTGCCGAAGCCACCCCGCTCCACCTTCACGAAGACCTCGTAGGTGGCGAAGAGGACCTCGTCGGCCCACTCCTGGACGACGGCCGCGGCGGTCTTGTGGAGCCTGACGCCGTAGCGATCGTAGCTCGAGGTCTCCGGGGCCTCGAAGCGTTCGATCTTCGCGTGTGCGATCAGGATCACGGCCATGCCGCGCTGAGAGCGCAGCGCATCGAGGCCCTGGAAAATCCAGTTCCATCGAGAAAGGGCGTAGACGTAGCCCTTGCCGTACCCGGCTTCTTCGATGTTCTTGAGGCGGTGTTCGACGCAGACGTCACCCCAGATCAGCTGCTCGAGGCGATCGAGGCTGTCGATCACCACCGTGCGGTACGCGTGGTCCTCGGTGTAGAGCGCCTCCACCGCCTCCTGGACGTTCTCCCAGCTCACGAGAAGGGGGAAGGTCTGGGTGTCCAGGTTGTTGAGGCCCTCCTCGGTCGGGAGGAAGATCGGTGCCGGCGCCTGCGTGGCCCAGGTGCTCTTCCCGACGCCCTGGACGCCGTAGAGGAGGATCCGCCGCGGCTGCGGAGTGCGGCTCGAGCGGATCAGCTTGAAGAGCCCCTTCCGCTCGGTGGGCGGTGGGGCGGTGGCCTGTAGTTTCGGTGCGACGGTAGCCATTTGAATCGTGTCTCCTTTCAAGAGAATTAACGAGCCCCGCGGGAGCTCCTCCAGGGGCCGTTCATGGTCTTCACTTCTCGGCCGCTGGACTCCTCCCGCGCGACCACTCTATTCCCGTTCACGGCTCGAGCAGCGCCTGCGCGCTCGCTCGTTTGAAGTCCTCGATCCCCAGCCCCACCTCCTCGCGGATCTCCTCCTCCTGTCCAGGTAGAAGCCGGATCTCCACCGGCCCACCGCGGGCGTACCGGCGACCGCAGGCAAAGCAGAGGACCTCCGGCTTCTCGCTCTGAAGGCAGCGGGCCGCCGATGGAGTGATCTCCACCGTGGTCCCGCATTCCTGGCAATCCCTGATCCCGGTGATCAGGCCGTTACGGCTTCCGCCTGCCCTCGGGCAGAGGAGAACCGGCACTCCTTCCCTGATTTTCCTTGGCATTCTCCTCCCTCTCTTTTCACGAGGCGCGCGCTTTCAGCGCGTTCGAGTCTTGCCCGGAAGATCCATGCGCGGTTTCTTGCCCTTCGACTTCCGGAGGATCCTCACGGCTTCCTCGAGAACAGGCAAATGCTCCGGCAAGAAGATCACGCTAATCTGGCGGTCCTCGTTCTCGCCTCCAAGGTTGAACTCTACCGCCGTCTGATGGCCCCCCTTGTGGTGGTAGGTAACACCGTGGGCGCTGACCTCGCCCTTCTTGCGGGGAAAGAACTCGACGTGTTCGCTGATTTCCATCAGGCACTCTCCGCGGAGCTCGTCGCCGGCGAAGCAGGACCGTTCAGACTGTTCGGACCGTTAGAACCGTTAGGACCGTTCGCGCCGCCGATAGTCAGGGCTTCCTCGATGGAGTAGACGGGAAGCCCCAGTACGGTGGCTTCCGCCACCTCCCTATCCGCCCCCGGCGACTCACCGGGCAACCGGACCACCGCCTCGCACTGGCGAAGCCAGGCCAGGCTCAGCTCCGTCCAGACGTTGTAGTCGTGAAAGTGCCTCAAATGCCAGTAGCCACAGAGGTGCGGGACGTACGGCTGGTGGCCGGCCAGGAGAAGCCGGTCCGCGGCGTCGACCGCGATCTCCGCGTTGCGGATGTAGTCCACACCGATCGGGCCGGCGACGAAGATCCTCATGCGGTCGCCTCCATCGGTGGGTTCTCCATCAGGTTCAAGAGGTCCGGCTTCTTCTCCTGCTCCGCGCGGGCCAGGTTCGCCGTCGCCTGACGCCAGTAGGATTCCTTGAGCTCGACCCCAACGAACCGCCGGCCCATCTTCACCGAGACGTAACCCTCGCTGCCGATCCCGGCGAAGGGTGAGAGCACCAGGTCTCCGGGGTTCGTCCAGAGCGCCACCGCCCGCTCGATCACCTCGAGCTGGAGCGGGCAGATATGCTTCTCGTCCTTGTCCTCGCGCGCCGAGCTGGCCTGGAGCGTGTTCGAGGGGTTGATGTCCATCCACACCGGCGAGGCGTAGCGCTGCCACAGATCGACGGGGAACTCCGCGGGATCCTTCGTCACCGGCGCCGGATTCGTCCCCGGCTTCCGCATGGTCACCAGGTAGTCGGGGATCCCCTGACGGCTCATCGCCGAGTCCTTCTTCAGCTGTTTGTAGAGGAGCCCGAGTGCCTTGGTCCGCTGCATGGCGGTGACCGGGTCTTTCCAGATCACCACCTCCGAGTGGTAGATGAACCCTGCCGCCTCGAAGAGCCTGATCAGGTCCCCGCGAAAGTCCTGCACGCCGATATACCCGTGGTGGCTCTTCGTGGTCGGCAGATTCATGCAATGGAAACTGAGCAGCCGGCCGGGTCTGAGGACGCGGTAGAGATCCTTCAGGAGGAATTGGAAGTGCTCGAAGAACTCCGTTGTCCCCTTGCAGTTGCCAAGGTCGCGCTCGGAATTGCTGTAGGTGTAGAGCGAAGAGAATGGCGGCGAGAAGATCGAGTAGTCCACCATCTCCGGCTCGAGCTCCCGGAGGACCTCGCAGGAGTCTCCGAGGTAGAGCTTCCAGTTCCGGCCGCCGTCGCTGTTCGTCCTGTAGGCCTCCTCCTCGCGGGCGGCGCCGCGGAGCTCGCTCATGGTGATCTCCTTCATGTGCTCGAGCATGCTGTCGTTCATCCGCTGCGCGTCGGCTTCCTTCCGGCGGATATTGGTGACCACCGCGCCCTCGCGCTCGCCGGTGATCACGTGGCAGTGGACGTCCTCCTTTTGCCCGAATCGCCAGCAGCGGCGCACAGCCTGGTAGAACTGCTCGTAGGAATCCGAGAGCCCGACGAAGGCCATGCGCGCACAGTGCTGCCAGTTCATTCCGAACCCGAAGACCGCAGGCTTGGTGATGAGCACCGGGACCCTGCGCTCCCGCCAGCGGAGCTCGAGCTCGATGCGTCTCTCGTGGTCGGTGCTCCCCTGGATCGAGACGCAGAAAGGCCCGAACATTTTTGCCAGCGCGTCCTGCTCGGCGTTGAGGTCGCACCAGATGATCCAGGAGCGCCGGAGGTCCGCCTTCACCGTCTCGAAGCACTTCCTCACCCTGCCCTGGAGAGATTCGCGGCGCGCGCGCCGCCTCTCCATGAGGCTCTGCGCCTCGAGCGGAATCAGGTAGCCGGCGGAAGGTTCGTCGGAGGGCAGCACCACGTCGTGGAAGGTCAGGCCCGGCAGGTCGAAGCCGGTGTCGTCGAACCCCAGATCGGAGGGCCTTCGCAGCGTCACAGCCCAGGTCGCCATCCAGGCCCAGAAGGCATCCTGCGCATGCCCTTTCACCCGCCACTTCGAGGTGTCCCCTCCATCGTGGACGAAGAACATGGAGAGCATCTCCACCCGGCTCATGATCCCGAGGAACTCCGCGTGGTTGCCGAGCTCCATGTGATCGTTGGGGGCGGGGGTCGCGGTGCAGGCCAGGCGGTAGGGCGTGCGCGCGAAGGCATCGATGATCGCCGTCCTTGTCTTCCCGTCGTAGGCCTTCAGGAGGCTCGACTCGTCGAGGACGATCCCGCCGAAGGCATGAGCCTCGAACTTGTGGAGCTTCTCGTAGTTGGTGATGTTGATCCCCGGCCCGACCTGCCCCTGGTCCGCGACGACGCTGACGGGAATCCCGAATTTTTCTCCCTCCTGTTTCGTCTGCGAGGACACTGCCAGAGGAGCGAGGATCAGCACCGGCGCCCCGGTCTTCACGACCACGTGGCGCGCCCACTCGAGCTGCATCGGCGTTTTCCCGAGGCCGCAATCAGCGAAGATCGCAGCACGCCCACGTCGCAGTGCCCAGCGCACAATCGCCCGTTGGAAGGGAAAGAGCTTTGGGTTCAGACCGGAATCAGGAAGTTCGAAGCCGACGGGAGTGGCGATGATGCGCTTCTTCTCGAGAAACTCGCAGTACTCCACCAACCTGATCTCCTCCCCGGCCGGGCCTTTCTCAGGAGGGCCCACCGGCTTCCACCGCCCGCCCCGCTACCGCTGCCGCGTGAACGTGGCCAGACTCAGGACCGCGACCGCGGCCCCGACGAGGCAACCGAAGCCCGATAAGAACTTCGAGAATGATCATGCCGCCCCCTTGAGAAAAGTGCGGCCAGCCGGCAACCTTCCGCCACGACTCCACCGGCCGGACCGCGTGTCGATCAAAGGGAGGCCGGAGAGACCGTGCGGCACAGTTTGATCGCACGGCGGGGCAGTTGAGCTCCGGCCCCCGGTTAGGCAGTTGGAAAAAACCGGGCGGCGAAGAGCACTGCGCTCCACCGCCCGGCCGATCAGATAGTTCCGCCGGGTGTGAGTCCGGCGCGAAGGGCAGCGGTTGTCCAGCGCCGCCCGTAAAAGAAAAGAGAGTTCAGATCCGCTCGAGGTAGGCGCGCGCCTCAGCGTCGGAGACCTTCGTCCAGTAGTACTCCGCGAGGACCGCGTCCTTGGTCCAGCCTCCGAGGTCCTTGATGACTTCTCTGGGGACGTTGGCCTTGACGAGCCGGACCCTCCAGGAACGTCGAAGCTGGTGGGTCGAGAGGAACTCAGCCCCCGGGAAGCCCGCCCTCCTGCCCGCGCGCTTGAGCGCAGTCCCCATGTTCCCGTGGGTGGGGAGTCCGGGGAAGACCAGCGTGCCCGGGGGGCCCGGCGGACCGAGAACCGCGAGAACCCGCGCGGGGAGCGGAAGCCGGTGGGACTCACCCTGCTTTCGGAACTCAGCCGGGATCGTGAGGACGCCGTCCTCCGAGATCCAGTCCCAGAGGAGAGCCCTGATCTCCCCGTAGCGCAGGCCGGTGTAGAGGTGGAAGACGAAGTAGCGGCGGAAGCGCTCCCGGAGCTCCGCGAGGATCCGCTCCTGCCACTCGACGGTGACGTGGACGTAACGGCGCTTCCGCTTCCGGAGGTTCTTCGTGGGCCAGACCGCCAGGAGCGCCACGGGGTCGGCGCTCGTGTATTCCAGGGCGCGGAGCCAGCGCCAGAACTCCCGCAGCCTGCCCCGCTCCCGGTTGAGGGTGGCGTTCGCGCGGCCGTCCCGGTCGCGCTCGGCGTAGAGGCGCTGGATCTCGCGGGTGCCGACCTCCGATGCCGGGAGGTCTCCCAGGCAGCGCCGCCACCTCCCGGTGAGGTATCGCAGCCCCCTGGCCGCCTCCGGGCAGAGGACGCGATCCTTGATCGAGAGCCACTCCTCGAGCAGGTCCGAAAGACATGGCGTGACTTCGACTTCGCGCTCGATGCGCCCAAGCACTTCAAAGGGCATGGGAGGCATGGGGATCTCCTTCCGATCCCACCAGAACCACCCGGAAGAATCGCTCCCGCGCCGCCCCGGCGCGGGTTCTTCGTCAAAGTGAGAAGCGGGAAAGACTTCCGACCCGGACCCTCGCAGAACGATCTGGACTGGATCGTTCCGGTTTGCCCGGCAAAGCAGCCGGCAGCCTGAAGCGCGAACACCACCAGGACGGAAACGCGCCCGAGGAAGACGCGGGAAAAAGAGGAGCCCGGCGTCCGAGCGTGGCAGCCTGGAGAGGCCGGGCATCCCATCACTGGCCGGTGAAGGTTCAAGGGTGAGAATCGTCCGCTGCCACGCATGGCGGCGCTTTCTACCGCCGCCCCCGTCGCCGGGGCAACAAGAAAATCCCCGCTTCCCTCTGAAGAATTCCGTGCCCGGGTTCGGCTTGGCGGCGCAGAGCGCGGGTTGGGGAAGTGTTCGGGTCCCCGGGTTGACGGAATCGTGATTGCCGTATATCATTCTTCAGAATCAGCAAGGAAAGGAACCCCATGAACCGCACCGAACGGCTTCCGACTTCCGACCCCCGCCGCGCGCTCATCCGCGTACTCGATGATGGCTGGGAGCCCCTCGAGCTCCAGGCCCCTGGCCTCCCGCCCGCGGTGGTGGGCCTCTTCGGCCGCGCTGGGGAGCGCGCCTTTCTCCTGCGCGATCGCCAGAGCGGCCGGTTCTACCTGGAGGCCTCCGGCCGTGGCGAAGCCCGCTGACCCCAACGTCCAGGAGGCCCTGGAGAAGATCGAGGAGGCGCAGAACCTGATCTCCTCAGCCGCACAGTGCCTGTCCCCGGTGGAGGGCCTCGCCAAGGAGTACTTCGCCACCCAGCGCCTCTACGACGCGGTGAAGAAGCACTGGTACCGGGTCGCGAACCGGGACGCCAAGCTCCGCGGGGCGCCAGGGGTGCTCCCATGACCGGCACGCTTTTCCGGCCCTTGCCGCCTGGAGGATACGCGTATATCTTCCGGTGCATGGCACCCCCCAAGCTGAAGGTCTGGTCCCGCGATTATCGCCGCTGCGTCCGCTGCAAGAGGACCCAGTACCCGCACTGGGCTCGAGGCCTCTGCCGCACCTGCTACGTCTACGAGCACAGCGTCAAGCCGGCGCGCGCCCGGGCGAAGAAGGCCCGGAAATCCGCACGCCGGCGCACGAGTTCCTGAAAGGAGTACCTACCGTGAAGTGGGCAGTTCTCTGCGTCGTCGCCTTCCTCGCCTCCGGTTGCATGACCGGACAGATCCACCAGAAAATCCGTGTCGAAGAAGGGTGGGTTCGCGTAGGAATGACCGAGGGGGAGGTCCGCCAAACCCTTGGAGAGCCCGACCAGATCTACGTGGGACCCCGGGCCCCGATCGCCACTCCTTATTCCCTGGCCCATCATGCCCCGCTTGCATCCGGCTGCACCAAGTGGGTCTACGAGCAACGGCGGCCAGTCGTCGCGATTATCTTCGAGCACGGCGAAGTCCTCTGGCTCACCACCTGGCAGTAGCGAAGAAGGGAGAATCGGCCATGAAAAGCTTCTTGGCATACTTCGTTGGAATCGTCTTCAGCATGACCCTCGCCATCGGGATGGTCCTCGAAGGGATCGCCATCTACGTCGCGGAGAAGAAGGAGCCGGTCATGATCATGATCGACCAATCCCCGAAGCTCGACCTGTCGGCGCTCACCTCGAGATCCGTCCCGGGCGTCATTCCCGGCTGCGGGCTCTACCTGGATGCAACGACGGCCGCGGTGGCTGGAACCTTCTTCCTTCTGGTGTCAGCGATTCTCGCAGGCCTACTTCTGGTGGCCGCCGAAATCTCCAAGCTCACCGCCGGACCGCCCGATCGTCGGCCACTTGGAGATCGCCTGATGGCCTGGCTGGCCGATCCTCCAGTAGAAAAAACCCGCGGGGCGCTCCCGGAAGCTCCCGCCGAAAGGCCCCGCGGGCAGTAACGGAAGGGTCAGCGGTACGGGTAGCGAGGTGAGACCCGCCGGCGTCGCTCGTGGATCGCGCGGCGGCGCGAACGGTCGGGCGGCCGGACCGGCGGGCCGGAGATCCCCAGGTCCGGCGTCACCGGCCCAGCGGAGCTCGACTGCGCGCTCTCGTTCCCCGACGTGTCGACGGCCGTCACCTTGTACGAGTACGCCGTCCCCAGGACCACGGCGCGGTCCCGGTAGCTCGACCCCACCACCGAGGCCTCGAGGAGCGTGTAGGGGCCTCCGGTCGAGCGGTAGACCGAGTAGTGGTCGAGATCGCCCTCCCCGTTGTCCGACCAGTCCAGGTCCACGGCGCCGACCAGGGCGGTGGCGGAGAGGCCCGTCGGCGCCGCCGGCGCCGTGACGTCGCTCGAACTCCCCACGATCGCGGCGAAGGGGTCCGCGCGGGTCATCTTGCATTCGATTCCCCCGATCGTCGCCCCGATATAGGTGGCGTCCGAGACCAGGCTCACCGCCGGCGCGGCCGCGGTGGCGATCGGGCAGGGGAAGAGCACCGTCAGGAACTCATGGGTGGCGCTGGAAGTCGAGGCGTTGATCTCGATCCGCACCCCCGCCGGATCGTCGAAGGCCTGGACGGCGGTGGCGGCATAGGCCTCGCCGGCGATCTCGTAGTCGGCGACCTCGGTCTTCTCGACCGTCGCCGGCGAGAGCACCTTCACGAAGAGCCGGCCGGGGCTCCGGTCGAGCCGGAAGGCGGCCGCGGTCCCCGCCGCGGCGCCGGCGGCCGCCTGGAGCTGGAGGACCTGGGTGAGCTTCCCCGCCGTGCCGTCCACCACCACCACCGGCTGATCGAAGACCAGCAGGACCGGGTAGGGCCAGCCGGGGATCGCCCCCCTCTTCACCCAGAGGAAGTGCCGGCGGTAGCTGGTGCATTTCGCGGAGTAGTAGAAGGGCGCCAGGTCGAAGACCGCATGGCAGTACTTCGCCCCCTCCGCCGGGCTGAAGAGCCAGCTCGGCGATAGCCACTTCGGCTCGGCGAGGAGGTCCTCGAGGTCGGCAGGCTGGTGGCGATCACTATCGGTGTTCTTGGGGACGAGCTGCCCGCCGTCGTTGGAGATCGCCACCGAGCCGCCGGAGAGGACGCCGTAGCGGTCCGCGGCGAAGACCGTCCGCTGGAAGCTCTCGAGGAGGTTGTCGGTGGGTTCGTCGGTGTCGAAGATCCGAAGCACGTTCGCGGCGGGGATCCGCTGGGCGTAGGTGTAGCGATGGCCGGTCTCGTCCGGGTTCCCCGTTTCCTTCGGGGTCAGGTCCTGCGCAGGGTCGAAGTGCCCCTTCTCGTAGAGGAGAGGCAGCCCCTGGGCGGCGAGGTTGAAGTGGCCGGCGCGCCGGCGGGCGTGGCCCCCGACGAAATACTCCGGCACCTCGATCGTGACGCTGGTGCCGGCCTCCTCCCACCCGTCCCGGAGGCAGAGCTTCCCCGACCGGGTGAACCGCCGGAGCTCGGCGCCGGCGCCGTAGCCCGCCACCGTCGGCCGCACCGCCGGCCGGGTGACGTCACGGAAGAGGACGTTCCAGAGCTCCTGGGCGCCGCCCAGGAGGCCGGCGCGGTTCTGGATCTCCTCCACGAGCCACATGCAGGCCTTCCCGAAGTCGTTGTCCTGCCTCGAGGCGGTCTGAAGGAGGTGGAGCTGGGTGTTCCGGCTGTAGGCCGCCGGCGCCGCGTGGTCGCCCTGACGGTGGAAGGTCCGGTCGCCGCGCCAGTGCCAGAGCTTCCAGTGCGCGAGTCCGTCCCACCAGGCCTCGTCCGATTGCCAGGGGACGCCCAGGGCGGATTCCACCGCGGGGAGCAGGCGGCCGCAGATCTCCTCGAGCTCGGTGTCGTACCCGAAGGGCCCGGCCCCGCGGTGCGTTCCCCCGTCGGCCTCCCCGAAAAACCGGAGCGCGGAGAAGAAGGTGGTGGAGACGTAGGGCCCGAGGTCGAAAACGGCGAAGAGCCCGTCGGTCCAGGTCCTCCAGAGCGCGTTCTCCGCAAGGGAGCCGTCGGCGAGGATCGCCGCGAGCCCCACCAGCGCGGCCGCGCAGTTCGGGAGGGAGACGCCCCAGAGCCGCTCCTCCGCGTTCGCGGTGCGGAAGCTGTCGACGTAGAGCGCGATCCGAGCGCGGAGGATCCGCCGGTCGCTGAGGGAGAGCCGCGGATAGGCCCAGTCGTAGACCAGGCTCATTGCGAAGAGCCGGTACTGGCCCACCTGGCCGGCCTCGAGGGGCAGGTTCGCGAGGTGGAGGGCGATCTCCACGGCCCGGTCTGCGTAGTCGACGTGCCGGGGATCCTCCGGCTCGAGGAGGTAACTGAAGGCGAGGACCGCCACCTCCTCCGGCTCCTTCCCCTCGAAGTAGCTGTTTGGATAGGCCGCCGGTTCGGCCACGAGCCGGCAGTGGCGCTGGAGCTCGCCCCAGTGCGCCCGGTGCCCGCCGGCGATCCTGGCCTGGAAGTCCCCCAGCGTCGACGCGTTGAGCCAGATCCGCGGGTGCGAGCCCTGGTCGGGCTCGGTCCAGTCGACCGGCTCCGGCCCGATCGATATGCGCAGCGGTCCCCGAATGGAGACAGACCCACGGCGCAGACGCTTCAACAGATCATTGCGGGGAGGGGCCACGAACCGGCCGGCGCCGGGCCGAGTTACAGGCTGTATGACGAGCGGTTTCGAGAACTGGGCGGACCCACGTCCCAGGTACCGGGGAAGGTCGTTTTCCCGGCGGACCGTCACGGGCAACGGAGCGGCCCTGCGGGCAAATTGGTGCGCCCCGATGTCCCAGATCGTGTCGCGCGGCACTCCCTGGAAGTCCGTGGTGATCGCTTCCTCCCCGGATCCACCGGAGAGGTCGGTGGCCTGGCCCAGGAGGGCCGAGCCCAGGACCAGCTTCAGGTTCTCGGAGCCGGCGCTGACGTTGGTGAAGTTCGAGGTGCTGAAGGCGATATTCCGGAGGCCCGCAGTGGTCGCCGCGGCGTCGGTGGTGGCGGTGTGAGTGCCCTTGGTGTAGGTGGCGGTCCCCTGGTAAATGGTCCCGGTCCCGGTCTCCCCGAGGAAGTTGTTGTCCTCGGTGATGGTGGCGGGGCTGTTGACCGAAAGGCAGAACGCGTTGGTGACGAGGTTCACAATCGTCGAGTAGTAGATCTTGATCGAGCCGCCGCTCACGCCCACGCAGGCGGTGGTGGAGCCGCCGGCCTGCTGGAGGATGATGCAGTTCTTGATCAGGTTGCCGGTGCCGTTGGTGAAGAAGATGCACCCCACGTTCGTCGCCCCGGACTTCCGGATCAGGCAGGAGTCGATGATCTTCCGCCCGCTTCCGTTATTCGAGAAGCGGACCGCGTAGGCTCCGGCGTTGCTCCAGGTGTTGTCGATCTGGAGGCCGCGGATCCGAATAAAAATATCGATGGTCGAGTTGATAGTGATGGCCGAGCCCGAGGTGCAGTAGGCCTTCGAGGTGCTGTAGGTGCCCTGGTGGCGTTCGGAGAGGGGGACGGTGATCTCGATATAGCGGGTGGCGTCGGTGGTCCAGCCGCTGAAGGCCACAGCGCCCAGGTCGCCGCCGGAATAGCACTCGGCGATCTTGATCTTGTCCTGGCTGACGAGGTTTCCCCGCTCCGCGGCTTCCCAGGCCGAAAGCGAAGAGTAGTCCCCGCCCCCGCCCGGTTTGATGGTCTTGGTTTCGACGGTCGGCATCAGCCAAGCTCCTCGAGCGGGAGATCGCCGGGAATGAGGCGAAGGGACAGGAGATCGACCTTACTGGCGCGGAGCTGCCCAGGTCCGAGGCCCGAGGCGTCAGCGACCCGGAACCTCCGGAAGATCGGCGGCCCCTCCTGCCGGCCCCAGGCGAAGCCGTCCGGGCGGACGTCGATGATGGTGCCGGGGATCCGGCCGTTTCCGGTCTTCGCCAGGACGAGGAGCTCCATCGGCTACGCTTTCACTCCTCGATCATGAGACTCGCGCAGCAGTTGACGTTCGCGGGGGCCGTGCAGCGGATCGCCACGCGGCCCGAATCGGCGCCGGCGGAGGAACCGCCGAACTGGTACTCCTGCCCATAGGGCGCAATGTACTCGTAGCTCCCCTGAAAAGCGGGGACCTCGAAGCGCTTGAGGACGGTGATCGTCGTGGGCTCCGCCGTGAAGGTCTTGAGTCCAGCGGTTTGGACGGTCTCCGGCAGACTCGAGTCGCGCTTGAGGCCGGTCAGGGACGAGCTCGTGCCATCCCCGCCGGTGCTCGCCACGTGGCAGAGTTCGACGAGGACCGGATCCGCGGTGCTCGAGACCCCATCGAAGCTCACCTGGAAACCAGTCAGTTTGAACCTGTGGTTCGCGGCGTTCTTCGCCTGGATCACAGTCTGTGCCGTCGCCGCGACCAGGGCCACTTCTCCGACGGTGAAATCGACGAGTACTCCTGCCATTGTCGGCTCCTTTCTCTCTGGGTTCAGGCCGCAGCGAGGATCCCCGCCACCGCCGCGCGCACCACCATGCTGGCCATTTGCTGCAGCACGGCGGAGATCTCCGCCGCCTCCCGAATCGCGATCTGCGCCCCGATCAGGCCGGCCTGCGCCTCGAGGTGCTGGAGGTTGTGCGGCCACTGCGGATCGCCATCGGCGGCGCGGGTGACGTAGAGCGTCGCCTCTTCGATGAGGGGTTCGATCCGTTCCCGGTATTCCCCCTTCAGGTCCTCCTTCAGGCTCTCCAGGTGGTCGAAGATGACCGTGCTGAGGCCGGTCTTGAGCTTGTCGATGTCGATGTTCATTTCAGGGCCTCAAGGGTTTTCCCAAACTCCTCCGCAGTGCGCTTCCGCGTGGCCTTGGTCTCCGGCGAGAGATTGGCGTCGCCCTCCACGTAGGCCACGTACTCCGCTCCGAGGACCTTCCAGGCGTTCTTCAGGGCCGGCGCGGCCACCCGCTCCGGACAACACCCAACGATGGGGAATAGAAGGACGGTCAGGAGAACCAGGTGCTTCATCGTCTTTGCGCCTCCTCAGCGCTTCACTGCTTCACGTCCGCCGCCGGGTTGACCACCATTCCCCGCGCGATCGAGTCGAGGCGCAGCCGTTCGACGGAGGCCGCCAGGTCGCGGACGTTCCCGGCGAGCCCGCTGACCTCCTGCCGCGTCCCCTCGTGCGCCCTCGTGCGCGCCTCCGCGTCGGCGAGCCGCGCGACCGCCGAGTCCTTGACCTCCTTGATCAGCACGTTGTTGGCCGTGAACAGGGCCTTCACGAGGAAGAGGATCGCCCCCGTCTCCCCTCCGACCATGATCGTCCCGATCCACTTCAAGAGGCTCACCTGCTCCTGGGTCGCGGCAATCAGGAGCTTGGTGATCTCGTCCGCCCCCTCGGAGGCGTGCACCTCGGGGATCATGAGGATCAGGCCCATGGGGCACAGGAGGACGAGGCCCACGAACGCCAGGATCGCCAGGCGGATGGGGGCCTGGAACCGGGAAAACTGGGCGATGATGGCTTTGCCGTTTTCCGGCTTCATCACTGCTCCAGCCCGATGTCGGCCGTAACCTTCACGGCCGCGCCGCTGTCGTTCCAGTACTGAATGCAGACCACGCCGGATGCCGGCACCTCCCACTGCCCGGGGTCCACCGCCGTGTACTCCACGCCCCCCTGGGGATGCGCCGGCTTCAGGTCCAGGGGGACCTTGCCCGACACGTCAGGCTCGACGGTGAAGGTGCCCTGTTTGAAGGTACCCCGCACGCTCTCCGAGGCGCCATTGATCACCGTGGCGGTGACCGCGGTGCCATCGGTCCCGGCGTCCGCCGCCCGGATCAGCCGGGTCCGGACGTGGGGGTCCGAGTTCACCGAGCCCATGGGGTAGACGCCCCAACGGTCGATCGCGGAGCGGTTGCCTGCGGCCTCCTGGTACATGAGGAGCGTCTTCCAGCCGCCCGAGGTGCCCAGGGTGATCTCACCCGTCGTCGCGTAGACTTTGATCCTTGCCATGCTGATCCTCCTTCGCGGAGGCCTCCGTGTTCTCGACCGTGGTGAAGAGCTCCCCGCGACCCGTCAGGAGGGAGTCCGCCTCCGCCAGGAGCTGCCCGTCCAGCGACCAGTACTGGGCGATCTGCCGGAAGGGATCGCCCTCCCTGCCGGACCCCCGCACGAGGAGCCGGGTCTCGACCACCTGGATGATCCGGACCGGTGAAGGGCGCATCAGAGGTAGCCCACCAGCGTGCCGATGGAACGGCCGGGCACTCCGAAAGTACCCGGGGTCCCCAACAGGGTCCGCGTCACGCGGTAATCCAGCCGGCGCGAGGCATCAAGGTACTGCAGGACCTGGATCCCTGCCTTGTGCTGCCAATCTCCGGCGTAGTCATCCGCGTCCGCCCGGTACAGGTAGAAAGCCGAAGCTCCGGTCCTCCGCAATTCGGCGGTGAAGAAAATCCGGTTGTTTCCGCTAAAGACCCGCTGACCGCCCTCAAAATAAAGATTCAGAATCACCATCCTGGTGAAGCTCGGCACGTAGGCGGAAAGGTCCTGCGTGGTGATCCCGATCGAGGAAGTGGTATCCCAGAGCGTCAGGAGCCCCGGTGAATCGGCCATGATCCCTTCCGCGCCCCACACCACCGCGCTGCCGTTGTGCCGCGGCCCATCGCCGGCGCCGCCGCCCGTCGGCGAGATCGAGGTCACCGGGATCTTCACCCCCTGGCCAGTGCCACCCGAGTGGTTGTGGGTGCCGATGGTGTTCTCGAGGTCGATCGCCCGGGCGACTTCCTGGGAGCCGGCCGACGGCGCAAACGGCATGGTGATCTTCCCGGTGAAGGTCCCGCCGGCGATCGCCTTGGCATCGACGTAGGCCTTCCGCGTGAGTTGGTTGGCCAGAGAGGGGTCCAGGGCCGGGCCCGAGGGAACGCCCGTGAAGGGCGTGCTCCCGTCGAGCTTGGCGTAGGGGGCCAGGTCCTGGTAGCGGGCCGGCGCCGCTCCTGAGCCCGCGGGCAGGTTCGTGATCGCAAATCCGCCCATGTTGATCGGGCCCTCCATGGTCCCGCCGACCAGGGGCAGGAGGCCTCCCCAGTCCTCGTCGATGCGGAAGCGCACGATCCAGGCGGTATTCAGGGTGTTCCGCTGCTTGGCGAGCTTCGGCGTGGAGGAAGTATCGATCCACCACTGGCCGGCATACTTCGGCGTGGGCTCGTCGACGCCGGCGAAAGCGGTGAGGAGGGCGGCGGTGATGTCGTTGTAGTCCCCGCGGAACTCCGAGACCAGCCGGGAGCCGAGAATCGGGAAGGTGGGCCAGGGCAAAGGCATCAGTACCCCCTTGCTTCGAAATGGATCGTGCCCGTGGTCAGGGCGTGGGAGGAGTCACGGATCTCCGCGGTGAAGCCCGTCTCGTCCTCAACGGTCACCTTCACGTAGTCGCCGTTCGCGCCCCCGATCAGGCTCACCAGGAGCCGCTTCACCGCTACGAAGTAGTCCGTCGGGTAATCGACGTCCACCGAGACCGCGCTCGCCACCGGGACCCTCCCGGAGACTACCTTGTCGGGGAGGTCGATCGAGATCTTCATGCTGTCGATCTTGAGCGAGTAGGCCTGGGAGATCGTCCGGCCGGTGAGCCGGAACTGGATGTACTTGAAGGTCAGCTCCCCGCGGTCCCGATGCTCGATCCAGGGACCGAAGGAGCTCTCCGAGGTATCGGTGGTGGAGACCCGGCTCTCGATAAGAAGCGAGAGGTTCTCGGCATTCTCGTCGCCGGCGAAGGGCACCCGGGCCTGCTCGCTGTCGAAAGGGAAGGTGGCGGTGTCGAAGGTTCCGAGTCCCAGGAAGATCGCCTCCCAGTCGATCGCGACGTCGGGCCGCGCGCGCACCGGGACGTCGCTCGAGGCGGTGATGATCTCCGTGGTGTAGACCCCGACCGGGATGATCAGCGGGAAGAGCGGCGGCGCGCCGAAGCCCAGCCGCCGGGCGCTCCGGCGGTTCCGGCGCCGGCGGGGCAGCATGAGGTTCGCGGTGGCCGGCTGGAGGAGGGAGAGCTTGAAGGTGCCGTCCTCGATATTGAACCCGATCTTCTGGCCCGGCCAGTCGGGGAACTCCTCCTGCTCGAGGATGATGTTCTCCTCCACCTGGCCGTAGAGCGTGATCGAGACGGAGGCGGCGTTCTTCGACTTGTTCCCCAGGGAGTTGACCGCCTTCACCAGGAGTGTGGCGGACCCCCGGGCGTAGCTCTTGAGCTCGAGGCGGTTCTTCGCGGTCTTCTCGATGAGGAGGGATTGGTTCCACCCGCTCCCGCGGCGCCACTCGTAATAGCCCCCGGGACCGAGCTGGCTCGGCGGGATCTCGTCTACCGTGGCCACCAGGGTCCCGTCGGTGATCGTCGCCCGGAGGTTGGTGGGGTCGGGCGGCTGGATCGTCACCGAGGAGGTGGTCAGGCTCGCCAGGGTGGCAAGGTCGGGCCGCTTCCGGACCCCGTTCGTCGAGACCGGCACCACCGAGATCTCGTAGGTGAAGCCGGGCGTGAGGACGCTGCGCACGGTGAAGTGGCCGGTCAGAGCCAGGCCGGCCAGGCTGAAATTGAGCGCGTCCTCGAGGCGGACCCACACCTCGAAGTGGTCCAGGATCGCGCTCACGGGCGCCGTCCAGTCGACATCGATCACGTCCACCAGAGAGCCGTCGGGATTGGTGTCCAGGCGCTCGGTAAGGACCAGCTCCGTCACGTCCGGTGGGAAGAGCCGCGGGTCCGGGATCGAGTTCTTCACCACCGTGGGCAGAGCTTCGAGGACGCCCGTGTAGACCGCGGGATCGTAGCGGAGGCCCCGGATCTTCCGGCCGAACTGGTTATCGAGCGAGACCTCCACGCAGCGGTACTTCTCCACCGAGCTCTCGAACTCGCCCAGGGAGTAGGTGTCGCCGGCGGCGATCGCGCCCGCCCAGGCGATGTCCGCGGAGAAGACCTCGTCGGTGGTGCCCGGCGCGTTGACGATCCGCTTGGTGGAGATCTCGTCGCCCTGGGCGTGATGCACGGTGATCTCGTAGACCTTCCCGTCCTCGAGGGTGACCTCCGCATCGAGCCGGATCCGGCTCAGGGTCTCATCGACCGCCAGGATCCGTCCGGAGGCGATTCCAACGCCGGCGGTGAGGATGGAGACCCCGAAGATCGAGCCCGCCGAGACGCGCAGGGCATCGAGGCCGCTTTCAAGCTCCACCTGGGTGACGTCGAGCTTGTTATGGAGGAGGAGGCGCTTGACCTCCCGGGAGATCTGACTCGGCCGGGTCACACCCCAGAGCGACCGCGAAGCCTCCACGTAGGGCTCGCCCTGCTCGAGGCCCGGGAGCTCGTCGAAGTAGGTGTCGCGGCGGTAGTTGTCCTCCCCGTTCAGGAAGGCAACCTGCAGGCGGTTCGCCACCTGCGCGGCGGGAAGGAAGGAGTAACGGAAGGTGCCCGGCTTGATGTTCCCCTCGTTCCCCACCCAGATCATGCTGTCGGCGCGGTCGATCACCACCGTCCACCTCGAGGCGCGCTTGATGAGGAGCACGCCCGAGCCCTCGGCGAAAATGCTCACCGCGTCGTCCGCTGCCTGGACCTGGTCAAAGCAGTGGTCGAAGACTGCCCGCGGCTCGAAGCCGCCCTTTCCGTCGTCCACGAGCTCGTCACAGTAGGCCGCCCAGTCGAGGAAGGCGGCCAGGTCGATATTGTCCCAGGTGTACTTGTCGCCCAGGCCGTGAATGGGGCTCGTGAGGAAATGCGCCGCGCACCAGGCCGGGTTCCGGGTGTAGCCACGTGTGTATGTGGAGAGATCGGTGTAGACGCGGATGTCGTTGAAGCCTTCGACGAGGAAAGTGTAGCTCGTCGGGACCTGCGTATTGAGCTGCGCGGAGGGCACCTGCTTCAGCCCCACCATGGCCAGGCCGGGATGCGCCTGCGATTCGTAGGTGATCTCGGTGATCGCGTAAACCTCCGAGGCGCTGTTGTAGGTGAGCGATCCCGACTGGGAGGCGTCATCAGGCGTCAGGCGCTGAATCCGGATCTCGTAGCGTCCAAGGCGCAGCTCGTCGCCGAAGGCGTCGGTGGTGATCTTCACGCTGCCCTTGATGGGGTTCCGGCTCTGCGCGGAGACCGTCTTTTCCCCCACGGCCACCACCACGTTCGACCCGAACCCGAACTCCTTCACCTCGTAGCGGAAGGTCACGTCGTGGGGGAGCGGGTTCCCGGTCTTACTGGCCCGCAGGAGCCCATTGGGGAACCGGAAGAAGATCTCCAGGGCCTCGCATTCGGTGGTGGTGAAGAAACTCACGATCCCGTCCGAAGCGGCGATCGGCCGCTGGATAATGACCTCCTTCTCGATCTCGAAAAACCCGTTGATGGCTGCCTGCTCCGCGGTGCCGAGCCGTACGTCAGCGGTGCAGTCCGGGATGGTGTCCAGCTTGTTCCCGTTGATCTCAATGTCGCCGATCGACTGCACCGGCCCCAGGCAGACCCCCAGGAGCGTATGGAGCGTGGTCAGTCCGTCCCGCACCTGCTCCCCGGTGATCGCGCGCTCGAAGCTCTGAAGGAACTGTCCCCCGGTCCGGAGCTTCCCGTAGACGAACGGAATCGGCCGACCCGATCCGGAAGTGTCCTGGATCCCCTCCCAGCTCCTCGAGGGGCCGTCGTCCTGCCCCTGGCTGAGTCGGCTCTTGGGTGCCGTCAGCGCCGCCAGGCCGTAACTGATCCCGACGGAGATCGCCGCCATCAGGATGAAGTCGGCCACGGCCACGGCGAAAGCGGCGCCGGCGGACAGTTCCGCCGATCCCACCACCGCCCCCACGATCGCCGCCACGATCCCCGGCACCTGCCCGAAGACGAGCTCGTCACGGTCGAGGACCTCCACCGCCTCGATCTCCTCCCCGCTCAGGGAGCGGCCGTTGCGGAGGACCACGTTGCCCCCCTCCAGGTTGAAGTCCCGCGGGACGCAGTCGCGGATCCGCATGCCGGGGCGGTGCTCGAGGAGGACCTCGGGCTCGGCGGCCTCCGGCCGGCGGAAGCAGTCGCGGATGGTGACCACCTTCACCATAGGTCCCTCAGCCGGTAGGCCTTCTCCGCCCGCAGGACCGCCTCGAGGAGCGGCATGCGGTGGACGCCACCTTCGCGCGAGACGGAGACCACCCAGCGCTCGTTCTCCACGGTGGCCACGTGGGTCTGATCCGACCAGCGCCAGAAGAGGACGTCGAGCGGCCGCAGCTCCTTGAAGTCCACCGGGAGGAAGCGATGCCAGAACTCCCTGAGACGTTGCTCGTTCGGCTCGATGAACGGGTCTTCGATCCGGATCCCGCGGAGGACCTCCACCAGGTGGAGCCAGAGCCCGAGGCAGTAGAAACTTTCCGGCCCCCGGGCGAGCCAGGCGAAGGGCTTTCCAATCAGCCCATCGATGAGCGTTTCAGTATCGAGCGCGGTCACTGGGCATCCCCAGAAAGCCATTGAACTGGAGAAGATTCTCGTGGGCCCTGCAGTCGGTCTCGGTGCGAGCGCAGGAAGCCAGTCCGCCGGCGGCGAAGCGGAGATAGCCGAAACGCGCGGTGAAGGAGAGGGCACTCTTCGTGTCGCTTCCCGCGACGACTCCAATCCGCGCGGCGGCCGCCACGGTCAGCGTGGTGAGGAAGCGCTCGGTCCAGGAGCCGTCCTCGGAGGCCTTCGAGTAGCAGGTCACCACGTTGTCCTCGCGGACCAGGCGCAGGTAGAGGTCGGTGGAGGCCTCCGTATCGTCCGGGTCCGCCTCGCTTGCGATGGTGCGGCGGAGGAGGAGCCGGCGGCCGCCGGAGCCGTTGTCCTGAGCGCCGAAGAAGAGCCAGGTGCTCAGGGGCTCGATCGGCGGCTCCTCGCCCGGCGCCACCGGGGGCATGGCCTCCGCGGTGTCCTGGAGGAGGAGGCCGGCCATCCAGCCCACCCGCGAGGTCGCCGGCAACGTGAGCACCGTCGAGACGTCGAAGTCCCGCTCGAGCACGCGGAAGAAGTTCGGGCCGTAACGCTCGCGCGCCTTCCAGGCGATCCGGTCGGTGGTGGTGGTGATGGTCAGGTCGCCGGCGTTCGTCCGGTCGCTGTCGAAGACCGACGCCCGCCGCGCCTGCTGGCTCGACCAGCCGTGCTTCCAGGCCTGGATCCCGTAGCCGGCGGCCGGCACCAGGTCCTGCCGGGACTGCTCCCCGAATTCGTTCGAGGGGTAGGTGCACCAGCTCCCCGGCACGAACCGATCGTGGTAGGGGTTGATGCACTTCGAGCGGCTGTAGAAGAGCTTCGGGACCTTGGTCTCGTAGAGGTTCGGGTGGCCGAGAATCAGCGTCACCCGGTCCGGCCCCTGGCCGATCTCGGACGTGATCACCTCGAAGATGTCGGAGAGGGCGTCGGCGGGGTTCTCCAGGTTGTCCTGGGCCGCGATCCACCAGCGCACGCTCTGGCCGCGGAGCCCCAGGAACTGCCGGACGTAGAAGGCTACCTGGTGGAGCGGATCCGCAATCGTCACCGGGAGCTGGAAGTTCCCGCCCTCCGAGGCCTCCTGCACCTCGCCCCGGGTGATCGGCATGGCGATGAACTCCTCGCCGGCGAAGGGGATCCGGTCCGGGAGGGAGCCGCCGGCCTTCGGGTCCACGAAATCCACCGCCCGGAAGTAAGTCCCATCGGGCAGCGAGACCTCGTAGAACTGGAGGAGCGGGGCGGGCTGTCGCAGCGCGTGGATCCGGGTGCGGAGGAAGTCGGAGAGGGTGAACGCCATCAGACCTGCTGCTCCATGAGCTCGAGCGCGAGGTCATAGCGGTTGGCCCCCCGCCTCTCCGGCCGATAGGGCCCGGTCAGACGCCACTTGAGAAGGGGCTTCAGCGTGTTTGTCGCCGGCGGACTCGAGGTGCCGGTGAGGAGCCCGGTGGTGGGCTCGATCCAGGTCCTCTCCGTGGCGAAGGCCTGCAGGACCTCGGTCCCGGGAGTCTCGGAGGCATAGACCCGGATTGCCGGGACGCCGGCGGGGAAGACCGGCACCGCCACCGTGATCACGTTCCCGTCCAGGACCGAAATCGAGGACGCCGGCGACGGCTTCGTCTCCTGCCCGCTGAGGTTGTCATACCAGGTGTAAAGGACGCTGTAGTCCCGTGCACCGGGGGCGCCGCCGGCGGCGACCTGGGCGAGGTCGGGCCCGCGGTGGAGGGGATTGAAGGTGGGGTCCAGATTTCTCCAGGTGAAGATCCCCGCGCCGCCTTTCACCTCGTGGAAGAAGCTCTCGAAGTAGTCGAGCTGCTCCCGGCTGAGCCCCGTCCACTGCGCGGACACGGTCCGGACGGGCCGTATGGTCCGGGGGAGGACCTGCACGTAGGGCTTGATCGCCGCGGTCTCGTCCGTCGGCCATTCGTTCTGGACCGAAAGGGGGAAACTCGGGTTCCGCGGAGGTGCGAATTCGAGGATGCTCACGAGTACCTCCGCCTCACGTCCGGCCGATTCTGGAACCCGCGGGCCGCGACCTGGGCGACGAAGTCGCCGTTTCGCTGGACGCCGGCCTTGAGCTTCTCGTCGAAGCTCTTCACGTCCAGGGCGGTGACGTTGTAGTTGTTGACGATCACCACTCCGCCGCCGCCGCCCAGGAGCTGGACCGGCACGCGGCGGTTCCCTGGAAGCGGAATGATGGCCTCATCGCCTGCCTCGCCGGCGATGGTGGGACCGTGCGTGCTGGGCGTGCCGATGGCGCGTTTAGGCACCTGTTGTCCGAACTCGTCAATGGCCGGAGGTCCGATCGTTGAGCTTTTGAAGAGGCTGGAGATTCCGCCGAGTGCCCGCATGACCAGTAGCCTGGCGATGATCTTCGCCAGGTCGTTGAGCATGCTCTTGGCGAGCTCCTTCGAGGCCTCCTTGAGGTTCTTGGTGCCGGTGATCACGTCGGCCAGGGAGCTGGAGAGGTTGTCCTCGAGCGCGTTGCCCACCGCGAGCACCGAGTCGCGGAACTGGCTGAAGGAGTCCTCCCACCGGAGCCTCAGTTTTTCGAGTGCCTCCGCCGTGGCATCGAGGGCGTTTGGAACGTGCGCCCACTGAACCTGGGCGGCGTGGGCCTCGTCAATGGAAGGCGGGCCGATCCGTCCGCCGGTATCGACGTTCTCGATAGCGGGCGGGCCGATCCGGCGTCCGGCCTGGATCTGGGCGGCGCGTTCGCGCAGGTCTCTCACCGTCTGACCGAGAAGGCCGCTACCGCCTTGCCCGACTGGGACCCTCCCAGATTCGATGGCCGCCCTCACGGCGAGGAGCGCGTCGTACTCGCGGACCAGATCGTCCCTTGCCTTGCGCGCTGCCTTGATCTCCTCCAGGGTGCCAGTCCTTGAGTCCTTCCAGTTGGTGGCGCTGCCCGGGGTCAGTACGTCCTTCAACCGGGCCTCCGCCGCTCCCAGTTGGATCTTGACCCATTCCTCCCTGAGGGTCAGCAGAGGCCCGAGGATCCCCTTCAGCGATTCACCGATTCCTTCGAACCATTTCTGGATTTTCGGGAGCGCGCCCTCCGCCGCCTCGAGGAGGTCGGCGAAGAACGTCAGGATCTTGGGCTGGTTGTCCACGACCAGCTTCGTCATCCGGTCGAGAAACTCGGTGAAGGTGGGTAGGAGCGGTGTGATCGCCTGTACCCCGAGCCCGAAGAGCGACTTCTTCAGCCGCTCAATGGCGTCGACGAAGTCGGTGCCGGCGGTCGCTTGAGCCTTGGTGAGGACGAGGCCCAGGCGCTCGGCCTCGGCCGACAGTTCCCTGAACCCCTTCCCGCCCTCGGAGAGAAGCGGGAGCCACTCCTTGCCCGCTTTGTTGAAGAGCTTCGAGGCCACCACGACGCGCTCTTCCGAGTTCGTGAGGTTGGAGAAGGCCTCGATCAGGGCCGGCATGGCGTCTTCGGCGGTGGTGGCGCCCCGCGCCGCGTCCAGGAACTCGGCGCCGAGCATGCTGAAGGTCTCGACCGCCTCGTCTCCGCCGCGGCGGAAGTCGAAGAGGAGCTTCTGGAAGTTCAGGATCCCCTTCGCGGCCTCCTCGAGGCCGAGACCGCTCTGCTCGCCGGCGTACTTGAGCTTCGAGAGGAACTCGACGGTGAGGCCGGTCTTCTGGTTGAGCTTGTTGAGGCTGTCCCCGTACTTCCCGACCCGCTCCACGAACTGCTCGATCTCCCGCACCGCAAGAGCCCCGACCAGGCCGGCGATCGCCGTCTTCAGGCTGAAGATGTGCTTGGGGAGCTCATTGATCGCCTGGCCTGCCTTCTTGCCGAAGGCAGCGAAGGAGCTCTCGGCCTTCTTGAGACCGTCGGTGAGCTGGTCCCGGAAGGCCAGGACCGCTTCCATGGTGCGGCTGGTGTCGGCCATCCGATTAGTTCCTCTTCATCTCCTCCTGAAGCCGCGCCCTCCGCCGCTCGCGGTCCTCCTCGATATAGCGCGAGATCACCGCCACGCTCGCCTCGAAGGCCTGAATGAAGACCGCTGGCTGAGCCAAGTACTCCTCCGGCGTCCACTGGCGCTCCCTCGAGAGGAGCACCAGCTTGGCCAGCTCGAAGTAGGCCCCCGGATCGTCGGTGTCCATGAAGGCCGCGGGATCGGCGTTCCCGCTGCACTCGAAGTCCACCGCGCCGTTACAGAGCGGGCAACGGCCCTCTTCCTTCTCCTCCTCATCGAGGTCCTCCGGCCGGCAGAAGGGACAACCGACCTGGCCCGCCTGCCCCCGCCATCGCCCGAACCGATAGGCGATGGCTATCGCGAGTTTTTTGCATCGGTCAATCCGAAGGTGAAGGCCTTGGTGATCGAATCCAGGATCTCGTCGACCCAGGGGGCGAGGACGGACATGCTGGCCTTGGTGATCTCGCTGCCGGCGCGCTCGAGCACGAACTCCTTCACCTCCCCGTTATCGTCCGCGATCTTGAGGTTCTCGACCCCGACCAGCGACAGGCCCAGGACCTTCCGGATCGTCTCCAGGCTGTGCTCATAGTGGGTGGTGATGTTGCCGGCCGCCTGGATCACGCGGCGGTAATCGTCGAAGTCCAGGACCCTGACGAGGAGGGATGTCTGCTCCTCCGGTGGCTTCTCCCGCTCGCTCCGGAGCGGGATCCTCACAACTTTCCCCGTACGGTGAACCGTGATCAATTTCCCTCCCTTCCGCGCCGCGCGGCCGCGCGCGGCTCAACCGATCAGTGGCACCAGATCTGGAGCTCGTTATTCGTCTTCCCGCAGAGCCGGACCTGGAGGGGCACCGTCGCGAGCTCGCGCCGGCTCCCGACGCCCAGGTTCACGAACTGGCACTCGTCGGCGAAGAAGTCGAAGTTCGAGCCCAGCTTCCAGGTCATGGCAAACGTGCTGCCGTCCTTGTAGGCCGAGTAGAAGTCGAAGGTCGCGATTTTTACCAGCGCCGGCTCGAAGTTGACCAGCGGCGGCGTCGCGCGGCGATCGTAGTCCGCATAGAGGATCCCGCCGGCGTCGTTGGCGTCTTCCCGGAGCTCGAGGTTCAGCGGGAAGTTGAGCGTGAAGTCGACGATGTCCGTGGGGCTGTAGGACCCGAGCTTGAGCGCCGCGGCGACGAATCGCGGCGGGGCGTTGGTTCCCTGGGGATAGACGTCGGTCCCGCTGAAGAGCACTTTGTCGCCGTGGGTGTCGTAGGCGCCGAGGAGCCGGGAGCGCGCGATCGCGTGCTGGTTGGCCCGGAACTCCATGGAGAATTCGCCCAGGCAGCCGCGGCCGCGCCAGAAGACGCCGTCCCGGAGGAACTCCACCGTGAGGTGGTGCAGGGTCTCGCTCCCGCCGAAGGAGGAGTCCACCGGCTGGATCTTCTGCCCGTTGTCCTGGGGGGTGCCGCTGGTGGTGGCCGTCGCCGCGGAGGTCCCGCCGGTGATCGTCTCGCCCGAGACCAGGGCGCCGGTGACGGGCACATAGGAGAGCTTGCCGGCCTCCAGGTTCTGGTTCCGGAAGACCAATCCGGTCGCCGCGGAGGTCCCGCCGGTGATCGTCTCCCCGTCGGTGAAGGTGCCCACCACGCTGGTGATCGCGATCGATTTGAGCGAGGACACCTTCAGCATGCCCGCTTCGACGAGCCGGGCCCATACGGGTATCTGCGTCAGGGGGGTCGTGTGCGGCCGCACGATCCAGGAGGCCCCCGCGCGGAACTCGCGCCGGCCGGTCATGACCGGCCTCGAGGAGGAGGTGTCCTGAATCTCCTGGGTCTCCACCGGCTCCACCACGCACTCGGGGAGGTCGCCGTTCCGGATCCGCACGCGGACGTCCGTCGCCGCGAGACTCACCACGGTGCCGGGCGTCGTCTCCACCTTGCAGGCCAGCTGATTTCGGTCTCTCACGGTCAGGTCTCCTTAGGGCTCGGGCGCCAGGGGCACCGTCGAATCCCCGATCTTGTGCGCGTAGCGGACGGTCAGGCTCATGATGAAGCCGTCCTCAGGGTCTTCGGGCTCGAATGGTTCGGTGATCGTACGGGGCTCCTCGAGGACCTGGAGCGAGTCCCAGTCCATCTTCTGGAGCGCCATCTCCACGTCGTCCTGGAGGTCGGCGGCCGCGCGGTCCGCGGGGAGCTCGCTCTCGTCCTCGATCTCGGCAATGGTCCCGAGGATCTCGATCGACAGGTCGCAGTTGACGCTGTCCTCTTCGCCGGTGCCCCGCGGCGCCTTCACCTCGCCGGCGCGCATGACGGTCAGGCAGGGCCGCTCGGTCCTGTCCATGACGGAACGGCTGTAACGCTGGACGATCGCCGGCGTCGTGCGGTAGCCATCGTCCGCGTCGATCCCCTCGAGCGCGGTCAGGATCGCGGCGACGATGACCTCGGAGTGCTGGTCAGCCATCATCCGGACTCCACCTCGTCCGCGGCATCGCCGCCCCGGCCCAGGCGCTTCATGGTCGAGAGCAGAGCCTTGTCGAGCCGGCTGACAATCTCCGGCGCGAACTTCGACCAGGAATTGATGAAGCCCAGGTCCTTCGGGATCCGCACCTGCCGGACGAGGGTGGCGATGAGGATCAGCTTCCCGTTCTTCTTCACCGCCAGAAAGACCTTGCCGCGGCGCCGGAGGACGAAGGCACCCTTCCCTTCCGGGCCCGGCCTCCGCTCCTCCGCGGTGGTCCTCTTCCAGTTACGGAGCATGCGGATCTTCAGCATGCCCCCGCCACGCGCGCGGATGACCGCCCCGGTCTCGTGCGCGAAGAGGATCGGCGAACGGGTGCCGATCCGGAGCCGCTTCCCGTTGATCGCCCCCAGGCCGTCGAGCCGGGCCCGGAAGCCGGCCGCCCGCATCTTCGCCGGCAGGAACGGCGTGGCGGCGCCGCCCGAGCTCTTCCCCGCTTTCCTGCGGATCTTGAGGACCGAAAGCCGCTCGGAGGTGAACTTCCGCCCGAAGGCCCCGGAGATCCCCCGCGCCGCCCGGTTGAGGGCCGCGTTGAAGGCCTTCGGCATTTCGGCCAGGGCCTTGCGGACCTCCTCGTCCTTGAGGGTGAAGATCACATCAGGGGACGGCATAGAGGGTCCACACTCCCGGATCGTCGGGCTCGAGGATTTCCGAGACGCTGTAAATCCGCTCCGCCGCCGTGTCGGGCTGGAGCTTGACCTTGTCGAGGCGCTTATTGACCGAGGCGATCCCGGTGGTGGCGTCCTTCGTGAGGAGTACTCGCACCGGCTCGGGCCCGCGGCGGGCGGTCTGCCCGAGCTCGAAGGGACTCGAGGAATCGCTCCGTCGGACCACCGCCTTCCGGGGGAGCCAGTCGCCCTCCTCCTCCCCGGCGGTGTTCTGCTGGTACTCGATGTCCTCGAGGATCTCCTCCATCGCGAGGAGGTCCGCCTGCATCAGGTCCTTCAGCGCCATGCGGTCACCCCTGCCTGCTCAAGGGCGGGGGACCGCCGGGGTCCGTCCCCGGCTCATCAGTCCCCCGCCCGGAGACTGAGATCAGCTGAGGGTGGCCTTGGCGGCGTACTGCCAGTAGGCCGGCCCGACCTGCCGGAGAGCCTTGACGCCGAAGAGGATGCGGTCGTGCTTGAAGAGCTCGGTGTCGTCCTCCGACGTCTCGAACATCTCCTCCTGCATGATGAAGGGGCGGGCAGGGGCATCGGTGCGGAAGACGTAGAAGTCGTCGTCCTCGCCCGCCTGGTTCAGGCGCGGGTTCACGACGGGGGTGAAGCTGTATCCCCGCATGTTGACGATGGGGTTCGTCTGGGCGCCGGAACCGCTCGCGACGAGGGGGTTCTGGCAGGCAGCAACCGCCGCCCCCCAGAGGTTGGCGGGGGTCATGATCAGGAAGTTCCGCCCGCCGGTGTTCATGGGCTCGCCCTGGTTGTCGAGGAGCGCCTGCTGGTAGGCGATGATGCCGCGGATCGCCTTCGACATTTCGATGTCGGTGGGATCGGTGGCGGTGGCGACGTTGAGGGCCGGCACCTCGGACGAGGTGAGGAGGTTCTTCTGCGTGCCGCTCGCACCCTCAGAGTGGGAGGCGCTGAAGAAGGCCTGGCCGTCGTAGGCGGTGGGGTTCGCGCGGATCATGTCGGTGAGGAGCTTGGCCCAGTGCTCGGCGAGGCGAAGGGCGAGCTCCTTGATTCGCACCGCGGTCTGGGGACTCTTGTCCCGGCGGAGCTCGTCGACGTCGAAGCCCAGCGTGGCTTCGAACTTGTCATTGACGAGGGTCACTCCTTTCTCCTGGAGTTCCTTGACCAGGCGGCCCCCGACCCACTTCCGCATGGCGGGCGTCTGCCCGAGCCACTTGTACTCTTCCGAAGCCTGGTCGGTCTGGACGAACATGCTGATCAGGTTCGCCCAGCTGTCCGCGAGCGCAGCCTCCAGCGTGTTGTAGAAGGTGCCGATCACCCCCCGCATTCCCAAGCGCGTGATAGCCATGTCTCTTCAGTCCTTTTCTACTGGCGGCCCCGAAGGGCTCTCCTCTGCCTTTTCGCTCTGTTCTCTCTTTCCCTTCAGACGTTCGGCTCGACGCGGACGACCACCAGGTTGGTGCCGGCCAGCGCGTGAATCGTCCCCACCTTCAGGTTCGAGGTCGACGTCTTCGTGAAGGTCCCGTCATCACTGGCGTAGAGCGCGTCCCCCACGTCGGCCTGGGCGGCGCTCGAGAGCGTCACCAGGCGGTAGTGGACGTCCCGGCGCACGCGGACGGTGATCGCGCCGCTGCCGCCGGCGGAGTTGTCCGCCTGGCGATCGGCGAAGCCGGCGAAGAGGGTGTCGGTG
>AR_comb_assmDRAFT_10003528_pt1 | contig 43659 bp, 36 predicted proteins | sample ArasoioldDNA_FD_10543 | JGI IMG/M metagenome (IMG submission 10543) | reverse complement strand
GCCGCCACCTTCTTTATGGTGTCGGGCGGAACCTATGGCACCGAAGACATCGTGCATGGCGCCGGGTATGGGCGCGCGATTCTGATCCTGCTCATCACACCTCTGCTCTGGAGCCTGCCGACCGCATTTATGATCGGCGAGCTTTCCAGCGCGCTACCCCATGAAGGCGGATACTACGCTTGGGTGCGCCGGGCAATGGGCAACTTCTGGGGATTTCAGGAAGCCTGGCTGTCGCTGGTTGCGTCAGTTTTCGACATGGCTATCTATCCCACCCTGTTTGTAGCCTATCTCACGCGCATGTTCCCATGGTTTCAGGAAGGCAATCGCGGATGGTGGGTGGCACTCGCCGTGGTGGTTGCGTGCGCGCTGCTCAATATCGCTGGAGTGAAGGTCGTCTCCCTGACCTCGCTTTGGCTGTTTCTCGCTCTTTCGGCGCCGTTCGTGGCGGTGGTGCTGCTGGCTCCGTTCAAGGTTGGAGCGTTGGCGAACGCGATCACCAAACCGACCACTTCGACCGTCGACATTCTCGGTGGCCTGCTCATCTGCATGTGGAACTACATGGGATGGGATAACGCGTCGACCATTGCCACCGAAGTCGAGCGTCCACAGCGTACCTATCCACGGGCGATGCTGGTGGCGGTTTGCATCGTGGCCGTTAGTTATATTCTGCCGTTCGCCGCGATGTGGATGACTGGGCTAAAGTCCACGGCTTGGGAGACCGGCTCATGGGCCGATATCGCAGGATTGGTCGGCGGACCGTTGCTGCGGATCGGCGTGGTGCTTGGCGGAATGATGAGCGCCTTCGGCATGTTTAATGCTCTGGTGATGAGCTACTCGCGCCTGCCGTTGGCGATGGCGCAGGACGGGATGCTCCCGGCCGTGTTTGGAAAGTTGCAGAAGAAGTCGCGGGCGCCGTGGGTGGCGATCATCGCTCTTGCGATCGGCTGGGCCATGTGCCTGGGGCTCGGCTTTGCGCGCCTGGTCACGCTGGATATTCTGCTTTACGGAGCAAGCCTGTTCCTGGAGTTCGCGGCGTTGGCAGTCTTGCGTTTCCGGGAGCCGAATCTGGCGCGTCCTTTCAAGGTTCCTGGTGGCTTGTTCGGAGCAATTGCGATTGGCATTCCACCAATGCTACTGATTGGATTCTCCGTGGTCCGCAGCCAGCATGAGTCGATTCTGGGGATGAGCGCGTTTGCGTTCGGCATGATCCTGGTTGCCGCGGGATTTGTTGCGTATTTCGTGAATCACGCGTTGAAGCCGGAGGGATGGTCGGTTGCCTCGGCCGAAAAGGCAGAGCCAGCGGCCTAGGGCAAAATTCGCTAGTTGAAAAAATAGGGGCCGGGAAATCCGGCCCCTTTCTTATTCAGCTTTCAGTGCTTACTATGCTGCGGCTTTTGCCTGATCGCGGAGCGATCTGACTTTGTCGTGCGCCTGCTGGACGCTGGCGGCCTGACGTCGCACGATCTCGGTCAGCGAGGCCGGTAATGCTCCGGTGAGAGCCTTGTTGTAGGTGTCCTTGGCGTTGTCTTCGCCGGATTCGACGGACTCGAGAATCGTCTTGTCCCCGCCGCCCAAGGCGACCTTGGTGTCAATCCATGCGCGGTGCATGGCACCGCCCGCGGATCCTGATACTTTCTTTTCGGGCTTGCCGAGCGTGGCAAGCTCGGCCTCGAGTTCCTGTGCAAAACGCGCGCGTTCGGTGCTCTGCTGGTTGAAGTAACTCTTGAGATCAGGACGTTTCGCATGTTCTGCGGCATCCTGATAGCCCTTTTGGCCGTCTTTACTTGTCTCTATAAGGTTTTCGACTACGCTGATTGCGTTGTTCTGATCCATTAGTATTTTCCTCCGGGGATTCGATGCCTGGCTGGGCATGAGGTTTGGCAGGGATTTTCTTTGTTGCGGGAACTCCGCCGTGAACTAGGAAGAGCGCGGAGGGTTGCTCTAAAATCGGGCCAGGGAACCCATGACGAAACGCAAATCGAAAGGTGCGTACATGATCTCGGCGGTGGCCGAGATGTATGGTATTCATCCTCAGACGCTGCGGCTCTATGAGCGCGAGGGTCTGCTCAAGCCGTCTCGCACCGAAGGCAACACGCGGTTGTATACCGATGAAGACCTGCTCCGGCTGGAATTTATTCTGTCGCTGGCCCGCGATCTCGGCGTGAACATCGCCGGGATGGCGATCATTCTGCAAATGCGCGAGCGCATGGAAGAGATGCAGCGGCAGATCCAGGAATTCGTGCAGTACATTCAGCAGGAAGTGTTGACGCGGGCGAGCGCCGCAGCCGATCCGGCGAAGGGAGCGATTGTGCCGGTGCGAAGGCCGATGGTGGGGCCATTGCAGGCGGCGAAAAAGCGCTGACTTCGGGCAACGGCAGTGGGTGCATTCCTTTACGCTGCATCATCCCTTCCCGACTGACGTACGGTCCCTCACGCCGGCTTTGCCGCCGCTCAGGATGACATCGCTTCGGCTATGATGAATGACCTGTCATGCTCCCGTTCAAGCTTGTCTACAGCGACGCTTATTTCCTTCCGATCGGGACCCATGTCTTTCCTGCTGAGAAGTATCGGCGGATTCGCGATCGTTTGATTTCGACCGGTGTTGCTGTGCCTGATGATTTCCTGGAGCCGCAGCCTGCTACCGATCAGGACGTCCTGCTGGTGCACAAGCCGGAATATGTGCAGAAGCTTCGCACTGGCACGCTTACGGCGCGCGAGGAAATGGAGATGGAGATTCCGTACTCGCGCGAACTGGTCGATGCTTTCTGGCTGGCGGCAGGGGGATCGATTCTGGCGGCGCGGCAATGCCTTGCCGACGGAGTCTGCGTCAGCATTGGTGGTGGATTTCATCATGCGTTTCCGGATCATGGTGAAGGGTTCTGCATGATCCACGACGTGGCGGTGGCGATCCGGCGGCTGCAGCGCGACGACAAGATTCACACCGCGATGACCGTGGACTGCGACGTACACCAGGGAAATGGAACGGCGGCGATCTTTGCTGGGACGCGGACGGCCAGTGCGCTGCTGCCGTCCTCGTCGGCGTCGACAGTGGAGCCTCCGAAGAATGCACCCCGTGGCAAAATGCGCGGGGCGCATGCCGGAGAGGTGTTCACGATTTCACTGCACCAGCACAACAACTATCCGCTGTGGAAGCCGCCGTCGTCGATTGATGTCGATCTGCCAGACCTCACGGGAGACGATGATTATCTGGCGTGGCTTGATAATGCGCTCAGCTCAGGGTTGCGGCAGTTCGAGCCGGATCTGATGTGCTACATCGCTGGGGCGGATCCGTACCGCGAGGATCAGCTAGGCGGACTTGAACTGTCGATTGAAGGGCTGAAGAAGCGGGACGAACTGGTTTTTCGTGTCGCGCGAGCGCGGAATATCCCGGTGATGGTGACCTATGCGGGCGGATATGCGCAGAATGTCGAGGATACGGTGACGATCCACTGCAACACGGTGATTGCGGCGAAGGAAATCTTTCGATAGTTCTGCGAAAGAAAAAAGCCCCGGACGGCGAAATCGTCCGGGGCGTGGAAGCAAACGGAAAGATTACTCTTCGCCCATTGCTGCGTTGAAGGCGCCATTGGCGTCGAGGAGCGATGCGCCCCAGACTACGCTGCTCGCAGTATCGGCGGATGCTCCCCACACGACGCTGAAGCCGCTGTCGGCGCTTGCGCCCCAAACGACTGAGCTGCCCCAGACCACGGAGCTGCCGGCGACGTTCGCACCCCAGACTACGGACGATCCCCACACGACCGAAGAGCCCCAGACCACAGAGGAAGGATCCACTGTGCTGTTGCCATTCGTCAGTGAGACGGCGCCGTTGGAGGCGTTGTAAACCGCGGTCGGAGAGAGTGCAGAGCCGATGGTGGCTGGGGCTTTGTCGGTGCTGGCGAGAGCCGCACCGAGGTCGACATATCCAGCGCCCACGGTGAACAGATCGTAGTACGAGGTGAACGTCTGGCCGGTGGTCGGTTCAGTGGCGGTCGTCGAAACCGGGAAGGACTTAGTCGCGGTCTTCATCAGACGCGCCTTGACCTGGTCCGGTGTCAGAGTTGGGTCTTTCTGCAGCATCAGCGCAACGCCGCCCGCAACGGCGGGAGTCGCCATGCTGGTGCCGCTCAGGATGAAGTAGTCCTGGCCAGAACCGTTGCCGGCGACATCATTCGCAGGAAACTCACCCTCGAGCGTGCTGCCCTTGGAGTTGGTCGAGACCACAGAGTTGCCGGGGGCGACGACGTCGGGCTTTACGACGTGATCGTAGGTCGTTGGTCCCTTTGAACTGTAGCTGGCGATCTGATCGTCGCTGCGCGAGTAGGAGCCCATCGCTTTCATCGCACCTACTGTCAGCACGAGCGGATCGTTGCCCGGAGCCGCCACCGTGCCGTAGCCGTTGCTGCCATTCACGCTGATGCGTCCGAAGTTGCCCGCGGCGACCACTACGACGATGCCGGCATTCCACGCCGACTCGACGGCCTGGCAAAGAGGATCTTGCGCGTAGTTGGTGGCGATTCCGCGTCCCAGCGATAAGTTAATGACGCGGATGTTGTACGTGTTCTTCAGGGCGATGGCTTGTTGAATCGCGGCGATCACCATGCTGTCGGAGCCCGAGCCGTTGGCGTCGAGCACCCGCAGGTCGATCAAGTTCACATTCGGAGCTACTCCCGAAAAGCGGCCGTTGGACTTTCCTCCGCTTGCGCCGATGATGCCAGCTACGTGCGTGCCGTGGCCGTACAGGTCCCAAACCTTCTTATGATTCAGATATGTCGTGGCGTTGGTAAAGTTCTGGTGATAGAGCACCCGCGAATTGCTGCCGTTGCCCAGGTCGGAATGCGTGTCGTTGACGCCGCTGTCGATGACGGCCACGCCGATGCCTGACCCGTCATAGCCCAGATTCCAAAAGGTGCTGGCGTTGATGGTCGTGTCGGTATAGTCGTCGAAGGCCTTGACCGGATGATCGAGGCTGACGAAGGCCACATCGGGATCGTTGGCGAGATCAGCGAGTTTACCGGCCGGAACGTGGAAGGCGCGCCCCTTGATCATGCCGAGGTGGTGCGACAGGCGTGCACCCATGCCTTGTGCGCGTAGCAGGGACGCCGACTGCGGAGTCTGTTTGTACTGGACAATGACCCCTACTTCGCGGTTGGAATGGACGCCCCAGCGGTTCATCTCCTGCTGAACCTCGGGCGACATGCGCGCGATCTTGCTCTGCGTTTGAAACGCGTTGGACCGCTGTGCCTGAGCTACGCCTAAAGTTAACACCAGCATCAGGGCCACGCGCTTTCCCCAAGCAGCGCTGTGGCGTTCGTTACGGCTGGTCTTCTGTGGTTTCAAAGTCCGCCTCATTTAATTAGGCTTGCCTTTCTTCCCGCAGCCGGCACAACGAAGGCTGTGCCAAACACCTTCTACGCGCACACGAGGGGCCCAATCGAAGCTTGTAAATAATTGATATTATTTGGTTTGTTTAAGGTATCGGAAATGTTGAGCGTGCCATTCTGTCCCTTCGGCGTGGGCGTGGGACAATGTGGCTCACCAAGGGAAGCAGATTCCTGGGGAAAGCTGCGGCTCCCTGCTGATATCGGATACGCACTAAAATGCTATTTAAATCGGTGTAATATAATTGGTACAATTACACAGATAAAAATAAATATTATATTTAACAAGCAGTATTAAGCGCTATGAAAGAGTCAATTAGCAATTTGCAGGGCGATCTTGGGCACCGGGTTCGTCAACTTCGTCTGGCGCGCAACCTCGATCAGCGAACGACAGCGGAGAGGGCGGGAATCTCGCTGCGGGCGTTGGGCAAGCTGGAAAATGGACGGGGTTCCACGCTCGAAACGCTGTTGCGAACGCTACGAGCGCTCGACTACGTGAAAGGGATCGAGATGCTTGCGCCACAGCCGACGATCAATCCGCTGACGATGCTGCACACGCCGAAGCCGCCGCAGCGGGTGCGGCGGCCTCGGAAGCTGAAGGTTCCGCGCGCGTGAAGTCCACGGAGGTCATCGAGGTCCGCGCTTGGGGCGAACGGGTGGGCGCGGTAGCCCTCGATCCGGGTCTTGCCTACTATGCGTTCGCCTATGCTCCGGAATGGCGGCGCGGGCGCCGCGAGCTGGCTCCGTTGACCATGCCCCTCGCGGGTCCAGAGGTTTTCATTTTTCCCAGTCTCCCGGAAATCACTTTTTACCGACTGCCCGGCATGCTGGCTGACGCGATCCCCGATGCATTCGGAAACGCGCTGATTGACGCCTGGATGGCGCTACAGGGAATCGCACGTGACGAAGTCACGACGCTCGACCGGCTCGCATATATGGGAAAGCGCGGCGTAGGAGCACTCGAGTTCCGTCCGGAGCGCGGATCGCATCGCGAGAGTTCGGCTCCGCTCGAAATGCAATCGCTTGTGGAGGAAGCCCGCAAGCTGATCGAGGGGAACCTGTCGGTCGATCACGAAGCGCAGGCTGCGCTGGCGAACATTCTGCGTGTGGGAACTTCTGCCGGGGGAGCGCGGGCGAAAGCAGTGATCGCCTGGAATCCTCAGACGAACGTGATTCGCAGCGGTCAGTTCGATGCTGCTCCGGGATTCGAGCATTGGCTGCTGAAGTTCGATGGCGTCGGCCAGGATTACGAACTCGGCACGGGCGCCGACTACGGACGGATCGAGTATGCCTACCATCTGATGGCAAAGCAGGCGGGGATTGCCATGATGCCTTGCCGGCTGCTGGAAGAGAATGGCCGCGCCCACTTCATGACGCGCCGCTTCGATCGGGACATCGTTGACGGACGCACCGTCAAGCATCACACGCAAACTTTGTGCGCCATGGATCACATCGATTTCCGGCAGCGGGGCACGCACTCGTACGCCCAGTTATTCCTGGCAATCACACGCTTAAAGCTGGGAGACGCCGCGCTGGAACAGGCCTTCCGTCGCATGTGTTTCAACGTGATCGCCCGCAACTGCGACGACCATACGAAGAACTTCAGCTTCCGTCTGAAGAAGGAAGATGCGTGGGAGCTCGCGCCCGCCTATGACATCACGCATGCCCACAACCCCAAAGGGGAATGGACTTACCAGCATCTTTTGAGCGTAAATGGCAAGTTCGACGGGATCACCCGCGATGATCTCCTCGAGGAAGGGGATCGATTCCTGGTGCGCCGTCCGAAAGATCTCTTGAATGAAGTTCGCGCAGCGATCGACAACTGGCCAGCTCACGCGAAAGAAGCCGAGCTGCGGCAGGAGACGACGGAGCGAGTTACCAGGGATTTTTACCTAATCTAGCCCGGACGCGGACCCCGGGAATCTATCGCTTTCCGGATTACTCTGAGCAGTTTCTTGGCGGAACTCCTGCCCAATCTCGCGACGCGCATTCCGCTGCCGTACCATCCCAACCGTCTTGCGGCCCAGATCAAACAAAGCATAAACACAGTTGGCACGGAACAGATCGCTGCGTACCGTTAAAATCTCCTTCCGCAGATAGCGGTAGGCCCACGAGCCGTCCTTCGCGGGCTTTTTTCCTGCATCGTCCTCTCCCGAATCCGATGCGCAAGGCTTCACGCGGATGATCTCCAGGGACCCATTGGTCCGAAAGTACTCGCCTGTCGCGTTCCTTACGACGTGCTCCATCTCCGGACGTGACAGGAATCCAACCGAGTCGACACAGCCGGCAATTGCCAGATCGCGCACAATGGCCTCCTGCTCCTCGTCCAGGTCTTCTGAGACGTGATGGATAAACCCGTGATGCCGAACCGAGAGGGTTGCTCCCGTCTCACGGACGGCAGCACTCGCCCACAAGGGCTGTCCTTGCCAGGTGTTCTGCAGCGCCCAGATGCGCAAATGGTTTCTCTTTTCGTGGCTCTGAAAAACGTCTTCGAGTGCAAGGTCGGCCTTACGACCGTTCATGAGCTGGGTGGACATGGGCGCGGTCGGGTAGCTGCTCTTCGAGAGGTATGAATAAAAACCTCGCATCACGGTGCTCTTCGAAGTTGCCTTGCTGGAGTGCCAGCCGGCGGTCTTGAAGGCTTGCTCCAGATCATCCCGCAAACCGGCGAACACGATGTTCACCACATCGGCTTCCTTACCCTTCTTGGTCTGGGTGCGCTCCGGCAGATCTGCAAGACTTTGAACCAGTTCCTCATTTACTTCGAGGGCAGGAATGCGTGGGGCATCGGGCAGATCGGCGGGCAGGTCTACCGCCTCCACTAGTTGTACCTGTACATCGGTCCCCGGCTGAAGATGAATCTCGGGGTCCGGGAAGATCGGAAACAGCATCTTGTATCCAAGGAGATAGGGGTCCGGATAGAGGTGTAACGATGGGAGATATTTCAGGCGGCTGCTGATCATGCCCTGCGGCGTGTCGGTGCTGCGAATGCCGCGGATGACACCGTTCCGCACGGTTTCGCGGGCGTTATCGACCAGCTTGATCCGTCCCTTGATCTCGATGGGGCTGCCATCGGCGGGAGAGATTCGGGAGAATGCAATCTCGAGGGAAGCAGTTTCATGCCGCAGGCCCAGGCCCACCCGATGCACCGATAACACTGTTCCCTCAACTGGGGTCTTAGTAGGGAAGACAGGCGTATCGTCGCATTCGGGCGATTCCAGCAGAAAACCCTTTACAGCAGTGCCGGGCTTGGCCTTAAAGGAAGTTACCGGGGCGCTCAACCGCACCCAGAACAAGCTGCCTGCGGCCAGTTGATCGCAGGCTGTGGCCCATGTCGGAGAAATGCACACTGCAAGAGACACCAGGAGGACTGCCGCCTGGAGTCTGGCACCTCTCGACATAAGTGGCCCTCCCTGAGCTTGCGAGCTCGGAGTGAACGGAGCGGGCTAGGTCTTTGGAAAAGTATCCCCGAACGGATTTCTTGCGGAACCCATTCTGACGGTGGGACAGAATACTCCCCAGCATGAGGGTGCCATTGGCGGCGAGTTTTGTAAAACTGTAAAAAGGAACATGCGTAGCAGGGAAGATTCGGGCCCGGGCAAGTGGTGTGGAGAATCGCTTGCTGTCCTGCTTCGCGGGGGAAGGGATGCCGGGTCACTGTTAAAATAGCCAATTACTCCTATGTTTGAGAATCTTCAGGAAAAGCTCCAACGCGCTTTCAAAACTCTCCGCGGACAGGCGACCCTGACCGAGGAAAACATTGACGAGGCGCTCCGCGAAATTCGCATGGCCCTGCTTGAGGCTGACGTCAACTTCAAGGTCGTCAAGCAACTCATCGATCAGATCAAGGCGAAGGCGGTAGGCCAGGAAGTGATGACAGCGCTCTCCCCTGGGGAGCAGGTGATCAAGATCCTGCGCGATGAACTGGTCGAAGTTCTTGGCAAGGACACCGCAAAGGTGAAGTTCGCGTCGCAGCCACCCACAGTCGTGCTGATGGCTGGGCTGCAAGGTTCCGGCAAGACGACTACATCGGGCAAGCTGGCGAACTGGCTGAAGCAGGGAGGACATCGGCCTCTGTTGGTGTCCGTCGACGTGTACCGGCCCGCGGCGCGTGAGCAGTTGAAGGTGGTGGCGCAGGCCGTGAAGAGCCACATTTATGAAGGCCAAGTGACCGAGGCGAATACGGCAACGGTCGAGCGCCTGGTCAAGGAAGCGCGGCGCGAAGCGGTGGTGACCGGATGCGACGTGCTGATCGTGGATACTGCCGGGCGATTGCACATTGACGACGAACTGATGGACGAAATGCAGTCGCTGAAGAAGCTGCTGAATCCGTCGGAGATTCTGTTCGTTGCGGACGCGATGACTGGACAGGATGCTGTCCGGTCGGCGGAAGAGTTTCATAAGAAGCTGTCGCTGACCGGCGTGGTGCTGACAAAGATGGACGGCGATGCGCGCGGCGGCGCCGCGTTGTCGATCCGGCAGGTGACGGGGCAGCCCATCAAGTTCATCGGCATCGGCGAAAAGTACGACGCGCTGGAGCCGTTCCACCCGGACCGCATTGTCTCGCGCATCCTCGGCATGGGCGACATCCTCAGCCTGATTGAGCGCGCGGAAAAGCAGATCGACAAGAAGAAAGCCGAAGAACTGGCGACCAAGGCTTTGTCTGGCGACGGATTCTCGCTCGAGGACTTCCGCGATCAGCTGCGGTCGGTGAAGAAGATGGGATCGATGAAGAGCCTGATGGGGATGCTGCCGTCGATTGGCCCGTTCTCGGGCTTGCAGAAGGCGGCCGACAACGTGGATGAGAAGCAGATCGATCGCGTGGAAGCCATCATCAACTCGATGACCATGCACGAGCGCAATCATCATGAGGTGATCAATGGCAGCCGGCGCAAACGGATCGCCCGCGGCTCGGGGACGACAATTCAGGAAGTGAATAATCTCCTGCGGCAGTATGCGCAGATGAAGAAGATGTTCAAGCAGATGGGGAAACCGAGCTTCGCGCGACGGTTGGCCGGGATGAAGATGCCGGGAATGTAGGGGAGCAGTTGCCAGTGGTCAGCGGCCAGTTGCCAGTAAAACCCCCGTGGGTGTCATCCTCAGCGGAGTGGCTGCATAGCGAAGCGGAGCAGCCTTGGAGTCGAAGGATCCCTACCGTCTTAATCGAACCGACTATGAAGTGGCGATCGTTAGAAGAATCCGCTGTGAGTCTCGATTCTCGTCCTCTGCGCGAGATTTATTCTGAGCGCAAGGAAATGATCGCGAAGTATGTTCCTGCGGCTACTCAGGCGGTTCATGCGCAGGCTGTCGCGGAACTGAAGCAGAAAAATCTTGCGGCTCACATTCTTCCCGTCGGCGCAAAGGCGCCTGAGTTCGAACTTCAGGATCACGATGGCAGGATCGTGCGCTCGTCAGACCTGCTCACCAAGGGACGTCTTGTGCTCTGCTTCATTCGCGGGCGCTGGTGCCCGTTCTGCGTGGGGCAGATGGAGGCGATGAATCTGATTGTCCCGCAGATCGTGCAGGCCGGAGCTTCGCTGGTTGCGAGTTCTCCGCAAACCGTGAAGCAGTCATATTTCATGCACGACCAGCACAAGCTGGGATTCCCCCTGCTTTCCGATGCCGGAAACAAAGTGGGGCGGCAGTTCGGGCTGACCTATCGAGTGCCTGCCGAACAGGAGGGCGTCTACCGGCGCGCTTTCGTGAATCTTCCCTTCACCAACGGCGATGAGAGCTGGGAGCTGCCGATTCCTTCGACTTACATCATCGATCGCGACGGCACGGTCGTTTACGCGTCTGCGAATGAAGATTACACGGAGCGGCCGGAACCGATGGCTTTAATGAGTGTGCTGCGATCGCTGCTGTGAACCTTCTTTTTCACAACGTCAAGAGGGCATGCTGTTGTACGGTCCCTGGCGCCGGCTTCGTCGCCGCTCAGGATGACATCGATAGAATCAACGGGCGCGATACACTAATTCCTCATGCACACGATTTACGGGATCAACTCGGTCACCGAAGCTCTCAAGTCACGGGGGCGGGCTTTCGAGTGGGTCGGCATGGCCAAGGAGCGCCACGACCTGCGGCTGCAGCGACTGATTGAAGAGTGCCGGAAGGTAGGCATCCCGGTGCGTTTCCTGCAGCGGATTGAACTCGACCGGATGGCGGGAAACGCCGCGCATCAGGGCGTAGTCGCCGTTACTTCGGCGAAGCAATACAACGATCTTGAAGATGTGATCGCCAGCAAACGCGGGAAGTACTCGCTCATTCTTGTGCTTGATGGGGTGGAAGATCCACACAATCTGGGAGCTATTCTTCGAACTGCCGATGCCGCCGGTGCCAACGGAATTGTCATTCCGGAACGGCGGGCTGCGGCTGTCACCGGGACCGTGACCAAGGCTTCGGCTGGAGCGAGCGAGCATCTGCCGATCGCGAAGGTCACCAACATCTCCCGAACGGTGGAAGAACTGAAAGAGAACAATGTCTGGACCGTGGGGCTCGACGAGCGCGCGACGCAAACCTACGACGCCATCGACTACAACATGGACTGCGCGCTGGTGCTGGGCGGAGAAGGCAAGGGTCTGCACGATCTGGTGAAGCGCAAGTGCGACTTTCTGGTGTCGATCCCGATGCTGGGGAAGGTGCCGTCGCTGAATGTGTCGGTTGCGGCCGCGGTGGTGTTGTATGAGATCGTGAGGCAACGCCGCGTGAAGCAGGACCCATCGGAAAGAGAATGAAGTTGGTTCTGAAATCCCTGTGCTTCCTCTGTGTTCTCTGTGGTGCCAGCTCTTCATTTTCGCTTGACCGCGAAGCCTTCTCCATCACGAACTACGATTTGCAATTGCAGATCGAGCCTGAACAGCATCGCCTGGGCGCGCGCGGGAAGATCACGCTGCGCAATGACACGGCAACTCCACAGAAGATCGCAGTATTGCAAGTGTCGTCGTCGCTGGACTGGCGCTTGATCCGTGCCGGGGATAAGGCGCTGCAGTTCGTGACGCAGCCTCTGACGTCTGATATCGATCACACGGGCAGTCTTTCAGAAGCGATCGTGACCTTGCCGCAGGAAGTTGCGCCTCGTTCAACGATCGATCTTGATGTTGCGTACGAAGGAATCATCGTGCAGGATGCGACGCGGCTGACGCGCATTGGAACGCCCGAGGACGTTGCGAAAAAGTCGGATTGGGATCGGATTGACGTGGCTTTTACCGCTCTTCGCGGTGCAGGCTATGTTGCCTGGTATCCGATTGCAACGGAAGTGGCAAACCTCTCGGAAGGGGATGATCTGAACGAGGTCGTTTCCCGCTGGAAGCGACGTGAAGCAGGATCGTCAATGCGCCTGCAGGGCGATATCTCAGCGTCAAATGAAGCGACTGACGCCGAGGTGCTGTTCAGCGGGATGAACTGCGCGGCTGATGATTCGCAGGGTGCGAAGAGACCGCGCAGCGCCGCGGACTGCACGAGTCCGAGATCCCGCCGTGATCTACCAACTCTTTTGATTGCGGATTACCAGCGGGTCAATAGGTCCAGTATTGAAGTGCGTTACCTGGCTGGTCACGAGGCCGCGGCTACCCAGGTGGCGGACGCGACGGAGAGTACTCTTTCTACTATCAGCGACTGGTTTGGTCCAATCGAGCAAAGGGCGCAGACCGCCGACCTTCCGGATACAGGGGATGTTGCCTTCGAAAGCGGCTCTCTTCTCCTCATCCCGTTGTCGAGTGCGAATCTGAACTCAGCTGGCTTGGCGGCCGCGCATCAACTCACCCACGCATCGTTTCTCTCTTTCCGACCATGGATTGAAGAGGGTCTGGCGCACTTTGCGCAGGCTTTGTATGTGGAACGCCAGAACGGACGCCAGGCTGCTCTCGATTACATGGGTATGCATCGGTCGGCGCTCACTACGGTCGAAGCTCCGGACGCGACCGCCGGAGATGAGTCGAAGCGTTCGCTCGTCAACACGGTCAACGAGGAACGTTATCGCAGCAAGGCGATGTGCGTGTGGTGGATGTTGCGCGACATGATCGGCGACGCCGCGCTGAAGAAAGCGATCGCCACTTACAAACCGGAAGAGGACAACGATCCCAGCTACATGCAACGTCTCATCGCTGCACAAACACAGCGTGATCTCGGATGGTTCTTCGACGACTGGGTTTATCGCGACCGCGGCTTGCCGGAATTCAAAGTGGAATCCGCCTATTCCTCCAGGATTCCGACTAAGGGATTCATGCTCACCATCACGCTCGACAATCGGGGTACCGCTGGGGCAGAAGTGCCTGTCAATATCAAGTTCAACGGTGGCGAGATGACAAAGAGGATCGAAGTACGAGCGAAGAGCAAGGCGACGGTGCGCGTGGAAACTCCCGCTGTTCCGCAGGAAATACGCGTGAACGACGGCAGCGTGCCGGAGTCTGAGACCAGGAATAACATTTTCAAGATTGAGGCGCCGAAGAACTGACCAGACACATTGTTGATTGATGATTTTTGATTGCTGATTGAAAGACCCGCTGGCGGCGTTCGCCGTCGGCTCAGCATTCATCAATCAACAATCAGCAATCAAGCTCAGTGCCTCCGTGGTAATTTAGTCCGTCTCACAGGGGGAATTCTTGGCCTACATCCAATTTCTTGGTGCAGCTGGTACCGTCACTGGCTCCAAGCACCTGATCAACACCGGAGATTTTTCCGGCAAGAGCGGCTTCCAGGTCCTGATTGATTGCGGCCTGTTTCAAGGGCAAAAGGACTGGCGCGAGCGGAACTGGCGCGACACGCCCGTTCCGGCGAAGGAGATCGATGCGGTTATCCTGACGCACGCGCATCTGGACCACTGCGGCTGGATTCCACGCCTCGTGAAGGAAGGCTTCCGCGGGCCGATTTACGCCACTCCGCCAACGATCGATCTGTGCGGCATCATCCTGCCGGATTCAGGCCACTTGCAGGAGGAAGACGCGCGTTTCTATAACAAGGTCAAGAAGTCGAAGCACGACCCTGCCCTACCGCTCTACACTTTCGACGAAGCCGAGAATTCGTTACAGTACTTCAGGCCCGTACACGTCGGGGAGGCGGTGAAGGTCTCGTCAGAAATCAGTCTTCGCTTCGTGCGGGCCGCGCACATTCTGGGATCCTGCATGGCAGAGGTCTCGCTGACTACGAATGGTCAGACGCGCCGCTTGCTCTTCACTGGAGACATTGGCCGCGTGCGTGATCACAAGATTGCGCCGGGAAAGGTTGTCCATTCAGGCCCGCAAGAGGGCGAGACAGCCGATCTGGTGGTGATGGAGTCGACGTATGGCAATCGTGTTCATCCGAAGGAAGATCCGCTGCCTGAACTTGCCGCATTGATCACGGCAACCGCCCGGCGCGGAGGCAGCGTGATCGTTCCGGCTTTTGCCATCGAGCGCACACAGAAGTTTGTATTCATCCTGAAACACCTCATCGAATCAGGACAGATTCCGCGCATGCCCGTCTTCTGCGATAGCCCAATGGCAATCAAGGCGGTCAACATCTTCCTGAAGCACGATGACGAGTACAGCGATGAAACGAAGGACATGATTCGGAAGTATGGGTCGCCACTCGAATGGCCGGGATTCACCTTCGCATCGACTCCGGAAGAGTCGAAGAAGATCAACGCCGCGATGATGCCGTCGGTGATCATCTCTTCGAGCGGTATGGCGACCGGTGGGCGCATTCTGCACCACCTGGCGCAGCGACTGCCCGATCCGAGGAACCTGGTGCTGTTTATCGGATTCCAGGCGCCTGGGACGCGAGGGTTCATCATCAAAAGCAAGTCCGATGAGGTGAAGATCTTCGGCGACTTCGTGCCGATCCGCGCGCAGGTCGCCGCGCTCGAACAGTTCAGCGATCATGCCGATCCGCCAGAGTTGCTGCAGTGGCTGCGCACGTTTAAGGGCCAGCCGTCAACGACGTATCTGGTGCACGGAGAGCCTGACGCTTCAAGCCAGCTGTGCGCTCTGATGGAAAAAGAACTGGGATGGAATGTACAGGTGGCGCAGTATCAGGAGAAAGTCGAAGTAGCCTGAATCATCAACCACAAAGGGCACGAAGGTAAACAAAAGGAATGATGAGTTTTCCTTCGTGTACCTTCGTGTCCTTTGTGGTTTACCGCTTTTCTGCCGAAAATCGCACTAAGGCTTCCAGCTTTTGCGCCGCTGCGCCGGAATCGATCGACTTCACCGCCAGGGGAAGGACCTCTGAGATGTGGTTGCCTCGACCGGCCGCCACTAAGGCAGCGGCCGCATTCAGTAGCACCACGTCCCTCCTGGGAGATTTCTCGCCACCCAACACGGAATGGATAATTGCGGCATTCTCCGCGGCATCGCCGCCGGAGATTTCTTCGAGTGACGCGCGCTTCATGCCGAACTCCTCCGGTTCAACCTCATATGAGCGCACCGATCCTTCGCGGGATTCGGCCACTCGCGTGACTCCAGTGATGGTGATTTCGTCCAGCCCGTCGTGCCCATGCACGACGAGCGCCCGGCGCAGTCCCAACATGCTCAGGGCTTCTGCGAGCTTCTCAACCAGTTCCAGCGAGTAAACGCCGACGACCTGGCCGTTGGCGCGAGCGGGATTGGTCAGCGGACCAAGCAGATTGAACATCGTCCGCATGCGCAGTTCGCGCCGGATTCCTTGCACCTGCTTCATCGCGGGATGGAGATTGGGCGCATAGAGGAAGCAGATACCGACTTCGCGGAGGCATTGCGCAGCTCGCTCCGGGGAGAGTTGGATATTGACGCCCAGAGCCTCGACCACATCGGCCGATCCGCATTTCGAACTGATGCTGCGATTGCCGTGCTTGGCGACGCGCACCCCGGCACCGGCAGTTACCAAAGCCGTGGCGGTGGAAATATTGAAGGTTCCACTGGCGTCGCCACCGGTGCCGCTTGTATCGATCAGGGAATCTGTCGACTCGTCGCTCAAAGCATCACGGCCAGTGCCGCTGACGGCAAGGGCCTCGGGAGAGATGCGATCAATCGGCAGTGGAGCCGCAGCAGCACGGATAGCTTCGGCGAATCCCACGATCTCCTCGACGGTCTCACCTTTCATGCGCAGGGCAATCAGCAGGGCGGCGATTTGTGCATCGGTACATTTCCCGGTGAGGACTTCGGCCATGACATCGCGAGCTTCGGCGCGAGTTAGGGACTCGCTGTGATTTGCCAGGCGATGAAGGGCGTCTAAGATCATGATTTGTGGGAATAGCCTAGCATCTTGGAAGATTCCCGGCACCCTTTCGACTTCTGCTAAAGGCTGGACCACGGAGCCACGAAGGTTCACTAAGGAAACCATTGCCAAAGGCTTGAACCACTAAGGCGACGAAGCTCCAAAAAGGAACCGCCAGGGTTCACTGAGGTTCACAGAGGGTCAGCTTGTCACGGGTGTGCCTAACTGCCGCTTCATGAAATAGTCTTTCCAATCCTGCGGCAGCGCCGGGGTCGCAATCGCTTTTTCCAGAAGAGCAGGATTGTACTTGTCTTCCACGAAGAGACGGTTCATTTCAGCGATGGTGATGCCCTTTGGCGCGCGGCTGAGGAATTGAAATGAATCTTCGGCCTGCACCGTTCCTTCTAGTTCGACCGAGAAGTAGAATCCACTTCGTCCGCTGCTCAGAAATCTCTGGAGAATGTCATTTCTTTGGAATTTCACCGCCAGCTTAAAGCAGGGAATGCGCGGCTGCCGGACCATGATGATCGCCGAACCGATCTGCAGGCGATCACCGATATGCAACTCGTTCTCAAGAAGTCCTTCGGTGGTGAAGTTCTCTCCAAACATACCCCAGGGCAGATTCGCGCCGAACAACTCTGTGTTCCAAAACTCGTAGTGCTCTGATGGATACGCGTAGACCGCCTTGAATGGGCCTCCATGTACCGTGAGATCGGCCTGACGGTCGCCGTCCAGGTTCAGGGTGCGCAACATGACTGGTCCAGAAACCGGCTGTTTGAAAATTCCCGTATTTAACGTCTCACCCTTATACAGGGCAAGCCGCGGGCGCGCTACGTTCAGTGTTATGAGCTTCATGCGTCCTCGCAGGCGAACGAGTCGGTCGTGCGAAGTTGGATGTACATTTCACCACAAAGGGAGCAATTTTTGAGGATTCTCTCCGCATCTACTGGGGCCAAAGCGTCTAGGCCCAGTTTGGGAATGTGCGTTTGCCCTATTCTCACCATCTTCTATAAAATCAAAAGTTTGCTGCCCGCACTGCGATGCTGCAAGCAGGTTCCTCCCGATTCTTTACTGAAGAGTCATCATTATGAAAATTCATGAGTATCAGGCAAAGGCAATCTTAAAGAAATATGGTGTCACCGTGCCGCGCGGATCGATGGCGACTTCGCGCGACGAAGCGGAAGCAGTCGCCAAGGAGTTGTTGAGTTCAGGCTCGACTGGAGTTGTGGTCAAGGCACAGATCCATGCTGGTGGCCGTGGCAAAGGTGGTGGAGTCAAGATCGCCAAGTCTGTAAATGAAGCAGGCGATCTGGCGGCCAAGATGTTGGGCATGAAGCTCGTGACGCATCAGACAGGCCCCGAAGGCCGCATCGTACGCCGCCTGCTGATCGAAGAAACGCTGCCCATCGAAAAGGAACTGTATCTCGGAATCCTCGTCGACCGGGCGGAAGGCAAGCCGGTCTTTATGGCTTCCGCTGCTGGTGGAATGGATATCGAGCAAGTCGCGGCAGAGAATCCCGACGCAATCCTGAAGCAGCACATTGACCCTGGTATGGGCCTTGAGGCTTTCCAGGCGCGCAAGATCGCCTTCAAGCTGGGCCTCGGAGCAAAACAGATTGGCCCGGCGGTGCAGTTTCTGACCAGTCTTTACAAGGCGTTCCTTGATACGGACGCCTCGCTGCTCGAGATCAATCCATTTATTACGACTACCGATGGCCGGCTTTTCGCGCTCGACGCGAAGATCAACTTCGATGACAACGCGCTGTTTCGCCATGCTGATCTGCGCGAGCTACGCGACATCACAGAAGAAGACCCCCTGGAGGTCGAGGCTTCGAAGTACAGCCTGAATTACATCAAGCTCGACGGGAATGTCGGGTGCATGGTCAACGGCGCAGGACTGGCGATGGCTACCATGGACATCATCAAATACGCAGGCGGAATGCCTGCGAATTTTCTGGATGTCGGCGGCGGCGCCAGCTCGGAACAAGTGGCGCACGCGTTCGAGATCCTGTTAAGCGACAAGAACGTGAAGGCGGTGCTGATCAATATTTTTGGAGGCATCCTGCGCGTGGATACGCTGGCGACCGGAGTTGTCGAAGCGGCGCGCAAGACCAACATCAAGTTGCCGATCGTGTTGCGGCTCGAAGGCACGAACGTGGAAGAAGGGAAGAAGATCCTACAGAGCTCCGGGCTCAACTTCACTGTGACCGACACGATGAAGGATGCCGCGGATAAGGTGGTGGCTGCGGCGCGCGGGACTTTGGGTATGACGGAGTGGAGATAGCTGCTCGCCATTCGCACTTAGCATTTAGCCGGACGGGCCAAGTGCCAGTAGCTAAGTTCCAAATGCGCGATTACCGAGTTTAGAAGTGAGGAAATTCATATATGGCAATCCTAGTTAATAAAGATACGAGACTGGTGGTACAGGGCCTGACCGGGCGCGAAGGGACGTTTCACGCCAAGGCCAGCGTTGCTTACGGTACGAAGATTGTGGGTGGCGTGACTCCCGGAAAAGGTGGCACAACCCATGAAGGCTGGCCGATTTTCAACACCGTTCGCGAAGCGGTTGATAAGACTGGCGCGAACGCAACGGTGATCTTCGTTCCGCCGCCGTTCGCTGCTGATGCCATCATGGAAGCTGCAGATGCGGAGATAGATCTGATCGTCTGCATCACAGAAGGCATTCCCACCCTCGACATGGTCAAGGCCTGGGAGTTCCTGCAAGACCGCACTTCGCGGCTGATCGGGCCGAATTGCCCGGGCATCATATCGCCGGGGAAGTGCAAGATCGGCATCATGCCGGCATCGATTCATAAAGAAGGAAATGTCGGAATCGTGTCGCGCTCGGGTACGCTGACCTACGAAGCTGTCCATCAGTTGACGCAGCGCGGGATCGGGCAATCGACCGCCATCGGTATTGGCGGCGACCCGATTATCGGGACCACGTTCGTCGATGCGCTGGATTTGTTCAACCGCGATCCCGAAACCGAAGCCGTCATTATGATTGGCGAAATCGGTGGGAACGCTGAAGAAACGGCGGCCGAGTTTGTGAAGACGCACATGAAGAAGCCGGTCGTGGGATTTATCGCCGGGCAGACCGCGCCTCCCGGACGGCGCATGGGGCACGCTGGTGCGATCATCTCCGGCGGAAAGGGAACTGCCGCGGAGAAGATCAAAGCGCTGGAGAGCTGCGGGATTCGCGTAGCGAAGTCTCCGGCGGCGATGGGCGAGACGCTCGCAGCAGCGATCGGAGTCAGCGTTTAGTACCGAGTACCGAGTACCGAGTACCGAGAAACTCCTATTTAGGTCGATCGTCGAATGCCGACGACCGAACACCAACGACTAACGACTTTTTCTAAACCAAGGACCAACGACTGAATGAAGACTCTGCAACGCACTCTGACCATTGTGAAACCCGATGCCGTGCGCAAGAACGCGATCGGCGACATCATTGAACAATTTGAGAAGAACAACTTCCGCATCCTTGCCATGAAGATGCTGCAAATCTCCAAGCACCAGGCCGAGCAGTTTTATGCCGTGCATGCCAGCCGCCCGTTCTACAACTCGCTGACGGATTTCATGTCGAGCGGACCGATCGTGGCCCTGGCGCTGGAAAAGGAAAACGCGATCGCCGACCTGCGCAAGCTGATGGGCTCGACCAACCCGGCCAACGCAGAGGAAGGCACCATCCGCAAGAAGTGGGCGACCAACATCGAGTACAACGCCATTCATGGGTCCGACGCGGAGGATACGGCTCGCTTCGAATTGAGCTTCTTCTTCGCGGGATACGAATTAGCGAAGTAGGCCACGGATTTTCACGGATCCTCACGGATAACCCAATGGAATCCTTGGTCTTGCTGACAACTGGCCACTGATCACTGACAACTGGTTTTCTATGCCACTCGTCCAAATCACCATGCTGCAAGGCCGCACGGCCGACCAGAAGCGAAAGATTGCCAAGCGCATCACCGATGCTTTGGTCGAAGAGGCCGGTGCCCGCCGTGAGGCAATCATCGTGGCTTTCCATGAAGTGTCGAAGGAGAGCTACGCATCGGGCGGCGAGTTGATGATCGACAAGGCGCCGTCGAAGTAGTTAGTTACCTCCGAATTACCCTCGTAATCGCTCGCGCGTGCAGCGTAGTATCTATACTGCGCTCGAAGACGAGGAGTTCATCATGAAAATGTGGACAGTGGCCGCTGCTCTGCTTTTTGTGGGGACAGTGAGCTTTGCGCAAACCGATCAAACCGCTCCTGCCGCCAGAAAAACCTGCGACGACCTTAAAGCGGAAATCAGTAAGAAACTCGACGCGAAAGGTGTGGTTGGTTACACGCTGGACGCTGTCGATAAGGGCAAGGAAGGCGACGCCAAAGTTGTTGGCAGCTGCGATGGCGGGACCAAGAGCATGACTTACACCCGCGGCGGAGCAGCCTCCACCAAGCCAGCCGAAGAAAAGAAATAGTAAGAGACCCTGCGTGTGGCCTGGACGCTGTGCCCGGGCGGCACACATTGTTACTACGGCCTCGACTCCGCTGTGCGCAAGTCGCAGCCGCCTCTACGCAGAATGTGTAGCCCCGGGCGCCTCGCCCGGGGTTGCGCGAAGCGCAATACCCACTGCTGATAGCGCGCCCGATCCTAAGCTTCCCTAGAACGCCCAGCGCAACGAGAACTGAATCAACCGGGGGTTCCCCACCGTCTGCACAATCTTTCCAAACGGCCCATTCTCTAATCCGGCCGTTTCAACATCGGTGACCGTGGGATTCCCGAAGTTCGTGTGGTTCCAAATGTTGAAGAAGTCCACCGCGAACCGGATGTCATTCCGCTCGCCAACCTTGAAGTGCTTCAGGAACGAGATATCCCAGTTCTGCTGGAATGGTCCGCGATAGATGTTGCGGCCCAGATCTCCGAAGCCCGTGGTGCAGAAGTTCGAATCCACTTCGCAGTCGGCTGGATCCACCAATGGAGCGGGCGCGAATGCCGCGGGATTCAAGTAGCCGTTGGCCACACGATCTCGCAGCTCCCCACTCGAGAGTCCGCTGCTGATGCTGGCTCCCGGTGCGAGACTGGCTCCGAGCAAGGGAGTGCTGCCTTGCCCTAGGAACGCGGTTCCCGCGCTTGAGTCGAAGATGGAGAAGGGAAGTCCGTTCTGGAAGATCGTGACTCCGCTGATTTGCCATCCTCCAAGCGCCGCATGCTTGAAGCCGGTGGCATGCTCAAAGAAGGGCAGGTCGTAGGCATAGCTCACCGCCAGGCGGTGCGGGCGGTTAAAGTCGGAGATTCCGCGAGAGGCGTTGATGTTGCTCTGATCGTTGTACGCCGTATTAAACGCGGTATTCCCGGTGGAGGTCGCGTCAATGTTTTTGGAGTAGGTATACGCGGCCTGGAAATAACTGCGGGCCCAGCGGCGCGATACCGTCGCCTGTAGTGCGTGGTAGATCGAGTACGCATCGTTGGCGAAGATCTGGTATCCGCTGTATCCGTTCAACCCGGGAGTTGGAGTGCGAGCAATCGCGTTGCCGAATGTGTTCGTGGTGATGGTATAGCTGTTCCCGCTGGTGTCGGTCACAGTCAAAGGATTCTTGGTCGCATCCACAGACTGAATGCCATCGCGCGTCTCGCGCAGGTGAATGCCGCGTGTTCCCACGTATCCGACCTCGACCACCCAGCTTCGTCCGAATTCCCGCTGCAGCGTCAGGTTCCACTGCTGCGTGTTCGGTACGACGAAATGTCGTGGCACTTCCAACACGAAAAGGTTCTGCGTGCTGTTCACGCCCGGCCCGCTGCAGGCGCCATAGGTGGCCGGGCCGTTGGTATCGGGAAAGCTCGTCAGTTGCGCGAGGCACGGCAGCCATAGTGGCGAGAGTTGTCCGGCGGGAGGCACTGCATTTGCGTTCAGCGCAGGAGTGTCGTTGAAGAAGTTAGTCAGGTTATACCCGGGCGTCGTGCCGAAGAACACGATCGGGATAAATGGCGACTGGAAGCTCAACTGGTCCACAGCGCCCACGTCTTCGCGGACGTAATAAATCCCGTAGCCTCCGCGTAGCGTGGTGTTGTGGCGGCCGAGGACATCCCACGCGAATCCAATGCGCGGTCCCCAGCCTGTGGAGACACTATTCCGGAACGTAGATCCCGAAGCGTTGCCGGACAATCCGTCGACGCCGAGCTTGTTGACGCAACTCGGGTAAATGAACGGATACGTGCCGGACTTCGTCAGGTCGGATTCGATGTTTCCGATGTGGCATTTACCGTCAGTCCAGGCTCCGAGAAATTCCGTGCGGAGGCCGAGATTCAGGGTCAGAGTCGAGTTCACCTTCCAGTCATCCTGGGCGAAGACAGCATAATTGTTCTGCCGATAAGCATGGTCGTACACGCCGCCACCCCCAAAACTGAACTGCGGCGTTCCGCCGATGAAGTTGCCGAAGTCAGAGGTGTCCCCGGTATTGGTGAAGAAAAGCTGCCCGTTGAACACTTGCGGAAACAACTTGTCGAGAGTCACCTTGGTGTATTGCCCTCCAAAGGTGAATGTATGCGCGCCGCGCACCCAGCTCAGGTTGTCGACAATGTTGTAGTTGTTCTGCTTCTGCGACTGGTTGGCCTGCGGCGTCGGTCCAAATTGAAAGCCAGAGGTCAAGAAGGTGAACTTGTAGATGCTATCCGTGAGATTATTCGTCGGCCGGGAAATGCCCACATCGTCAACCGTCACGGGATTCACATTGACCGCGGTGTTGTTGATGTGAACCAGCCCGAAGCGAATGTCATTGACCAGACGCGGCGAAAAGACGTGCGTTTCCGACAGGATGAACAGCCGGTCGTGAATCGGCAGCTGATAGGGGAAGTTGAGATCGGTGCCGCTGGCCGCCGCGCCAAGCGAAGCCTGCAATCCTCCTGCGCCAAACGGAATGTCCTGCTCGGAGTCTGAAAAGAAGAATCGCGCTGCAATGGAATCTTTCGAATTGCGGAACTCATGATCCCAATTCGCGGTGAACTGGTCGTCGGTGAACTTGCCGGGACGGCTAACGGTGAACTGGACCAGGTCGCCCGGATTCGCGCCGGGAGCATTGGGCAGCGGGAAAAGATATCCGTTGGCCGGTGCTCCAAATTGATCGCTCTGAAACGACATCAGGTTCACAGCGACAGGGTCGGCTGATTCCACTCCGAAGTCAGCGGCTAGATTGTCGGCATTGGCGGCGCCGCGATCCGATGCCGGAACAAAGGGAATGAATGTACTAATCAAAGTTCCGGGCGAATCGCCGCTGCGCTGACGCGTTCCCTGATAGTTGACGAAAAAGAATCCGAGCTTGCCTCCCGGACTCACCGGCCCACCCAGACTGCCGCCGAAAATATTTTGTTGGATCACGGGCCGTGAAGATCCGGTCTGCTTCAGGAAGTACTCGTTCGAGTCGAGCACGGTATTACGGAAGAACTCGTAGACGTCCCCGTGGAAGCTGTTGGTGCCGGTCTTGAGAATGGCATTGATGTTACCGCCACCGTTCCGACCCTGGCTCGCGTCATACAACGACGTCTGGACTTTGAATTCATTGATGACGTCAGGATTCGGCAGCGGCGTATTCGTGAGTTGAGCAACGTTGTAGTCGGTTACGCTGATGCCTTCGATCAGATAGTTATTGTTGTCATCGCGCTGTCCGTTGACCTGTATGCGGACATTGCCACGTCCCAGTTGAGCCGCCGCATTGAGATCGCTCTGTGCGCCACTCGACAGCGTCAGCAACTGTTGGAAGTTCTGCGTGGCCAGCGGCAGTGCGCGGATCGTCGAGCTCTCGATTGCCTGCCCGGTCGTAGCATCGCTGGTGTCGACGGTCTGCACTTCAGCCTGCACTTCAATCTTCTGCTGCACCGCTTGTGTTGTCAGCTTGGCGGTCATGCGCGTCGTCTCGGTGACGCGCACCGTGATGTTGGTGAATGTGGCGTCGGCGAAGCCAGACGCGTGAACGCTGACCGTGTATGTTCCCACCGGCAACAGTGTCGCCGTAAATACACCATCAGGACCGCTCGCGACCGTGCGTTCCAATACATTCGTATCCTGATTTGTAATGCGGACGTCGGCGTTCGCAACCACAGCGCCGCTCGGATCCTGTACTGTGCCGCTGATGGCGCCGGTTGCGCCTCCTTGGCCAAAAGCCGCCACGGCTACCGCCAGTACAACGACACCAAGAGCGATGACGATGAACCTGATCGAAGAGCCCAGCATGTTTGCATCCCCCATCTTTCGGATTACTGGAAGTTCGTTGTGTTTACAGCAGAAAGCAGCGACAACAACAATTCGCAGAACTTGCCTTGGCAAGGACACACGTGGTCCGCATCCGAGCGCGATGTCCGAACAAGATAGCTCTCTGTGCCAAGGGCATTATGGTTTCTGCCGTGTCGATGCTTGTGGATTTGGTGAAGCTTACTGAATCCGGAGGGCGGTTTGCAAGATCAGACGTGGGAAAAAGTAGTCAGCAAGGTTCAACAACGATAACAATAACGATTTAGTTATCGTTCTAGATTTTCAGTGGAATTTGGCGGGGTTCCGTCGGCCCTTCTTCCTTCTGGGGAAGCTCATTGCTGAACGGCCCGTCCGTTTCGTAAGCGGTTGACGGCGAGCCATCCAGGTTCGCGGAAGTGTTCGTCGTGCAGGCGCCGTGAACGTGCTGCCAATATGGCGGCGCGTCCCAGATATCCCTTGATCGTCCGTTCGTCCGTTCGATCCACCACCGGCAAGCGTCCAATATCCTGACGCAGCATCTTGGCTGCGGCTTCGGAAACCAGCTCGTCGGGATAGGTCACAACCAGCTTGGTACTGCCAGCCTCCTGAACGGTCATTACTGCGGTTGAATCGGTGTCGAGTGCGCGCAACAGATCTCCACGCGTGATGATTCCAGCCAGCTTGCCCGCGTCGTCCACAATCAGCAACGCTTGGTGACGCGCCACTGCGGGATCGTGCTGTGCGATCCGCTCCGCCAGTTCTCCAATCCTGGTTCCGGCTGCGATGACGGGGGCATCCTGTTCCATCGTTTCCCCAACGGTTGCTTGTGTCAGGACGTCAGCCTCGTAGTCCTGATGGACCTGCAACCCGCGGCGCGCCAGTTTCTCGGTCATGATGGAACTGCGAGGTTGGAGCAGCATGGCGATTCCGTCGGCAATGACAGCGACCAGCATCAGCGGCAACACCGAGTTGTAGTCGCGCGTGATCTCAAATGCGAAGATGATGAACGAGAAGGTCGCTCGCGATGCTGCTCCGAACACTGCACCCATCGCGACCAACGCGAACGCGCCCGGAGAGAGGTGAGCCCCCGGAAACGCGAGATTGCCGATCATCGCAAACAGCCCGCCCATGGCTGCGCTCCACATGAACGTCGGGGCGAGTAGTCCACCTGATGTGCCGGATCCGAGCGAAATCACCAGTGCTGCGAACTTCGCGACCATCACCACCAGCAGCACCTTCCACGCGAGTTGTCCATTCAGAATTGCGCCGATCGTGTCATACCCTACGCCAAACACGCGCGGCACAAAGAAGCCGATGATTCCCAACCCAAGAGCCCCAATCGCCGGCCACCACAATTCGTCGATTGGAAGCTTCTCGAACTGGTCTTCCACCCAGTAGAGCACCTTGCTCAGGAAGATTGCAGCCAATCCGCAAATCGGGCCCAAGACGAGATAGAAAGGCAAGGCGTGAGGAATGCCGAAGTCGACTTGCCCAACTTGAAACATCGGTCCCGGCCCCAAAAGTTGCATGTGGACCGCCGTTGCCAGAGTGCTCGCGATCACCAGAGGAATGAACGAACGCGACTTGAATTCGAACAGCAGCAATTCGATGGCAAGAATTACGCCTGAGATCGGTGTGTTAAACGTGGCCGACATTCCCGCGGCTGCTCCACACGCGAGCAGCACCTTTCGCTCGACGGCAGTGGTATGCAGAATCTGACCGACCAACGAGCCGATCGCACCGCCAGTCTGAATAATCGGGCCCTCCGCTCCGAACGGTCCGCCGGTGCCGATGGCGATCGCCGCCGAGATGGGTTTCAGCAGCGCGACTTTTGGCTCGATACGACTACGGTTGATGAGGACAGCTTCCATCGCCTCCGGAATTCCATGTCCCTTGATCTTGGAACTGCCATACTTCGCCATGATGCCAACGATGAGACCGCCGGCCACGGGAACAGCAATCACCCACGCGCCCAGATGATTTCCACCCACGCTGCGCAGGATCGTGGTTGCCTCGTGAAAGAAGAAGAGATTGGTAAACAGGGCAATCAGCTTATAAAGGATGTAGGCGACGAGTCCGGCAATCAGGCCGATGCCGCCCGCCAGAAACGACATCAGAACAATGCGATATCCGGCTGAGGAAGGCGCTGCCATCGGAAGTGCGCCAGAGGTGGAAAAAGAAGAGTCTTGTGCGCGCGAGTTGTGATTGTTATCGCTGTTCATTCTTTCTTACTTATTGCTAAGAGCGGCCCTTTCGGCGTGTTCCTTCTTTGTCACTCGACGCAACGCCGCCACCAGTCTGGGCGCGGCCTCCTGGAGTTCTTCGTGATGGTGCAGCGCCAATTCTTCCAGGACTTTCTCACCCTTTGGGGTGAGATCCAGCAGCACTTCGCGCCGGTCATCTTGCCCGCGTTCGCGCCGGACGTAACCACCAGCCTCCAGCCGGTTGATCAACTCGACCGCGCTGTGATGCTGGATGTGCATCCGGTTGGCAAGGTCTCTGATGCGTGGCCGCATTCCATCAGGGATGCCCTTGATTAGCAGCATCAGCTGATACTGGCCGCGCTCCAGTCCTGCCCTCTGCACCGCCTGTTCACTGAAGTGCAGAAACTTGCGAATCTGATAGCGAAACTCTGCCAGGGCTTGATAATCGGCCAATGTGAGCTTCCTCATGCCACGATTGTATCGTGCCCCGATAGTTCCACTTCCATTATATCGTGAAGCGATATAATACGGAACCCATTGGCTCTAGCCGCCCCGCGACCGCCGAGGGGGCGATCGCGACTCCCACTTCTCGTAAGTGCCAAAGCGCGGGAAGTGGGTTTTTATGTGTTTTCCTTCGTGAAACTTCGTGTCCTTAGTGGTTCAAGCATTTGGCCCGGTGTCTCCGTGCCTCCGCGGTGAAAACGCAGTGATAAAATCCTCTGTCCACACCGGACAGGAGCCCACAAGTGATCCCCCGCTATACGCGGCCCGAGATGGCCCGCATTTGGAGCGACGAGAACCGCTTTCGTACTTGGCTCGCCGTCGAAGTGGCCGCCACCGAAACCCTTGCTGAAGCGGGCCAGGTACCCAAGGACGCTGCCAAGGCCATCAAGGAGCGCGCCGATTTCCGGGTCGAACGCATCCACGAGATCGAAGCGGAAGTCCGCCACGACGTCATCGCCTTCACCACAGCCGTCGCAGAAATCGTCGGACCGCACGCACGCTGGTTCCACTACGGACTCACCTCCAACGACGTAGTCGACACCGCGCAGGCTCTGCTCATTCGCCAGTCGTCGCAGGTCATCGCGCAAGATCTTCAGCGCCTTGCCGAAGTGCTGGAACGCCGCGCCTGGGAATTCAAAGATACTCCGATGATCGGCCGCACCCACGGCATCCACGCCGAGCCGATCACCTTTGGATTCAAGATCGCCAACTGGCATTCGGAAACGCAGCGCAATATCACGCGATTCATGGCTGCCGCAGAAGATATGCGTGTCGGCAAGTTCTCAGGTGCGGTCGGAATCTTCGCGCACCTGACTCCTGAGCTAGAAGAGAAGATGTGCGCCCGGCTGGGATTGAAAGCGGCAGCCGTCTCATCACAGGTGATCCAGCGCGACCGTCATGCCCACTATCTCGCCACACTGGCGGTGATCGCATCAACACTCGACAAGATCGCCACAGAAATCCGCCACCTGCAGCGCACCGAAGTCCGCGAGGCCGAAGAGTTTTTCAGTGAAAAGCAAAAGGGATCGTCGGCCATGCCCCACAAGCGCAATCCCGTAACTCTGGAGCAGATCAGCGGCCTCTCGCGTGTAGTCCGTTCCAACGCGCAGGCCGGTTTTGAAAACGTCGCGCTGTGGCATGAACGCGACATCTCTCACTCCTCGGTGGAACGCGTGATCCTGCCTGACTCGACCACACTCATCGACTACATGTTGAACAAGACGACCAACGTTGTGGACACAATGTTCGTCTACCCCGAACGCATGCGCGCCAACCTGGAGAGCACGCGCGGCTTGATCTTCAGCGGCCAGCTTCTGCTCGATCTGGTCGAGCATGGCATGACGCGCGAAGACGCCTACCGCCTCGTCCAAGCCCATGCCATGCGCTCGTGGAAAGAGGGTTTGAACTTTCACAACGAAATCCTTGCCGACAAAGAGATCACCAGCAAGGTTCCGCGCAAGCAGATCGAATATGCGTTCGACCTGCCGCGACAGCTCAAGAATGTCGACAAGATTTTCGCGCGAGTTTTTGGGAAGCCCAAGGCTTCAGCCAAATCCAGAACGAATGCGAAATTGAAGAAGAAGGCGAAATCCAGGTAGCAAGCGCGAGGCAGAGGCCGTAGCTCATCGGTGTGTTCTTCGCTGCTGAATGGGTCCTGTACTAACTGCGTGTGCCTTCGCGTCCTTCGTGGTTGAGTGGGACTCGTCGTGGCAACGCGACGACCTCGTCCGGCGGTCCGTAGCCGCGATGATGTGCGCTGGAGGACACTTCGCAGGTCTGCAACTCGTCAGAATTCCAGCGGCTGGAGATGTGCGGGGAGCGGCAGGCACAGTAGAGCGTCCAGGCTTCCCACGATCCGTGAGACAGCGGCACCAGATAAGAGCCATTGCGATAAGGACTGAACCCGACCAGGTACCGCGTACAGCACCTCGGACACTCCACGCAATGGCGTAGGCGATAGCCCATAACCCACCAACCCTGACCGAAACTTATCGAAAGAATTCACGGCGAGTTGGACGTTCCCGGACTTGAATCGCCCGGATCAGACATTTTCGGACCTCGCACACTTCAACCGAGCCTGGTCCGAAAACGTCCATAATTTGCCGAAGCATGATCTATGCTGGTCGCATCAGATTCGTTGGGAACAAGAAATCGGCATGATGCTTGACTGGAAAATCTGTTCGCGCGCAAGGCTGTCGCGCGATCCCCGCTTCGATGGCAAGTTCTACATCGGAGTCATCGGAAGCGGTGTCTATTGCCGGCCAATCTGCCCGGCGCCGACGGCGAAGGAAAAGAATGTCAGGTACTTTCCGACAGCCGCCGCGGCGGCCGAAGCGGGATTCCGCCCCTGCCTGCGCTGCCGTCCAGAAAGCTGCCCCGGAACCCCGGCATGGCTGGGCACCTCGAACACAGTTTCACGTGCACTTCGCCTGATCGACGAAAGCGGACTTGAAGATGGCGGCGTCGAGTCCCTCGCCGACCGTCTGGGCGTGGGCTCGCGGCATCTCAGGCGGTTGTTCGTGCGCCACCTGGGAGCTACGCCGATGGCCGTTGCGCAAACTCGCCGGCTGCACTTCGCCAAGAAGTTGATCGACGAAACGAAGCTTCCGATGAGTCAGATCGCGGTCGCTGCGGGATTCGGTTGCGTGCGCCGCTTCAACGCAGGAATCCGCAATGTGTATCACCGCACTCCGAGCCAGATCCGGCGTCTGGCCCGCCAAAAAGCAATCCAACCCAGGAACCAGTATCTCTTCCGCTTGAACTTCCGCCCCCCATACCACTGGCGGGGCATGGTGGATTTCCTGAGCGTGCGTGCCACTCCGGGCGTGGAATCGGTGATCGGCGAGGTCTATCGACGGACCATCTCCGCCAACGGCTTCGACGGGTACTTCGAAGTTTCCTTCGACCAGCCGACCGACGCGCTGGTCGTTCGCATCGATTTTCCCGATCCGCGGTCGCTGTTTTATGTCGTCGAGCGCATCCGAACCATGTTCGATCTGAATGCTGACTGGGCCAGGATTGTGAAGACGCTGCGCAATGATCCCCTGTTTGCATCGTGCCTGCAGGCTGAGCCTGGATTGCGTGTCCCGGGCTGCTGGAGCGGCTTTGAACTCGCCGTGCGCGCCATCCTCGGGCAACAGGTCACGGTGAAAGGCGCGACTTCTCTCGCACGTAGGATCGCCGAAACCTTCGGCAAGCCGTTTGCCGGGCCGGCAGGACTGACTCGTCTCTTTCCCGCGCCAGAGGTCCTCGCGACCGCCAGGCTGACATCCGTCGGATTGACCGTAGCGCGTGCGGAAACGATCCGTGCGCTCGCGCGTGCCATTGCCAGCGGCAAGATCAAATTCGAAGGAGTTGTCGACACCGACGAATTCCTACGCCGGCTCTGTGAGATTCCGGGCATCGGAAAGTGGACCGCCCAGTACGTCGCCATGCGTGCGCTTGCCGAGCCGGATGCGTTTCCCTCGAGCGACCTCGGATTGCTGCGCGCGTCAGGAATCGACAACTCGCGTGAGTTGGAACTTCGCTCCGAGCCATGGCGTCCGTGGCGCGCCTATGCAGCTATGTATCTGTGGAGGATGGCATCGGCCACGAAAAAGCAGAACGCCGATCATGCCGGAGACATTCCCGTCGCGTCGGTCCCCGTGTTCAAAGTCCCACGCAAACCAGTCGACTGGCGTTCGCCCGTCACTACCACCTAGAAAACTCAGTACAAAGAGGAAAGGGCCCCACTCGATTGGCGCGTGGTTGGCGCGAGTTGGGGCCCTGGTGGGTCACTGGCAGATTGTGTGCGGAGCCCCGCTACGCTTTCGTGGCGGCTGCTCCGAGGTTGGCAGGTGCCCGACTTCAGTCGAGGTGGGCGCGCCGAGCCGCCCAAGGGGACGAACTCATGAAGATTTCATGCCGATATAGTGCAGCGGAGGCACAAAACGTTTCTGGAAATGATGAGGGGTTCGCGGGACGCGAAAATGTAGGGCTACACCTCACGCACGATCGGTTTGGAGACCTTCTCTTGGCCTAGACAACGTGACTTCCAAAACGAACTTTATGTGACCCGCAAATAGGTCGTATACGGCTGGTCCTCAAGCGCTGTCCATGAAAGCATCTTCATCAGCTGATCTCCGCCCGCCGACACGTGCCAGACGCCTGCAGCCATTTTCTTCGCCGACATCAACTGAGCCCGCGTCACTGGCGATTGTGACTCTCCAATGGCAAACAAAACCAGCGGCCCTACTAATAGTGCCACTGTGTCCGTGTGCTGCTGATCCGCAGCTTCCAGCCGCGTCTTCAACGGCAGCTCCAGTTCAATGCGGTCGCCATCCTTCCAGTCCCGTGTAACGCGAGCGAATGCTCCCGGCGCAGCTGTCTCCCGCTTTCCATTCACCACAACCGAAGCTCCCTCAGCCCACGCTGGAATCCGCAAGTTCACCGCGAACGTCGCCGATTTCGACGTCTTCAGCTCCAACGACACGTGCGAGTCGTAGGGATATTCACCTTTCTGTGTCAATGCGATCTGGGCTCCATCCTGCGTCCACCGCACTGTGGAAGGAATATACAAATTCACCCACACGCCTTTCGGATCGCGCAGATACGTATTGATCCGATAGTCCGCCGTCACTTGCGGGTGCGTTCCCGAACAACATGGCCAGCGATGGTTCGAATACACCTTCTTCCCCTTGAAGTTGAAGTCGGAGTAATAGAACGTTCGACCATCCTGCTGAAGCGGCAACGCACCGAGGATCGTGTTGTACATCATGCGTTCCATGCTGTCGCCATAGCGCGCGTCGCGCGTGACACGCAGCAAATAGCGGGTCAGCTTGAAATGCGCATACGAGCCGCATGGAGTCTCGAAGCTGCTGTGTGTTTTCGTCAGGCTGTCGAAGACGTCGGGACTATCGGTTTTCCGCAGCTGCTCATCCGGGCCCCATCCACCCGTCGTAAAGCTTTGTGCCGTCATCATGTCAAAGCCATTCTTCGCAGCCCGCAGATACTTCTCATTCCCCAAAGTCAGATATGCCTGCATCGCGGAACACAGACAATTGATGTGGCTGTAGGCATGTCTGCCCGCCAAATCGTTTTCTCCCCGCGCCAGGCGGTCATAGAACGGCTCGTTCAGATACTGAATCCCGATCTCGCGATATCGATCACCGGCTCCGCGTTGGTAAGCCAGGAACAGATTCTCTGGCATGGTGTAAGACTCATCCCAGTTGAACGATTCGTCCTTTCCCGGACGCCAGTTGGTCCCGTGCTCCACCGCTTTTGGCGGGAGATGCGGAAGGGCCGTATTTGTTGCCTTTTCCAGAATCGGCCACGCTTGCGGATCTCCCACGAATCTGTGTGAATCAATCAGCCCGCAGACTACCTTGTCATAGGAGTAAGCAGGGAAGCGATTCTTGTCTCCGTAAAATTTGTCATCGATGACTTGAGCGTAGAGCCGGTTCAATCGCAGGATCTTTTCCTTCGCGGCCTGCGATCCCGTGATCGCATAGGCGCGCGACAGTGCTGAGATCCATTGCCCGAACGTAGATGTCGGTGCAAATCCGGAATCAAATGTGTGCCAGTCGAAATTCGGATCGTATCGGTACCAACCACCCAAATCCTCACCCGGAGCCGGTTGCCCGATCATCATCCGGAACGGTTTCAGCAGCGCATCGTCGTCCAGTCCCATGAGTACGGCATGAGTCTGGCGAAACTGCTCTTCGTGAATCGGACTGTCAAGCGACACGTCGCCGTACCCGAACTCCTGCAGAAAATCCAAACTCGGAGGACTGCCAGCTAGAGACGCCCCGAAAGCCTTGAGATTGGATCGATGGAGTACCGCGCCGCCAATCGACGCCATGGCTGCTGACTGAAGAAAAGATCTGCGAGAGACGGATAAAGTCGACATGATTTTCACCAATTCGCGAAATTGCGGGCAACCAGCAGTAGTCTACGCTCTCGCGATAGATTTACGAACCGCAAGAACGGGCGGATTCAGCGTGAGTGACAGAAGCGCAAGTGACTTACAGAAGAAATAGAGGATGGATACGACGGGCAAGAGAAAGCCGGATAACTGGAAATCCAGAGAGCTTAAGCTAAATGCAGAGTGGTTCTTACTTCTGGTTCTCGCCTTCTTTGAACATGTACTTGATGGCCGGCTTGTAAATCATGAGATTTGGTTCGCCGCTGTCCCGGTTCACTTTGATGCAGTTGCGATCGTACCACTCAATGATGCCGCGAATTTCCTCGCCGTCCTGCAGCACAATCACCATCGCGGTTCGCGACTGCATTTGCTTCTGATAGTAGAAGTTCTCGGCGTTAGTCTGCTCCGGCGGAGCAAGTTTCTTTCCCGACGACCCCATCGAGCGCTCTGCGCGGTCTCCGCGATCTCCACGATCATTTCGTTCATGACGCTCCGGGCGCTCGCGACGTTCTTGCACTGGCATGGGTGCGGAATTGTGATTGCCGTGATTTTCCATCCGCGGTAAGGTCGGCCGAATCAGCTTTCGATTCGCGTAATTTTCCCTCTCGCCGGATTCTCCGGCCGGTACGGGAGTCATAAGAATTTCCTTCATCGTGGCGCTACCTCGGCTTTACACACCCGCACACGCAACCGCTCCTGGGACCCTTGAGGTGTTCGTCAATGGCGTGAGCTTTTCGACTAACGTACCATAGGAACCTTCGGCTGACAATCCTCCGTTCGTGCCATAGGGTAAAGTGTGCCAATTCTTGCACACTGGCTAGAATATCGATTCTGCTTTCACTTTGTGTCCGACAAATCCGCGCCCCGCCGTTCTCTTCCGCTGAGCGTTGTGACGGCCACCAGCAAGGCTCCCAACACGACAGTCCACGCCAGTACAGGCGACAAACTCCCACCGTAGCGGTTTTCCGCCAGCTTGGCTTGCACAACCGAATTCCACGATGCAAGCAGATTGCCCACCTGGTACGCGAACCCGGGCAACGTGCCCCGTACCGCCGGGGGCGACAGTTCATTTAGATGCGCCGGAATCACTCCCCACGCGCCTTGCACCATAAATTGCATCAAAAAACTTCCCAGCGCCAGCAGAGCAAAACCGTGCGAGTACGCCCACAGCGGAATACAGGGAATCGTCAGCACCGCCGCCATTGCAATCGCCTTGCGCCGCCCGATCCGCTCCGAGAGCGTTCCAAACAAAATCCCTCCTGCCATCGCTCCTAAGTTGTAGATGATCGCAATGAGGCTCACCGTCTTCGGTGAAAATCCCACATTCTTCTGCAGAAATGTCGGATACAGATCCTGCGTGCCATGACTGAACGAATTAAAAGCGAACATCAGAACTACGACGAACAAGAAAATCCCGGCGTTGGATAGGATGTCGCGGCCTAAGTTACTCTCTCTCTTACGATCTATCCTTCCTTGCAGCCATGCGGGAGATTCGTCCACCTTAGTGCGAATGTAGATGACAAGAAGGGCTGGGAGCGCCCCAACTACAAACATCCCGCGCCATCCAATGATAGGAAAGAACAGGTAGAGGAGCGCCGCCATGAGGTATCCAACGACATATCCTTCCTGCAGCACGCCCGAGAAAGATCCACGGCCCTCCGCTGGAAGCGTTTCAAACGCCAGGGCAGCGCCAACTCCCCACTCGCCTCCCATGGAAATTCCGAACAGAGCTCTCGTAATCAGAAACACGTGGAACGTTGGAGCGAACGCCGAAGCCAGTTCAAATACGGAATACGCCACGATGTCGATCATCAACGTCGGGCGCCGCCCGAAGCGATCAGCCAGCATTCCAAATAGAAAGGCTCCCACCGGCCGCATCGCAAGCGTCCAGAAAATGGCGTGCGAGACCTCCGACACCTTGACGTGGAAATGCGTGGCCAGCGCGCTGACACAGAACACCAGGATGAAAAAATCAAACGCGTCGAGCGACCATCCCAAAAAGCACGCGATAAAAGTATTTCGCTGGACCGGTGTCAACCGCCGAAATCGATCGATGAATCCCATAGCAGCGAGAATCTGTTTTCCTTCGTGAAACTTGGTGTACTTCGTGGTAAATGCACTTCCACTGCGCGTCAATCCCCAGCGGATGCTAGCATAGGCTTTTCATTCGACAATCAAAAAATCAGTACGCGCCCATGCCCGAACTCGATCTCCCGCAACGCCAAACCACCGACACGCAGATGCTCACTGGCTTCTGGTATCGTGCGTTGCCCGCCGATCAAGTTCATCGAAACCGGCTCCATAAGGCGACGCTTCTAGAGATTCCTCTGGTGATCGGCCGCGACCGCGCCGGACATCCATTTGCTCTCCGCGACTCCTGTCCTCATCGCGGGATGCCCCTCAACTCTGGCAAGTTTGATGGCGAGAATCTCGAGTGCCCCTACCACGGCTGGCAGTTCGATGCGCACAACGGACAATGCCAGCTGATTCCCTCGCTCGCTGCCGATCAGACGATGAAAGTCGATCGCATCTATGCGGGAAGTTATCCGTGCGAAGAGCAGGACTACTTTGTATGGGTATTCATCCCTGATCCGGGCCCGCAGGGTGCAGGCTTCACGAAGCCTGACGAGGCTCCCGAGCCCGCTCCGATAATCGAGAAGTTTAGCGACAAGTACAAGCTCGCTTATCTGCAAGCCGAGATGCCAGTCAGCATCGACCACGGCATCATTGGCCTTATGGACCCTGCTCACGGACCATTCGTTCATCAGGCGTGGTGGTGGCGCACCCGCCACAGCATTCATGAGAAGCAGAAGAACTTCGAACCGATCCCCAACGGCTTTCGCATGGCCGCGCACACCCCCAGCTCAAACTCCGCGCCCTACAAGCTTCTTCGTCTGTATGCTGACGCCGATTCCATCAGCACCACAATCGATTTCGTTCTCCCCAACATTCGTACCGAAACCATCCGCGCCGGGAAGTACTGGTTCTCCAGTCTGACCACGGTCACGCCAATCACCCGAAATCAGTGCCGGATCGACGTAGTGGCCGCCTGGAACCTCTTTCGGTGGGTTCCACTCGTTCCCGAGTTGCTGAAATTCGTCTTCGGAAAGTTCGTCGAACAGGATCGTCGCACTATGGAGATGCAGGCAGAGGGCCTGAAACACAATCCGCACCTCATGCTCATCGACGATGCCGATCGCCCTGCCAAATGGTATTTCCAACTAAAGGCGGCTTACCTGGAAGCGAGGCGCACGGGCGAACCGCTCAAGCATCCGATGGCAGGGCCGGTCACGCTGAAATGGAGAAGTTGAGGTTTACGATGCGTGCGCTGACCGTGTTCTATTTCTTACTCGCGTGTACTTTCAGCGCAGCTGTCTTGGGACAAACTACCGAACCGCAGCCCCCCGGAAAACTCATCGATATTGGCGCACGAAAGCTGCACGTGCAATGCGAAGGCACAGGGTTGCCCGCTGTGGTGGTCGAAAACGGTGGAGGTAGTTTCTCGGTCGAGTGGGCCCTCGTTCGGCCTCTGGTTGCCAAACACAATCAAATCTGCACGTACGACCGCGCCGGCTATGCCTGGAGCGATCCCGGGCCTGTCGATGAAGACGTTGCGCGAGTGACCGATGACCTCAACCTGCTGATCCGTAAACTGCCGGTCCCGACACCTTTCGTTCTCGCCTGTCAGTCTCTGGGGTGTTTTTTTGCACGCGCCTTTCAGCGTCGATTTCCCGAGCAAGTTGCGGGGATGGTCTTTGTCGACGGTTCCTCGGAGGAATCTGTCACTCTCGTGCTGAACGGAGAGAGAAAACCCATCGGTACTTTCAATCGCGAGCAGTTGTTGACTGCCTATGAGGAATACCGGCGTGGGCTGCCTAAGCTCAATAGTGGTTCACCTGCTGATCCTCCCTTTGACCGCCTTACGCGCGAATTGCAGAACCTGCGGCACTGGGCGTTCGACAAACTCATTCGCGAGATGGGTTTCTTGCCTGACAGCCTGGCCAACGCGGAATCCTGGCGGGAAGAATTTGCTGCTTTACGACAGCAGCGCCTCTTGCAGGATCACCCTCTGGGTGCCCTGCCCGTGATCGTCCTGGAGCGCGGAAAGGACAGCGAGGAGTCCTGGCATGCTCAACAGGTGCAGCTCGCAACCTTGTCGTCACAAAGCCAGCTTAGAAAGGCGGAAGGGAGCGGACACATGATTCATCTCGAACGTCCCGACCTGGTCGCCGATGCGATCCTCCAGCTGACCCAACAGCTCAAGCGCCGGCGCTGATTCTTCCGAGTGAAGGCAGCCTTGTTGAAATTGTTGTCATCGAAACGCAATGACCGCAAAGCGCAGAGAATCATTGCTGCATCGTCACTCTCTCAGCATCGTGAGCGGCATCATCCTCTTGGCGTGGATCGTCCTGTACAGCTGCTCGAATCCCAAGACCCATTGGGGATCTTTCTTCGGCAACGCTATCGCTGACTGGACTGGCCTTCTCGTTACTGTGATAGCCACCAAGTACTTTTATGAGGTAGGTTCCGCTGAAAGTCGTAAGCCACCGCACTACTGGCTCGGATCCATCACGCAATCCCTTCAGAACCACTCTCTAACTATCATTCTCGTAGTCACGGGTATGGTATGGATCTGGCTGTTCGCTACTTCCGATCCGGAATCGAAGTGGGGACAAGTGGTGGGAAACATCGTCTCGGAATGGACTCAGATCCTGGGCATGGTTGTTCTCACCAAGAAACTGGTAGAGCTGCACTCAAAGGAAAGCCGCTGATGATGAGGAGGGCTGAGAACTGAGGTGTTATTCCCCCACCAGCCACTCCATCGCCTCTTCGCGCGTGTTGAAGGCAGGAAAGTCTCGCTGCGAAAAGCTCTTGATATTCTCGTAGAAAACCTTCGGCACACTTTCTGCTCCCACCCAGGCCGAGCGCTTCACATACGGACGGTCAAGCACCAGCACTTCCTTCATTCGGGTCGCCACTTTCTTGTCGATCTGCGCGCCGGTGAAATCTGCCAGCGTCAGCAATGATCCCGGTGCCTGCCGCGCCACGATCGAACGCACCTGCTCGATCAGCAGCAGCAACTCTTTATCAGAACAATGGCTGAGGTCAATGAGAAAGATTTCCCGGCCCTTGTGCTGGATAAAGCGTAAGCGCTCATCCCCTGCGCTCGTCACTGTGTCGTCCAGGTTCATCCGAGTAATCCTTCGACTATGCCGTAAGCGCCGTCCAGCGCGGCATCCAACGCGGATGCGTCTTTGCCCCCCGCCTCCGCCAGATCCGGACGGCCGCCGCCTTTGCCGCCGACTTTCTGGGCCACGGCGCCGACTACTTTGCCTGCTTGGACGCGCGAAGTCAAATCCTTGGTCACACCCACGATCAAAGAAACGTTTCCATCCGACGCTGAGCCCAGTACCACGACGCCTGATCCAATCTTGTCGCGCAGTTGGTCGACCAGCGTCCGCATCTGCGCTCTCTCCAGATTGTCCACGCGATGCGCCAGCACCTTCACACCCTTCAGTTCCTTCACCTTCTCGCCGACATTGGCGGTGGAAGATGACGCCGACTTCATCCGCGCCTGGTCGAGTTCGCGCGTCAGCCGCTTGATCTCGGAATCTTTTTTTTCGAGTTCTGCCTTCAATGCGTCCGCGGGAGAGAATGAAGCTTCGGCGCCGTGAAGTGAGTCAGAGGTGGGTGACCCATCCTTCCGCGTTTTGTGAGCAACGGTGGGAGAGGCGAACGATGACACCACGTTCTCTAGTTGATGATCTTTACGGAAATGTTTCAGCGATCCCTCACCGGTAATCGCCTCCACGCGCCGCACGCCGGATGACACGCTGCCTTCCTTCAGAATCTTGATCAGTCCGATCTCGCCGGTAGCTCCGGTGTGGGTGCCTCCGCAAAGCTCGGTGGAGAAGTCACCGATCCGAATCACGCGCACCTTGTCACCGTACTTCTCGCCGAACAATGCCATCGCGTGATACTCGTTCACGGCCACATCAATCGGCACGTCGGCGATCGTCTCGACCTTCCGGTTGCGCAGGACTTCTTTGTTAATGATGTCCTCGATGTCCTGCAGTTCTTCGTCTTCGACCGCGGTGAAGTGCGAGAAGTCAAATCGCAGATGCCCGGGTGCCACCAGTGATCCCGCCTGCTTCACATGCTTCCCGAGCACTTCGCGCAACCCAGCATGCAGCAGATGCGTCGCCGTGTGATTCCGCATCGTGGCTTCGCGGATATCGGTATTCACAACGGCATCGACTTTGTCACCTACATGAATCGGAGCCTTCGCAATCACCTGATGTGCCCGCACGCCCTGAATCGGGTAATAGCAGCCCTTCACGTCGGCGACGACAGTATTGTGATCGTCGGAGTAGAGCCATCCCCGATCGCCAACTTGCCCGCCAGACTCGGCATAAAACGGAGTGTGATCAAGAATGATCTCGCCCGCTTCGCCAGCCTTGAGTTCGCGCACACCCTGCCCGTTGTGGATAATCGCGAGAATCTCGCAACCGTCCGAACGAGTCTGCTTGTAGCCCTCGAATTCTGATTTCGGCAATTGCTGATACGCCGGATTCGCAGTCTGCTTGGCCGCACCCTTCCAGGAAGCACGAGCACGCGCCTTCTGCTCCTCCATGGCGTGATCGAAGGCGGCTTTGTCAAAAGCAATCCCCTGATCCCGCGCCGCATCCTGCATAAAGTCCAGCGGCATGCCAAAGGTGTCGTAAAGCTTGAAGGCGTCCTCTCCCGCAAGCTTCTCTGGAGAGTTCTTCAACAGCGCTTCCAGCTTCTCCAGGCCGACATCCATTGTGTGTGCGAAGCGAGTTTCTTCAACCTGCACTGCCTTCGACACGCGATCGGCAGTTTCATTCAGCTCTGGATATGCATCGCGCATTAGATCGCGGACTGCAAACACCATTTGATACAGAAACGGCTTGGTTTGTCCCAGCAGCCGCCCGTGCGTGATCGCCCGCCGAATGATTTTGCGCAGCACATACCCGCGCCCCTCGTTCGAAGGCAACACGCCATCAGAAATCAGAAATGTAGCCGCGCGCGAATGGTCAGCGATAACGCGCAAGGAGGCAGCGGATTTGTGGCTGGAAGAGCCTGCCGAGCTTTGCTCGGCCTGGACGGGTGAGGCGCCCGTCCCTACATGGCCCTTGCTCACTCTCGTCAATTCCGCTGCCCGCTTGATCAGCGGCGTAAACAAATCCGTCTCATAGTTCGAAATCACTCCCTGCAGCACGGCCGTCACCCGCTCCAGCCCCATCCCGGTATCGATCGATGGTTTCGGCAGCGGCGTGAGCTTACCCGACGCATCCCGGTCGAACTGCATGAACACCAGATTCCAGATCTCCACATACCGCCCGCACTCACACCCAAACGTGCAATCCGTATGCCCCTGGTCTGACGCGATGGCACCCATGTCGTAGTGAATCTCGCTGCACGGCCCGCACGGTCCGGTGTCTCCCATCTGCCAGAAGTTGTCCTTCATCCCCATTTCGAAGATGCGGTCCTTCGGTACGCCCTGCGCAGCCCATAGATCATAGGCTTCGCTGTCACGATCGACTCCGTTCTCACCTTTGAAGATCGTCGCGTACAGCTTGTCCGCCGGAATCCCATACCACTTCGGAGACGTAATCAGTTCCCACGCGTAGGCAACCGCATCTTTTTTGAAATAATCGCCGAACGAAAAATTCCCCAGCATCTCGAAGAACGTATGATGCCGGTTCGTGAACCCAACATTTTCCAGATCGTTGTGCTTGCCACCGGCTCGCACACACTTCTGCGAGGTCGTTGCCCGCGAATAATCGCGCTTCTCCAGTCCAAGAAACACGTCCTTGAACTGGTTCATCCCGGCGTTCGTGAATAGCAGCGTGGGATCGTTAGCCGGGACAAGCGACGACGAGTGCACTTCCTTGTGTCCCTTTTCCACAAAGAAGTCCAGGAATTTTCTGCGAATCTGCGATCCAGTGAGCATGAAATTCAATTCTAAACGATACGATGCTGCGCCCAGTGTCCACGACAAAGGGCACAGGGACCAGGTTTACCCTGTGTTCCTCTGTGCCCTCTGTGGTGAAATGCTTGAACTTCGCGCTATTTCACTGCGTCGGCAGTCTTGTCAGCGCCCTTCTTCACCTCGTGACCCACGTCCTTCGTGCCCTTCTTAACCGCGCTTCCGGTCTTGCTCGCGGCTTTCTCCGTATCTTTTCCAGCGGTCTTGGCCCCCTTCTCCGTATCTTTCGCTGCCGTCTTCGCGCCTTTCTCAGTTTCTTTGGCAACGGTCTTGGTGCCCTTTTCGGTTTCCTTTGCGGCCGACTTGGTCGCGGATCCCGTCTTCTTCGCCGCCTTCTCGGTATCTTTCGTTGCGGTCTTGGCACCTTTTTCTGTATCTTTCTTCGCCGTTTTCGCGGCGTCCTTCATTTCGGTTCCGGTTGACTTCTTTTCTGTACTGCCAGCGTCCTGACCAAGAGCAAACGTCATTACTGACGCCAGAGCAAACACAATCATCGCCGCCCACTTCAGTTTCATGGAATTCATCCTTGCTGATTCTAGATCAGCCCTCGCAGTGCACTGAGTATGCCCTTGACGGCAGAGACGAATCAACTGCTGCCTCGCAATCCCTCGACGTCCTCAGCTGTTTTCAGTCGGCTGACTCGCCCTCGAGCGTCGTCAACGTCTCGTCGTCCACATCCCATTTTTTCAATATCGCGAAGATGGTTCGGGTCCCAAATCCCGCACGCATCAGGTGCCGGAAGATTCGTGCCGTCTCTTTCTGATCCTTGGGCTTTTCCATCCGCTTCTTCCGCAGATACTCCCGCGCCTGCTTCTCTTCATTCACTCCGTCATATGCTGTGTCCACGGCTTTCTCGATCACAGATGCATGCACGCCGTGCGTCTTCAATTCGGTGATCACCCGCCCGCGTCCAAACTTCTGATTGTCCCTTCGGATCGAAGAGTAGTAAGCGGCGTAATTGGAATCGTTCAGATACCCCTGATCCTTCAACCGCCGGATCACCAATTCCACCAGCGTCTCCGCGTACTCAGATTCGGGCTCTTCCACACGAGCCCGCATCAAGCGCTTCAACTCAGCCACAGTCCGCATCCGCCGCGCCAGGGCCGCAACGGCATAGTCGTACAACTCATCTTCGGAATACTGCCGACGCTTGGGCCGCGAGAACGCCATAGCTGCAAGATACCTTAAATTGCGGGGAGAAATGAAAACCGCTGAGTACGCTGAGGACGCGGAGGAGGTCAATTGAAATGCAAAAGGAAGGCGTGAGAGCTTCTATCGGGAACTTTCCCGAGCATAGGTGAGGCAATAAATCAAAAACCTCTGCGTCTTCCTACTCGGCGGTTGTCATTTCTCGTCTGTCGCGTAGTCCGGATGCCGTGCTCGTGCCCGACGTGGAATCTCTCGCGTCAATTTCTTCAGCCAGCGCAATTCCGCCCGAAACTGCTCGATCACCAAGCTGATCATCCACACCGCTTCGTGGAACCGATGCCCCACCTCCGCGCGCACGGCCCGCAACGTCTCCTGCTCAATCTCCAACTCTCTTTCCAGGAACTCCTGTCGCCGCCGCACCTGCCGCGCAAATACCCCCGGCCGTGCCTGCCACGACAGTGCAACCCAGGTCAGAAACGGCGGACGCTCTCTTTGCGACGTCCACTCCTCGCGCTCCAAGGCGTCGGCCAGCGCCGCCCGTCCTGCCGCCGACGTCGAGAACACAGCGCGCTCGGGCCCCGCTGCGGGTTCATCACTGCGCGTGTTGCGAATCAGTCCCTGCCGCTCCAGTTTCTCCAGCGAGTAGTAAACCTGCGGACGAGAAATCCCAGCCCAGTCGCGCACCTGCCGCCGCTCCAGTTCCAGGTTTGCCTGGTATCCGTGCATCGGTCGCTCCGCGAGTAAGCTGAGCAGCACGAGGTCCGGAGTAGTAATCTCCCTACGTTTAGCTCTGGGCATCCTGAGCCTTTCTCCGCCGGCTCCAGTACCACCATTGACGTTGTTCCACCGGAAGCTTCGGATTCCGCGCCTGAGCGACGGCTGCACGAAACACATCAAGGCAGCAGATGTCTTGCGCCTGTCCCGTAGCCTCGCACAACTGCTCGTAGAGCTTCTCCGGATTCCGCCGTGACAGCTGAGCCACGCTGTGAATGCCCAGCAGCCTGAAGTCGCGAATCATGGCTGGTCCGATGGAAACCAAATCCTCTAAGTGACGACCGTCAGCTCTCATGGAAATCCTCCTTGACAGAAATTAATTATCGCGATTAAGCTCAACTAGTCTAAATAAGACTACATA
>AR_comb_assmDRAFT_10133919_pt1 | contig 44002 bp, 44 predicted proteins | sample ArasoioldDNA_FD_10543 | JGI IMG/M metagenome (IMG submission 10543) | reverse complement strand
ACCTGGAACCAACAGATTATGAGTCTGCTGCTCTAACCGTTGAGCTATGGGCCCGCGAAGTTCAATCTATCAGGGGTCAGGGGCTAGGGGCTAGGGGCAGACGCCGCGGGGACCCACCGGGTTAGGGAACGAATGCAGTTGTGACTTGCCTCACGGAAAACCGCATCCGTGTTGGCGAATAATCCTGCTGCGCCGCCAGTCAAGAAAGCGCCGAGTAACCCGCATTCTGCGCGGTAATGATTGCTAACAAAGCCCAGTTTGGAGGAGGAGAATGTCAGTCAAAACGATGTCGTGGATTCTGCTCGCCGCGATCGCCCTCGGCGCCGTTCTGCTATTCAACTATTGGGCTTCCTATCAGTGGCTCAGCATGCTCGCCTACACCGGAATCGTCGCGGCGATTCTCGGTTTGATGAATTTGGTCATGCCCTTTGGCTTTATGGGAATCCGGAAACGATATATCGGAGCGCTAGTTCTAGCGGGTGGCGTCGCCGTGAGTCTTGCGGCCCTATTCTGGCCGGCTGCAATGATACGTGTCGCGCAACCGCGAACGCGTCTCGACGAGATCGTACCGGAATATCAGTTCGGGGAGTGGCATTCGGCCAGGGTGCATGCTCGGCCCGAGCAAGTGATCGAGGCTGTTCGTCAGACCACTTTCGGCGATATGAAGTCTTTAGGCACTCTACTGAGAATTCGGGCAGCGGCGCTGCGCATTCATGACAGTGGCGATTCTTTTCAGGGTAAGCGGGTTCTCGATGCCTTCTCGGCATCTGGTTACGTAACTGGCGGCAACGATCATGAGATCGTGATGTGCGGGGGTGCCAATGTGCAAGCGCAGCGCAGTCTCGGAGTGCGCACTTTGCAGGAGTGCGCCGACTATCGGGAAGGCGGCGCGGTCAAAATGGCTTACAACTTCGCCGTGGAAGACGCGGGTGGCGGATGGTCCACAATCACGACCGAGACGCGGGTTGTGGCGCTCGATGATGCCACATGTCGCGGCATGGCTCGTTATTGGAGGTTGATTGCGCCCGGAAGCGGCTTACTCCGGCGGCAATGGCTCGACGCCATCCAGAGAAGAGCGGAGGGCGAAGGTCAGAAGTAAGAACAACAGGGCGACCGCTATGCCACCGGCCCGCTCGAAACACTTTCAGGCCAAAGCCGCTTGACTTCCTCCATCGCCGCTGCGACCTCAATCGGGTCAGGGTTCTCAGACTTGAGCCGCTCAACCAGGATCATCATTGCCGACTTAAGCGGAGTTTCCTCGCTGCTGCCGAACAAGGCGCGCAGACGTTCCAGTTCTGCCTCTTCAGTTCCCAGATTGAGGGGACGCATGTTCGGTGAAGAAAGGATTCTGTCAACAATGCGCATCAATTCAACGAGCATATCGCCTGAGTATTGTTGAGTCATGGTCGTTGATTCCATGTTATGCCGATTGTCAATTCCAAAGGCATTTGCTGATTGACGAGAGTTCTACTTGGTTGGTTTCTAGCGGAATCTTAGGAGCTGGGTCAGAGTCTGGTTGGCGTTGCCTTTGATTGCCTGATCGCTGGTCTCCTGTCGCATTTGCAGTACATATCGAATTGCTGTGTTGACGGTGGTCAAACGTTGACCCTGAGCGCCCTTAATCAACCAGACACGCGACCCTGAAGGCCTCTTCTCAACTAGAGTCTTTCCATCGGGACCGTACATCATCAAATAGGAAGGAGCCGTCACAAGCATGTATGCGAATGCCGTCTTGACGAAGCCGGTTCTTGCAGGCGGGGTATAGCGAAGATTGGTATCGACACTCCCCGCGTCCCAATAACCAACTACGATCTCTTTGCTATTTCCATCCGTGCGCATCTCATACGCGGGACCCCACTCATTGCCCACGACAAGAATCTTTTCGTTCGCGGGAAAAGGCCTAGGTTCGGTAAAGAAGCCGCCCGCGAGTCGCCAGCCCTCGGGTTTCAGAAGCTGGCCTTGAGTAGCCATGCGCCATATTTCATCCACGACCTCATTTGGCGTCCTCCCCTCAACACGCTCCTTCGGTGGTAATGGCTTGGATATCGGCATTTGATCTGCCCGGACGAAGCCTCTGATACTTTCCAGCCAAGGCTCAGGAGCAAAAGCAGACCAGAGAACCGCTGACGTGGCAACAAGGAGAAAGACGGGAACGACGTATTTGAAACGTAATCCCATGCCTGCAGCGATAACAATCGTAGCACCGCGCTAACAAGATTCAGTCGGGCCGCCACCGCAACACCGAACGGTACGCTGAGAGAGGTGGCGAATGACAACGAAGAGTCAGGATCGTTTGAATCCTTTTCCGGTCTTTCCCGGTGCGAGCTATTGCGCCGTTGCTTTTTCTGCGCCGAGTCCGGTGTTGGAACGAACCAGTAACTCGTTGAATTTCTCTTGTGAGCTCGGCTCGTGACTGAGGAGCGTTCCGAGGATGGCACCGATGAAGCCCAGTGGAATGCTCAGGATGCCGGGATTCTCGAGCGGGAAGATGGCCTTGGCCTGAATCAGGTGACGCGCGGCGCCCGTCACCGTGGGTGGATCGATTCCCATGATGCTGGGGCTGATCAGAATCAGTCCAATGGAAGCGAGCAATCCAATGCCGAGTCCGGTGACGGCTCCAGCGGTGTTAAAGCGCTTCCAGAAGATCGAGAGAACGATCACCGGTAAATTTGCCGAAGCGGCGACTGCAAACGCCAGGCCGACTAGGAACGCGACGTTCGCTGTGGGGCCGAGCACGATGGCAATCCCGATCGCTACGGCACCGACCACAAATGCCGAAATGCGAGCCACCAAGACTTCCTCGCCAGGGTTTCGTTCCTTACCGCTGTGAATCACATTGGTCCAGAAGTCGTGCGAGAACGAAGTTGTCGCGCTGATCGTTAGTCCGGCCACCACGGCAAGGATCGTGGCAAACGCGATCGCCGAGATGAAGGCGAAGAAGACGTTTCCGGCCAGCGCTTGCGCCAGCAGGGGTGCGCTCATGTTGTTCCCACCATGCGCCTTGATGAAATCGGGGCCGACAATTGTCGCGGCTCCGAATCCCAGGAATGTGGTCATGATGTAGAAGCTGCCGATGAGGACCATGGCCCAGACCACGCTATGCCGCGCGGTCTTCGCGTCAGGCACCGTGTAGAAGCGCACGAGGATGTGCGGCAGGCCGGCCGTGCCGAAGACCAATGCAAGTCCCAAGGAAATCAAATCCAGCGGTCCATAAGGAGGCTTATACCGAAGTCCCGGGGTCAGGAAGTCCTTCACCACGGAGGCTCCAGTGGCGTCGTGATATGTGACTTGACTGACTGCCCCGAAGAATTCTGAGAAGCTGAAATGAAAATGAGCCATCACTAGAAAGCTGAGGAGGATCGTTCCGGCCATCAACAGGATGGCTTTGATGATCTGCACCCAGGTGGTGGCAAGCATGCCGCCAAAAACAACGTAGACGATCATCAGGATTCCAACACCAATCACAGACTGATTGAAAGTGACGTATCCCCCGAGCAAGAGTTTCACCAATGCACCCGCGCCGACCATCTGCGCGATCATGTAAAACGTGCTGACGGTTAGTGTGCTCAGCGCCGCCATGCCCCGCACGGGCAGTGGCTTCAGTCGGTAAGCCAGCACATCCGCCATGGTGTACTTGCCGGCGTTGCGCAGCGGTTCGGCAATGACCAGCAACACAGTCAGATAGGCTACCAACCAGCCGACGGAGTACAAGAATCCGTCATATCCCTGAAACGCAATGATCCCGGCAATGCCGAGAAATGACGCAGCGCTCATGTAATCGCCGGCAACCGCGATGCCGTTTTGCCATCCTTTGATCTGGCGGCTGGCTGCGAAATAGGCGGCCGCTCCCGCGGAGCGGCGCGACGCCCAATACGTGATCCCAAGAGTGATCGCGATAAAGAGAACAAACATCTCGAGTGAGATGGTCATGAGCTACTTGCCCCCTTTGCCGTTCTCAGCCTTCTCGAGGATGTCCTGGGAAAGGCGGTCGAAGTTGTTGGCGGCCCTGACATACAAGCCGGCGATGAGCCACGCGACGAAGAATTGTGACAAGGCGAAGAGATAGGCGAGATTCACGTTGCCGATCACTTTGGTCGACATGAACTGGGGCGCGTAGCCTACAAGGACAGGGAGGGCGAAGTAGTAGACAACGAAGAAGATGAATGCGGGGACGATGAATGTTTTCTTCGTCGCCATTAGGTCCTGGAAAGGCCTGCTTTCGGCGATCTCATCCCAAGTTGATTTCGTTCCTTCAAACCGCTTGGGTTCCGTGATCTCAGAATTTCTAATCGTGTTTCCCATGGATTCTCCCTTGGATTCCTTGCTGGAGTTCAGAATGTGATGGCAGTATGCGATCGAATCCGGGACAGCTTACTCCGAATCCTTCGACTTGGAAACAAGGTTGTCCTGATTGAATGAGGCGCCGTGCGGGCGCGCGAGACCCATACTCAGAGAAGCACCTTAGAAAGAAAAGACCGGACCAAACTCCGACCGGATGTCGTGCCACTGCCGAGCGGGATATCCTTCAAACTTCGGGAACGTCGAAGAATGCCCGAGGATTGGATCGGCGATTCTTGTGCGGTACATCGATTCTTCGAGCATGAAGGAAACCAGGTTGTTCATCTTCCAGCAGAGGGTGGCAGCGGACAGATCGTTCTTTGAACGCTGATTGCCGAGGTGCAGGACGTCGCTGGTATTAGCCTGGTCGAAGGCGTAGTGGAAATTGATTTGCCAACCTGCATTTCGGCCAGACGGGTCTGCATGAAGGACCCGGCTTAAGGGAACACCAGCATCCAGAAATGCACCAATCGCCCGGATGGGGCGTTGCGGCGCAAATGCAGGGATACCGTTGCTATTAACTCCGAAGGACAGACTGGAAGCGCCGTCGTTGGAACTTGCCGTGCAGAAGGCGGGTGCCGCATCGGTGCCGCAGACTTTGGAAAGCCCGGCAGTGTCGTTGTAGTTCGAATCCAGCGAACCGACAAAGTACCAGCGAAGATCCGAACCATCCCAGAACTTCGCCAGGACCGTCACATAACGGGTGGGAAGCTGGAGTTCGGCAGTCCATCCAGCGCGGTTCGAGGTCGTGGCCGCTCCAGTCGGAAATGCATTTTGGAATATCTTCGAATCCGGACAGACGAGCGGATCGGTGTTGCTGCACAGCGGGATGTCGGAGGCGCGGACCATCACTCTTCTGTTACCTTGCACACCGCTGAAGATCAGCTGCGCTGGGGCAACGCCCGGAGCTTTGTCGAGTTGCCATTGCAACACGATGCGAGCCTGCACCTCGGGACGTCCGGAATCGGCACCCTGCTTTTCGCCGTATCCAAGCTGGTCGGCCACATTCGACGGATCATTTCCGTAGGCCGGCATGACCAGCGCGAACTCGGGCTGCAAGAACAAATTGCGCGGTCCGCCGATCTTGTGGCCCACACCGAAGCGGACCTGTGGGGCCCGCTCGTAAAGACTACCGAAGCCGAGACCTAGCCCGGTGGTCTCGAAACAGATTAGGCAGTGTCGACGAACCGAACGGTGTCCAGTCCTGTCCGAACAGCGCGAACATGCTGGTCTGATCGCTGAACGAGTGGTCGATGCGGCCATACGCCAGGCGAATCGAGGCCATATTGGAGCGGATGGTGGAGATGTTCCGGTTCAGTGTCCGGGAAAAGTTTCCTTCGAAATCGAATTCAAGTTTGCCGGTGATGGCGTTATGGCTGCCTGCCACATCAGGCCATTCGAAGTTCGTGCCGACGCGCGCAAATCTCGCCTTGGCGTGAAACTCCGGACTTCGGGTAGGACCAGGATCGAAACTCGTCCCAGACGCCGTAATGAAACCCGGCAACGGCATATCCGTGCCATACGGCGAGGACGTGTCATAGATCACGCTCGCTTTGACGATGCCGTACAGCTTGAGTTTAGCCCCACTGCCGAGTTTTAGATCCGGCACAAGTCCATCCGGTTTGGAAGGTTCTAGTTGCAATACGCGGACCGGAGCTACCGCAGGGATAACTTTAGGGGCGGCAGGTTTTGGGGCGGCGGTTGGCGCTTGCGGATTCTCTGCGGGCGTCACTTCTTTGGCGCTAGGGGCCGGAGGACGTCAAGGGTACTAAGTCGGTGGCGGTTACGACTCCCTTGCGCGCCAGCACATCCACCAGCATCTGGAACTCGGTGTCGTAGGGAGCATTGCGAATCGCATTGGCTTCGCTCGGGGTCAGAACTCCTTTCATCACAAGCACGCCGAGAAGTGCAGTCACATTTGCGCCGCCATTCAATGGGGCCAGATTCGATCTGGCGTTCGGCGCAGACTGAATCGTGGCCGTCGGTTCGGTTTCTGCCGTTGCGTTCACACCACCTGCATGTTTCGATTTAGCGACCGCGGACGAAACGATTGAGCACGCCAAAAGCAACGTGCAGATCCACTGATTCCACGTCAGCATGTTAACCATCTCCCTAACCTGAGGTTTATCGGCTGCCGGGGATTCGCCCTTGATCGACCCTTACACACAGTGCAAAAGCGAAGGCGTGGGATTCGCTCCGTTTTGGGAATCTTGTGTCGAACGATCTCGTTGCGCAACGAACCGGCACGGCTTGGCCTAGTTGCTCGGGTGTAAGTGCGAACCTCAATTACCCATAAGTACGAAAGGCGTCCCGCACGGGACGCCCCAATCGATGATCCTTGATTTTCTGCGCTGAATTCGTCGCTACGCTTTCGCTCGCCTGGCCAATTTTCCTGCCGCTGCCAACTCCGACAACGAGGGTATCGACGCTGGTTGGGTTAGCTTGCGATCGGGCAAGTTCGCGCCGGACTTGAAACTCTCAACCAACATCTCCATTGCCAAGTCCGTGTTGGGAGGAATGTGAATCGTAGCAGCCAAACTTCCGTTGCGGACCCAGGCCTGCCCGGTCTTGGGCATTCCATCACAGCCGGTTACAGGAATCTTCATCCAGCGGGCCCGATCCGACTCCGGAATCTCGTTAAACGCCTTGCGGGCACCCATCGCCATGCTGTCATCCTGCGCACCGACCAGATCGATCTTGCTCTGTTGGGAGGTCTGGAGGCGTAGCCAAGAACTGACGGTTTTGTACGCACTCTCCTCGGTCCAGTTTGCCCGCATGGACTTAACCTGAATGTTCGCCGGCTTGGTGCGGTTCATTCCCGTGGAGCGCTGTTTGGCCGCGAGGCTATTGTTGGGACCTTCGATATACAGGATCGATCCGCCATTCGGCAACAGTGCCGCAAATTGCTGGCCTTGGATCTTGCCAATCTCCTCATGATCAGCGGTCACGACAAACACCGGGATCTTATACTGGCGGCGGAGTTCCAAGACATAATCCACGTCGAAGTTCAACACAACCCAGCCAATGCCCGCTGCGGCCGCGGCGCGAGCCACTTGAGGAAAGGCGGTTCCACCGGCCGGCTCGAACATGATTGCATCGGGCTTGACTACCGAGGAATCCTGTACGTAATGAAGTAACTGCTGGCTCTGCGCGAGGGCATCGTTACTCGCATGAATAATGGTTACATCTACTCCTAAACGTCGTGCCGCCTTCTCTGCGGCAGCGGCCTGCTCCAATTGATAGTCGTTGTCGTTGTTCGTGAGCGAGACAAGGAAGTTAAGCCGCTTCATATAGGAGCATCCTTGCTCGAATCATAGGCCCATTCGGACTCGTCCCCAATGTAACTACGGTAACTTGGCATGCTTTTGCGCAATCAGGGTGTGGTCTCCTGCTCCAGGGGATCGGGACGTACATCACCTCACGACAGCAGCGACTTCACCGTGCTTTTCAACAACTTGAATCTGCACTGATCCGGAATCATGCTCCAGGAAGAGGCTGAGGCGACTATCTTCAATGCGAAGATCGAGGATGGAAAGTTGGGGAATGCCCTGCGGCAGGAACGGCCGGTCGAACACAATGCGTCGCTGCCTCGTGTCGACTGTGATGCCGAGACAGGCCTGAAGCAGCATAAAGACAGCCCCAGCGGCCCAAGCTTGTGGAGAGCACGCAACGGGATAAAGAGTGGGACCCTGTCCAGGTCTGCGATCAACCCCGCAGAAGAGTTCGGGCAACCGATGCAGGTCGACGGCACTGCTCAGATCGAGCAGGCTCATAAGGACTCGACCTGCAAACTCGCGGAAACCGTAGCGCGCCATTCCCGCAGCGATGATGGCGTTGTCATGTGGCCAGACAGATCCGTTGTGATAGGAGAGTGGGTTGTAGCGGGATTCGTGACAGCCCACGGTACGGATCCCCCAGCCACTGAAGAAGTCCTGGCTGACCAGCGTGTGCGCGACCAGGCTCGCTCTGTCCTGGCTCGCAATTCCTGAGAACAGGCAATGTCCAGGATTGGATGTGCGGACGCGGCACTGCCTTTTGCGACCGTCGAGCGCAAGCGCGTATGTGGAGATCTCGTCACACCAAAAAGCCTGCTCAAATCGATCCTGGAGTTCAGAGGCTTCGTTCTCTAGTTGGCGTTGACGCTCTGTATCGCCCCAAGCGGCGTAAATCCTCGCGGAGGCCATTTTCGCGGCGTACACATACCCCTGCACTTCGCAGAGCGCGATCGGAGCGTCAGCGATCGTGCCATCCGCGTGGAATATCGAGTCATTGGAGTCCTTCCAGCCTTGCTGCACCAACCCCTTGTCGCCATGGGGGGCGTACTCGACGAAACCGTCGCCGTCAATGTCGCCGTAGCGGTCGATCCACTGGAGGGCCAGATCGACGTGAGGACGAAGATGCTGCATGAACTCGACGTCGCCGGTGTAATCGAAGTAGCACCCGGCAAGCATCAGGAACAGGGGTGTGCTGTCGACGCTGCCGTAGTAACGGCCGAATGGGACCTCGCCCAGATTGGCCATTTCTCCGCCGCGCGTTTCATGAATGATCTTGCCCGGTTGTGCTTCTGCGCGAGGATTCATCTCCGTCGCCTGAGTGGACGCAAGAAATTGCAGGACGCCTTTCGCGATCTGTGGAGCAAACCAGAGCATCTGCATTGCGGTGATGATGCCGTCACGACCAAAGACTGTGCTAAACCACGGCACGCCGGCGTAGGGATAGTTGGTCTCGGGATTCCCCATCGTCATCATTTCGACGTCGGCAAGCGAACGCCGGATCCAGCGGCTGAGGCGGTCATTGGAGCTGGAAATGTCGCAGAAACTAGCGGAGGCGGCCTTCAGTTCAGTGTCTGCGCCGGCCATTGCCCTCACATATCCGATGGAGCGATGCTGAGGTTTCGGGTCGCAGTTGATGGAGAAATGAAATGTAGCGGCGTTCCCGGGAGCGAGGGAGGTTTCAACCTGAATGATCGAGGACGTTATCCTAATCGGCTGGGGCTCGCATTCGATGCGAGTGCGCCGAAGTTCGTGATCCAGTCCTTCGTAGGTCATCAGGATGGCATTGCCAGAGATTTCATCCTCAAGGCGGCGCCCCCTCCGTTCGCGGCGCATGCCGCGTACTTCGAAGATGTCAGCAAAGTCGGCCGCAAACGAAAGTGAGAGCGGAAGCCTCAGCGGCGTAAGGCCATAGTTCACGATGCGCAATTCTTCGTGCGCGACATCGCGCCAGAGAAAACGGGAGCGGACGATATGAACGGTTCCTCGCGGAACAATGATCTGCTGATTCTCGGTAACGTCGACATTCGCCAGATCAGCGGTGAAGACGAAGTTGTCGGATTTCACGGTTGAGCTCAACAGGAGTGGGCGTGCGTCCCACGCTGCGAGGACGAGCTCGGACAAATGGCGGCAGCCGCGGTAAAAGATACCGTGCTCACCGAGACCGAAGGGCTCCATATCACCGTAGCGGTTAAAGACGGCGAAGCATTTTCCGTATTTCAGGACACGCGCACGGTCGTCGGACGGGGCCGATCCGGCTGCTATGTAGTACTGCTGGGCGGTTCCAATTTCATCCAACGCAAGTCTCCATCAGTCAGAGCAATAGGCTGGGGCTCTCGTTTGACGATACGTTCGTAGATTTCAAGATAGTCCTGCGCCATGCGTTTGACGGAGAAGCGCTGTTCAAAAGCGCGGCGGCATTTGTGACGATCGAGCGAAGCCAAGCCCTTCACTGCTTTCACAGCGTCCTTCACGTTGCGCACTAGAACGCCTGAGACGCCATCATCGATGATTTCCGGGACAGAACCAAGCGGATAAGCGATCACCGGCAGACCGCAAGCCATCGCTTCAATGAGCACAAGGCCAAACGGCTCCGCCCAGTTGATGGGAAACAGCAGCGCCGCAGCATTTCCCAGAAATTCGTTCTTTTCCGAATCGCTGATCTCTCCCACAAATTCGACCAACTCGCTATTCAGCATTGGCTTGATCCGGATATCGAAATAGTTCTGATCGGCGCGATCCACTTTCGCGGCAATTTTCAGAGGCACTCCCGCCCGCAGCGCGATCTGGATCGCCTGGTCCACGCCTTTTTCGGGAGAGATTCTCCCCAGGAATGCGAGATATTGGCCCATGCCGAAGAAAGGCTTGAAAAGATTCTCTGGCATCCCGTGATGAACGGTGCCCTGCCAATTGATCCAGGGCAATGGGCACCGCTGCGAGTCAGAGATCGAAACAACCGGCATTTCAGAGAATTCCCGGTACAAAGGAACCAGATCCGGAATGTCGAGGCGACCATGAAGAGTCGTGAGGTTGGAGATCTCTTCCCTCCGGCTCATCGAGAAATGCAGATAGTCGATGTGAAAGTGGATGACGTCGAACTCATCCTTCTGTTGCACTACCTGTTCGACCAGGTTGAAGTGGTGGGCAAGCGAGTCCACACACTCACGATCAAGGCGCAAGGCTTGCACACAGGCGGGCACCAAGCGCGCGTTGGTCAACGAATCGCCACTGGCGAACAGGGTCACGTCGTGACCCTGACGTACGAGTTCCTCGGTCAGCCACGATACAACTCGTTCGGTACCTCCGTATAACCTGGGGGGTACGCTTTCGTAAAGTGGCGAAACCTGAGCAATCCTCATTCGGACCTCGAGAGACTAATTTGTTCAGCAAGGACACGAAGACGATCCTTTCGGTCCGTACAATCACGACGGAAATCGCGCTCCGCCAGCTAACAGCGAGCCCCTCTTTGGCGATTCACTGCCGCTTACCCAGATTAGGTGGCCGTTTTGCGCATCACAATCAGGTGTTCCCTGCAAGGGGCAGAATTTACTGCGTCTAAGTAGCTTTCGCTCACGGGAAGAGGAAAGGGGTTGTTTCCCAATTTAGAACTTCTTCAATTCAAATTGCAGATTTTGTGCGGCTCATCACTGCTGCAAAGTGTGTTCGGAATTTAAGGTGCGATCATGGTTCGATGGTCCGGCCGACTCACATGCTCCGTGGTGCGGGTGCTCGACTGGAGTGGGCGGATGTTGCCGCCGTCGGGTGGATCTCCCCAGCATCTCCGCACAGGGTCCAGAGGAGAAGAAGATGCTTTCTTCCACCTTAGAGAGCACGGCTACGTAATGGTCGCCCGTAATGTCCGGACTCCGCGTTGCCGGGGCGAGATCGATCTGATTGGTTGGGATGGAGATGTGCTTTGTTTCGTTGAAGTTAAGACTCGCACATCGCACGACGTCAAGACCGCCGAAGCTGCCGTGGACCGGCACAAGCGGCGCGAAGTGGCCGAAGTCGCGCGTGAGTATTTGCGAAAACTGCCACGAGCGTGTCAGTGGCGCTTCGATATCGTGAGCGTGTACTATGACGGTTGCAATTCCCGCCCACAGATCGAAGTGTTTCGAAATGCCTCCCTGGCGGCGTAAGATACAAAGTTTGCGCAATCGTCCACTGAAAGGATTCAGTTAGTGCCCGAGCTGAGAAAAGACCCTATCGTTGGCCGGTGGGTGATTATTTCCACGGATCGTGCGAAACGCCCCACGGATTTTGTCCGGGAGAACATGAAGATCAAGGGCGGATTCTGTCCCTTCTGCTATGGAAACGAGAGCAAAACGCCTCCTGAGATTCAAGCTTACCGTCCGAACCCGAATGGCGGACCGCCACCGCAGCGCGATACGCCTGGCTGGACGGTTCGTGTGGTACCCAACAAATTCCCGGCTCTGGGAATCGAAGGCAACCTGAATCGGCAGGCTGAGGGAATGTTTGATCGCATGAATGGGATTGGAGCACATGAGGTCATTATCGAGACGCCCGATCACAACGCCAACCTCTCCACGCTGCCGCCGAAGCGAATCGAAGATGTTCTGTGGACATTTCGGGACCGGATTCTTGATCTGAAGAAGGACCGGCGGTTCAAGTACATTTTGATCTTCAAGAATCACGGCGAGGCAGCTGGTGCATCGCTCGAACATGCGCACTCGCAACTGATCGCGCTGCCGATTCTGCCGATCAACGTCACGCAGGAACTCGAGGGCGCCAAGCAGTACTTCCTGTACAAGGAGCGTTGCGTGTTTTGCGACATCATTGCGCAGGAGATGGACGGGGGCACTCGCGTGGTGGCGGAAAACGAGAACTTCCTCACGCTGGCTCCGTATGCGCCGCGTTTTCCGTTCGAGACCTGGATATTGCCGAAGCAGCATGAGTCTGCGTTCGAGAATTCGTCGTCCCATATGTTCGAGAATCTCGCTCGGGCCTTGAAGAACTTGCTGGGACGCGCCGATCGGGTGCTGGACAATCCTCCGTATAACCTGGTGATTCATACTTCGCCGGTGCAGGATCCGACAAACGATCACTATCATTGGCATATCGAATTCATGCCGAAATTGACGAAGACCGCGGGATTCGAATGGGGAACAGGGTTCTATATCAATCCCACGCCGCCTGAGGAAGCCGCGAAGTTTCTGCGGGAAGCGAACGTGGAGGAAACGACCGCGGTACCGGTTGGCTGAGGCCCACTTTCAAACACCCAAGAAAAATAGGGCACGACGCTTGCCGTCGTGCCCTTTCCATTTGGCCGGAGAGAGATGGGCTTTAGGAGCCCGTGGAAAAGACTATAAGTTTGCCGCTTTCCTGGATTGTCACTGGGATGTAAAAATTCTGCTGAATTCTGCGTAGTGAAAAGGTTCACGGGGAAGGCTTTTCGGAGGTATTTCATGCAACGCTGGTGGATTCTTCTGGTCTTGGTAAGTTCGGCGTTCGCCGCAACCGCGCCCTCAAATCTGATTGCGAATATTCCCGGCCGGAGAACGATGAGTCTGGATGGGGCATGGCACGCGATTGTCGATCCATTCGAGAACGGAGTGGGATCAGGATTCTTTCGCGATGAAAAGCCACGAAGCAAGAGCGACCGTATCGAGTACAGCTTCGATTTGTCACCGGTTCTGAACGTACCCGGAGACTGGAACACGCAGCGCGACGAGCTGATGTTCTATGAAGGGCCCGTCTGGTACCGGCGGGAGTTCAGCTATCACAAGCAGGCCGGTAGACGGGTCTTTGTGTATTTCGGTGCGGCGAACTACCGCACGGTGGTTTATCTGAATGGCGAAAAGCTCGGTGATCATGAAGGCGGATTTACGCCTTTCAATTTCGAAGTCACCTCTTCGTTGCGCGAGGACAAGAACTTTCTTGTTGTTGAAGTGAACAATATGCGCCGTGCGGACGGCGTCCCCGCGATGAAGTTTGACTGGTGGAGTTACGGCGGGATTACCCGCGATGTGTCACTGGTCGAGGTGCCGGAGACGTTCGTCCAAGACTATTCGGTGCAACTGGCACGTGGCTCGCAAACCGAGATTGCGGGGTGGGTGCGGTTGAATGGTGCAAAATCACCGCAGGCCATCACGTTAGAAATTCCCGAAGCGCACGTGCGAGAGACTCTGGATACTGATGCGCGGGGTTACGTCAGTTTTCGTCTGAAAGCGAAACTGGAACTGTGGTCGCCCGAGCATCCCAAGCTTTATGACGTAATCCTTACGACTGGGGCAGACAGCATTCGTGATCAGATCGGATTTCGAACCATCGAGGTGCAAGGGGACAAGGTTCTGCTGAACGGAAAGCCGATTTTCCTGCGTGGGATTTCCATGCATGAGGAGGCTCCGTTTCGCGGCGGCCGGGCTTTCAGCATGGAGGACGCGCAGACTCTCCTGGGATGGGTGAAGGATCTTGGGTGCAATTTCGTGAGGCTCACGCACTATCCGCATAATGACAACGAAATTCGGCTCGCCGATCGCATGGGACTGATGGTGTGGTCGGAAATTCCCGTGTATTGGGACATCGACTGGTCGAATCCGACGACGCTGGCGAACGCACAGGCCCAACTCCGAGACATGATCGCGAGAGACCATAACCGCGCGGCGGTGATTTTCTGGTCGCTTTCAAATGAGACTCCGGTGAAGCCCGAGCGGTTCGCGTTCCTGAAACAATTAGCCCAGGACGCACGGGACTTGGATAACACACGCCTCATCACTTCGGCGTTGAATCATGTGGACGATACTGGCCGGGATATTCGCACGATCAGCGATCCGATGGGGGACGTGCTCGATGTAATTGGATTGAATGAATACCTAGGATGGTACTGGGGGCATCCAGAAGATGCCGATCGAATGCAATGGAAGTCCAACTTCCACAAGCCGATCATCGTAAGCGAGTTCGGTGGCGGTGCGCCCTACGGAAGACACGGAGACGCAGACGAGCGGTGGACTGAGGAGTACCAGGACAACCTCTATCAACATCAACTTGCAATGATCGAGAAGATACCGGGACTTGCCGGTATTACGCCATGGGTGCTTATGGATTTTCGATCGCCAACGCGGACACTGCCGGGGATTCAGGACTATCACAATCGCAAAGGTGTGATTTCCGATCGCGGCCTGCGGAAGCTGGCGTTCTTTACACTGCAAAAGTATTACGCGAAGATGGCCGGATCAGTGCAAACGCAGTAACCACTAAGGGCACGAGGGAAAGGGGCTGCCTACATTCCTCAACCTTGCGTGCGATCCTGGAACTCCTCGTGCCAGGCCATCTGGATGGCTTCGAGCTTTCCCTCATTGGAAGCTTTCGCGTCGCCGCCGAAATCTGGGAGTTCGGTCACGTACTTGTGCAGGTCAGTAAAGCGGATAGTCAGCGGATCGATTTCGGGGTGAGCTTCGGAAAGCAGAATACCGATGTCCTCGGCGTCGTCCCACGTAAGTTGCTTCGGCATGGATGTTCCTCGAATATTAGTTTGTAAACACGGGTTTTAAACTAAGACTACAATTTGCTGGTTCAAAACTTCCGCTTCCATTCTCATGATGACTGCAGAACTCGCTGACGATGGCGCGATTGTATCCATCGCCTATCTGTCTCGAGATCGTGAATATCCGCAGGGCGGTTTGCCCGACGAAGTATTCGACCGCCTGGTTGCCTTAGTGAAGCGCCCGTTTGGCGCGTGGTGCGGTCATCATGATTGCGACCTCGATCCATGCGGATCGGGCTCACCGATCAAAGTCAAATACAAAGGGCAATCGATTTCGACCTGTTGTTCGACCGATATCCTGGTACCCGGCGAGAACGTGGTTTATTCCGCACCGGCGTTAATCCTCCATTACATTCGTGCTCACCACTACCAACCGCCGGCAGAGTTCGTCGACGCCGTAATGCGCTGTCCTGAGCCTGGCTCGGCGGAACACGTTGCGGCACTCAGGCGTGCCGCGCCGGGAAACTGGTTTCTGCAATCGATTCAGTGTTCCTCAGAGACGTAGTTGCGATTCCACGCGGGAATTTCTACGACAACTTTGCCCGGCCTGGTGATCTGTGCCTGACAGCCGAGCCGTGAATTCAACTGAAGATCGGCGGCCATGTCGAGGCGGTCGGCTTCGTCATCGTCCATGGGCGAGAGATTCTCCGCGCCTTCTTTCACCCAGATGTGGCAGGTGGTGCATGCACAATTGCCGCCGCAGGCATGGTCGAGCGTTACGCCGAAATTTAGTGCGACATCGAGCAAGGATTGCTCCTTGCCGTGGTCTTCATAGGGCAGCTTACCGTTCTCGAATGTGACCGTCTTGCCCTCGGGAAGGAAAGTGACCTGAATCGAATTTTCGCCGGGAGCCTCTACGGTGGCGGTTCCGGCGCCTTGTGTTTTCTCTTCTGACATCAGTGCTCCTTGCGGGTGCGAGGGCGAGGCGCCTTCGCGACAGCCGGCGAGACGCCGGCGCTACCTACTTGAATTCTGCTTTCGCCATTGGATGCGGCGCCGTGGGTCCTTCACCCAGATCGGTCTCATCCATGTTTTTGCCCTTCAGCGCAGATGAAACGGCGGTGTCCATCATCAGTTCGGCAAGCCTCGTGGTGCCCTGATTCAGGGCATCAATCGCCTTGCGGATGGCCTGATAGTCATCCTCCTGATTGACGGCGGTAAGGGCTTTTTCCATTTTGGCGATCTGTTTCTTCTCGTCCGTGGTGAGCTGTCCCCACGCGGCGCTCTTCTTGCCTTTCTCCAGCGCAGCAAGGATCGTCTGCGTTTCATTGCGCGCTTCAATCAACTGGCGGTTGCGAAAGTCTTCTTCGGCATTGTCGAATGAATCGAGAATCATGCTTTCGACTTGCTCGTCGGTGAGGCCGTAGCTGGGCTGCACCTGGATCTCCGCCTGTTTGCCGCTGCGCTGCTCGCGCGCGGAGACATTGAGGATGCCATTTGCGTCGATCAGAAACTTCACTTCCACACGCGGGATCCCGGCCGCCATCGGGGGGATACCCTTCAGATCGAAACGGGCGAGCGAGCGGCAATCCTTCGCGAGCTCGCGTTCTCCCTGCAAGACATGAATGGCGACGTTAGCTTGACCATCGATCTGCGTGGTATAGAACTGTGTGGCCGAAGCCGGGATCGTCGAATTGCGTAAGATGATCTTATCCGTGACGCCGCCGGCGACTTCGATGCCCAGCGAGAGCGGAGTCACGTCGAGCAGAAGCATGTTCTGTGTAGCGGCGGAGCCTCCACCGAGAATGTTGGCCTGAACGGCCGCCCCGAGTGCGACCACTTCGTCGGGATTCAAGCCCGTGTGCGGGACTCGATGGAAAAGTTCCTGCACTAACGCACGAACTTTCGGGATCCGCGTAGACCCGCCAACCAGGACAACTTCGTCGATCTGCTCGGGCTGAAGTTTCGCATCTTTGAGAGCTTGCTTACAGGGACCTACAGTGCGATCGATAATCGGTTGAATCAGCTGTTCGAATTGCTCGCGTCCGATTTCGCGTTGGTAGCGCCTGCCTTGAGGCAATTCGATATCGAGTTTGACGGAGGCTTGTGAGGAGAGCGCGATTTTCGCTTCGATCACTGCCTTGCGAATGGCTTGCACGGCTTCAGCGCTGCGGCGGAGGTCGAGTCCGAGGTCGCCGCGAATATCGTCGAGCGCAATGGTGATGAGTAGATTGTCTATGTCGTCGCCGCCGAGGTGCGTATCTCCGTTCGTAGCGATGACTTCGAAAATGCCGTCATGCAGCTTGAGGATCGAGATGTCAAAGGTGCCCCCGCCGAGATCGTAGACCGCGACGATGCCGTTCTGCTTCTTGTCGAGACCATAGGCGAGCGAAGCGGCGGTTGGTTCGTTGACCAGTCTTAGAACGTCGAGGCCGGCAATGCGTCCAGCATCTTTTGTAGCCTGACGCTGCGCGTCGTTGAAATAGGCTGGGACCGTGATAACAGCTTTCGTCACCGAGACGCCGAAATAGCGTTCGGCATTGCGCTTGAGCTGCCGAAGAATGAGTGCCGAAATTTCGGGAGGCGTCGACGTTTTGTCGCCCAGTCTGATTCGGAGCACTTCGCCAGGTTGCAGGTCTTCCGCGACACGGAACGGAAAGAGCTTGAGTTCTTCCTGGATGTCTTCGACCCCGCGTCCCATGAGACGCTTAATGGAGTAGACGGCGCGCTCGGGGGTTTCGATCAAATAGCGGCGCGCGGAGTTCCCGATGATGGGCTGATTGTTTTCATCGAGCGCGACGACCGACGGAACCAGATTCGACCCGTCATCGCCCGGGATCACGACAGGAGTCTCCCCTTGCATGAACGCCACGAGAGAGTTCGTGGTGCCCAAATCGATGCCGACGATATGATCTGAATTCATTTTGTAATTTTGTAATCGGGTAATTTGGCAATTTGCGCATTCTGCAGATTGGAAAATTACAAAATTATCCGATTACCAAATTACAAAATCCTTTCACTCCTCCAGCGCCGCATTCACATCCCTCACGAGATTCCGGATGTAGTTGCGGCGGTTTAGCACATCAACCATCTTCGCTGTGATCTTTGCGCGCTCTTCGGCTGGAGCTCTTTCCCCGTTGTTGCGGTCGATCAGTGCATCCCACTCTGCCCAGTGCCTTCTCAATTCCTCGAGAAGCGCTTCGTGCTTGGCTTCAAGGGCGACTTTGTGGGCAACAATTTCGCTCGACAAGCTCGCATCATCCTCACCCATCTTCTTGTTCATGCGGAGTTCTTCGAGCTGCATATTTAGTTCGAAGACCTCTTCGAGCAGATCGGGGGGCACAATTTGTTTCTTCACTTCACCGGTGGCTCGCGCTTTTTCAGTTGCCGACTTCGATTGTTCTTCCAACTCCACGCCTTCCAGCTTCAGCAAATACTCCGTCCGCTTGATCGGGTCGCGCAGCGTGCGGTAGGCATCATTCAATAGCGAACTTTGTTCAAGACTCCACTCCTGCTCCTGGCTGCCGGCGCGGGCATTGAGGTCCGGGTGGAGTTTGCGGCTCAGTTCGTAGAAATCTTTTTCCAGCGTGGGTACATCGAGATTCAGCTTGAAAGACAGTCCGAAGAACGTGAAATAATCAACCGGCGCGGGAGGCTGAACTTTGCCGCAAGAGCCGCAGAAATGCGCTGCGCGCATGGATCCGCAAGACCAGCAAGTATGAGTCTCTTGCGGGAGCGGCTTGCCGATCTCGGTTAAATACGTCTTCGTTGTCACGTTCCAATTCCTTAGAGGGCCTTGGCGCAGGCGCCCGGCTCCCGTTTCCTCAACCAGGTTGTCGGTGGCGTCCGCAGTCGCGGGCGAGAAGCCCGCGCCACACGATCAGGCCGAGAACGAAGTTCCGCAGCCGCATGACTTCGTCGCTTGCGGATTTACGAAAACGAAACCCTGTTGCATCAGGGTTTCCTGATAGTCCAGCGTCATACCATGCAGATAAATGAATGACTTCGGATCGACGAAAACCCGCACGTCACTGAACTGGAAGATGCGGTCGCGTTCGCGCGGCTGCGTGTCGAACCGGATGTTGTAGCTCAACCCGGAACACCCACCACCTTGCACGCCGAGACGCAGACCACCCTGCTCAGGCGAGATGCCTTCCTTTGCCATCGCACCTCGGATCTTCGCGATCGCCTTTTCGGTAACGGCGATGCCCTTGGCGGTGGCCGTCGTCGTATTTTCAGTTGCCGTTGTCATATTTAGCAGCTTTAGCAGCGAAAAGCTTTGAGCTTCGAGCCACGAGTAACCCCAGCTGCTCGCAGCTCGCGACTCGAAGCCAGTAGCTACTTCACTTCCGCGACGACCGGTTTAGCAGTGTCCTGCTTCTTCTTCCAGTCACCAATGGCGGCGCGGATGGCATCTTCCGCCAGCACCGAACAGTGAATCTTAACCGGAGGAAGCGAAAGTTCCTTCACGATATCCATGTTCTTGATGGCGAGAGCTTCATCCACCGTCTTGCCCTTGACCCACTCGGTAGCCAAGGACGAGGAAGCAATCGCCGACCCGCAGCCAAAAGTCTTGAACTTGGCGTCTTCAATGACGTTGGTCTGCGGATTGACCTTGATCTGCAGCTTCATGACGTCGCCGCACTCGGGCGCGCCGACCAGACCGGTGCCGACGTCGGTGCTGGTCTTGTCCATGGAGCCGACGTTACGGGGGTTGTTGTAGTGATCGATCACTTTATCGCTATAAGACATTCTGCCTCTCCTAAACTTCGTTGTGTCCTTTATGCTCGCTTTCGGTACCCGGTACTCGCAACTCGGTACTTGTTAGTGCGCTTCTCCGGCCCACTTCACGTCTTTCAAATTGATACCTTCTTTCGCCATCTCATAGAGCGGAGAAAGTTCGCGCAAGCGTTCCACCGTTTCGATGACCCGATCGGCAACGTAGTCGACTTCGGCCTCGGTATTAAACCGTCCAATGCCGAACCGAATCGAACTGTGCGCCAAATCATCGCCAGTGCCCAAAGCCTTTAATACATAAGATGGCTCCAGCGTCGCGGAGGTGCACGCCGATCCGCTCGAAACGGCGATATCGTTGATACCCATCAGCAACGACTCGCCTTCGACATAAGCAAAGCTGATGTTCAGGCTACCGGGCAGCCGGTGCTCCATCGAGCCGTTGATGTAGACCTCATCCAATTTTCCGGTGATCCGGTCGCGCAGGCGATTGCGCAGGCCAGCCAGACGACAAGACTCCTGCGGCATTTCCTCATGGGCAAGGGCGCAAGCTTTGCCCAGGCCGACGATGCTCGGAACGTTGAGCGTTCCCGAACGCATGCCGCGCTCGTGGCCGCCTCCGTCAATAATCGCAGCAAGTTGAACGCGAGGATTCTTGCGGCGCACGTAAAGCGCACCCACACCCTTTGGACCGTACATCTTGTGACCGGAGATCGACGCCAAGTCGATGTTCTGTTTGTTGACATCGACCGGAACTTTGCCCACCGCCTGGGTCGCGTCCGTATGGAAGATCACACCACGCTCACGACAGAGCTTGCCGATTTCGGTAACCGGCTGAATCACGCCGATTTCGTTATTGGCGAACATGATCGTGACCAGGATGGTCTTATCGTCCATGGCGCGCTTCAGGTCGTCGAGATCGATCAGGCCGTCTTTCTGTACGGGCATATAGGTCACCCGATAGCCGTACTTCTCAAGTCGCTTGCAGGTGTCAAGCACCGCCTTGTGCTCCGTCACCGCAGTGATAATGTGGTTGCCCTTCTCGCGGTACATCTCAGCGACGCCCTTGATGGCGAGGTTGTCGCTCTCTGTGGCACCGGAGGTGAAGATGATTTCTTTTGTGGTTGCACCTACCAACTTGGCGATGCGCTCGCGCGCGGTCTCGACGCCTTCCTCGGCGGCCCAACCGAACGAGTGGTTGCGGCTCGCAGCGTTGCCGAACTTCTCCATGAAGAAGGGCAACATCTCCTCAAGGACTCGCGGGTCCATGGGAGTAGTCGCGTGATTGTCCATGTAGATGGGCAGCTTCACGCCATTGGGCGTTGCGTGCTGCGTCTTCGTGAGTTCCTGGGGGATCTTTACATCCGTGCTCATTGATTGCCTCTCCTGCCGATTCGTCGTTGGTCGTTAGTCACTGGCTTACGAACTTGGTGATTAATCGTTTGATGTCCTTTCAAATCCTTTGGGCTCAAGTGATCGTCACTAGTTCCGTCGGTTTTGGAGCCGCATTCGCAGGCTCCTCTGGTTCCTCGCGCATGTGCGAAATCTTGATGCGCTTCAGAACCCCTTCAATACTTTCGTTCACCTTGCGCAACGGCTCGCGGATATTGCAACGGTCGCTCTGATCGCACTCGCCGCGAGTGGTAACACAGGAGGTGATAAACAACGGGCCGTCGATTGTCTGTATCACCTCAAAGGCTGAAATTGTGTGCGCCGGACGGGCCAGCGTGTATCCGCCGTTGGTGCCGTGCTGTGACTGAAGCAAGCCGGCCTTTGCCAGACGCTGTAAGATCTTGGCGAGGGCCTCAGGCGGGATGCCATAAGCATCCGATACATCCTTGGCGCTGCGCGAGCCTTCGCTGGCGTGCTCGGCGAGATGCTTCATCGCCATGAGCGCGTAGTCCGCTTTTTTGGTCAGCTTCAGCAAAGGGTCATGAACTCAAAATACCCGACCGGCATGGTCGGATATAATTCCGACTTTTTCTGTCGCCATTCATTTTACGACAGCCCGACAACTATCAGCAAGGCCTTGCACGCAATGGAAATTGCTGCTGGTTGAACGGTAAGTAATTACAGCCAAATGGCTTGAGGTTATACGACAAAAAAAGTCGTATCTCCGACTCTCCATAATCCATTGGCTCCGAGGCAAAAGCTGTTACGAATTCACAGCACAGCAACTCGCGGGGGCTTGACAAGCCCTAAAGCCGTTCTACAATACCGGGAAATTCCGCGAAAAACCTGCCCCTGATTGACATTCGCTTGGGCTTGTTCCGGATATATGACCGCAAAGTCGCCCGCCCCTCCCCAAAACGCAAGCACGAAGCAGCCGTGCAAACATCCGCGCGTGCAAATCGTGAGCCGCGATGAGGAATCGGAGTTCGTCGAGTGCAAGGAGTGCGGCGAGATCTTCGAATCCAGCGAGTTCAGGGATATGAACATCGAAGAGAGCACTCGGGACACCGACATCTAAGCATCCCTTCCGCAGTGATGACTCTCGTAATGTGACCTCCGGCTTTGTGCTTGGTTGCTGAAAACACCGTCTGCTAACGTGCGGACCAGGGACGTCGTGTGGGTTCGTCCCTGTCAGGTTGCATTCATGTCAAAAGTCGCCCTCGTCGTCGACGACTCCATGCTGGTTCGCTACACCGTGTGCCGCTTTTTGGAAGAGCGCGGCTACGACGTAGATTGTGCGGCAAACGGCAGCGAAGCGATGGAGATTCTGTCGCGGCGGCGTCCGGACCTGATTGTTACTGACATGCAGATGCCGAAGATGTCGGGAAGTGAGTTCATCACGGCGCTGAAAAGCAAACCTGAAACGTCGGCAGTTCCCATCATCGTGATCACTGGCCGGGCAAGTGGATTGTGTGAGGGTGACAAGCGCGCGGACTTCGCTATCTCCAAGGATATCGATGTCGACACACAATTGGAGAAGGCACTCAGCGCACTGGGCGAAGCCCTATCGGCGCGGCGTCAATCTGCGTCCAGTTAGTTATCGCAATACCATCCCAGCTTCTGCCGAGAAATCCATCGCAGCAAAATCTTTAGCCAGAAATTTCGGATAGGCTGCTGCCGCGATCATCGCCGCATTGTCGGTCGAAAGCGGACGCGACGGGAAATACACTGGTAGGCCTTTCCCGGCGCCCTCGCGTTCGAACGTCTGACGCAACTCCTGGTTGGCTGCGACGCCTCCTGTGACGAACAGAGTTGCTACGTCATAGGCTTGGGCGGCAGACAACGTCTTTGCCACCAGATCCTCCACCATGGCTCGCTGGAATGATGCGACCAGATCCAGCGTCGCCTTGTCGCAGTTTGCGAGGTAATCTTCGAGCCTGGGCTTGGAAATTCCACTTAGTGATCTGCGCCTCGCGTCGATTGCGGCTTGCATCTGGTGCGATTCAACGTAACGGAGCATAGCGGTCTTGATGCCGCTGTAGGAGAAGTCAAAGCGGGGGCGGCTGTTCTCTGGAGCGACTTCGCGTCCGTCATTTCGTCCGCGTCGGTCGCGATGTTTGATCTGCGCTGGAGGGAACTTTACAGCGTGAGCTTTGCCATGCGGAGCAAGCCGGTCGATCACAGGTCCGCCGGGATAACCCAAACCCAGAAGTTTCGCCACTTTGTCGAAGGCCTCGCCCGCGGCATCATCCCGAGTGTGGCCGATGTTCTCGTAGGTCCACGCAGTGCCTTTTTGCGTCGCGAGATAGAGATGCGTGTGGCCTCCGGAAACCACGAGAGCCAACACCGGAAACTGCAATTCGCGGTTGCCTTTTTGGCGCTCTTCCAGCAGCACCGCGTGGATGTGTCCCTCAAGGTGGTTGACCGCAATCAGTGGTTTGTCGAGGGCAAACGCGAGCGCCTTGGCGTAACTGATGCCAACGAGTAACGCGCCGGCGAGTCCAGGCCCCTGCGTCACAGCGATCGCGTCGACTGAGTCGTAAGTGTGCTTCGCCTCAGAGAGGGCTTGACGGACAACAGGAACGATAGCCCGCAGATGCTCGCGGGAAGCTAGTTCCGGAACAACTCCTCCGTAGGGTTGATGGGTCGCGATCTGCGAAGCAACCACGTTGGAAACAAGCTGTTCACCTGAGCACACTACCGCCGCCGCGGTCTCATCGCAGGAGCTTTCGATGCCGAGGATGTAAGCGTCGGACATGTCGCTATCTTATTAGAAATTCCAGTCGACCCTCCTTTGCCGGGGAAGGATCCTGGCTTGTCGTCCACTCGGACGAATGTAAATCTCTGTAAAAGCAGGGAATCCCAAGTACAAAAGCTTGCTGAGGGCGGCCGAATTGTTATAACTTTCGGGCCATGGCAGAGGCATCATCAGCGCATATCGCAGATGTTCAGCTCTTTCGCGACGTTTTCAACGCGAGTCCCATCGCGATTGCTGTGGAAAACTTGGATGGGCAACCGCTGTTTGTAAACCCAGCATTCTGCAAATTTCTCGGGTTCAGCGAAGAGGAGTTGCATAGCAAGCATTGCGTTGATTTTTCTCCTCCCGAAGATGCCAAAGCGGACTGGGAGCTTTTCCAGCAATTGCGAACGGGAGCGATCGATCACTATCAACTGGAAAAGCGTTACCTCCGCCGGGACGGTTCCCTGATCTGGGGCAGCTTGAACATTTCTCGATTGAACAGCCACCTATCTCCGCTAGTGATCGCGATGGTGCAGGACATTACCGCAAAGAAAGCGGCAGAGGAGGGGTTGCGTGGCAGCGAGGAACGGCTGCGATTGGCACAGCAAGCCGCTCGCATCGGAACTTTTGAACGCAACGTTCGCACGGGACCTCTATCCTGGTCGCCCGAAATGGAGTCGATCTACGGTCTGACACCGGGGACGTTTGGTGGAACGAAGGCGGCATTCGAGAGTCTCGTCCATCCTGATGATCGTGCAGCTGTAAACGAGTTGAATAAGTTAGCGTTCAAGAGTGGAGAACCGACTACCGGAGAATGGCGCGTGATCTGGCCTGATGGAAGCGTTCACTGGATAGCCGGACGTTGGCAGGTTTTCGCAGATGAATTTGGCCAGCCGTTGCGCGTGGCCGGCGTCAACATGGATGTGACGGAACGCAAGCAGGCCGAGGACGCGTTACGTGAGAGCGAAGAAAAGTTCCGCAGTGTTTTTCGAGATGCAGGAGTTGGCATGGTCATTGTTTCGCTCGAAGGGCGCTTTCTGGCTGGGAACAAAACCTTCTGCGATCTGCTCGGCTATACCGAGGAAGAGCTTCGCGAAAAAACGGTTGAGTCGATTACTTTTGCGCCAGACTGGCCTCCTTTCTCAAAGCGATTGCAGGATACGCTGACTAATGAAAGCAGTTTCCGGTGGTTCGAGAAACGCTGCCTGCATAAGAACGGGCAGATCGTCCACACGCAAAGCAGTGCTTCGCTGATACGCAGCAGCGACGGCGCACCTCGTTATTTTGTTGGCGAGGTGCTGGATATAACCGGCCGTAAACTGGCTGAAGAGGCGCTCGCCGGCATGACGCGAAAGTTAATCGAAGCCCAGGAACAGGAACGAGCGCGAATTGGCAGAGAGCTTCATGACGATATCAACCAGAGGCTCGCCATGGTGGCGGTCCAACTCGACAAACTGCAGGATGATCCTTCTGAGGTCCAACAACGGGCGCAACAACTTCGAAAGGAACTGGTTGAAATTTCCGACGACGTGCAGGCGCTGTCGCACGAGTTGCACTCGTCAAAACTGGAATACCTTGGCGCGGTTGCAGGCATTAAGAGCTGGTGCAAAGAGTTCGGCGACCGTCACGGAATGAAGGTCACCTTCCAATCTGATGTGTTCAGCCCCATACCAACCGACATCGGCGCAACTCTTTTTCGAGTTTTGCAGGAAGCGCTACACAATGCAGTTAAACACAGTGGGGTGAAACAGATTGAGGTGCGCTTGTTGGAGCAGCCCAACGAACTTCATCTCACAATCAGCGATGCGGGGAGAGGTTTCGAGATCGGAGCGGCGAAGCAAGGCCGAGGATTAGGTCTCGCGAGCATGGAGGAACGAGTCAGACTCGTGAAGGGAACGATTACCATAGACTCCAAGCCTATGGGCGGAACAAGCATTCGGGCTCGGGTTCCTTTCGTGTTTGAGCAGACGCCCCGGGCAATGGCTGGGTGAGTGCAAGTTCTGAGGAATTAGAAAGCGGGGGCAATAGAGCTACTGCGAGTCTTCACGCTTCAACCGCTTGCTCACGAAGCGATCGCCGCGCAAAACCGCTTCTATGGCGGGTAGGAGTTCATGGCCTGCATCCGCCTTCAGAATGTATCCACGCGCACCATCGCTCAGAGCTACCCGTACCACATCCACATCGGAATTTTCGCTTGCAAATAGAATCTTTGCGCCAGGTGCAAGTTGTTTTATGCGGCGTGCAGATTCGATTCCATTCATTGTCGGCAGTCCTATGTCGAGCAGGATCAGGTCCGGCTGAAGCTCTTGGGATTTCTGAACGGCCTCTAATCCATCTGACGCCTCGCCGACGACCTGAAGCTCAGGCTGAGTTTTCAGCGCGGAACGGACGTAATCACGCCAAGGCTCGAAATCATCCACCACCAGGACTCGCACGAACGTTGTAGGCAAATGATCTCCGTCTTATGAGATTGAACCCGGATGGGGCGGGTTGCCTAGTTACGGAAGCAACGATTATCTCAACTGAGAGTAATTTGCTCTTTGCGCAAGCGCAATGACCAGGATCACAATCGGCGAACGACCCATTAGAGATTCGTCGCTTGCCCGACGTCTTGCGGCAGGGGCGTAGGCGAGGAATAATGCATGGCTCAAGTTCCAGATGCGGCTAGCGTCGCAAAAACAACTATTCCAGCTTTACATCATCAATCTGAAAATCGAACTTGCCGGCAGCAGGTCCGCCGACGAAAAGGATCGCCATGATGTCGTGCCCGTCAGTTCCGTTGAATGCCGAAAACGGGATACTCGTCTTCTTCCAGTCAGATCTTGCGATGAACGTTTGTTGTGCCGGGATACGTCCTCCGCTCGTCGTAAAAACCAACACGCGGTAAGTCTGGCCGTCTCCTTTGGAAGAGAACGAAATGCTCTTCTTCGAGGACAGGTTCATGACACCAAACGGTTGCGAGCCTGGTGAAAACATGACACCAGCCCAGGCATACGGCAGACCCGCGTCGATCAATCCGGAGACTTCCAGCGCGTGCTTGCCGCCGCTTGCACCCCCGTCCACCACTTTCATTTCGCCCGTGGACTTTCCTCCTGCGATGCTGTCCGTGGAGAGCATCCATCCGGTGCCGAACTTAGCGTTGGAGGTGCCGTCTTCGAAGTCACTGATCAGGGAGATATCCGATCCCGAGGATGCTGCCGACGTTGACGCTTGAGCCATGGCCGCCGCCTGGTCCTTCGCCTTCTGGATTGCAGCGCGGTAGGTTGCCCGATCGTCCTCGACACCGAGTTTCCATACGGAGACGATGTCGCGGGTTGCCAGAATGTCTTGCGTTGGATCTCCCTTTACCAATAGCAGGTCTGCGCGTTTGCCGACCTCGATGACGCCGCGATCAGTGAGGTGAAAGCTTTTCGCGGGAATCGACGTCGCTGCTGCCAGCGCTTCCTGTGGCGTAAGCCCGGCGCGGACGAGCAACTCCAATTCGCGATGGATGCTCGAACCATGCGAAGTTCCGGGATTCGGCGCGTCGGTCCCGGCAAGAACCGGAACGTGAGCGGCCTTCAATTGCACGATGGTTAGTTCTGCGTACTTCTCACTGAGACCGGTGGTATTGGGGAAGGATTTCTTCAAGTTGGAAATGTCTTCGGCGGTGAGGTAAGGAGCAACGCGGGAATCGGCGGTCAGCGAATCTCCGCTGGCGACACCGCTGACGCTTTCGAGGACGTCCAGTGTAGGGACCACGAACGCGTGATGCGCCGCCACAAAGTTTGCGAAGTCCACATCAGGTTTTTTGTCAGTGAAAAGATGGACCAACGCATCGGCACCCGCCCCAATAGCTACGCGGGCATCTTCCTGCCTGCCAATGTGTACCACGGCCATCTTCCCGTCCTTGTGTGCCGCCGCGACTACAGCGGCCAGAGTTTCCTTATTCAAAGTGGGTCGATGAAGGCCATAGGCACTTCCGTCGTCCAGGACAATCTTTATGTAATCGGATCCTTCCGCGACCCGGGCGTCAACCCACGCCTGCGCTTCAGTCGGAGTAGAGAGAGTCGGAATCGTTATGCCGTACTCGGTGCCGTGCCCTCCCGGAGCCGTGGCGAGAGTTCCCGCAGAGCGCAGATCTGCCTGGTCGAGATCCTTACCTTCCGCCTGGCTCTTCTTAGTCTGCTGCATGTACTGGACTTCGGTGAACATGTCCAACTCTGTGGTGACGCCAAAGATCTCCGCTTCCTTAAGTGCATTACCCCAAGTGTGCGTGTGCGCATCAATCAAGCCGGGAAGCAGCGTATCGCCGGAAGCGTCGACGACCTTCACGTCCGCAGGCACTTTAAGGTTCTTGCCGACAGCCTTAATCTTGCCGTCGCTGACCCAGACGTCGGGCTGGCCCAACAGCTTGGATCCATCGAACACACGGGCGTTCCGGATCACGAAGCTGTTACTGCTGTCGGCATGAATCAGGAACAGTGGTGCCGACAAGAGACAGATTCCCACACAGGCGAGAATTCGGATGGCGGTGAACTTCCTCTTTGTCATTGTGCATCTCCAAGCAGCGATGTTTTCGGCAGGATCAGCCTCATTGAGTCGAGCGCACCCCCATGATTCCTGACGGCACGCGTTTTTGTCAGTCCAATCCGTCACGTGGAGGGTGTGACAACTGTCATCTCCGCCTCGTTTTTCGTCAATCGCATTCTGCACATTTCCAAGGCGCTATCATGGAAGCTGATGTTGAAGAACTTCGCCATCTCGGTTATCAAGACCCTTCGCCAGCACGGCTTTCAGGCATTCCTGGTGGGCGGATGCGTGCGCGACCTTGTGCTAGGGCGCGAACCCAAAGACTACGATGTAACAACGGATGCATACCCTCGCCAGGTCATGGAGATCTTTCCGGAGACGTACGCCGTAGGAGCCCAGTTCGGCGTCGTCCTGGTACCCGCGCCAGATCAGGACCACGGAGACCGAGCCATTGACGCTCCGACCAAGTCGCATGCCGTAGAGGTGGCCACCTTTCGCAGCGATATCGGATATTCGGATGGCCGGCATCCGGACGAAGTTCGATTCAGTAAGGATCCTCGCGAAGATGTCGCGCGGCGTGACTTCACGATCAACGGAATGCTGCTCGATCCCCTGAGCGATCAGGTCCTCGATTACGTCGGCGGACGCGATGACCTGGCGGCTGGAGTCATCCGCACAATTGGCGATCCGGAGCGCCGCTTCGGCGAAGACAAACTCCGCATGCTGCGGGCGATCCGCTTTGCCGCAAGGTTCGAATACACAATCGAACCAGCAACGTTCACGGCAATTCAAAAGCAGGCCGCTGAGATTCAGGTCGTCTCGCGCGAGCGCATCCGGGATGAACTAACGCGCATGCTGACCGAAGGGCATGCACGTCGTGCTTTCCTTCTGCTCGATGAAAGCGGATTGCTCTCGCACGTGCTCCCTGAGATCTCCGCAATGAAGGGCGTGGCACAACCTCCGGAGTTTCATCCCGAGGGAGATGTTTTTGTACATACCCTTCTGCTGCTCGATCACTTGCCACAGCCCTGCCCGATGACATTGGCCTGGGGAGCTTTGCTTCACGATGTCGGCAAGCCCGCGACCTTCCGCGTAGCTGACCGGATTCGGTTCGACGGGCACGTCGACGTGGGCGTGAAAATGGCGGAAGAGATTTGCTCCCGCTTGCGGTTCTCAAACGACGAAACGGAACAGATCCTCGCGCTGGTAGACAATCACATGCGTTTCGGAGATGCGCGGCGGATGAAGCAATCGACGCTGAAGAAGTTCCTGCGCCTGCCGCGTTTTGACGAGCATCTGTCATTACACCGAGCCGATTGCCTGGCCAGCCATCGCAATCTGGGAACCTATGAATTCGTGCGGCAGAAACGGGAGGAAATTCCTCCAGAGGCCATGCGGCCTTCCCCGCTCGTGACTGGAGACGACTTGATTGCGGCCGGTCACGTGCCGGGGCCGAAGTTCCGGGAGATCCTGAACGCAGTGGAGGACGCTCAACTCGAGGGACGGTTGCCTTCGCGGGATGCAGCGCTCGAGTTTGTCCGGCGCGAGTTTCCCGCCTGAGGAAACCCCGATTTCGCGGCCAATCGAAAATGCTAGAATCAACATTTCTCAGTAGCAAGGTAACACCGCAGGAGAGGAGTCGTTACTCTTGGAGCAGGCAGGTTCGGATCTCGAAAGGATCGTGGCACAATCGTTGCGGCAAGTCCCGCCGGCGCAGGCGCCGCTAATGGCATGGCCGGTCGTTTGCGGATCGGCGGTCGCGGAGCGAACCCGCGCATTAAGCTTTATCGACGGCGTTTTGCGCGTAGCTGTTACTGACATTGGCTGGAAAGCTGAACTGCAGTCGCTCGCACCACGATATCTGGCGTCGATCAACCGCTATACAGTCGAAGCTGTCCGCCGAATCGAATTTGTGGTAGCACGCTTAGAGTCGGCAGTACCGAGCTCACGCTGATTCAAACATCCCATGAAAGTCACAGAAAAAGACGTCGTCTATGTCGCCGACCTCGCGAATCTGGAACTTACAGCCGAGGAGCGCAGTGGGATGCTGCGTGACTTGAATTCAATCCTGGATTATGTCGATCGGTTGAACGAACTGGACACGTCGGATGTGCCCGCCATAGCGCAAGTCTCGGATCGCTATGGAGTAGATTCGGCGAAACAAGGTAGCGAGCGTTTCGCCTATGCCACCCGTGAGGATGTGCTTGAGGGCCTGCGGAAGTCTTTGCCGCATGCCGAGGCGCTCGCGAATGCTCCCGATCCGGATGAAGATTTCTTCCGAGTTCCGAAAGTCATTGAACGATAGCCCTTCGCAGCAATGGAACTGACTCCATCCCTTACGATCGATGCCGCTCGCAGCGCTGTGGAGCAGCGCGCTACAACCGCTGTCGCGCTGGCTGAAACGCATTACGACCGCATCCAGAAGGAAAACGGGCAGATCAATGCCTTTTTGACGCTAAGCAAAGAGCGGGCGCTCGAGCATGCGGACCGCATCGATCGCATGGTTGCGGAAGGCAAAGCTCTGCCACCGCTGGCCGGTGTGCCGGTAGGGATCAAGGACGTGATGAGCACACGCGGCGTGCGCACGACCGCCAGCTCGAAGATCCTGGAAAAGTATATTCCTCCATTTGACTGCACCGCTGTAGCGCGCCTCGAGGCTGCGGGTGCAGTAATCCTAGGAAAACTGAACTGTGATGAGTTTGCGATGGGCTCGTCGAACGAGAATTCCGCATACGGCCCGGTGCGCAATCCTCGTGACCTGACACGGGTGCCGGGTGGATCATCCGGCGGTTCCGCTGCGGCGGTTGCGGCAGACATGGCGGTGTTTGCGCTGGGTTCCGACACGGGAGGCTCGATCCGGCAGCCGGCATCTTTCTGCGGAGTTGTCGGACTGATGCCGACCTACGGACGCGTCTCCCGATACGGGCTGATTGCGTTTGCGTCGTCACTCGACCACATCGGCCCGCTGACCAAGAGTGTTAAAGATGCCGCCACGGTGTTGCAGGCAATCGCCGGGCGCGACCCCATGGATTCAACCTCGGCAGACGTTCCTGTTCCTGACTTCGCCGCCGAACTTGATAAGCCGGTTCGCGGACTGAAGCTAGGTGTTGCGAAAGAATATTTTGGCGACGGACTGGACGATGAGGTTCGCCAGGCCGTGGAAACCGCGATCGAAAAGCTGAAAACACTGGGATGCGAAATCGTCCCTGTCTCTTTGCCCCATACTCCTTACGCGATTCCAACGTACTATCTGATTGCAACAGCCGAGGCATCGTCGAATCTGGCGCGCTACGACGGTGTCCGCTACAGCCATCGGGCTCCCGGAGTGAAGACATTGGCGGAGATGTATCGCCGCAGCCGTGATGAGGGATTCGGCGCGGAAGTCAAGCGCCGCATCATGCTCGGGACCTATGCGCTGAGTGCGGGATACTACGATGCCTACTATTTGAAGGCGCAGAAGGTTCGCACTCTGCTGACACGCGATTTTGAAAAGGCATTCAGCAAGGTCGACGCGATCGTCACGCCTACCAGCCCGACTGCGGCTTTCCGTCTGGGCGAAAAGTCTAACGATCCGCTCTCCATGTACCTCGCTGACATCTACACGGTCACCGCAGATCTTGCGGGAATTCCCGGCATCTCAGTTCCTTGCGGTGAAACGAAAGAGAAACTGCCAATCGGGCTGCAGATTCTCGGGAAGCATTTCGCTGAATCGACGATTCTGCGGATCGCTCACGCTTATGAGCAGGCTACATAAGTTCTCAAACCGCTAAGGATACGAAGGGAACCGGACGTTGTTTTCCTTCGTGTAACATCGTGCCCTTCGCGGTTGGAGGTGTTAGTCCGCGGGCTTGTAATAGCTCTCGCCAGCACATGAGCGGCAGATCGTTCTTCCGTTGCGATTTACTTCCCGTCGGAAATTAATCCCCTCTCCACACTGCTCGCACGTAATCCGCTCGCCCTTGAACCCCGGAAATTCCTCCGGCGGCAGTTCGACCCTCACCCATTGAGTTGAGAACAGATCATCGACTGACATTTCGCGGTAAGCCAGCATTTGCTGCTGATTTTTGCTTTCGATTTCAGGATGTAATTGGCGGGCCAGCGCTTTGGACGATTCCTTCGCGGCGATCCGGATTGCCTTTCCCGTGCTCACATCCACGAAAGTCGCGGCCATCTTGCCCCAATCACGAAATTTTAGAGCGCGCTTGCCAAGGCGGCAGCCGGTGACGACAGCAACCGCGTCGGTGGCGCAGCGGTCAATCTCCACGAAAGTGACCAGGCGTTTGCGGTCTTTGCCGTGGGGGTCGTCGATCTCGAGTTTCTGCAGACCCAGCATTGCCAGGCGTACTCCAAGGATCTGGCCCGCACAGAGATGTCCGTGGGCCTGTTCTGCATCGCGGAGATACTCGTCAAAAGATTTCACCGGGGAGCCGTCAGCTTTCAGATTAACACTGGATGCAGAGCGCCGGCCTACTTCCGGCGCCAGCGAATTCCGTCTTTAGTGATTTCCACCAGGATCCCCGCATCGGCAAGTTCCGCACGAATTGCGTCCGACCGTTTGAAGTCCCGAGCGGTTCGGGCGGACTTCATTTCATCAATCTTCGATTCAATGGAGGAGTCCGACAGCTGTGCAGACCGAACCGCTTCGCGCAATTCATCGCTGATGTCTTTCTCGCGGCCCGCAGGCATCGCCCAATCCATCACGCGCTGCATCTTCGGAACGTCGTCATCCTCAAGAACGGCGAAGACTTCATCAAACTTCTCCAATGCTGAGAGCAGCGGAGCAACGTCATCTTTCTTCAGCGTGCCGTTGTCGAATGCTGTGTTGGCCTGGCGCACCATTTCAAAGATCGCTGCCTGCGCCTGTGCGGTGTTGAGGTCGTCTTCAAGGGCAGCTCGCATTCGCGTCACCGTATCGGTAGCCAGAGTCTGAATCTCTGCGGTTGTGCCTTCGCTGAAGTTTCCGGCTTTCAGGCGGAGACGGAAGTTCCGCAACCTCTCGACCGATACAGCAGCTTGTATAAGGCCGTCGAAAGTAAAGTTCAACTGATTGCGGTATGGCACCGACGTGAGCAAATATCGGAGAGAAGAAGGCTTGTGTCCCTTGAGCACGAGATCGCGAAGGGTAAAGAAATTCCCCAAGCTCTTCGACATCTTCTCGCCTTCCACCAGAAGAAAGCGAGCATGGAACCAGAAGTGTGCGAAGGGCTTGCCCGTCATGGACTCCGACTGCGCGATCTCATTTTCGTGATGCGGAAAGATGAGATCTTCTCCTCCAGCGTGGAGATCGAAGCTTTCGCCCAGTTCCTGCATCGACATCACAGAGCACTCCAGATGCCAGCCTGGGCGGCCGGCACCGATCGCCGTATTCCACGAAGCTTCGCCGGGCTTCGGAGCTTTCCACAAAGCAAAGTCGCGGGCGCTGTCCTTGTCATATTCGTCCACATCGACACGGGCTCCATCCAGCATGCTGCTGAAATCTTTTTTCGAGAGCTTGCCGTAATTTGGGAACTTTGCAATGCGGAAGTAATACGAGCCATCGTCAGTCCGGTAGGCAATTTCCTTGTCCACCAGTTTGGTAACGAAGTCCGCCATCTCCGGAATGTGCTCAGTTGCGCGCACCAGTTGCGGTTGCTCGATCCCGATCATGGCTGAGTCTTCCAGAAACGCCTTTTCATATTTCGCGGTGTACTGCTGCACGGTCACACCGTCACGGGCGGAGTTGCGGATGATCTTGTCATCCACGTCAGTGATGTTCATGACGTGGTGTATCGAATACCCGCTCTGGCGCAGGAAGCGGCGGAGGAGATCGACGGCGACAAATGTTCGAAAGTTTCCAATGTGTCCGTAGTCGTAGACGGTCGGACCGCAGGCATACATGCGGACTTCGGAGCCCCGCAGCGGACGAAACTCCTCGATCTTCGACGACATCGTATTGAAAAGGCGAAGCGGCATATGAATGATGAAAACGTCGAAAGGAACCTAAGATTCTAGGGTGCGACGAAAAGCCTGGTCAAATCAGGACGGCCGGGCGGAGCCAGGCGGCAGGGCATGCGAATGTGCCCGCAGTCGATGCTGGACCAAAACGACGTAGTGTAGCGCTGACACAATAGTGAAAAAGAAAGTCGCTCTCAAAAATGTCTTCTCCGCAATCCAAATTCCGCGCAGAGGATAAACTTCATGCAACATAACAAAGAAGACAGCGCTGATCTGCGAAAAGGTATTGGCTTTGCCGAAAATGCTCGGCCGAAAATCACGCAGGCCGGCAATCGAGAAAAGCACCGCGCTTGCTGCGAGAATCGAAATGTCCCGGCTGAAGACAAGCACGGTGTACTTCCAGGGAATCTTGTGCAGGATCGAAAGCACAAGAAACATTGTGCTCAAGAGAAGCTTATCCGCGATCGGATCGAGATATTGTCCCAGAAGAGTCTGCTGGTGAAGTCTGCGGGCGAGCAGTCCATCCAGACCGTCACTAAAACCGGCGATCACAAATACAGCCAGCGCCCACAGATAACGTCCATCCACCAGATGGATCACAATGAAGGGAACGAAGATCATTCGCAACAATGTGAGCTGGTTTGGTGCTGTTAAGATTTGGGAGAGCTTCACGCACGCTCCTTCGAAGCGTGAGCCTGGACGTCGCCCACTGGGGACAACGCAACCGAAGGTTCGAGTCCAGTCTTCGATAAGAATCGTTGCGAGAGAGAGGGTAAGTTTCCGTCTGGAAGATCCAGTTCCACGCGCTCGATCCGATGCATGGGAAAGAACACGACGGCCGGGGTAAATGGTTCGCCATCCCGCACCATCACGGTCAGATCCTCAAATGAGGCCAGTTCTGCGCCACTCAGGCTCAACCCTTCAGGAGCGAGGGCCAGGATCATTCCCCAGAATTTTTCGCGCGGATTAGAGAGAGTGGCGATGACCAAGGCTCCAGGTTGAAACGGCGCACTTTGTCCCGGAGGCCTGCCGGATACGTTCTTCTCCATGACACGATTGTCGCCGGGACACGGATGCATTGCAAATTGGCTCGTGACGATGCTGATTCCGATCGTCGGCATTTTGGGGCTGAGTGCGAACTCCAGTATGCTGGGCAGACATGCCGCTTGACACGTCAACTCCTAAAATCGAATTCGCGGACGTGTCATATCACGTGGCGGGCACACAAGTATTGTCTGGATTCAATCTGCAGGTAGCGAGCGGAGAGACGCTGGTACTGCTCGGGCGAAGCGGATCCGGCAAGACCACGACACTCAAGCTCATCAATCGCCTTGTCTCACCAACCTCCGGTGAAATCCGCGTAAGTGGAAAGCCACAGCAGCAGATCGATGTCATCCGGCTGCGCCGCGGGATCGGATACGTCATTCAAGAGGTAGGTTTATTTCCGCACTTCACCGTAGAGCGGAACATCGGCCTGGTCCCGAAGATCGAAGGATGGCCCGAAGATCGGATTCAAGCGCGCGTGCAGGAACTGCTGCAGCTTGTGGGTCTAGAAACCGCTCTGGCATCCCGCTATCCGCATCAACTGTCAGGGGGGCAAAGGCAGCGCGTGGGGGTTGCTCGAGCATTGGCTGCCAATCCGGAGATTCTTCTGATGGACGAACCTTTCGGCGCGCTCGACCCACTCACCCGCGACGAAGTGCAGCGCGAGTTCCTCTCGCTGCAACGACAACTTCACAAGACGGTCGTTTTCGTGACTCACGATCTTCACGAGGCATTACGTCTTGGATCGCGTATCGCGCTGATGGAGGCTGGGAAACTCGTGACTATTCTCAGCCCCCAGGAATTCCTTAAATCGACCGATCCCTGGGCTTCGGCATACGTCAGGGCATTTGGTGCCGGGCTGGAGGCAGCGACGAATCGAGGCGCCCAATGAATGTTGTCAGATTCATGCTGCAAAACTACCCACAGGTACGAGACCTAACTTTAGAGCATCTCTGGCTGGTGGGGGTGTCCACCGTTCTTGCAATGCTCATTGGCATCCCGTTGGGAATTCTCATCGCCCACAGAACTCGCTTGAATAAACCGGTATTGGCCAGTGCGAACATCATCCAGACAATTCCAGGCCTCGCGCTATTCGGGTTCCTTCTTCCGGTTCCTTGGCTTGGAGCGCGCGCGGATCGCCTCGCCATTCTGGCGCTAACCTTGTACGCCCTGTTGCCCATCATCCGGAACACCTACGAAGGAATTCGCGGAGTGGATCCTGCGGTTCTAGAAGCGGGCAAAGGGATGGGGCTGACCGAGTCTCAACTCTTGTTTCAGGTCGAATTACCGCTGGCGGTGAGCGTCATACTGTCGGGAGTACGAGTTGCGGTGGTGATATCCGTCGGCCTGGCCACCATTGCGGCCGCAATCGGAGCGGGCGGTCTTGGCGAATTCATCTATCGCGGCTTGTCTATGGTCGACAATCGAGTAATTCTTTCTGGCGCAATTCCGGCAGCGTTTCTGGCTCTGCTGGCTGACTTTGGCGTGGGTTGGCTGGAAAGGCGACTGCAACCGAGATGACGCGACTGCGCTCGAGCTTGGGTCTTGCGATCCTGTGTTGCGCGTTTCACCTCTCGTGTACGCCTTCGCACGGCGACCGGATTGTCGTCGGCTCAAAGAACTTCACCGAATCTTTCATTCTCGGCGAACTGATAGCCCAGCACATCGAAGCGCACACTTCATTGAAGGTCGAGCGCCGTTTCTATCTTGCCGGAACCTATATTTGTCAGCAGGCGATGCTGGCGGGGCGTCTCGATATCTATCCCGAGTACACAGGCACCGCTCTCACTGCCATCCTCAAGCAAGAGGCCTCAGGCGATAAGGTCGCTGTCTATGATCGGGTGAAGCGCGAGTATGAAGAACGCTTCGACCTGACTCTCGCACCGGCGTTGGGTTTCAACGATACCTTTGCCATGGAAATTCGAGGCGAAGATGCCCGCAGGCTGAACGTCACGACTCTGTCGCAAGCCGCGCGGTTCACTCCAAAGTGGCGCGCTGGTTTCGGCTACGAGTTCATGGAGCGCCCCGATGGATATCGGGGCCTGGTCGCCACCTACGGGCTGAAATTTGCGGAGCAGCCGCGCATCATGGATCTCGGTCTCTTAGCGCGTGCTTTGAAGGATCATCAGATTGATCTCGCGGGAGGCAATGCTACAGACGGTCTCATCCCTGCACTGGACCTGGTCGCCCTGGAAGATGACCGTCACTACTTCCCTCCGTATGAGGCGGTGCCGGTGATTCGTCAGGAATCCGTACATCAGCATCCGGAACTGGCCAGCATCCTCGCACAATTAGCCGGAAAGATTTCCGATGCCGAGATGCAGCAGATGAATTACTCAGTCGACGGGAAACACAGGGATGCGCGCGAGGTGGTGCACGAATTCCTGAAATCCAAGAACCTGATTCAGTGAATGCTATTCGCTGTCAGGTTTAGCTCCGGGCAGGCGTTTTTTCAGGAACTTGATTTGTCCGTTGTGGTTCGATTCGTGCTCGCAGACATGAAACCACTTGCAATAGTTATTCGTTGGTCCCCATCCCCATTCTTTGTCGACCGCCAGCAACCAGTTGTCATCGTGCTTGCGGAATTCGGCGAGGGTTTGTTCACGTGTCTCACCTAAGAGGTTCAGATAATAGTCGAGATCATGTCCCTTGATGGCCTTGCGGGCGGGCTCGCCGAGTTCCATCGCGATGCCCCATTTCTCCTTGTACGAAGCTGGTAACTCCTTCAGGTTGTTTCCCTCGAACGTGTTGACCTGATAAATCCTGTCGGTCGCGGCCAGATGCATGAGCAGAGAGCCGATGGTGTTGGAATTGTTGTCGAAAAGATAATCGAGATCTTTCTGCGACATTCCCTTCACCGACGAGAGAAGTACGCGGCGCATCCACGTCATCATCGAAACCAGAGTGCCGATCTGGGGCGAGTAGCCCTTCTTGGGACCGATGATGTTCACGTCGGTCTCCTCGGAAACCGCAAGCTCAGGCACCGCCGCGAGTGCAGAAATAGCTGTCGTGACGATGGCTGCACTTTTGACGAAGGTACGTCGCGTGGGAGTACATTCAGCGGGAAACATGGGGAACTCCGTAATTTGAGAATGGGGCCCGGAAGCGGAAAACTTACGGATCGTACCACAGGACCTACGCCGCTACCCGCGTATTCCCGCGACTGCCATCATTCTGCCGGTCTTGCCCTTTTCGGCGCGGTAAGAGAATAACAATTCAGGATGACAATTCGTGCACAAAGGCGAGGCTTCAATGTTCTTTCGCGGAACTCCGGCAGCCACCAATTGCTGGCGATTCGCTTCGACGAGATCGAGAAATATCTTCTTCGGCAATTCGCTGTGTCCGGGTGCACGAGCGGTTAGAAACAGCAGGGGATACTTCTCGCGCACTGGGTCCGACTCTTTGATTTCGCGGAACAGGCTCGTGCCATAAACAAACTGCGACTCGAACTTCGTGCGCACTTCCTCTCCGACTTCATAGCAGCAACCCTGAATTCCAGGACCGATCGCCGCTTTCAGATCGCGAGGTCGCGTGCCGAAATTTCGATACATTTCCCCGACGCCCTTTTCGACAATACGCTTCACCGTACCGCGCCAGCCGGCGTGGAAAACTCCGACGGCACGGTGCCGTGTGTCCACCAGGATCACCGGCAGACAGTCCGCAGTCTGAATGGCAAGCAGCAAGCCGGATGTAGCACTGATCAGACCGTCGCCAGTAAGTTGTTGCGCAGGAGGAGACTCGACATGATGGATGATGTCGGAATGAATCTGGCGTAACGTGACGAGCGGCCAGACGCCGGCCACAACCTTGCCCGAGCCGCGCTGGCGCATCACCGCTCCGAGCGACTGAAAAAATGCCGCACGGTTACGCTCTACGGAAACCCCAGTGTCATCTTTCGTGAACCCAAGATTGAGGTCACCTTTGCCATAGGCACGGGAGAATCCTCCGCTGCGCGTGGAAAATCCGTGCACAAGCCAGGGAATTCGCGCGAGGTGCCGCGCACGAAGAATGTTGATCGTAGTTTTCTTCTTGTTTAAGGCCCGAGTCGTCACATACCCATCATAACTGGGAAATATCTCTTCAATATTTCCAGCTCTTCAAGTCTGCCCCTTCAGGCGCTGTTTCTTCCATGTGTTTGATCATTTGCGGCCAGTAGTGCTGATTGATTCCAGCCGCTGGATCGATGTCGCCTGCATAGCAGTGGGGCTTGCGCATGCCGAATTCGAAACTTCCCCGGTAGTAGAGATCGGTCGTGGTATCCAGAAAATCCTTAAGCAGGTGCACCGCGCGGTCGAGATAAAACGTATCTGCCTCGCCGACGTAGAAGTGGAGTTTTCCGGCGAGCTTCGGTCCCAGAGTCTTCCAGTCGCGCTGCATGATGGCGCTGAGGTCATAGTGTTCCTTCCAGTACTTTGCCACGTCGTGATCAATCTCCCCCGTGCGCTTGTTAAAGACGGGCTTGGGATAACCATCATCTCCGACTGAGCTGAAAACAGCTTGCCATGTATCCAGTTGTTCGCCGGAGCGGCTGTGCGTGCCTTGCACAAGTTCGTACCGGTTCATTTGTTCCATTGTCGAGAGCAGCAGACCGTCGGGTTGACGCACAGATGGCCGCGGAACACGGGCGTATGGACTCTCGATCCAGAAGGCATTCTTGTCGTCGTACAAGTTCATCGTCATGTAAGCGCGGAAGTCGACGACGTCAGGGCAGAACACCCAAGCTCCGTTGTAGTAGTCGGGGTAGAAGACCTGCGACGCCAGACTCTCCCAGCCACCTGTCGAACCGCCGTAGACGGCGCGAGCCCATCCTTGGCCGATCCCGCGGAATTGCTTCTCGATCTGCGGAATTAGTTCCTGTGTAATGGCGTCGCCATAGGGTCCAACGTTTTCCGAGTTCACGGCGTACGAATCGTCGAAATAGGGCGTAGCGTGCTGAATGGAGATGACAATCACCCGTGGAAGGCGTCCGGAAGTCCAGTCCTGATAGAGCCGATAGCCAGACTTTGCCGCGTGCAACTCACCGTCTTTGAGGCCCTCGCCAGGCGGAGTGGTACGGAACGCGAGTATACCGGGCAGATCCCGATGAAAGTGATCCTGCAACACGATCACGGGATAGTGTGCGTCGGGATGCTCTTCCCATCCGTCAGGCACAAGCACGACTGCACCCAGATAAGTCGGCCGTCCCCAGAATTTCGTCAGCAGATCACTTTGAATACGAATGTGTTTAACCCATTTGTTGTCGGCAATGATGTGCTCGTCGTTGGCGCCGCTCCAACCCACCATCTTGTCGATGAACTTGGGATCGGCCTCTACCGTCGGGTTCTTCTCGGTGAGAGAAATGCGTACCGTTTGTGCTGATTTTGGGTCGTAATGGATCTTTTCCGGTTTGCTGTAAAGATTCCCCGGCTTCGTCTGCCAATGCTGTCCTTCGCCTTTATCTGGCGGCAGTTTCACTGTGCGTCCATTGCCAAGGTGAAACGTCTCGTAGATGTTCAGGACTGCCTGCACCCAGTAGTCGCCGGCTGGAATGTCGTTCATGCTCTCAGCGGGATACCCCAGGGTAGAGGCGTCAACGACCGCGGGTATGCCCGGAGGGAGAGCATCAACATCGACGCCAAAAACTTGCTGTGACTCGGCAGTCATGAAGCTGATCTGGAATCGCGGTTCCTGCTCGTTGTTGTTGGAGAGCACGAGAAGAACATGGCCGTCGATGGGAGTGGCGCCGATTTCTTTACCAAACGAAATCTCGAAGCGTGGGCCAGTGGGCTTGGTGGCTGCTTTCTTGTCGGCCGGGAACGCAGGTGTGGTCACAAGGGAGAGAACCGCGAGCGCGTAAATGATTTTGTTCATGATTGTCTGAGACGAAGGCAGATGTATAGCAGCGCCGGATGGGCGCGGTCAAGGAATACGGCCATGCCACTACGAAGGCCCCGAGGATCGCTAAGAATGCGAGTCCGATGTTCTTCCTTCGTGATCCTTCGTGTCCTTTGTGGTTGAAGTTGTTATGGTTTGCTACTGCGCCAAGTGCTCCGCTATAGTTTTACTCATGTTTGAGAACTTCAAAGCGACCGACCGCTGGACGAAAAAGCAGGTCCACTGCGTCTATCAGGCGCAGATTGTGGCCATCGCAACGCGCCACGCCGATGCCGTCGACTACAAATTCCTCGTCGACGGACGCAAAGTCTGGGTCGCGCTACCTCATCCAGCCTGGGTGGAATACAAGAAGCGGACAGGCAAGACCATTACCGATTCGCTGGGGGTCGAAATCGCCGGCCACTACCTGAAGACAGCGCTGGAATCGGGAGAAGGCCTGGGGCGGGAAATGTATTCGCTCACTGTCGACGAAACGCTGGCCCACCTGAAGGCTGCAGTCGCCGAGATGGAATCGCAACCGGCATAGACTTACACGAATTCGTTGCTAATCCACAAGCGCGACGCGTACCATTCCTGCACTCCAATGTCCCAAGCCAACAACGTCATCACCATGCCCGATCCTTCCAACAAGAACTCGGCGGAAACGCCGGGTAGCCACCGCTCGACGCACCGTTCGTCGGTGGTGCCTGCCTTGAAGCCGGACACTCCGTCCGAAAGCGAGAACACTGCGGCGCCTTCGACGGAGGTCTTCGCCGTGTTCGGCGTCGAGCCGGAGATCCAGGCCTATGCGATGGCGAAGTATTCGCGCTCGGCATTGTCGATGAAGGAATCGCTGCGGGAAATCAGTACGCAGAAGGCGGAGAAGTTTCTTAATACCTTCTATTTCCAGTACGGGCACCGGTCGATTGCCGATCTCGCGCACATCGCATTGGCGATCGAGCGCTTGTCGATTCTGGCGGCTATCGAGCTTGCCGACGAGCAGCGCTGGGACGGGCAAGAACGGTCAACACGCTATCAGGATTTCCGCAAGAGCGGTTACTACACGCCTGATTTCGGTTCCGATGACGAGGCGCGGAAGTTGTACCGCGAGACGTTGGATTTTCTGTTTGCCGAATATGACGCGATGTCGGCCGTGATGACAGACTATTTGATCAGCATCACGCCGAAACCGACCGACTTCAAGCAGGACGCGTACGAACGCACGCTCAAGGCACGGGCATTCGACATCACGCGATACCTGTTGCCACTCGCGACGAATACTTCTCTGGGCGAGATCGTCAATGCGCGGACGCTCGAAACGCAGGTGGCGCATCTGCTGTCACACACACATAAAGAGGTGCGGGCTCTCGGCGAGTCGCTAAAGAAGGCCGCGACGGGTACGGCTTACAACGTCAATACCGAGTCGCTGCGGGCGCTGGTCGAAGAGATTCGCGCGGTGAATCCTGAACTCGGCGCCAAGGCGGAAGCGGAGTTGCTGCGGGAAGTGCGCGTGGCCCCGACGCTCGTGAAGTATGCGGATCCGAATGCGTATGAGATGGAGACGCGAAAGGAACTGCGGCAGGCAGCACTCGAGTTGATGGCTGATGAGCCGCTGGCGCCGTCGAAAGCCATCGTCGATCTTCTGGACGACGAACCACTGGAAGTCGAGATCGCAACGACGCTGCTCTATGAACACTGCCATCATTCATACCGGCAGATTCGCCAGGCGGTGCAGGTGGCGGGTGAGAGGCGGCGGCGGGAGATTATCGATTTGGGCCTCCGGCATCGTAGCAAACACGACGAGATGCTGCGCGGTTTCCGCGCCGGTCAGCAGTTCCGCTTTGACATTCTGATGGATACAGGCGGCTTCCGCGACATGCATCGCCACCGACGCTGCATCCAGGTGATGCAGGGATTCACCACGCAACATGGATACGAGATGCTTCTCGACATGGAAGATGCGGGCGTACGCGGACGCTTCGACGCGACGATGCGGAGAGTGCAGTCGTCAGTGGAGAACCTGGCTGCCCGCAAGAGTCCAGAGGCGGAAGAAAACTCGCAATATGCGATCCCGCTGGCGTTCAAGAAAAGAGCGCTCTTCAAGATGGACTTCGCTGAGGCGGTCTACATTTCAGAACTGCGGACGACCCCGGCCGGGCATATTTCGTATCGCAACGTGGCGTATGCGATGTATGAAGCCGTCGCGAGGAAATATCCGGCACTGGCGAAGTATTTCCGGGTGCATGACGTCACGGCGCCGGTGGATTTGCTGCAGAGATAGTTTCTCCTTAAGTTTGTCATCTTGAGCGAAGCGAAGGACCTATGCATTTGGCGGCGAGATCGATGCTGCCGGCGGTTGCCTAGGTCCTTCGATCCGCAAAAAAGCGCACCTCAGGATGACAAGAGATGGCGTGACCTCAAGCCCTTGTGCCATTTCGGGACGCTTTCCACAGTTATTCTTTAGATTCGCCTTTTATTCGCTTTCATTCCTATGTATAATCCGACCAAACTTAGAGAGCACTCATAATTTCTCGCAGTACTAAGGAGCCCTTCCATGGCGGATGACAAGGCTAAGGCGATCGATCTCGCGGTATCTCAAATTGAAAAGCAGTTCGGCAAGGGATCGATCATGCGGCTGGGGTCGAAGGATGCGATCCTGCCGATTTCGGTGATCTCAACGGGGTCGATTTCGTTTGATGCGGCGCTGGGCGTGGGCGGATTTCCCCGCGGGCGCGTGAT
>AR_comb_assmDRAFT_10061743_pt1 | contig 44035 bp, 30 predicted proteins | sample ArasoioldDNA_FD_10543 | JGI IMG/M metagenome (IMG submission 10543) | reverse complement strand
CGGTCCCGAGAATTCCGTCGTTTCCGGGCAACACCATGCACTCAGAACCGACGCCGGGGCAGTTGGCGCCGGCCTGCGTGGTACAGACGACGTCGTCTGCCGTGCCAACCAGACCGTCAGGTCCTGCGCACTTCAGCGGCTGAGCGCCATCCAGGAAAATTCCGCCGTTGGAAACGTTCGCCACCGACAAGAACGGAACCTGCTGTGCGTTACGCGCGGTGTAGATGCTCTCGAACGCATCGAGCACCTTCTGACGCGCGATCAGATCTTCTTCGGCCGATTGCGTGGCAGCGACCGCTGTGGCGAATGACGCGATGACGGCCAGAAGTCCAACCGCCATCACCACGATCGCGATCATGACCTCGATGAGAGTGAAGCCCTCGTCTGTCTTGCGTTGAAGCGAGCGATGAAATTTCGTCTTCATCATTGTTGTACCCATTTGGGGACGCCAGCCTGTTGATACAGCCGCCAACCACGAACGCGACCAGTTGCACCCCAGACCGACACCGACCGGGAGTTATAGGCGTTGGGGTCAGCCGTGCGCGCGAGATAGATCACGCCGCTGTTGTAATTTCCCAGGGTGTCGCGCGAAGAGCCATCCGGCATGAAGCACACATAGTTCAGACTGCCTGCACCGAGTCCCTGACCGAAGTCGATAGCATTGATTCCGGTGCCGAACCCATCAGGCGAACTGGCTGGAAATCCGGCCATCACCGAGAAGCTGACATCAGTGGGCAGGCGGTACGTCGCGACCTGCTGAATCGGCGGCAAAGCGCCTCCGCCGATAGCCGGAGGCTGATAGGTGACTTGAATCGTTCCTACCGGAAAACCGCCGGGATTAAAGTTCACGTAGTACTGATGGCTTTGCGTGATGGCCAGGTGGCGAGTGTTCCGCAAAACCATCAACGTGGTGTCATACGCCAGATCGACGTGGTTGCGGTTGAACATCGGCATCATGGCCATGAAGGTGATGCTGCCGATGGTCAGTCCAATCGCAACTGTGATCATCATTTCCAGGAGCGAAAATCCGCGCTGTCGATTCGATTTCATATAAGGTCTTTCCGGAAAGGAGGTGCCGGAATCGGGAAACGCCCCTCCAGTTCAAGAACGCCAAGATGGGGGCGGATCGTACCCGCCGAAAACAACAAGGCGGGCGCGCTCCTTCATCGCGTCACCCCTCATCCTAGGAATGGGTTGCGGCCCCGTCAAAGCACTACGGGTCAATAGCGATCCCCTGACCTTTTGTGATGAACGATGGTTACTGAGGTCATTCATGAAACTGCGGGGGTTAACTCTGCCTCGAAGCTTTGCTCACCTCGCCGTGCGTGACTCCGGTAACTTGTCCGGGGAACTGATGGAACCTACGATTGTGGGCACGTATGACTTTATCTGCTCTCCTTGTGTGTTTGGACGCGGCCGCCGCGGAAGTCCTGCGTCAGGTCCTGAATGAACTCAGTATTCGAGTCGAATCGTGCCCCGATTTTGCGCGGGCGGCGATTCGAGCCGCGCAGGAGCGCTTCGACGTCATCATTGTCGATGGCCGGTCGAGTGGTGACGTCCTGTCTTTATTGCGCGAGACGAGGATGTCCCGTCTGAACGACGCCACCCTGGCTGTTGCTGTGGTTCCTTCGCAGGAGAGCATTCGCGAGCTGTTTTCGCTCGGCGTGAACTTCGTCCTCTATAAGCCCGTCGCCTATGATCGTGCGCTCAGCAGCCTGCGCGCGGCCCGGGCGGTGATGCGCAAGGAAAAACGCAAGAGTGCCCGAGCCGTTGTTCATACTCACGCCACGGTCGATTACGCGAATGTTGAGCGGGAGAAAGCGACCCTGATTGATCTGGCGCGCGATGGCATGTCGGTCACGTTCGGGAAGAAGCTGCCGCCCACCAGCAAAGTTTATTTCTTGTTCAAGCTTCCGGGGCAGTCCTCAAACATTCGTTTGTCCGGTCAACTCGTCTGGCAAGATTGGAACGGTCGAGGCGGCGTGCAGTTCGTGGATGTCCCCAAATCGTCGCGGCGTCTGCTCGATGAATTCTTGTCTGCCAACCTTCCAAAAGAAGAAGAAAAGCAGGAGCTATCCGAAGTCACGGTCGAGATGGAAGAGCCCATGATGTCGGTTATATCGAGAGAAAAGGCGTTTCATGATTCGGAGGGCGAACCCGGCTCCGCGGAGTCCTCCGAGTCCGGAGTAGCGGTCAGCACAGCCGAGGCTCCGGATCCAAACAACCGACGCTCTCAGAGTCGATACAACTGCCGTATCAGTGCCGAAGTTTATCGAACGGGGACCTCGGTTCCGAATCACTGCTGCCTGACCGATCTGAGTTCCGGCGGGTGCTACCTCGAGGTTTCGCTGCCGTTTCCCGCTGGTTCCTCCGTTGAGATTGTGGTGCGGACCTACGAACTGAAACTGAGGCTCCGCGGGACTGTGCAAACCTCTCACCCGGGTTACGGCATGGGCATCGCTTTCGAACTGAAAACGAAAGACGAACAGTCCAACGTCAAAAAGCTGACGGATTTTGTTGCAGCATCCGATCCTGCCTAGACCAGGCTCACGGTTCTAAACTAGCGCCGTCGAAATGACATGCGCAGCCTCGTCTCTCTCCTCGGCGTTTTCATTCTGATTCTTTCCGTCGCTGCTCAAAATGACGCTGTTGCTCACATAACCCGCGATGATTCCATCCGTGTCGATGAGTTCTATCGAGTGGCCGCGAAGTTTCAGGACGACATCTGGCCGGGTTGGAGTAAAGTTCCGACGCCGTTGTTGCTTGTTACGGCCAACACGGAATTTCTTACCCACCACCCGTCTCCTCCGCAGGAGTTCAAGAAACTTTCCGAAGAGTGCTATGCACGGCCGAGGCAGTTCCCGACAAATTTTCAGGCAACGTTCCCGGCATTCGGACCGCCATCGGTCATCGTGATCGGAGAGCCGTCGAATACCCTGAGCAAGACCAGCACGCCATGGCTTTTCACCGTGATGCACGAGCACTTTCATCAATTGCAGAACGCACAAGCGGGATATCTCGCCGGAGTAGACGCGCTTGGACTGAGCAAGGGCGACACAACCGGGATGTGGATGTTGAATTATCCGTTTCCATACGAGAAGCCGGAAGTCGCGCGTGCTTTCGCGCTGTTGCGGGACGCGTTGTTGCACGTCCTCGCGGAGAACGACCGGGAAGCGTTCGAGAAGGCAGCGAAGCACTACATCGAGCAGCGGCAGAGGTTCTTCAGTCTTCTGTCGCCGGACGATCGGAAATATCTGAGCTTCCAGTTGTGGCAAGAGGGAATCGCCCGATACACAGAGGTGAAGTCGGCAGAGGCGAGCCGCGATTATCAAGCCAGTGCAGAATTCGCAGCTCTCTCCGACTATGAGCCATTTGCCGGTTACGCGCAGCGCGCCAGGACGAATACGCTCGACGAGCTCAAGCAGGCCGACTTGCCCACATGGAAGCGCACGGTCGTGTATTCGTTTGGCGCAGCGGAAGGATTTTTGCTCGACCGGATCAATCCGAAATGGAAGGATCAATATTTCAAGCAGATGTTCTCGATGGATGGGTGCTTCGAGGCAGCTCCCTAACTACTTGGCAGCAGTCTCCTCCGCGGCGGCTTTCTCGAAGTATTCCAGCGACAGGCGCAAACCGGTTTCCAGATCGATCTTCGGCTCCCAATCCAGGATCTGCCGCGCCTTCGAGATATCCGGGCGGCGCTGCTTCGGATCGTCCTGGGGAATCGGCTTGTAGGCGAGCTTGCTTTTCGATCCTGTCACTTTCAATACCAACTGAGCACACTCCAGAATCGTGAACTCGTTCGGATTTCCGATGTTGACCGGAAGGTGCTCGTCCGACTTCGCGAGGCGGAGGAACCCGTCGATTTCATCACTCACGTAGCAGAAGCTGCGGGTCTGTGAGCCATCCCCATAGACCGTCAGATCGTCCCCACGGAGAGCTTGCTTCATGAAGTTAGGGACGACGCGGCCATCGTTCAATTGCATGCGGGTTCCGTACGTATTAAAGATGCGAACGATGCGTGTATCCACGTTGTGATAGCGCCGGTATGCCATCGTTGCGGCCTCGGTGAAACGCTTGGCTTCGTCGTATACCGACCGAGGGCCGATCGGATTGACGTGTCCCCAATAAGTTTCTTTCTGCGGATGCTCCAGTGGATCGCCGTAGCACTCGGAAGTCGATGAGACGAGATATTTCGCGCTATATTTCCGCGCGATCTCGAGTGCGTTAAACGTACCGAGTGAACCGACCTGCAGCGTCTCAATGCCATGTGCATGGTAGTCTTCGGGACTGGCCGGGCTGGCGAAGTGGAAAACGAAATCGACTTTTCCGACATCGAACGGCACGCAAATGTCTTTTTCGACGAATTCAAATCGGGGTTCGCTGCGGAGGTGGGCGAGGTTCGACAGGCGCCCGGTGATCAGATTGTCGACGACGACGACGGTCCATCGTTCAGCGAGGAGGGCATCGCAAAGGTGCGATCCCAGGAACCCGGCGCCACCGGTGATCAGAGCACGTCGTTGGCTCATGCTTTCTTGCCGTTTTTCAGGACGGCGGCCGGAACTCCGTCGGGATGCGCCGCAGCTCGGCCCACGCTGTAGTACGTGAATCCCTGCGCGGCCATTACTTCCGGATCATACAAGTTGCGTCCATCAATCACGATGGGGTACTTCAACGTCTCACGCAGCCGGTTGAGATCGAGGTTCGCGAATTCCTCCCATTCGGTCAGGATCAGCAGGGCGTCGGCACCCTGTGCCGCCTCATATGAGGAAGTTGCATAAGTAATGGACTGATTGAAGGTCTCGCGAGTCCGTTCCATCGCGGCCGGATCGTAGGCCGTGATCTTGCTTCCTTCCTGCAACAATGACTGTACGATCGCAATCGCGGGCGACTCGCGGATATCGTCGGTCCCGCCCTTGAACGCAAGACCGAGCACGCCCAGGCGCTTGCCGCGTAGCGTCCACAGCGCCCGGTGGATCTTGCGCAGAAAACGCTGCCGCTGATCTTCGTTGATTCGCATGACAGCGTCCAGCAAGCCGAACTCATACCCGTGCTCGCGCGCAACTGCCCGAAATGCCATCACGTCTTTGGGAAAACACGAGCCCCCGTAGCCAATGCCCGGATTCAGGAATCGTGGACCGATTCGTGAATCAGTTCCGACGCCATGGACCACCTGATTCACGTCGGCCCCGACCGATTCGCAAACCGAAGCTACGGCGTTGATGAAAGAGATCTTCATTGCCAGAAATGCGTTGGAGGCGTGCTTGATAAGCTCCGCACTCTTCGTGCTCGTCACAATCAACGCCGGAGGAATCACAGCCCGATCCGGCTGCGGGATAGCGTCAGTGCGCCGATAGTAGCTGGCATCGGTCAGGGGAGCATAGACTTCCCGAAGAATCTCGGCAGACTGTGGACTGTCGCATCCGATCACGATGCGATCAGGGAAAAGAAAATCGGTGACCCCGGTGCCTTCGCGGAGGAACTCGGGATTCGATGCTACATCGAACATTTCCGGGTCGGTGCCATTGCGGAGAATGATCCTCCGGATCCACTCACTCGTATAGACCGGGACTGTGCTTTTCTCTACCACTACCTTGTAGCTTTCGATGCCGCCGGAAATCTCGCGCGCGACCGACTCCACGTACGAAAGATCCGCCTCACCATTTTCTGTGGGTGGAGTGCCAACCGCCACAAAGATGGCGGAACTTCGGCGAACCGCCTCAGCCAGGTCGTCAGAGAAAAGCAGCCGGGTTCCGCGATGCCGGGTCAACAACTCGGGAAGAAACTTCTCGTGGATCGGGACCTCTCCATTTCTAAGGCTCTCCAGTTTTCGCTGATCATTGTCCACCAGCATTACTTCGTGACCCATATCCGCGAAACAGGCGCCGGCAACAAGTCCCACATAGCCCGAACCCACAACTGCAATCCGCATTTGAGTAATTCCTTGAAAGGCGGCCGATGTAGCCCCGCGCCGTAAGTCAACACGAGCTTCAACGTCACCCGGCTCTATAGAACTTTACCGCGTCATACGCTCTACAACACGGAAAATGTAGACGAATTCTTCTCCTCCTATCAAAACGGGAATTCCACTTTAGATGGAATAGTTTGGTGTTGACTTCCGGGGCGTTTCGCGCCAGACTCCGCTGTCGACCGCCCCGGGCTTAAGTCCTGTTGAAACCCGGGTACAGCCACCGCATAATGGCGTTAGCTTCGGGTCATAGTTGCCGCTCATCTATGGGTCAAGATTCCAGGTTACGCTCCGATTCAACTGAGGAAAACACGTCGTGGAACCGATCGGCGGCATCCAGTCAAAACACCTCGGAATTACCTTCACAACATGACGTGGCGCAGGTGGCCAGAACTCTCGCAGCTTATGGCGGGGGATCGGTTGCAATCGACCTGGCCCTGGATTTAGTCCTCAACGAGGTTGTCGAGCAAGCATGTGCGGCGACAAAGGCCAACGGAGCGGCGATCGCTTTCATGCGTGATGGTGAGATGGTTTGCCGCGCTACCACCGGCGAAAGCGCACCCGATCTCGGCGTGCGCGTAGACGCCTCGTCGGGCCTCGTCGGAGATTGTATTCGCAGCCGGGAAGTGCAATTGAGTCAGGACGCGGAAACCGACGCGCGTGTTAATGCCGAGGCGTGCCGGCGTCTGGGTGTGCGTTCCATGGTAGTCATGCCCTTGCTCGACAAAGAAGAAATTTTTGGAGTTCTTCAGGTCTTTTCCTCCCGTCCGAACGCTTTTGGTGAAAGCGAAATTTCCACACTGCGCACACTCGCGGGTAGAGTCGCCGACACCAAGAAAGAAGTTGATGCGGGAGTGGATGTTCGGGACATTGAGTCGGTCAGGTCGATGGAAGACGCCTCATACGACGCCATTCCAGAAAGCTCTCGACAGCCCTTTCAAAGCGGGATTCCGAAATTCGCAACCGACCCGGCAGCCGTCGGAAAAGGAAGCGAGATCTGGACTACCCTTCTCCTGGTCTTGTTGATCGGCGCGGCGGTCTTGTTGGGAGTGGAGATGGGATGGCATCGTGGTGCGCAGGGCACACGTGGTCCGACTGCGAGTACACCAGCGCCTCCTGCCGTGAACCCCGTTACTGCCACAGAACCGGTACGCGACCGCGTCCCCGAAACACCAGAGGCCGAACCTCAGAAATCACCTGCGGAAACTCCGATGCCCTCTACGGCTCCCGTTGGCGGTCTCATCGTTACCGAGGGTGGCAATGTCGTTTACCGTTCGCCTGAAAAAGCGAACAGGGTGCCTGTTAATCCTTCTGCCCGTCCAGCCAATCAACCGATTCATCGAGTCGAGCCTGAGTATCCTGCCGAGGCTCAACAGCGACACATCCAGGGGGCCGTCGTGCTGGATGTTCAGATTTTGAAAGATGGCAGTGTAGGGAACATCAGCATCGTATCCGGAGACCCCATCCTGGCAGATTCGGCCGTCCGGGCTGTCCAGCAATGGCGCTACAGGCCTAATCTCGCAAACGGGCGACAGGTCGAAGGGCAAGCAACCGTCACCGTCCATTTCAAATTGCCGTCCGCATAAACGGCGGCCGCCTTTTTTTCATTTCGAAGATGGGCGGCGCCGGATACTCAGAGTGAACTCAAGAACGCCAGCAGATTCGCCGAATCCGTCGAGTTCAGTCCTTGATAGTTCTGAATCACAGTGGCTGCTTCTCCCCCATGCCTGCGAATGGCCGCGTCAATACTCGACGATCCATTGTCGTGCATGAGTCCGCCAGCCTTCGTGAGCGCGTTCGAGAGACCCCACAGTGGAGCCGTACGCCACATCGTCAGTGTTGCCTGGCCTTGATTCTTCGGCTCAAACGGAATGCCGCCGGAGTCCCCGCTGCCCATATCGTGCAGCAGGAAATCTGAGTACGGGCTGAAGGTGACGTTGCTGAGAGCTCCTACCACACGACTGAGTCCGCCATTGGTTTCCCTCAGTTGCACGTTTTGTTGAGTGGTGAAGTTCTGGATATGACAAACGCTGCAACCGATGTTGTTGAAGACCTGCTGTCCCGCCAGCGTCTGGTCGGTCGGAGGCTGCGGGGGGATCGGCGCCATGAGCGCCATGAACTGCGTCATCTTGATCATGTTCGCCTGGCCGACATCTTGGGGAGTGTCATTGTCCGACTGACAAGCTGACGGAAAGGTTTGTCCCTGTGGCAAGTGCTCGTTGGGATTGAAAGCGCTCGCAACCCCGAACGGACCCGCTCCAGTTGTGATCCCCAGCTCATTGAATTCCGCGTCGGCATTAAATTGGAACAAAGAAACGGCATTCAACTTTTGTCCGAACTTGCCCGGTCGGATCACGCCGTTCTCGTCTGGAACCATGTTGGCGACTCCGGTGATGCCGAATGGCTTTGACACTCCAACGTTTGCCAGAATCGATCCGTCGGGAATGTTGTCGATCAGTCCCAGTCCGAACAGTTGTGGTGAACGCAGTTTATTAACCACGGTTGCGTCGGCAGGAACCACTTCGTGCGGAAGATTCTGAGCCGTGCCTCCGCCTGAAGGAGCCAGGCCTGAGACCGAATCCTCGTAAGTGAAGCTGGTCGTCGTTGGAACGGTCGTGATGACAAACACGCCGTTGTAGCCCTTTATCGGCACATTTGAGATCTGTGCGTTCTGTCCCGGCGCGAATCCATGTTTTGCATTTACAGTGATCGTTACGGTTGTGCCTGATTGCGTCGCGCCGCTCGCCGCAATCGTCATCCGGTTGCAACTGGGAAGCGTTCCAAAAGTTGCGTTCGATAGCCCGTGAAGGGTCGGCCCGCCTTCATTTTCCGGAAACGTTCCGTTCCCGTCGAGGTAGTTGAAGGTTCCGTCAGTATTCCACTTGCCGTACCGGGTTCCGGTGATTGTGCTGGTATCTCCCGCCACCCCGGTGAGCACATTCACTCCAACCCCGTGACACGTGAAACATCCTGTCTTGGTTGAAACTGGGCCGAGCCCCAGCTTCGGATCCCACTTCTTGGCGAACAAGAGATAGCCGCCGTTGTACAAACCGGTCATCGTACTCGTCAGTCCCGCGAACGGACCTCCTAATTGACCAACGGGCGGTGGAGGAGGTGGTGGAGGGGGACACTTTGGGCAGTCTGCTTTGACGGTGTCAACAAAACGTGAAGGCACTGTGAGCACGCCGAAAACGACGAGCAAACAGAAAATCAGAGAAGCGAAATGGCGTGGTTTCATCGGACGAACTCCCTATGCTTGCACTATGCTTGCACTCGATACTCAGAGAGATCTTCGCGAGAGGAAGGTATGCGCGAAGAACGCAGCATTGATGCCGTGACATCTTCAGATGTTGCCGAGATGCCGGAATGACCCAGGGGCCCGTTAACGCAGCATGTTCGTAACAGACGAACTTGTCAAGATCGAAACGTCGAGCAACTCTTTTCCGACAACATCCGCGCATGAATGTTTGGAGAGTTTGAACCCGCTGACTGGTGGCAAGTTGCTTCGACGTTTTTGCCGCTAGAGTCTTTCTTCTCTATTGAAAACAAGCCGTTTAGCCCTATTAAAGTCTTTTGTAACCAGCACTTTCTTCCCATTGCAAGAATTTGCAGGAATCGATAGATTGAGCCCACTTGAGGTTGAACAAACGCCGTGCAAACAAGCGGCGATTTCACTGGTTGTTAATCCCCCCATACACGAAACGCAAGCGAAGGGTTCTCGCTTGTCCGGCTGTCAAATCACGCAACAAGTTTGCATCCGTGGATAGTTGTCGCCACGAATGTGACTGAGAGGGCGGAGCTGTGAACGGAGCGATTCAGAGTTACCCGCAAGTTGGTTCCAGCGAAGTACTTGAGCAAGCCCGTTGGTACGCGGTCCGCACCCGCTCCCGCCACGAAAAACTGGTTGCCCGCCAGCTTGAAAGCCAGGGCATTCCATCTTTCCTTCCCGTCGTCAACAAGATCCATCAATGGAGCGACCGCCGCAAAGAGGTTCAGGAGCCCCTGTTCTCTGGATACGCCTTTGTGCATTTGGACCATTCCTCCGGCGATCGTGTTCGTGTTCTTAAGACCCAAGGTGTCGTCAACTTCGTCGGAGTGCAGGGTGTGGGCATTCCGATCCCCGATCAGGAAATCGAAAACATCAACACTCTGCTGGCGAGCCGCGTCAGCTATCACGAACATCCGTTTTTGTATGTCGGCCAGAAAGTGCGCGTCTGCGGCGGCGCACTCGATGGCTTGGAAGGCATTCTGACCGAGAACAACGATCGCAGTCTGGTGATCTCTGTGGGTCTCATTCAACGATCGTTGAGTGTGCGAGTGGCTGGATACAACGTGAAGCCAATTGAGTCTTAATCTCCCTACGAAAAACTGACCGAGTTGTCGCGAGGTGCATTTTATGAGCGAAGCACAGATCAAAGTGACGAAGACTGACCCCCAGGCCGCGGCAAAAGCGTCCCGCAAAGACAATGGCAATGGCAACGGCGAGAAGCCGCCGTCTCTGCGCAGCTTGCGGGTGGAGGCCGAGATCTACGCCATCAGTAAAACCCTGGAATACACCGGATGGAACCGCCGTCGGGCAGCGCAGTTGCTCTCCATCAGCTATCGCGGAATTTTGTACAAGATCCGCCAGCACAACCTGACTCCTCGTCCGCGAGTACAAGAGGAGCCCATGGGCGACATTCTCAAGGCAGATTCGTAGGTTTTCGTTCGCCGTGGCCTGCGTTCGTGACGGAATCGCGACCGCGGTTCGGTAGCAGCGCTCGGTATCCGCCCTGGCATCGTCGAGATCGTCGTCGCGGCCAAGGCGTTGAGTTCCCAAAAGGCTGGAGGTTTCCCAATGTTGAAGACAAGTTCGAAGATGCCGATCCGGTTGGTGGCTCTAGTTCTTGCTGGCTGTGCTGTCTGCGCCGCCCAGGAACTCAAGAGCACCGCCGCCGGCCCCAACGCCGATTCGGCTTCCACCGCGAAGCCGGCATCTGCCACCGAATTCAAGGACCGCAGCCCGCGCTACCGCATCCAGGCTGGCGACTCTTTCGATGTCTCTTTTGATCTGAGCCCGGAATTCAATCAGACCGTTTCCGTCCAGCCGGACGGCTTCGTGACTCTTCGCGGAGTCGGCGACCTGAAGGTCGCAGGGGAAACTGTTCCAGAGTTGACGCAGACACTCAAGCTTGCGTACTCGAAAATACTGAACGATCCGCTGATTTCGGTTGTGCTGAAAGAGTTTGAGAAGCCCTACTTCGTTGCGGACGGGCAGGTCGGCAAGCCGGGCAAGTACGAAATGCACGGCCAGATGACTTTGACGCAGGCGATTGCAGTCGCCGGCGGGTTTCAATCGAGCGCCAAACATTCTCAGGTCCTGCTGTTTCGCCGCGTCGATGATCAGTGGACCGAGGCGAAGTTGATTGATGTGAAGAAAATGCAGAAGACCGGAAACCTGAGGGAAGATCCCTTCCTGCATCCTGGCGACATGGTGTTCGTCCCCAAGAGCACGCTTTCCAAGATCGACCATTACATCCCGAATTTGAGCATGGGCGCTTACATCCCTCTGGCAATCCCGTAGAGCTCAGCAATGGCTGACTTGACGGTGACGGATTTCGAAGGAACTACGGAGACCATATGAACGAATCATTGAACGGCTACGGGCACAGATCGTACTCGTTTACGGCGAGAGACGTGGCCGCGATCGGGTTTCGCCATAAAAAAGTGATGGTGTTGTGTTTTGTCGGAGTCATCCTCGGCGTTGCCCTTTCCGCGCTCGTCCTGCCTGCGAAGTACCGTGCCGAAACGAAGCTTCTGGTGAAACGCGAACGCGTCGATCCCATGATCAGCGCGGAGAAAAACGTCCCTGTAACCTTCCATGACACCGTCAGCGAAGAAGAAATCAACTCCGAAGTCGAGTTGATTACCAGCCAGGATGTGCTGCGGCAAGTCGTTACGACCTGCAACCTCGACAAGAAGAAGTTGCTTTCCGGGATTCTGCACCCGTGGCAGACGCAACAGAACCGAACCGATAAGGCCGTTGTTGACCTGCATGGTGAGCTTCAGATTGAAGTGCTGAAGAAGACAAACGTCATCAACATCGCGTACGAATCCCGCGATCCCAAAACCGCGCAGAGAGTTCTCGCCACGCTGAACGAAATCTATCTACAGAAACACTTAGAGGTTCATCATCCGTCAGGGCAATTCGAGTTCTTCGACCAGCAGGCGGAGCAGTACAAGCAGCACATGATGGCGGCTGAAAATCAGCTCAAGCAGTTTGCCGAGCAGCAAGGTGGCGTGGCGCCTTCCACCATGCGCGACATGACGCTCCAGAAGCTGACCGATTTCAACAGCCAGCTGGGCACGACCCGCGCCTCGATCTCGGAAACTCTGACCCGCATCGCCGATCTTGAGAAACAGGAAAAATCACTTCCGTCGCGCTTGACGACCCAGGTGAAAAAGGGCGACAACGCCCAGGTCCTGGAAAACCTCAAGTCAACACTGGTGACTCTTGAGTTGAAACGGACGGAACTGCTCACGAAGTATCAACCGAGTTATCCGCTGGTTCAGGAAGTCGACAAGCAACTGAATGACACACGTCTGGCCCTGGCCAAGGAAGAGGGCTCTCCGGTCACAGAAGAAATCACTGACCAGAATCCGACCTACGCATGGGTCAACGGCGAGCTGGCTAAAGCGAAAGCGGATCTCGCTGGCTTTCAGGCTCGCGAGACGGCGCTCAACTCGATTATCGCTGTCTATGCCGATCAGGCCCGCAAGTTGGAGCAGCAGGGCATCCTGCAGTCGGATTTGACCCGGCAGCAAAAGTCTGACGAGGCGAGCTACCTGCTGTACACGCAGAAGAAAGAAGAAGCCCGCATCGCAGACGCTCTCGATCGCACGCGCCTGCTGAACGTTTCCGTTGTCCAGAGTCCGGCACTTCCCAGCATTCCCACGCGATCCCCATTCGTCTTTGGCCTGGTGGCCGTCCTTCTGGCCGCGGCGGTCAGCCTGGGCGTCGTTTTCGCTATCGATTACGCCGACCAGTCGTTCCGCACGCCGTCTGAAGTCTTGCACGAACTGAGAATTCCGGTGCTGGCGGCAGTTCCAACGCACTACAACCTGATTGACGGAGTGCGCCGCAACGGCAGCAACGGCAATGGAAACGGCAACGGCAATGGTCACCATGCCGGCGACATTAACCTCGACACCACCACACCCATCACTGAGGAGCGAGGCTAAGACCGATGTTTCTCGACTATTTCGGCCTTCGAGAGCAGCCCTTCGGCGTAACGCCGGATCCGAGATACCTGTATCTCAGTCCCGGTCACCGCGAAGCACTGGCCTCGCTTTATTACGGGATCGAAGCGAATCGCGGGTTCATGTCGCTGATCGCCCGCCCAGGGATGGGCAAGACCACCTTGCTCTTCCACCTGCTTACAAAATTCGACCGCACTGCGCGCACCGCTTTCCTGTTCCAGACGCAGTGCAGTTCTCGCGAGTTCATGCGGTTCTTGCTTGCCGAAATCGGCATCGAGAGCGACTCACAGGATTTCGTCCGCATGCACGAGCAGTTCAATCGCTGCCTGGTGCAGGAAGCCCGGGCAGGGAAGCGCTTCATCGTGGTCATCGATGAGGCCCAGAACCTTGATCCTTCGGTTCTCGAGACCGTCCGGCTGCTCTCGGATTTCGAAACGCCACAGGCGAAGCTGCTGCAGATCATTCTGGTTGGGCAGCCGGGCTTGGCCGACAAACTGTCCAGCCCGTCACTCGTGCAACTTCGCCAACGCATCACCTCGGTGAGCGGACTCAGCTCTTTGAGCCGCGAAGAAGTTGGCCGCTTTATTGATCATCGCCTCCAGGTGGCGGGTTATCAGGGACAGAAACTTTTCACGCCCGAAGCGCAGGACATGATCTCGCAGGTGAGCGAAGGCATTCCGCGCCAGATCAATAACTACTGTTTCCACGCGCTCTCTCTCGCCTGCGCCATGCGGAAGAAGACGGTTGATGTCGCAATGGTGCGCGAAGTCAGTCACGATCTCGATATCACGCGTTTTGTCTCCGACGTTGGATTTTCCCATCGCCAGCCCGGAGAAACCACCCCGGATCCATTCCACCCAGTCGAGGAGTTGACGGGTCCGGCCCTGCAATTTGCGCGCTCAGCCACGTCCGCTGATGGCGCGAAAGACTACCTGAGCCCCGCGGAAGCAATCGAACACATGCGGGATGTAGCACGCTTGTTGCATAACTGGCGGAGCGGGACGGGTCGCACCGGCCGGCAGTCCGCCTGAGAGTCTAAAAGCACGACCACCGTCTGAACCAATAGAGTGAGACCCTATGAGCAGAAATTTTGAGTTGATGCAGAACCTGGGCAAGGAACGCGAAATGTTCGAGGCCCCGATGGAAGCGAGCACTGTGGTGGCGGAAGCCGCCGCGAAGTTTGCGTCCATCCCGATGGAACTGCAGCCCCTGCAGTTACATATGGAAGAAGGTCAGCGCGACGAGATCTTCAAGCTCGTGCAGCGCGTGTTCCTGATGCCCGGTGAGGCAAAAGGCCGCCTGGTAGTCATTTCCGCCATGGAAGCGGGCAACGGATGCAGCTGGCTTTGCGCCCGAATGGCGGAAGTTCTCGCTTCTCAGGTTGCGGGCTCGGTCTGCGTTGTCGATGCGAATCTGCGCTCCCCCGGCTTGCACCGCGAGTTCGGCGTGCCCAATCACTATGGTCTGACGGATGCCCTGCAGGTGGGCGATCCAATCCGCAGGTTCGTAACTTCGCTGTCGCGTCCGAATCTCTGGCTTCTCAGTTGTGGAGCCGAAGTCGACGGAATGCAGAGCATGCTCGGCTCCGATCGTATGCGCTCCATCATGCCGGAGTTGCAGCGCGAGTTTGATTACGTGCTCATCGACGCGCCACCAATGGAGGCGAGCGACGACGGCGTGATGTTAGGCCGTTCGGCGGAAGGCATCGTACTCGTTCTCCGCGCTCACTCGTCGCGGCGCGAAACTGCCCGCAAGGCCGTGCGCGATCTTGAAGCCGCCAGTGTCCGTGTTCTTGGAGCCGTGCTGAATCGCCGCACGTTCCCGGTTCCGGAAGCCATTTATCGCAAGCTGTAACCGAGCACTCTTCGAGAGGATTATGTTCGAGACCTTAAGGGCAGACATCAGCAGGGCAATGCGGGAGACCCGCAACGACCCGAACTGGCAGCCGAGCTGGAAAGACAAGCTTAACGTGGCTATCCGTCACGCTACGTGGCCGGTCATCGCGTATCGCTACGGACACTGGACACTCGGCGTTCGTATTCCAGTGATCGGGTTGCTGCTTCGCATCAGCGGACTGATCTTCCGCAAGTGGACCGAGCTGTTCACCAGCGTCCACATCGACGTTCATGCGAAGATCGGCCCCGGATTCGTCATTCATTCTGTGTACGCCATCAACCTGGGCAAGACGACGATTGGTGAGAACTTCACCATCGCCACGGGGTGCCTGATTTCGCACGCGTGCCGCGGGATTGGCGACAACGTCTACTTCGGGCCCGGAGCCAAGTTGGTCGGCGACGCCAAGATCGGCAGCAACGTCGTGATCGCGGCCAACAGTCTGGTACTCACCGATGTGCGGGACAACATGATGGTGATGGGTGTTCCAGCGCGCATCAAGTTGCCTGGTGGACGTCCGCAGCGCTTCATCAAGAAGACGGCACCGGCAGCGGTTCCGGCGAAGCCGGTTCCCGCGGCGCCGAAAGCCGTGCCGGAGAGCACGGCAGCATCAGTTTCCGCATAGCAAAGCTCAACGTTATTTGCGCCAGAACGACGACACTTAGGAGATATACGACCTTGGACTTTGCATGGACTGAAGAGCAGGCGGCGTTTCGAAAAGAGGTTCTCCGCTTTGCTAAAGAAGAACTGAAGGGCGACGTCATTGAGCGCGATCGCAAGGAAGAATTTCCCAAGGACCTCTGGGAAAAATGTGCCAAGTTCGGCATTCAGGGCCTTCCGATTCCGACCGAATACGGTGGTGGTGGCGCCGACACTCTTACGACCGTTTGCGCGCTTGAGGCGCTCGGCTATGGATGCGCCGATAACGGTTTGCTGTTCTCGATCAATGCGCACATGTGGAGTTCCGAGATTCCCATCTGGAATTTCGGCACCGAAGCACAGAAGCGCAAGTATCTGCCAGGTCTGGTGAGCGGCGGCATCGGTCTGCACGCCATGACTGAGCCCGGTTCCGGCTCCGATGCTTACAGCCTTAAGACGCGCGCGGAAAAGAAGGGCGATAAATACATCCTGAACGGATCGAAGACGTTCAGCAGCAACGCCCCAGACGCCGACGTAACGATCGTCTTCGCGAACCTCGATCCGAGCCGCGGTCCGAATGGCGTGACGGCATTTTTGGTCGACAAGGGAACACCCGGTTTCTCCGTGGGCAAGAAGCTTCACAAGATGGGACTGCGCACCTCGCCGATGGCGGAACTCTCGCTGCAGGATTGCGAGATTCCCGTCGAGAATTTGCTCGGCAAGGAGTTCGGAGGGCAGGCGGTCTTCACTTCGTCGATGGAGTGGGAGCGCATCTGCATCCTCGCGAGCCATCTTGGCGCAATGCAGCGCATCATGGAAACCTGCATCAAGTACGCCAAAGAGCGCAAGCAGTTCGGCGAGCCGATCGGAAAATTTCCAGCGATCAACAACAAGATTGCCGATATGGATATTCGCCTCGAGACCGGTCGTCTGGCGCTCTACAAGGCGGCGTGGCTGAAGAGTCAAGGACGCCATCCGATACGCGAGGCTTCTATCGCAAAGCTGTATGTGAGCGAAGCCTGTATCAAGAGCTGCCTCGAAGCCATTCAGCTCCACGGCGGCTACGGCTACATGGTCGAATACGAACTCGAAAGGGAATTGCGTGATGCGATCGCGGGCACGATCTATTCCGGAACTTCGGAAGTGCACCGCGTAATCATCTCGAGCTACTACGGATTGTAAGAAGTGGTTGATGACGATTCATTAGATTTCATCCCTCAACTAAATTCCAACTGGGCTGGGTTCTGAGAGATGGCATACATACTGCAGCAACTGCTGACCAAGAGCGCAAAAGCATATCCCGACAAGCCGGCAGTGTGGGCGCGCGGCCAGAGCATTACGTATCGCGAGCTCGATGAGCGCTCGAATCAAGTCGCACACTTTCTCCGCCAGCGTGGCGTGCAGAAAGGCGATCGCGTTGGACTCTTCTTTCCGAAGTGCGTCGAATCGATTGTCAGCATGCTCGGCGTCTTGAAAGCTGGTGGCGTCTACGTTCCGCTCGATCCCCAGGCCCCGTCTGATCGCATCGGTTACATCATTGGCAACTGCGGCATCCGCATCCTGATCACCAACGCGGAACGCCGCTCGGCGCTTGCCGCGGAAACTGTGAATACGTTGGACTGCTGCCTGCTCGTCGAAGGTGATAGTAACGGTAGCGGGATGGTCGCGTGGTCCCAGCTTTCACAGTTCCCATCGAGCTATGCTCCAGAGGTCACCCTGGTCGAAACCGACCTGGCCTACATCCTGTACACCTCGGGTTCGACTGGCCGGCCCAAGGGCGTGATGCTCACGCATCAGAACGCATTGACGTTCGTGGAATGGTGCGCAGAAGAATTCCATGTCCGCAGCGACGACAAGCTCTCGAATCATGCGCCGCTGCATTTCGATCTCTCGGTCTTCGACGTTTACAACACACTCGAAGCGGGAGCGACGGTTTATCTCATCACTGAAGATCTGGCGCTGTTCCCCACGAGTCTTTCGAACTTCATCGAGGCACAGGGCATCACGATCTGGTATTCGGTGCCGTCCGCTCTGATGTTGCTCCTCCTGCACGGACGCGTGACGCCCCAAAAGCTGAAGAGCCTCCGCATCATCCTGTTCGCGGGCGAAGTTTTCCCGATGAAGTACCTGCGCCAACTGGCGGAGATTTCGACCACGAGTGATCTCTACAATCTCTACGGCCCGACCGAGACCAACGTCTGCACGTACTACAAGGTCGAGCGCGATCGCCTCGCCACACTCGAAAAGCTGCCGATCGGTATCGCTTGTGCCAACACCGAGTGTTTTTCAGTGAACCCCGAAGGTCAGCTTACGAAAGAAGGGGAAGCTGGCGAACTGTTTGTGCGCGGCCCGTCCGTGACCAACGGCTACTGGGCTGACCCCGAGAAGACGAAGAAGATGGTCGTTCCGAACCATTTCCAGGAATTCTTCGAAGAGAAAATGTACCGCACCGGCGACATTGTCACCGTCGGAGACGACGGCAATTACTACTTCCAGGGACGCCGCGACAGCCAGATCAAAAGCCGCGGATACCGCATCGAGCTCGGCGAGATCGAAAGCGCACTACTCAGCCATCCCGATGTGCGCGAAGCCTGCGTGCTGGCTGTTCCCGATGAAGTTATCGGAAACCGCATCCGCGCCGTGGTTGCGCCGCACGTTCCTGGCTCGCTCGGTGTTCTGCAGTTGCAGCAGTACTGCGCGTCGCGCGTGCCCAAGTACATGATCCCGGAGCTGATCGACCTGTGCGATGAGTTGCCGAAGACTTCAACCGGAAAGATTGATCGAGTCAAGCTGGCGTCTGAGTCCGTCGTTGCCCGCTGAACACAAGTTTGTTGGATTTAGTTTTTCAGCAATAACCAAATTCACACCATTTGTGGGGAGAAGAAAATGATTGAGTCGGCAGAAGTGAAAGATCGGATCCGCGAGTACGTCCTCGAGGAATTCGCCAAGGCCAAGGGCATCAACCAGATCACGGACTCAGAAGTTCTGACGAAAAACGGCGTCATCGACTCGATGGGCATTTTCCGCCTTGTGGCATTTCTGGAAGAAACGTTCAACGTCCGCATCGGCGACGAAGAAATCACGCACGACAATCTTGAAAGCGTCGACGCCATCGAGAAGCTCGTTCTGGCAAAGAGCAAGAAATAGGCAGACCCTAACGCAAAGCGGGCACAAGTTGCCCGCTTTCCAGAAATCGATCCCTTTCCCCGGGCCGCGAAACACACGTAACTGTCTCCTCAGGATCTCTTATGCGTATAGGCCGCCAAATATTTTCAAACGGTTTCAAGCTGTTTGATTTGTTCTTGATGATGGTTTCCTTCGTTGTGGCTACCCTGCCGCAATACGAGCGTGTTGGTCGGTTCAGTCTGGCCGAGTTTTTCGAGATGAGGGTGAAGCTGGGCAACCTGATCCTCTTCATCGGCTTCCTCGTCATCTGGCACATTCTCTTCAACCTGTTCGGCCTCTACGGTTCCAAGCGCCTTGCGAGTCGCTGGGACGAGATCCGCGACGCCGTCCGCGCCACCACCACCGGCACGTTCATGATCGCCGTCTTCGGCCTGGCATTTCGCATTTGGGTCGTGAACCGTATCTTCCTCGCACTGTTCTGGGTGCTGACCACTGCTCTGGTGATTCTCAGCCGCAGCACGATCCGCTGGGTCCTGGCATCCGCCCGCCGCCATGGCAAGAACCTGCGCAACATGCTGATCATCGGTACGAACCCCCGTGCCCTGGAGATGGTCGAGCGTATTCAGCGCAAGCCGGAGCTGGGATACCGCATTCTGGGTTGCGCCGACGAGGACTGGCAAGGAATTGAGGAATTCAAGAAACACGGAGTGCCGCTGGTGTCTGATCTCGACAACCTGCCGGCCTACATGCGGCGCAACATCGTGGACGAAGTCGTGCTCGCGCTGCCCATCCGTTCCTTCCACACCTATGCCTCTCAGATCGCAGCTACCTGTGAGCAGCAGGGAATCATGATCCGCTTCCTGCCCAACATTTTTGATCTGAAAGAGTCCCGGCATCGTGCGGACGAGTTCGACGGCGATGCCATGATCAGTCACGAAACCACTATCACCGATTTCTGGGGCTTGACCATCAAGCGCGCCATCGACATCGTGGTTTCCCTCACCGCCATCATCATTCTCTCGCCTGTGCTCGTGTTGACCGCCATCCTGGTCAAGCTTACTTCGCAAGGCCCGGTCTTCTTCGTGCAGAAACGCCTTGGCCTGAACAAGCGGATGTTCAACATCTACAAGTTCCGCACTATGGTCATGGACGCCGAAGCTCGTCTGAAAGAGCTGGAGCACCTGAACGAGGCCGATGGCGCCGTCTTCAAGATTAAGAAAGACCCGCGGATCACCCTCGTCGGTGCTTTTCTGCGCAAGACCAGCATCGACGAATTGCCCCAGCTCTTCAACGTGCTCAAAGGCGAGATGAGTCTGGTCGGTCCGCGGCCACTACAGGTTCGCGACTACGAGTTGTTCGAAACGCACTGTGGCGATTGGCAACGCAAACGCTTCAGTGTTCGTCCCGGCATCACCTGCTTGTGGCAGATCATGGGCAGGAGTTCGACAACGTTTGATCGATGGATGGAATTGGATCTTCAGTACATCCGCACCTGGTCCCTGTGGCTGGATCTGGAGATTCTCGCCAAAACCGTTCCGGCAGTTCTTCGCGGCTCTGGCGCAGCGTAAACACGTAGCCCCAATCAAATATGTCAATTGTCAATTCGTCCGTCTCTGTATCTGAAATCCAATCGGGAAGTGAATGGAGTTCACAGCCGAGCGCCGGCGTCCATCGACGCGTGGCGCAACGTGCGGCTGAGAATGCCAACGCACTCGCAGTCTCGAGCACGCAAGAAGATCTGGCCTATGGCGAGCTCGATGGGCGTGCCAACCGGCTGGCGAATTATCTGCGCTCGATTGGCGTAGGCCGTAATGTTGTCGTGGGGCTGTACATCGAGCGGTCTCCGGCAATGGCAATTGCCGCCTTAGCCATTCTCAAAGCAGGTGGCGCTTACCTTCCGCTCGACCCGATTCATCCGCCCGACCGGCTCGCTTTCATGCTGAAGGACTCGCAAGCGTGCGCCGTCGTCAGCACGAAGTCTTTGATGGCCGGATTTCCCAACGGAGCGTGGCAAGTGGTGACGCTGGACGGCGATGCCGACAAGATCGCGGCACAGCCCGACACTCAGCCCATCGGCGACGTTACAGGCGACGACCTGGCCTACATTATTTACACGTCTGGCTCGACCGGACAGCCCAAGGGTGTGGAACTCATTCACTCCGGGCTGGCCAATTTGGTCAGCTGGCATCACCGTGCGTTTCAGGTGACGCCTGCAGACCGTGCCAGCGCGCAATCCACGCTGGGATTCGACGCTGCCGTCTGGGAACTCTGGTCCTACCTGACCGCTGGCGCAAGTCTGCATCTTCCAGACGAATCTTTCCGCAATGATGCCACCGCGCTGCGGGATTGGATGGTGTCTCGAAACATCACCATTTCATTTGCCGCAACCGCAATCGCAGAGCAGTTGCTGCAGCTGGAATGGCCGAGCAACACGGCGCTCCGTTACTTGTTAACTGGTGCCGACACGCTGAAGACATACCCGTCCGCTCGTTTGCCTTTTGTCCTCGTGAACAACTACGGCCCAACCGAATGCACGGTAGTGAGCACCTCTGGAATCGTGCCGGTCGGTGGGGTGGCGAATCAGGCGCCATCCATCGGGCGTGCGATCGATGGGGTTGAAATCTACATCGTTGACGAACGGAAACAGCTCGTCAGCGATGCTGCAATCGGAGAAATCTACGTCGGCGGGGCGAACCTGGCTCGGGGCTATCGCAACCGAGCGGATCTCACGTCAGAGAAATTCTTAGCGAATCCATTTCGCAACGAGCCGGGCGCCCGCATGTACCGCACCGGCGATCTCGGACGCTGTCTGCCGAACGGGGAGATCGCATTTCTGGGACGCGTGGACGAGCAGGTGAAAATTCGCGGATATCGCGTTGAGCCCAGCGAAATCTCCGTTGCATTGGGCCAGCACCCTGCAGTCCAGACAAGTGCAGTGGTCGCCACCGAAGATGCTCCCAGCGAAACGCAATTGACGGCCTACCTGGTCCTGACGCCCGGCGCAACGGTGACCGCGGGAGCGTTGCGCGATTTTCTTCGCCAGCGTCTTCCCGATTACATGGTGCCCTCGGCTTTCGTGACGATTCCCAGCCTTCCGACTACTGAGCAGGGCAAAGTGAACCGCGCCGCATTGCATGGTCTCAATGGCAACCGGCTCTCGGACGAAGTCTACGTCGAGCCTCGCACGCTGGTGGAAGAAGAACTGGTCAAGATCCTCATTCCGCTCCTCAAGATTGACCGCGTCGGCGTCAATGACAACTTCTTTTTGTTGGGCGGCCATTCGCTCCTCGGCACGCAGTTGATCGCACGCGTCAGCGATACATTCGGCGTCGATCTGACGCTTCTCAAACTATTCGACCACCCCACCGTTGCTGACATGGCGTCCGAAATCGAGACCCTGATCCTGGCCAAGGTCGCGCAGTCCGCCAGAGCCGACCAATCCGGAGAGCGAAACGCTGGTGTCTAGTTCAACTCCAACCCGGCTGGAAAATCAGGGTACGACGATGAGCCTTTATCACCTCCTCGATCCGGAGGTGCTGGCCAATCCGTACCCTCTCTTCCATCGCCTGCGCTCCGAAGATCCGGTGCACTGGGACCCATTCCTCCACGCATGGGTCGTGACGCGCTACTCCGATGTCATGGAAGTGCTGCTGTCGTTTTCTGCCGACCGCACGCCGACTCCCGAGCAGTTAGATCAGATGGGACTTTCGTCGCTGACTCCCATTGCCCGCGTGATGGTCCAGCAGATGCTCTTCATGGATGCGCCTGCCCACACGCGTTTGCGGACCCTGGCAGCCAAGGCGTTCACTCCGGCGCGCGTCGAGCAATTGCGGTCGCACATCCACGACATCGTCGAAAATCTCTTAGACGGCCTGCAGGGAAGGGACGAGATCGACATCATTGCAGACATCGCCGAGCCCCTGCCGGCCATCGTCACCGCCGAACTGATGGGCCTGCCCACCCAGGATCATCTTCAGCTCAAGGCGTGGTCCGCTGATTTCGCCGAGATGCTCGGCAATTTTCAACACAACCCCGAGCGCTACCCGCGTGTGTTGAAGGCCGTTAACGAGATGACTGCATACTTCCAGAATGCAGTCCGTGAAGTGCGCGAACATCCCCGTGAGGGACTGATTCATTCGCTACTGACTGCGGAAGTCGACGGCGACCGCCTGACTGAAGACGAAGTCATTTCCAACTGCATCGTCACCATGGTCGGCGGACAGGAAACCACCACCAACCTTATCGGCAACGGCCTGCTCACCCTGCTGCGGAATCCTGGAGAGTTTCAGAAACTACGCAACGATCTCTCGCTGATTCCTTCTGCCGTCGAAGAGATGCTGCGCTACGAGAGCCCCAGCCAGCACACGGCCCGCATGTGCCCATCCGATCGCGAAATGGGAGGCAAGCTGATTCAGAAGCGCCAGGCGGTGATCGCCGTGATGGCCGCTGCCAATCGGGATCCCGAGCGGTTCCCCGATCCAGACCGCTTCGACATTACGCGGCCTGACAATCGTCATCTCGCCTTCGGCTACGCCGCGCACTTCTGCTTCGGAGCTCCACTGGCGCGCGTCGAAGGACAACTTGCTTTCGACGCAATGCTGCGCCGCTACTCGACCATCACGCTCGCGCAAGATCCGCTGGAGTGGCGCACCAATTTAGGTTTGCGCGGCCTGAAAGCATTGAGAGTGAAAGTAGGAGCGCAGGCCGGAGTCACAACCATCCAGCAGGAAGTGAAAGCTGCGACAGCCACAGGCGCGACCGCCTCGGCCTGTCCCTTCGAGCACCGAAATGGCGACAAGCAGGCTTTGATTCGAAAATATCTGCAGTCTCGCTCCGGCGGAAAAGTCGAGAGCGCTCCTCCGATTCCACGCCGCGCAGCGTCTGGCCCGGCACCTCTCTCGTTTGCCCAGGAGCAGATCTGGCTGCACTGTCAATTCGCCCGCGAGCTCTACAACGAATCGGTCACGATCTACCGTCGCGGATCGCTCGATGTCTCCGTGATGAAGCGGGCATTGAATGAAATGGTTCGGCGTCACGAAGCGTGGCGCACCACATTCAAGGTGGCGGACGGCCACCCGACGCAGGTCGTGAATCCACCATACGACCTTCGCCTTGAAGTTGTGGATCTGCGGCGTCTTGCTGCTGACGAGCGCGAAACCGAGTCACTCCGCCTGGCGCGTGAGCGCGCACGCGCTCATTACGATATGGAGCGAGGCCCCCTCGTCCGCGCCATGCTTGTGCAGGTCGCCGACAGCGATCACCGGCTATATCTGTTCCTGCACCACATCATTTTTGACGGCTTCTCCGTCTACAACGTCTTCCTGCCGGAGTTGGTGAAGATCTACAACGCGTATCTGGGCGGCACGAATCCGGTACTCCCTGAGTTGCGCGTGCAGTATTCCGACTTTGCACAGTGGCAGCGCGATTCGCTAAATCAGGATCAGCGCAAGGAGTCGCGTGAATTCTGGGCTAGCCAGCTCAACGGGGACATACCGGTACTCCAGCTGCCCACCGATCATCCGCGCCCGGCGCTGCAAAGCTTCCGCGGCAAAATGCACCGCTTCGGATTTTCGAAGAGCCTGTCAGAAAGTCTGCATCAGCTTGCAAACCGCGAGCATACTAGCTTCTTTGTCACAGTCCTGACTTGCTTCGCCGCGCTCCTGCGCCGATACAGCTCGCAGGAAGATTTCGTGATCGGCACCGTGACCTCCGGCCGCAAACACTCGGAGCTCGAAGCCCTGCTGGGTTGCTTCCAGAATCCATTAGCGCTTCGCCTGAAACTTGCCGGCGATCCAACCTTCCGCGAGCTCCTCGCCAATACCCGCGATGTCACGCTAAGCGCTCTCGCGCACGATAACGCGCCCTTTGAGCGTCTCGTCGAGGAGCTTTCTGTCCGCCGCGACACCAGCCGCAATCCGATCTTCAATGTGATGTTCTCGCTGGCTCCGCCGACCGCAGCTTACGAAGAAGGTTGGGACCTGAACCAGCTCGATCTCGACACCGGCACAGCGAAATTCGATCTCGATCTCGAACTCGATGATCGCCCAGCCGGATTGCAGGGCCGCTTTGTCTACTGCACCGATCTTTTCGATTCTTCCACCATCGATCGCATGATCGGACATTTCCAGACGATGATCGAGGCGATCGTGGCCGATCCTGATCAGAAAATTTCGCGTCTGCCCATGCTCGCGGAGAACGAGCATCGGCAGTTCGCGGAGTGGAATCGCACCGAGACGGAATATCCGCGCCAGTCGTGCATGCATCAGCTGGTTGAGTCGCAAGCCGCGCAAACTCCAAACGCACATGCAGTCGAGCACATGTCCGATGTTCTGACCTACCGAGAACTGAACGAGCGCGCCAATCAACTCGCGCACTTCCTGCGGAAGCACGGCATCGGAACCGAGTCGAAGGTCGGCATCTGCCTGCGCCGCTCGCTTGAGCTTCCCATCGCAATCCTCGCAGTGCTCAAGTCTGGAGCAGCCTGCGTCCCGCTTGACCCTGCATATCCAAAAGAGCGCCTTACGTACATGCTGGAAGACTCGCAGACGACGGTGGTGTTGACGCAGCCGGGTTTGCTGGCAGAAGTCACCGACTTCGATGCCAAGGTCGTCAATCTCGAGTCTGATTGGAAACTGTTCGCCTCCGAAAGTCGCGAGAATCCAGAGAGTGGCATCACTCCAGAGAATCTCGCCTATGTGATCTATACGTCCGGTTCTACCGGCAAGCCGCGTGGCGTTTTGTTGACTCATCGCGGGCTGGTGAACCACAACTGTGCCGCCGCAAACCTGTTCGGCATTACGTCGTCGGATCGTATGGCGCAGTTTGCCTCGATTTCATTCGATATCGCCATTGAAGAAATCTTCCCGACATGGATTTCCGGAGGCGCCCTCGTCGTTCGCGAAGAAGATGCCTCGCTCGCTGTCGGAGACTTTCTGCGCTGGGTCGACGAAAAGCGCGTCACCGCGCTTGATCTGCCCACCGCCTATTGGCACGAACTCGTCCGCGAACTCGCCGAATCGAATCTAGGACTGCCCAAGAGTCTCCGCATCGTGATCGTCGGCGGAGAGAAAGCTTCCTCCGCGGCCCTGACTGCATGGCGCAGACTCGCTGCGGGCCGCGTCCGCTGGGTCAACACCTACGGTCCCACGGAGACCAGCGTCATCGTCAGCTCGTTCGAGCCGAACATTTCCGAAGAGATTCCCGCGGTGCTTCCCATTGGCCGCCCCATCGCAAACACAAAGATCTACATTCTCAGTAAGGATCTTCAGCCGTTGCCCGTCGGTATCGCCGGAGATCTGTACGTCTCCGGGCCCGGCCTTGCGCGGGGATACAACAATCGTCCTGAAATCACTGCTGAGAAGTTCGTCAGCGATCCCTTCATCCCTGGCGCGCGTATGTACAAGACCGGTGATCTTGCCCGCTATCTCGCGAACGGAGACATCGAATTTGCCGGACGCACCGACGATCAGGTCAAGATTCGCGGATACCGCGTCGAGCTGGAAGAAATCGAAGCTGTGCTCGGGGCGCACCCTGGCGTCCACGAAGTAGTTGTGATGGCCCGTGAGAACGCCTCCGGCGAAAAGACGCTTGTGGCCTATCTCGTGCCGGCGCGCGAGCAGGTTCCCACCGCCAGCGAATTGCGCTCCCATCTCAAGCAGAAGTTGCCGCACTACATGGTCCCTTCAGCCTTCGTGCTGCTTGAAGCGATGCCGAAGACTCCCAACGGCAAGGTGGACAAGCGCGCGCTGCCCGCTCCGAAAGCCGCCGACTTCGCCGAGACGCAGGAATACGTAGTGCCCACCAACGAACTTGAGACGCAACTTGCCCACATTTGGGAGACCGTCCTCGACAAGAAACCAGTCGGCATTCGCGACAACTTCTTCGAACTGGGCGGACACTCTCTGCTCGCCGCGCGCCTCATGCACCGCATCGAGCAGCAACTGGGTGAGCGTCTTCCGCTTGCCGCGCTCTTGCAGGCACCCACTGTCGAACAACTCGCTCGTATGTTGCGGCACGACGAAGCTTCCGCGGGATTCTCATCGATGGTGGCCATTCAGCCAGAAGGCACCAAAGCCCCGTTCTTCTGTGTCCACGGCGTGGGCGGCAATGTCGTCGGATTCCGCGATCTTGCGCGCCACATGGGGAATGATCAACCTTTCTATGCATTGCAGCCGCAAGGCCTCGACGGCAAGCGTCCATGCCTCACCAGCATCCCTGAGATGGCTGAGCGCTACATCCAGGAGATTCGCAAGATCCAGCGCGAAGGACCCTACCGCATCGGTGGCTACTCGTTCGGCGGCCTGGTTGCGTATGAGATGGCGCAGATGCTCGAAGCGCAAGGCGTGGAAGTCGCCCTGCTCGCGCTGTTCGATACCTATCCCGGCAAGACGGAATCCCGCGCTTCTGCGCTCCGAAACCTGGGCGCACTTCCACTGAAGGAACGAATCAGCTTCGTCGTGAAGAAGGGCACGTTTGTATTGATGACGCTGCGCAAGCGTCTCGAATTGCGAATGCTGCCGCCGGCGTTGCGGAACGTGCGCCAAGCCTGCTCCCGTGCCGCGGACAAGTACGATGTGTTGCCGTATCACGGGCGCGTCACGCTGTTCCGCGTGCGTGAAAAGTCCGTAGGCAGCTTGAACGATCCATATGCGATCTGGTGGCGCGTCGCGGAAGGCGGTGTCGATCTTCGCGAAATCAGCGGCGATCACCTCAGCCTGTTGAAAGAACCGCAAGTCCGTTTCCTGGCCGAAGAACTTGGCAAGTGTTTGGCAGACACCGTCACCGAGAATTCACTCGTGGGAGTTGGGGCCTAGTCCGATTCATGAGTTTACCGAATACAGAACAGTTGCTCGATCCCGTCGAAGAGACCGTCACGGTTCCTGATCAGGTCGTCGACGTCGACCGTGGTGGTCTGGCGAAGAAGATGACGCGTTGGGCGACCAAGGGCGGGCTCGCGATCCTCGATCAGGGTCTGATCTCTGGGTCGAACTTCCTCATCGGTATCCTGCTGGCGCGCTGGCTGATTCCAGCACAGTACGGCGCGTTCTCGCTGGCGTTCTCGGTATTCTTGCTGCTTTCTTACGTCTACCACGCGCTCTTGTCGGAGCCGCAGGGAGTCTTCAGCGGATCGGCGTACAGCAAATGCCTCCGCGGATATTTGAAAGCCCTGCTCAGCATTCAGTTGGTGCTGACGATCTTCGGCATCGTTCTGCTGGGTGGTGCGGCCGCGGTCGTTTATGAGATGGGCAAGGCCGATGGTCTCCCAGGAGCGCTCGCCGGCGTCGCCATCGCGTCACCGTGCATTCTGTTCTTTTGGCTTTTGCGCCGCGCCTACTACATGAATCTTGCTCCCGCGCGAGCCGCAATCGGAGCCTTCATCTACTGCGTGCTGGTGACCGGCGGCCTTTTCATCGCTTACAAGAAGGCTTGGATTTCACCCTTCTCGGCGTACCTGCTGATGGCGATCGGCGCGCTAGGCACGGGATTCTTCCTGCTCTCGCAAGTGAACAAGGCGTTGCCTCCCGATGCCGAAGCAGGCCCGACCGCCGCGCAGGCATGGCGCAAGCACTGGGAGTACGGACGCTGGGCACTCGCTGTCTCCGTCGTTACCTGGATTCCTTATTACATGTATTACCCGTTGGTCAGCTACTTCGGGGGCATGGCGCAGGCTGGACAGTTACGCGCGCTGATGAATCTCTCACTCCCGATGGAGCAGAGCTACACGGCGCTTTCGATTCTGTTCCTGCCTTACTCAGCGCGCATCTGCCGCGAGAAGGGTATCCAAAGTTCGGGCCCGCTGGTCCGCCGAATCACGGCGTTGTTCATCTTCGGCGCACTCGCATACTGGGCCGTCCTGATTCCGCTGAAGGGCCTCGTGTTCCACGTGCTGTATGGCGGCAAATATCTCGAAGTCACACCGCTGATTCCTTACGTCGCTCTCGGAACAACCTTGTGGGCTGCGGCATTCGGCCCGGCCATTCTGCTCCGCGCCATTGAATCCCCCGACTCGATTTTCTATGCCCGCATCGTCGCGAGCGTTCTGTCGCTGGTCGTCGGAGTGCCGGCTACGCGGTCTTTCGGTCTCTGGGGAGTCGTGATCAGCGTCATCATTGCCAATTTCGCGGCGTTCCTCATTTCGATGTACATCCTCCAGCGCAAGTCCAATTCACTCACGGTGCCAAACCCGGTCCTGGAAGGGGAGAGTTAAAAGAATGAACGCACTCAAGACACTTCGTTTCAAGGCGTCCCGTACGAAACTCCGCACGCCAAAGTCGTTGTGGGAGCATCGCGGCCTGAACAGCAGCGACGTGATGTTTGCATCCTTCGAGCGCTCTGGAAACACCTGGCTACGCTTTGTCCTGTTCGAGGTTCTGACGCAGGATACGGCCGGCTTCCTCAACGTGAATCAATTGCTACCGGAACTTGGGACGCACCAGACGGCACAGGCCGTATTACCCAATGGCGGACGCTTCATCAAGACGCACCACCAGTACCGCTCCGGGTACAAGCGCGCGGTTTACCTGATGCGCGATTTGCGCGACGTCATGCTCTCGAACTGGGCTCGTGACAAGGAAATGGGCTTCTCGCAATATTTCGACAACGGAAAGGGAATGGACGGATATATCGAGTCGTTTCTGAAAGGCAAGGTCACCCGCTTCGGATCGTGGCAGTCGCACGTCGATTCCTGGGTGAACTGTCCTCTCGCCAAGAGCGGCAACCTGCTCGTCGTCCGCTACGAAGACCTCCGCAAAGACACCGAGCCCGGCCTGGTCGAGATGCTGAACTTCCTCGGAATTGACCGCGACCGCGACCTGATTCGTCGTGCCATCGAGAACAATTCGCTCCGCGCGATGCGCGAGAAAGAAGAGAAAGCCAAGAAGTCCGGCGCAACGCTCGGGAAGGGAACGCTTCTGCGTAAGCACAACGTCGACCGTGAAGACGCGCGTTTCGTGCGCAGCGGATCGGTGGGCGGATGGCGCTCCAAGCTGAGCGATGCACAGATTGCCATGGTCACCAAATACGCCGGAGAAGCCCTGGTGAAGGCTGGCTATCCTGCTGGTGTGGAAGAAGAAATGCCGGCAGAGATGGCAACCACCCGTTAGTAATCAGACGGGAGTTACCAGCCAAAGTATGACCGAGGTCATGAAGAAATCCGGAGCGTTTCTGGCGATGATGTTCCTACTAGTTCCCCTCGCGACGTCGCAAAAAAAAGACGCCGCTCTCGAAAACGGAACTCTTCGCCAGGCCGCCGACCCGATGGGGTTCTGGGTTGGCACAACGATCCAGGGACGCATGTGGAATCAGGATCCCGAATACAAGCCGGTGCTCGGCAAGGAGTTCAACGCAGCCGTCTCCATCGTTTTTCAAGGCATCACGCAACCGCAGCGCGGACGCTTCAATTTCGATCCCATGGACGAGGCTATGAGTTTCGCCAAATCGCACAACATGAAACTCATGGGACATTGCCTGGTCTACCGCAACATGACGTCGGCGCCGTGGCTGAACTTTAACAACGAGCAATGTGGCGGATGGGCTCCGAAGGAACTCGATCAGATTCTGAAAGAGCATATTCAAACCATCGTGCGCCACGGTGGCGACACCTATTACTCGTGGGAAGTCGTGAACGAGCCGACCAATCCCACACACAACGGTTGCTGGGCCCGCATCCTGGGAGAAGACGACTACATCGTCAAGGCATTTCAGTATGCCCGCGAAGCCAATCCCAAAGCGCTTCTGGTGCTCAACGACACCTTCGGACAGGGCGGCATCGACAAGCAGCGTGCCGATGAGTTTTTTGCCCTCGTCGATCGCGCCAAGAAGAAAGGTGCACCGATTGATGTCGTCGGCACCGAGATGCATTGGGAATTGCCGCAACTTCGCCCTAACTATCTGGACGAATTCAAGGCCTTCCTCGACAGTGCGCGCAAAGCTGGCGTGAAAGTCCACGTCACCGAAATGGACGTTTATCAGGGCCCCGACGACACGCCGGAAGCCTTCGCGAAACAAAAGGAAGTTTTCTACAACGTGGCCCGTACGTGCTTGAAAGACTCCAACTGCATCGGCTTTATGACTTGGGGCATCGCCGATCGCTACAGCTGGCTGCGTACTTCGGACTGGAAGAACCTGCCGAACGCGAAGCCCGTACTGTTTGACGAGCAATACAAGAAGAAGCCCGCCTACTACGGCGTGCTGCAAGCGCTAAATGAGGGACGTTAAGGAAGAAATGGGTTCCAGCATTCTAGATCGGACGAGAACCAGCAACGGACTTGAGATTCGCGAGCGCGAGCCTCACTCCTTTGGTGAAGCCCGCCGCGGCAAGTCTGTGTGGTTGCTGTTGCTGTTTGTGCTCGTCGGGTTCGGAATCTCCGTCGGGGTCACGTTGCTGGCCGGTTCCTCACCCTATGGTGTTCTAGTAGTCGCCGCCGTAGTCATCCTTGCGATTCCTCTGGTTGCGCTCATCATCAAGGCGGCTCCGCAAGCGCTGGAGAACGCGCGGCTGCTTCGCCGCAACTGGACGTGGTGGCATCCTCTTTGGTTCTTCATTTTCTTCAGCATGTTGGTGTTTCGTATTCGAGACGTAGGCGCTGCACAGCAGAATCCACTCGATGCCTATGCCATGCTGCGAATCCTGCCGGAAGGCTTCGTCTCGCTTGCGTTGATTATCCGGCTGATTCTGAAAAAGCCTAACTGGCTCGGCGCTCTGTTCCGCGGCATCCCCGGCGCCATGGCCATTTATTGCGTGGTCTGTATTGCGACCACCCCGATCTCGGTGAATCCCGCGTGGACCGCGTACAAGTCGTTCGAATTCCTGGCTGACGTTTCGCTGCTGGCTTCCGTCGTCGCGAGCGCCGAAGGCTTCTTCACCTACAAGAATCTCGTTGACTGGACGCTGACCTTCTACGGCATATCGTTGGTAGGCGTCTGGAGCAACCTGCCGATCTGGCCCTCTGAAGCGATGGACGGCGGACGTCTCACCGGCGTGCTTCCAGTGGAAGCGTCGAATAGCGTGGGAACCTCGGGCGCAGTCCTCGCCATCATCGCTCTCTGCCGTCTGATGCCCATCTTCGGCAAAGCCAAAGATCGCGCATGGTACATGCTTCTTCTGGTGTTCGGCTTGGTTTCCATGGTGCTCTCAAAGACCAGAAACGCCGAGGCTGCTTTCATTTTCGCCGTAGTCGTGGTTGTCGCATTCACTCCGCGCCTCCGCAAGCTTGCCATCTGGGGCAGCATTGCGGCGGCCCCCGTCGTTGCAATGGCTGTGATCCTGAACGATCGCCTGCTTCCGCAAGCCTGGGACCTTGTCCTCGGCGTAGTTCAGCGAGATCAGTCCGACGCCGCACTCGGTTCACTCAGCGGTCGTACGGCGTGGTGGGAATACGGCATCCAGCAGTTGATGCATCATCCCTGGACTGGCCTCGGCGCATATGCGGCCGGCCGCTTCGCCGTCCTCGGAAAACTCGGCGTCGGCGCCGCCGCCATGATGCACAGCGACTGGATCGAAGTGCTCATCGGCACCAGTTTCTGGGGGTTGATCCCCTTCGCCGGAGCTCTAATCGCCGCGTGGTGGTATTTGTACCGTTGCATTCGCAGTGAGATCTTCACTCCCGATCAGCGCCAGCTTGCGCTCGAACTTTTCGCACTGCTCGGGATGCTCACTATGCACTCGTTCTTTAACGACGAGCTGAGCTGGCACTGTCCGCTCTTGTATTTCTCGATCCTCGGGTATGCCGAATTCGTTCGCACGTACCCGAAGATCCAACTCAACTTCGCGCTCGAAAACCGAAGGATGAGTCCACGAACTTTCGAAGCTAGCAGTCTCGAATTGAAGTAGCTGCACCGGTAACAAGGATTTTCACCGAAACCGAATAACAACCTTACTGGGGGAGTAAATCGCAAATGGCAAACAAGACTCGGATTCTGGTAACTGGGGCGGGTGGGTTCATTGGTCATCATCTTGTGAAGCGTTTGAAGAAGGATGGCCACTGGGTGCGCGGGGTCGATATCAAGTATCCCGAGTACGAAGCTTCAACGGCTGACGACTTTCAAGTTCTCGACCTGCGTCTGTGGGAGAACTGCCTCACGGCGACCCGCGACATCGACCAGGTCTACAACCTCGCTGCCGATATGGGCGGCATCGGCTACATCACCTCGTTCCTGGCCGATATCTCCAAGAACAACATCCTCATCAACGCGCACATGCTTGACGCCTCAAAGCAGAACGGAGTCCAGAAGTTCCTGTTCTCCTCGTCGGCTTGCGTCTATGCGCAGTACAAGCAGAAGACTCCGGACCTCGTTCCTCTGAAGGAAGAGGATGCCTATCCCGCCGATCCCGAGCCGGGCTACGGATGGGAGAAGCTCTTCGCCGAAGAGCTCTGCCGCTACTACTATCACGACTACAAGTTCGAAACGCGCATCGTCCGCTTCCACAACGTCTACGGACCGCTCGGCACCTACGATGGTGGCAAGGAGAAGTCTCCCGCAGCCATCTCCCGCAAGGTCGCCCAGGCCAAAGATGGCGGCAACATCGAAATCTGGGGCGACGGTCACCAGACCCGTTCCTATATGTATGTCGATGATTGCGTGGAAGGCCTGATCCGCCTGATGGCGTCGAACCATCGCGAACCGCTGAACCTCGGCACCGACGAGATGGTTTCCATCAACCACCTGGTCGACATGATCTGCGGCATCGCCAGCAAGAACCTGACGAAGCAGCACGATCTGACCAAGCCGCAAGGCGTGCGCGGCCGCAACAGCGACAACACCCTGCTCCGCAAGGTACTCGGCTGGGAGCCTAATACTCCGCTGGAGAAGGGTCTCGCCGTCACCTACAAGTGGATCGAGGGCGAACTGAAGAAGAAAGAAGCCGGCGAGCTGGCAGAAGTAGCCGGCGACTAGTAGCAACACTAGAATCGTCGATCGTCGACAGTCGTTGGTCGTTGGCCAAATCGGGCGTGCTCTGGAGTCGGCTAGCGACTAACGACGAATGACCACCGACGATTTGAGATACGAACCCATGTCGAATCCCTCAGTTGAAACTAATGTGAGAATCCTCGGCGTCAAGGTCCATGCCACCAACATGGACCGCGCCGTCTCACGTTTGGAAACGGCTGTTCAGAACGGCGAGAAAGGTTTTGTCTGCGTGACGGGCGTGCAGGGCGTCATGGAAGCGCAGGTGGATGCCAATCTCAAGGCCATCATGAATCGCTCGCTGCTGACGATTCCCGACGGCCGTCCAACCGTGTGGGTAGGATGGCTGCGCGGCCATTGGCAGATGCGCCAGGTCACCGGTCCAACCATGATGTTGCGGATCTGCGATCTCTCGCGCGAGAAGGGCTACACGCATTTCTTTTGCGGTGGTAATGACGGGGTCGCCGACGAGTTGAAGGCAAATCTGACCGCGCGTTATCCCGGACTTAAGGTCGTCGGTACTTATACACCTCCGTTCCGCGCGCTCACTGCGGAGGAAGAGTCAGATCTCATTCGCAAAGTTGCAGAAACCAAACCGGACTTTTTCTGGGTCGGCCTGAGCACGCCGAAACAGGAACGATTCATGGATCAATACGGGCCCAAGCTCGATGCCAAGCTGATGCTCGGCGTCGGCGCCGCGTTCGATATGCATACCGGCCGCATCCAGGACGCACCCTACTGGATGAAGTTCACCGGCACGCAGTGGCTCCATCGCATTTATCAGGATCCCAAGCGCCTCTGGAAGAGGTATCTTGTCAACAATCCAAAATTCGTCTGGCAGATCACGCTGGAATTACTGGGCATCAGAAAGCAGCAGGAAGCGTAAAAGAAATTGCAGATTGTAGATTTCAGATTGCAGATCTAGGGCTTTTGGAGCGCGAGCGTTTCAGTCTGCTATCTAAAATCTACAATCAGCAATCGATTGTGATTCTCATGTATGAGAGTTCTTCTCGTTCACAGCGCGTATCAGCAATTCGGCGGCGAAGACTCCGTCGTTCGCGCTGAAACCGAACTGCTCAAGAAACACGGAGATGAGGTTCACCTCTACTCCCGGCACAACGACGAGATCAAACAATTCGGCCTGATCGACAAAGCGCTCTTCTTTCCGCAGAGCATTTACTCGTGGAAGACCAGCGGCGAACTTGAAGATGTCGTCCAGCGCGTAAAACCAGACGTCGCGTTCATTCACAACGTCTACCCGCTGATCTCCCCGTCGGCGTATCACAAGCTGCACCAGATGGGCGTTCCAACGGTGCAGGTGCTGCACAACTTTCGCCCCTTCTGCCCGAATGGCTTTTATTACACGCAAGGCCAGATTTGCGAGGCCTGCAAAGACGGGAATTATCTAAACGCCGTCAGCAAGCGCTGCTACAAGGACAGCACGGTATTAAGCGGCCTCTACGCGGCAACGTTGGGCCTGAACCGCATGGGCGAGATGCTCAACAAGATTTCCGGCTTCATCTGCCTCACCGAGTTCTTCCGTATCAAGATGCGCGAAGCAGGTGTACCAGACTCAAAGCTGTTTGTACGGCCAAACTTTGTCGAAGCGCCGCCCGTGGCTGACGTCAAAGCGGCCAACGACTATGTACTCTTCATGGGCCGCCTCTCGCCGGAGAAGGGCTGCTGGACGCTGATTCGCGCCTTCGAGCAGCTGCCGCTGGTCAAGCTGAAGATTCTCGGCAGCGGCCCGATGGAGCGGGAGCTTCAAACCTATATCCGCGCAAAAGGAATTCGCAACATCGAGTTCCTCGGATTCAAGACGGGAGACGAAAAGCTCAACATCTTGCGGAACGCTATGTGTCTGGTGTTGCCCTCGGAGTGGTATGAGAATTTCCCCGTGACGGTGCTTGAAGCCTTCATGGCGTCAAAGCCCGTGATCGCCTCCCGCATGGGAGGCCTGCCGTACATCGTGGAAGAAGGGAAGTCCGGGCTGCTTTTTGAAGCGGGTAAGCCGGAAGAACTGGCGCGAAGAATTCAGCAACTCGTCGATCACCCGGAAGAAGCAGCGCGCATGGGTGCCTGCGGACGCCAGTTGAGCGAAACGAAATACGGCCCGCAGCAGGCCTACAGCAACTTGATGAAGATTTTCGAGCAAGTGCAAAAGAACTAACACCAGCATGAACGTAGCCGAACACGAACCCGAGACGATGCAGGCCACGCCCCCGCGTGCGATGGCCGCCGGCCCACTCTTTGTGGTCGGCATGTGGCGCTCCGGCACGTCGCTGCTCTACGCCTTGCTCAATCAGAATCCGCACATCGGCCTGATGTACGAATCCGATATGCTCGCGCTCTCGCCGCTATTCTTCATTCCGCGCAAGAGTGCATGGTGGCTCAACAAGGTCGATTCGTGGAACGGCGCGCTCTCTCGCCACAAGATCGACGCTACAAAGATCGATCCGAACATTACCGATCTTCCCAATGCCTTCCAAGCAGTTGCGCAGCAGTATGCCGCCAACAAAGGCGCGACCATTTGGGGATGCAAGTCGCCCACGTATTACGACTGCATGACGCAGTTCGCCGACTGGTATCCGCAAGCCAAATTCATCGTGATCTGGCGCGACCCCGCCGACGTCTGCCGCAGCATCGTGCGCGCCGCTGCAAAGTCTCCGTGGTTTGCGCGCCCAGGTATGGACCTGCGCGCTATCCTCGGCTACCGCCGCATGAAGCAAGAAGCCGACGAACTTGTCCGCCGCGGCGCTCAGATCTACCAGTTACAGTACGACGATCTGGTCCGCGAGCCTGAGACCACGTTACGCGCCATCTGCAACTTTATTGACATCCCTTACGATCCGAAGATGGCGTCCCTCGAAGGTGCGGATCGCTCCGCCGTCTACAACGGAGAGCATCATGCGGGCGTGAAAAGTTCTACCATCGTTGCGAAGCGCGAGCGCCCCGAAGTTTTATCCCCGGAACTCAAGAGCAAGGTCGAGCGCTACGTCGTCTACTGGCGCAGAAAGTCTGCTGGTGCCTGGCCCGTGAAAGCCGACGTCACCGAGGGCACACTCGCGGCCTCCGCATTCGAACGCGCCAAAGACCGGATTCGCCATCGTCTGCTGCGCACCAAGGACCAGGTTGTCCCCTACGCTTACGCCCTCGTCCCGGTCCGAATCTGGCACAAATATCGTCAAATGAAAGCCCGCTATCAGAGCACTCCAGGAGATTCGGACCAGGCTGAAGTGTCTTCTTAGGAAATCCATGTAACCGGCTGAAGCTACATCGTTTAATTATCTGTTTACCATCCAAAGATTGGAAGTTACAATGCTTACACCCCCGGTCCCACCCCCCACAATTCTGAACAGGGAGCATCCCGCGTTGACTCGTCGAGCCAAGTTGGTGGCAGTCCTTTCTTGCGTCATTCCCATGTGCGCCGGTCTTTCTTTCTCGCAGACCATGAGCACCTTCACGGGATTGAATACCGTTCAGAACAAGATCAATGCGACCGCCGCACCCGACGTGACCATTGCCGTTGGCACCCTGCAATACTGCGAGCACGCCAATAGCGGATATCAGTGCTGGTCGAAGAGCACGAACCAGCCGGTGCGTTTTTTCGGAAACACCAACGCCAAGTCGGATTCATTTCCCTGGACGCAGAACACCAATAACAACGGCAACACGACTCACTGCGGAACGGCATTCACGCCGAATTCTCAATTCCTGCACGACAACGTATACAACCGGTGGATTCTTGAGCGGCGCGTCACCGCTGCCGGCGGCGGACACAACTACATGTGCCTCGCCATCAGCAATGTCGAGGATTTTTCCGATCCATCCTTCGCGTGGTTCGCGATGGAATACGATCTCGATCTCGTCATTCCCAAGAACGCGCAAGGCAATTTCTACTATCCAGACTATCCGCAAGCCGGATTGTGGCAGACTTCGACGACCACAACGCCGCCCTACACCGCCGCCAAGGATCAGGCGCTCTGGATCAGCTACGATCTGCAGGACATCAACAACCAGTCCAATATCAACGGAGTTCTCGTCTGTGCTGCCGATCTTGCCGGACTCCGCGCCAGCACAGCGAGTCCTTGGGTGAACAATTCCAAGACACCCGCTTGCGTCGTTGCGCATACACTCTCGACCTTCAACCAGCGCCGCAGCTGGGTCCCGGCCAACAATAGCGATACGACACCTCCCATCGCCGCCGATGGCGAGATGTTCACGTACATGATCGAGCCGCCGAAGGACACCCACACCTATCTCACCGACCCCAACCACACGCAGGGTGTTGAGCAATGGACGATCGACTGGACCGCTGGCACTCCTAAGCCAACGCTCGTGAACAGTTGGGACCTGCCCTCGACCCAGGCCGGCGGTGATCAACTCGGCTGCTTCAATCCCGGGGGTTACTACAACACCGTCTGCATCCCGCAGCCCTCTACCGCTGCGACTGGCGTGAAGATCGATTCCGTTGCCGACCGGATGCAGCAGTTCTTTCACTACACTTCGAACGGCGGCCAGGGAAGCACCTGGACTTCCGCACACGCGATTCAGATCGTTCCCAACGCTACGAACTTCACGCAGACGGAAGCCGACATCCGCGTTCTGCAAAGACATGCCGCTGCGCCGAACGCAGTTTTTGTCGCCGGGGATTATCCCATCCTTGATCCCTCCGACAGCACGGCCTACGTTTTTCTTCCCAGCATCGTTCGCGACAAGGCAGGCAATCTGCAGGGCATTCTCGGGATTTCTGGCGCGGGCGTGAATCAGCATCCGGGTCTCGATAGCCTCAATTTCGATCCCGGCACGCAGACATCTTCTACTTACGGATACATCGCCAGTCCGGTCACCGACGGCGACGCTCAAGGTACGGACAATCTCGCATACCGGTGGGGTGACTGGTATAGCGCGGTGCTCGATCCATCTGATGGCTGCACCGTCTGGACTGCCGGCGAATACCTACCCTCCACCAGGACCACCACGCCGTTCTGGTACAGCGCGATCGGCAAGCTTCCTCCGGCCAGTACTTGTGCCGGCGGCCCCGTCCTGCTCTCGAATGTCGCGGTCAACTTCGGCAACCAACAGGTCGATCTACGCAGCAGCGCCATCGTTGAGACCGTCACCAACAATCAGTCCGTCACACTGAACATCAGCAACATCTTCGCGACCGGCGACTTCACCCAAACCAACACTTGCCAGCAGCCGCTGGCCGCGCACGCTTCTTGTACGATCAGCCTCTTCTTCACGCCATCCACTACGGGCACGCGCACCGGTTCGCTCACCATCACCGACGACGCCAACAATAGCCCGCAAACGGTGGCCCTCGCAGGGATTGGAGTCTCCGGCGCACTCACAGTTGCTCCGACGGCACTCGCGTTCGGCAATCAGGTCATCAACACCTCGAGCGCAGGCCAGCCAATTACCATCACCAATGCCGGCTTTACGAACGTGACCATCAACTCAGTGCAGGCCAGCGGCGGATTTACTGACAGTGACAACTGCGCGGGGAACATTCTTACGCCCGGCCAGCATTGCACGGCGACAATCTCATTCACTCCGGTCGTGACCGGAATGTACTCCGGAACCGTGACCATCAACGATACTGCACCCGGAGCGCCGCACGTCGTCACCACCACTGGAACCAGCCAGCTGGCAGCTTCACTCTCGGCCAATCTTTCTTTCCCCGCGACGAACGTCGGTAATTCCAGCTCGCCGCAGACCATGACGCTGAGCAACAATCAGACCCAGGCCCTGACTTTCACCTGGGCGACCAGCGGCGACTATTCAGCAGTGGGCAACGGCACCAGCCCTTGCAATGGCACTCTGGCAGCGAAAGCCAAGTGCACATTCGCCGTAACCTTCACGCCGACGTTTAATGGACAGATCAAGGGTGCGCTGACCATCACGCACAGTGCCGGCGGCAGCCCCATCTCCGGCGGTCTGACGGGAACCGGTCAAAACGGTCCGTCGGTGCCTATCACTTTCAGCCCGGCGAACCTGAGCTATGGCAACATCGTGCTGAACACTTCCAGCTCAAAGACCGTCACAATCAAGAACATAGGCACGACCGCGATCAACATCTCCAGCGTCACCGGCAGTGGTCCTTACGCCGTGACTCCGAGTGGAACTACTCCTTGCGGCGGTAATCTGAATGCGAACAAGTCCTGCACTGTGACGGTCACGTTCACGCCGCTTGTGACAGGCACCATCATCGGCGGCGTCACGGTCGTCGACAATGCCTCCGTCAGCACGCAAGTGCAGAACGCCAGCGGCAATGGCGTTCTGGCCGTAACCATGTCACCCACGAGCATTTCTTTTGGGACGGTTGCGGTGGGAAATACCAGTTCGGTTCACGTCGTCACGGTCACGAATAATTTGCTGACTGCGGTTCCCATCAACAGCGTGATCGCCAGCGGAGGATTCGTCTCGACGACAGGTGGCAGCCTGCCCTGCGGTGCCAACATCCCGGCGAACTCCATCTGCACGTTGGGTGTGGCATTCAGTCCCATCGCGACGGGAGCCGTCACCGGTGACCTGACGTTAACCTACGGCGCCGGATCCTCACCCCAGGTAGTTACACTCTCCGGCACCGGCAACTAGAAGCTAACGCTCAAGGATGACTGGAAGCGGCAGAAGCGGCGAAAGAATACAGCCCACGGCGCAAGCCGTGGGTGAGCGGTTGATTGGACCCTGCAGCCCCATAGGGGCGAAAGAAACTCATGCGGCCGACGAGCTGATTTTCGTCGAACGAAGCATCCAACACGATCCTCAGATCCCGCGCGCCAGAATCCCTCGCATCACGCCCACCACCACACGCTGACTCTCTAGAATCCGCGGCTCCAACTCCTCAATCGTCATCCACCGCGGCGATCCTTCCCACGAATCCCTGAGCTCCCCATCCGCCTCCGCGCGGAACAGCGCGATGTGGCATGGCACATCCGCCGCGCTGTGATACCGCATCTCCACCGTCGCGCTGACTACGCTGAGCCCTGTCTCTTCCAATACCTCACGCCGCAACCCGGCTTCCTCGTCTTCCCGCCACCCGTTAATTCCTCCCGGCAACGAAAGACCACGCCCGTCATTTCTCTGGATGACCAGAAACTTTCCTTCACGATGAAGGATGGCAATGGACGCGCGCAGCGATCCAAACACGGGAAACCATCGGTAGAGCCGGAAGCAGGTGTGTGAAACAATCCAGAACAGGCGTCGTTTCAGGGATTGCAGCAGGGAAGGCAAGCGCCAAGTCTAGCATGCTTCTTTCGCTGCGCTTTTCGGCCTAGTAATTCACCTTGAGCCCGAACTGGATCACGCGCGGGTCCGTCGCTGTGGCAATAATCGTCCCAAATGCGGTGCTGCCCAGGGTTCCGTTCGGCTGCGCAAATGCCGGCGTGTTGGTCAGATTGAAAATCTCAGTGCGGAACTCCAGGTCTACTCGCTCGCCGATCCCAGTGTGCTTGATGAATGCGATATCAGCATCATGGTAATTCGGCCCGCGCACCGGATTCCGCGAGGAGTCTCCCAACGTAAATTGTGGTGCGACCTCAAATGCTGCCGTGTTGAACCATTTGTCTGGGCTGCGCTGATCGGAAGGCAAGTTCACGGATGCGACGACGTTCGGCCGCTGCACCCCGAATCCTGCAAACGAATTGAAGTTTGTAGTCTGCGTGATCGCAAACGGCATGCCCGACTGCAGCAAGACCACGCCGGTGATCTGCCATCCATTCGCCAGCACGCCCCACACGCCCGATGGATGCAGGTTGCGGCCTGGTCCAATTGGCAAGTCCCAGGTCGAACTCACCGCAAATACATTCGGGATATCACCCGTCGACGAGTCCCGCTCCCGCCGCAGATTGAAGCTGTCCGCAACCGGGAAATTGGCAATGGGACCGGTAAGGATCGACGCATCGAAAACCGAAGACGCCGTGTCAATCAGCTTGGAATGCGTGTAGCTCACCAGGTATGACAATCCATGCGAAAGCCTCTGCTCCAGCTTGGCTTCGAATGCGTGATACACCGTGCTGCCGACGTTATTTCTGTAGGGAGCCACAGTCAGGAACTCCGGGAATGGCTTCTCCAGTTGACCCGCAGCAATCGTCGGATCTCCCAGCGATGACGAACGCGGAATCTCTCCAAAGAAGGGATTCGTTACCTTCTGCAACAGCGGCGACCCGGTGGCCAGTTGGTCGACGGTGAGCTGATTGATGTTCACGTCCGGAATTCCCACGTGCGTGATGTGGGAACCGACGTACGCCACTTCAAACGACAGGTTCCGCGTGATCTCCCGCTGGATCGCCAGGTTCCATTGCTGCACGTAGCCGGAGCTGAGATCCCGATTCACCGTAAACACGCCCTGTCCCAGACCGGCATCCGGAGTCAGAGGAATCGGTTCCACACTCGGCCCGCCGGAGAGAACAAATGCCGGATTGATGTTGTCCAGTGTCCGTTGACTCGTCGTCTGTAGGAAAGGGAACTGCGGAATGGTGAACGGCGTCGTGATTCCGGTCTGCTCGATCCACACCAGTCCGTAGCCAGCCCGGATCACGGTCTTGTCCTGCAGCAAGTAGGAAAGTCCAACGCGCGGACCAAAATCATGCCAATGCAGTTCACGCGCCGTGTCCGGATAGCCGCCCTTCCCCAGGTAGTCGAGTTGCTGTGTTGTCGTATTGAAGATCGCCCCCTGATTATCCACCTCAGTCGATGGGAAGTTCAGGGTCCAGCGAAGACCGGCATTCACCGTAAGACGTCGTGTGGCTTTCCAGTCGTCCTGCACAAAGTATTCCTGAATGTGTGCGCGCGGACGGAGAACCTTGTCTTGCAGATCGATGGAAAAAGTCTGCACTTGCCCTAGTAGGAAGCTCGCCAGCGGATCTCCGGTTTTCGCGGTTCCGGGTTGATCGGTGAAGAGCTGCGAGAATTGAAATGTTCCTGTCGGGTTCGGAGGCTGAATCACATCCAGCCGCTCCCAGCGAAAATCGACCCCAAATTTGATCGCGTGCTTGCCCACGAGATGTGAAACCGTATCAACCAGTTCCATAACGTCAGTCCGGAAATTCGAGTTGGTGTTCGAAGGCGACCCGATCTGCTGGTATCCCGAAACGTTGAAGATCGGCAACGCGTTGTTGAATGCCCCATTCGTCGGAATTCCCGGGATATCCAGACTGTCCGAGGGCGACGAATCAAGCTGGACGCCGCGCCGTTCGAACGACCGCCGGCTGTAGCCAATCCGCAGATCATTCAGGGTCTTGGCACTGAACGTGTGGAGGTAGCTGCCCACGACCTGCTGCCCTAGCGTGTCGGTTAATCCGATCACACCTGTCGTAATGTTGCCACTTCCGTCGGGAAGGAATGGGACCGGCTGATCCACATCATGAAAGTACGAGTAGCGCCCAAACACCTGGTTCGCGTCCGAGAACTTGTGATCCACGCGAGTGTCAAACTGATTCTGATGGTCCTGATCGTTTCCAACGAGTGTGAAATTGTTAGCCGTGCCTGATTTCGTCGGCAGGGGGTAATGATTCAGTACCGCGAGGGCCGAAGCATCGATCCGATCGGTGGGGATCACATTCGTCGGCGTGAATGGCGACCGCGTAAATGTTGTCCCGCTCTGCACCGTGGTCTCCGGATCGAACAGCACCGGAGTCGTTGTGCCATAAAGCTCGGTGAAATCTCCACCCCGTTCCAGCACCGTAGGAACCGTCGACGTCCGCACAGTCCCGATCGCCTGCTTCATTCCCTGGTAGTCGACGAAGAAGAAAGTGTGGTTCTTCACAATGGGTCCGCCCAGCGCTGCTCCGTACTGGTTCCGGCGGAATTCCGGTTTCGCCTGAGGCGGGCGAGCAAAGTAGTTCCTTGCATTCAGGTCTTCATTGCGGAAGAACTCGTAAACACTTCCGTGGAATCCGTTAGTCCCGCTCTTCGTGGAGAGATTGACGACTCCGCCATTGAATCTGCCGAATTCCGCCTGGACTCCATTCGTCTGTACGTTGAACTCCTGAATCGAATCAATAATCGGGAAGAACACCACCTGCCCCGGCTCGGGCTGCAAGGCGCTGATTCCGTCGAATAGATACTCATTCGTTCGCGGGCGTCCCCCATTGATCCTCGGCAACTGCGTTCCCGGCGGGAGCATAACTCCCGGCGAGAGCGTCGCCAATTGCACGAACGTCCGCCCATTCAGCGGCAACTGCAGAATCTTCTCGTTGTCGATCGACTGCGTGATACTCCCCGATTCCGTCTGCAGCAATGGCGCATCCCCTGCGACTG
>AR_comb_assmDRAFT_10121631_pt1 | contig 44297 bp, 44 predicted proteins | sample ArasoioldDNA_FD_10543 | JGI IMG/M metagenome (IMG submission 10543) | reverse complement strand
GGGATGGGCCAGGCGCTCACCGAAGAGATGGTCTGGAAAGACGGCATGCTGATGAATCCCGGGCTGCTCGAGTATCGAAGTCCATCGTCGGTGGAGTCACCCGAGGTGGAACCGATCATCGTCGAGAGCGTTGATCCCGAGGGTCCCTTCGGCGCGAAAGAATGCAGCGAAGGGTCGCTTGCGGCGACAATCCCGGCAATCGCCAATGCTATTTACGACGCGGTCGGCATTCGGCTGCACGAGTCGCCATTCACGCCAGAGCGCGTGTTAGCCGCACTCCGTGCCAATAAAAAGGCCAAAGAAATTCGAATGACGGAGGGCGTCGACCCAACTTCGCCCGAACGCTTCCGCGAGCATGGTGGTTCGCTCTGGTTCAAAGGCAAGGGGCCCGAGCGTCACCCGCTTGATCCTTCCCGAATTCCGCCTGCACGCGGGGGTGTGGATTGAGCCTTCCGCAATTCAAATTGCTGCGCCCAAGATCCGCCGCAGAGGCGATGGACGCCTTGGCGAAGCACGGTGACAACCTCCGCGTTCTAGCCGGCGGCACCGATCTAATCCCCTCCATGCGGCAGAAGCTTTTCGAGCCGGAATACGTGCTAGACCTGCGCGGAATCGCAGAACTCCGCGGCATCCGGCCTCAGTCGGATGGCGGCGTCGAGATCGGAGCGCTGACCACGATCCGTGCCGTCGAACGTTCGGAAGTCCTGCGTGACCATTATCCCGTCCTGACTGAAGCTGCCGCCACAGTCGCTTCGCCCGTGCTGCGCAACATGGGCACGATCGGTGGCAACATCTGCCTCGATACTCGCTGTCTCTGGTACAACCAGTCCCTCACGTGGCGCAAAGGCTGCGGATTCTGCATCAAGAAAGACGGCGATCTCTGCCACGTTGCTCCCGGCGGAACGAAGTGCTGGGCTGCATTTTCCGGAGACACTCCGCCAGCCCTGCTTTGCCTGAATGCCGAAATCGAAATTGTGAACCCTGGCGGAGCGAGGCGCATTTCTCTTGACGAGTTCTATACGGGCCTCGGTGACACATACCGCAAGCTGCAGCCCAACGAACTTGTCACCCGTATATTTTTGCCTGCAAGCTCCGCAGGTTTCCGCGGTGTCTACCGGAAATTGCGCGTGCGTGGATCGATCGATTATCCGCTGGCTGGAGTCGCGGTCGTAATGAAGAGTTCGAACGGATACATTGCCGAAGCTCGTATCGGAATCACGGCAGTGAATCCCGCGCCTCTCCTGGTGAAAGGCGCATCAGAGCTGCTCGCGGGAAAAGCGCTGGATGAATCACTCGCGGAAGCAGCTGGAGATCTGGCTGCAAGAGTCAGCAAGCCGTTGACAACATCTGCGCTGACCCCGGAGTACCGTCGCGAGATGATTCGGGTCTTCACCAAGCGAGCGGTTCTCGCGGCGGCAACCAACTAAGTCATCTGATATCCTTTGGCGGCGCAGTTCTGACTTCTAGCCACTGATTCCTAATCTCTGATGATCACCGACTGTCACATCCATATCCAGCCGATGGAGATGTTCAAGCCGCACGCGCTGGAACTCATGAAGCAGAAGCGCCCGAACTTCGATCAGATCTGTGAATTCTGCCGGTCACCCAAAGCCTTCCTAAACTTTCTGGATGCAAGCGGAATTGACCGCGCCATGCTGATCAACTATGTGGCGCCCGAAGTCATAGGCTTCACCAGCGGCGTGAATCAGTTTGTCGCGGATTACGTGAAGGAAGATCCCAAACGGCTGCTCTCATGCGGCAGCCTGCACCCGCGCCATACGACCAATGTGCTCGCGGATGTGGAGCAGATTCTGCGGCTCGAATTGAAGATGATCAAAATCCATCCGCCGCACCAGTTGTTGTTTCCCAACGACTATCTGAGTGGTGCTAAGGAGTTGGAAATCATCTACCGCGCAGCGGAGGCGAACGGCATTCCGGTGATGTTCCACACAGGAACGTCAATCTTTCCGGGAGCACGAAACAAGTATGGTGACCCCATCTACGTCGATGATGTCGCCGTTGATTTCCCCAAGCTAAAGATTCTTTTGGCTCACGGGGGCCGTCCGTTGTGGATGCAGACAGCGTTTTTCCTGGTGCGGCGCCATCCCAACGTTTACCTGGACATCAGCGGGATTCCACCCAAAACGCTGTTGAAGTACTTCCCGCGGCTAGAGGAGATCGCGAAGAAGACTCTCTTCGGCACAGACTGGCCAGGACCAGGAGTTCCGGACATCAAGAAGAATCTGGACGCATTCCGCGCCTTGCCGTTAGGTGAGTCAGTGCAGCAGCAGATTCTGAGTAAGACAGCGCTCTCGATTTGGCCGGCGTAGCGATGCCAACGGAGATGACCCGGTCTTTGATCTTAGGTTGTTGGGTCTCGGGAAACTGATTTTCCTAAGACCCAAGACCTAAGACTCAAGACTCCTACTTTCCCGCTTTTGCCGCTTCCGCCTTCGTACCAGTCAATTCATTTGCCAGTGCCGCTGCCCCGTAGACCTTGCGCAAAGCCTCCTGGATCCCGCGTGAGTCCACCGAGACTGCCCGTCCTTGTGCATCGCTGAACGCGAAGTTCCATGGCAGCGACTCGATGTTGCCATCGAAAATGATCCCGACCACTTCGCCCTTCTTGTTCACTGTCGGAGATCCGGAATTCCCTCCAATGATGTCAGCCGTGGAGACGAAGTTGAACGGAGTCTTTAGGTCCAGCTTGTCCTTCAACTTCATCCAGCTCTCGGGAAGTGTATACGGAGGCTGGCTGCTGTGTTCAGCCGCACGTTCGTACGCGCCACCCAGGTTGGTTGCGAAAGGAATCGACTTGCCATTCTCCTGATATCCCTTCACGACGCCATAGCTCAAGCGAAGGGTGAAGGTTGCGTCCGGAGGCTGGCTGAAGCCGCTCTGCGTGAATCGTGCTTTTGCGATTATCGTGCCGTCGCGACGCACCACGGCATCAATCTTGTCTTCGAATTCCTTTCGGGCGGCGCGGGCATCGGCATCGATGGCTCGCATCACCACAATCAGCGGATCCGTGCTGGCGTCCACAGCCGCTTTCCCACCTTCGTAGAGTTGCTTGCGAACAGCCACATCATCGAGTTTCGTATTCGCAATCAGATCCTTCGCCGCGTCCGCGGTAGTCTTTCCCTGCAGTATCTTCTGCAAGTCGGCATTGTCGGCGCCCAGACCTTCCTGCATTTCATTGAGGGACTCCGTCAGCAGAGTCGTTTCCAGACTCTTGTAGATCGGCTCGGTTGAAAACAGTTGCTGTTCCAGCGAGGGCAACGCCGAATCACGAAACTCGCGCATGCGATCCGGGTTGGTCTTTGGCTTTTCGTCGGCAGCCCGGACCAGATAACGGGCCAACATCGCCAGATGCGGAAATCCCCGCAGGCGCTCCAGATAAGTCAGGCTGGGATAAACGGATTGCTGTAGCTTCATGGCCTGCGCGATTTCGTCCCAAGGGTCAGCCGCTCCGTTATTCTTGGAGTCAGCTTTAAATCCCGCATGCAGTTTGGATTCATCGGCAGCTTTGGCCTGCACAATGGCTTTATCCAGCAGCCCGGACTGATATCCGCTGATCGCTTTCTGCGAGTTCTGCAGGCTGAATATCTCCTCCTTCGCGATGCGGTCATTTTCCTCGGATTGTTTGCTAAAGTCCTGCAGCAACGTGATGCGCTGCTGCAAGATCTTGAGCACCGACGGATACTGAACATCACGTAGAAATTCCAGCTGTGCCATCGTCAGCAGGCGCCCCGTGTTGCCCGGGTGTCCGGAGACAAAAATCAGGTCCCCGTCCTTTACTCCAGTCGGCGACCACTTCAAATAGTTGTCGAGATGGGCCGGCTTGTCGTTCTCATAGACACGGAAGAAAGTGATGTCCAGATCGTAGCGGGGGTATGTGAAGTTATCGGGATCTCCTCCAAAAAACGCGATATCGAATTCCGGCGCGAAGACCAGCCGGACATCGGTGAACTTCTTGTACTTGTAAAGGTGATAAACCTGACCGGAGTAGAAGACGACGACATCGCAGCGAAGGCCGGTGGCGGTGGCGCAGTCTTTTTCGACCTGCGACATGGCGGCGCGCTGCGCGGCGCTGGCGTCCGCGGCAGACATTTCAGGTTTTACGGCAGCGTTGATCTTGTTGGTGACGTCTTCAATGCCGACTAGTTGGTTCAACTCCAGATTCGGGCACTTGGCCTCTTCTGCCTGCGTTTTGGCATAGAACCCGGTCTTGATGTAGTCGTGGCCTTCTGTGGAAAGCTGGTGGACACAAGCGGCGCCCACGTGATGGTTGGTGAAGGTCAACCCATCGGCCGACACGAAAGATCCGGACCCGCCATTGTTGAAACGGACGGAAGAGAGCCGAACGTGGTCCAGCCACTGCTGGGTTACTTCGAAACCATACTTCGCCTTGATTTTGTCCTTGGGCGCGGCGTTGTACAGCCACATGCCCTCGTCGGCAAACGCAAGGGTCGACACAATAAAGGCGCAGAACAACGCAACCGTGAAGAATCGTTTCATTTCAGGTGGTGCCTCCATGAGGAGTATGAAGAACGTAAACAGGTCCGCGGGGGATTTCGGGCGAACCCTTTACTATACGCTGCAATAAACCACAGTGGCAAAGGCACCTGTCCCATTTAGATGCGCATTTCCTGGCGAAATTGGCGGACAAAAAACGGCGAGAATTGGGTATCTCACTATCAGACGCCAGGCCGGTTAACTCCGTGGCGATTGCGGGAGGATGGTTGGAAAGTTCAGAATGTTTCAGGTATAAACGAAGGTTGCATCCCGCGTCCCTCCTCGCGCGGCCCGGCAACACAAAATCCAGTCAGGCGAGAACAGAATGTCCAGCGTGACCACAACTCATGCTCCCAAGGGTCTTGAGGGCGTTGTTGCCACCAATTCCAAGATCTGCTTCATCGACGGCGAGCGCGGGGTACTCGCGTATCGAGGCATCGACATCCACGAACTCGCTGACCACTCGAACTTCGAGGAGACCTGCTACCTGTTGTGGTTCGGCAAACTGCCCACCCGGCAGGAACTGCGCGAACTGCATGAACGCCTGGCTGAGGAGCGCAAGCTTGACGCTTCCATCATTACGCTGCTTCGCAATGCGCCACGCCATGCGCTGCCCATGGACGTTTTGCGGACCGCGGTATCTGCGCTGTCTTTCTACGATCCTCAGGAGAAGAACAACGACCGCACCGCCAATGTGGACAAGGCGATCCGGCTGACTTCGCAGATTGCGATGATCGTCGCGGCGTATGACCGCATTCGCAAGGGGAAGCCGGTCATCGAGCCGGATCGCGCCTTGTCGCACTCCGCGAATTTCCTATTGATGCTCAACGGGAAGCACCCGTCGGCGACAGCCGAGCGCGCCCTCGACATTGCTCTGATCCTTCATGCCGACCACGAACTGAACGCGTCGACATTTGCAGCGCGAGTCACTGCCGCGACGTTGTCAGACATGCATTCGGCGATCACGTCGGCGATCGGGGCCCTCAAAGGGCCGCTCCACGGTGGAGCGAACGAGGCGGTGTTCCACATTCTCGTGGCGATCGATGAGTCTGGAGCCGATGCCATCGACTACATCAAAGGCATGCTGGCGCAGAAAAAGAAAATTCCTGGCTTCGGGCACCGCGTCTATCACACCGAAGATCCGCGTGCCACCCACTTGCGCGTGATGTCCCGCGACCTCGGAAATTCCAGTGGCCAAGCCAAGTGGTTCGAGATCTCGCACAAGATTGAAGAATTCGTGAAAGCCGACAAGAAGCTCAACGCGAACGTGGATTTCTACTCGGCCTCGACCTATCACACGTTGGGAATCGACGTGGATCTTTTCACTCCGATTTTCGCAGTATCGCGCATCAGCGGCTGGACCGCCCATGTGATCGAGCAACTCGATGACAACCGGTTGATCCGTCCGCGCGCCGAGTACTTGGGCCCTGAGTATCCGAGCCATTACGTGGCGATCGACCAACGGTGAGGTTTTCCAAAGCAGGGTAGAGTTCGAGAGTGCGACCAGCCGGAAACGAATGCCTTAAGAATTTCCTCTGAGGAGACCAATGGTGCGTTCTGCAGCGCGCATGTTGTCGCTTTGCCTGTTGGCGGGCCTTTCGTCCTCTTCAGTGGCACAGACTTCGACGCCACCGATTCGTCTTCACGTCGATCTGACAGACGCTCCGCGCAATATCTATCATGCAAGATTGAAAATTCCCGTCCACTCGGGCGATTTCTCTCTCGTATTTCCGAAATGGATTCCAGGGAATCACCGACCCAGCGGTCCAATTGGAGCCCTGACCGGCATTCGCATGGAGGCTTCAGGGCATCCGCTGGCATGGCAGCGCGATGCGGTCGATATGTACCAGTTGCGTGTAACTGTGCCGAATGAAGTGGACACTCTGGAAGTGTCGCTCGATGCGATCACGACACAGGACAGCGCCGGGGGGAGCGGTCCGGCGGCATCTGCCAATCTGCTCGATCTGAACTGGAATGCGGTTGTTCTATATCCGAAGGGGGCGCGCTCCGACGACGTGACGTTTTCGCCGTCGGTGACCCTGCCAGCAGGATGGAAGTTTGGGACGGCATTGACGGTGGCGCGAGCGGCGGGTGATGAGGTGGAATTCTCGCCGGTTCCACTGACAACATTGGTCGATTCTCCCCTGATTGCTGGAGTTCACTTCCGGAAGGTTGAGCTCGGTAAGTCTGGAGAGACACCAACGCATGTGATGGATCTGGCGGGTGAGACCGATGCTGATCTTGCCATGGATGAAAAGGATGCGGCGGCGTTTCAAAAGCTAGTGGCCGAGACAGGCGCCCTGTTTGGTGCGCGACACTATCGCCACTACGATTTCCTGCTGACGTTGAGTGAAGAGGTCGGCGGACATGGACTGGAACATCATGAGTCGAACGACAGCGTGGGTGGCGAGCGCATGTTTCTCGATCCGGCTGAGCACATGCTTTACGCAGGATTGGTGCCGCACGAATTTGTTCATTCATGGAATGGCAAGTATCGGCGTCCGGCAGGCCTGGCAACGCCCAACTATCAGGAGCCGATGCTCGCGGAGTTGTTGTGGGTTTACGAAGGTCTGACGGAGTACCTGGGCAACGTGCTGGCGGAGCGCAGTGGATTGCTGACCGACGAACAATATCGCGAAGCACTAGCGGGAACGGCAGCGATGCTCGACCATCGCGCAGGAAGGACTTGGCGTCCGTTGGAGGATACGGCCCGGTCGGTGCAGACGCTGCGCATGATGGGATCCCAATGGCAGAACTGGCGCCGAAGCCTCGACTATTATCCGGAGGGAGAGCTGATCTGGCTGGAGGTAGATTCGATCATCCGCCAGCAAACACACGGACAGCGGTCCTTGGATGATTTCTGCAAGCGATTCCATGGAGGAGAGAGTGGTCCGCCAAAAGTGGTGCCATACACGTTCGACGACGTCGTACGCACGCTGAACGAAATTGCGCCATACGACTGGGCACAACTTCTGAACGATCGCGTAAAGACGACTTCGATTCACGCTCCCTTGGGCGGCATTGAACGCGGTGGCTGGAAACTCGTCTACAACGACAAGCCCAATGTATTCGCTCAAGCCGCGGAAAAGATTTTCAAGGGCTCGGACTTCTCGTACTCACTCGGTTTCTTTCTCGGAGAAGATGGCAAGCTCGATGACGTGTTGGTAGGCTCGCCCGCCTACCAGGCAGGCGTGGCTGCGGGCATGAAACTGGTGGCGATCAATGGACGAAAGTGGTCGCCCGCAGTGTTGCATGACGCCATCAAAGCTGCGCAGGGAAGTACCCAGCCGATCGTGCTGCTGGTCGAGAACGCCCAATTCTTCAAAGAGTATTCACTTCAATATCACGATGGGCAAAAGAATCCACATCTGGAAAAGGTGTCCGGACAGCCGGATCTTCTGGGCGAAATCCTGAGGCCCCTGACACACTAGTACGAACCAGAGGTCTAATACCTTCGTAAGCCTGCCCCGCGACATTCGCTGCTACAATCGCGCTAGAACCACCAAAACATCACCCGGGTGCAGGTTTCCATGCGCAGAATTGCGCGAATTCGTGCGAGTTGCCTAGTCACGGCCGCACTTTGCGCGTGCCTTGGTTCTTCTTCTCTGGCACAAATCTCCGTACGTTCGGTAAAGGTTCTTGGCCACAAAGACACAGTTGAAGTCGAGGTCGAAGCCAGCGACCGGATCGTCCCGCAGACTCGGGTGCTGACTGGGCCAGATCGGCTCGTGATCGATTTTCCTAATGCCGTGCCCAGCAACCAGGTGCGCAATCAGTCCATCGATCGCGGAGACGTGAAGGACGTTCGCGTCGGTCTCTTCCAGTCAAAGCCGCCGGTGACGCGAGTGGTCCTCGATCTGAATACCGCGCGGTCCTTCCAGGTATTTCCGAATGGCCGCACGGTAATGATCAAGGTCCTGGGTGGTGCGGTTGCATCGAATGGCGACGCGTCGGTGCAGTATGCGGAAGATTCCGGCAGGCGTCCTGGCTTGGTGACGGCGAACTACACGACCAGCACTGAACCCGTGACAATCGATACCCCGCCGCAGCCACCACTGCAGGTGACGTATCGGGATGGCCTGCTCGGAATCCGGTCCAACAAAGCCACGCTCTCGGAAGTTCTCTACGCGGTGCAGCAGCGAACCGGCGCAGACATCTCGATTGTCGCTGGAGCGGAGCAGGAAAAGGTAGTGGCGGACATCGCACCAGCCCCGGCCGCAGAAGTGCTCGCGCACCTTCTGAATGGGTCCAGGTTCAATTTCCTGATTTTGAATGGGGTGGATGATCCGCGGCAATTGGATCGCGTGATTCTAAGCGCGCGGAGCGACGGAGGAGGCTTTATGCCAATCCAGGCGCCGCCCGCTCAAAATAACGACGTTGAGGCGGACGACGATGATTCCCCGCCAGCGCGGCCTCAGTCCGCAGTAGCCGCACAGCCACAACCTCCACCGGGTCCAGACGCCGAGCCCCATCCCGCGGAAGAGAACGCTCCCGAACAGTAAGACGCTTCAAGACGCTTCGATCAAAGAAATTCTAGAAAATTGGGTTGAGTTCTGCCTACGGCGGCGTGATCAGCCGGACGGGCACGGGGGAGTTGGCGATCACAGGATTTCCCACAGTGGCGCCGCTTCCATTGCTGCATCCGGAGACGTTCAGCACTGTGACAAGAATATTTCCGTTAGTATCGACCGCGTTAATGAAGACCTGGAGAAACCCAACGAAGGTAACTGGGGTAGCCGCACCCGAAATGAGGGTCTTGCCGACGTTATCGTAGATCGGGAGAGACACGATTGAAGAACTTGCGGTGACCGCGGTGCCCGCCGTGAGGCCTGCAGTCACGGCGTTGCTGCCGCTGCCTGCCAAAATCTGAAAGGGGTAGGTGCTCGGAGCTCCGAAGGGCTCGAAATAGTCCTGTCCGCTAGTGGAGATCACGTTGTTCTCGTCCGACTGGTGAGTCAGACACTTTACGCCAGCGACAGTTGGAAGAATCGGATTCTCCGAAAGATCCACATTTCCGGCATTGAGGATGCCGCACGCATAGTTCGTCGGTTGATCACAACCTTCGATGGCTACTTCAAAGGTTTCGCCAGACGTGCATCCCGGTACGCCGATGACCGAAGTTGTACCAACTTCTCCCGGCACATATTGCAGGTTGTTGCCGCTTTCTCCCGCAATTGTCACATTGGCTGCTGGTTGCGTCCCGGGCGCTCCGATCAACACACAACTCCCTCCTCCAAGGCCACAGTCGGGAGCGAGCCAGAACTTTTCGCCAATCACACCGCTAGCGGACGTGCCGCCTAATGAAATACCCCCGTTGGCAATGGAGCCATCAGTAACGTTAACGAATATGCCTCCAGTTCCCGGATCAAGGTTTGGCACAACCCAGGGTTTCACGCACCGCGGCTGAACCGGAGTAATCGTGCCGGGAGTAATTCCGGCATTACCGGAATTCGAAGGATTGAATGCTTCCGCGGTGGCTGTGGCGCTGATCGTATTTGTGGTATTTCCCCAAATGCGTGAAAAGAACGTTGGCAGGCTGGCTCGCGTCACTTGCACTGTCACGATCGGGTTTACTGCGAAGGGCGTGCCAACCAAACTCACGCAATCACTCGATAATGATCCGCCAGCTGAATAGGAAACAGTTGGAGTCGTGGCAGGTGATCCGCCGATCGTGTTCTGATTCGCCACGGCCTTTGCGACTCGCGTTGCCAAACCGTGGGTGCCGTCGTCTGGGCCGCAGATAAAGGTCCAGTTTCCAGTCGAATTTTGAGGATCGCCCGTAATCCCCGACATCGAAAGAATGCGGCCGGCAGCTAGAGCCGACGCATCGGCGGCTTTTTGTGCCTCCGCGCGAGCGAGATAGAGCGTGATGACGTCGATGGAGAGCGCGGCCATCGCGATGATGGCTACCATCGCTAACGCTACGAGAACGATTGTGATGCCTCGCTGCCCCACTCGTCCGGTGCTAGCTGTCCGTCTTTGAATCAGGGGAGCTCTCATATTCAGTTCTCGTTAAGTGCAACCGTCACTGCCGTGATTTGGGCGGGCAACACGGTGTTCCTTCCCAGCAAGCTGGCGGCCTGCCCGAATCTCCATGGATATGCGTATTGAATGCTGACGCAAGTGCCGATAACCGCCGTCTGTCCAGAGGCAATCGACTGTAGCGATTGGCAGGTCACATCAGGGTTTGGAGGGGAGCCAGTGGCTGGAAAGTGATAGGCGCGATTCACCGTAATCGTAAGCCCACAACCAGTGCCGTTGGCGGTGAACTGCCATGTCAGGGGCTGCGGATTTGATCCGGCAGAAGTGATGCCGCAGTCGTTAAGGTTGGCCGAGCGCAGGTAATTATCGACGATATAGAAAACGTCAGTCACGGATACCGGATTCGTTCCGACAGCAGGGCCCTTCAAGTCATTACTGGGATCAACGGACGCGGCGCGCGCCGCATCGCGCGCAATGTTGGTCAGACGCTGTTTCAGGGTAAAGGCATTGCTGAAATCGAAAATGCCAACCACAAATACAACCAGCAGCGGCAGCGCCACCGCGAATTCCACAAGTTGGGCGCCTTGCTCGCTCGCGGAAGACCGGGTTACCCGCTTTAGCCTGGAATGGAGTTGAAATCTCACCGAATCTCCATACGCACGCGGGACGAGGCTGAGATCCAGATGGTCTGCTTGTTCACAGAAGTGAATGGCAGCCAAAAGCGATATGGATATCTCAGGGAGACGGACACACCGCAAAGGCCGGTCGCTCCAAGGCCGGTATCGGTCAACTGAATTGGAGCCTGGATGCAGAAGTTCGGGTTTCCTCCCGAAGAGCAATCGACGGCGGTACCAGTGCTGCACGAGAGCAGTGACGGCTCCGGAGACGGATGTCTGGCTAGTGTGGGATCCAGTTTGGCTGCCAGTAAAGCGTTCTGTGTCGCGTTAGCAGCATTCGCAGAAAACGCCGTTAGCGTGTTGCCCTGAGGACAGGTAGCGCAATACGGCACCGACCCCGCTCGGGCTCCTTCCTGCGCCGCGCGGGTGATTGCTCCGTAGATGCTGAACGCCTGTCCGAACCAGAAAATCCCGAGCAGCATCAGGAACATCAACGGCAAGACTGCCGCTGCTTCGGCGATCTCCGCTCCACGGGTCTCGTCTGCGAGACGACGCAGATCGCTCAGGCTTCTCATTTAGGCCAACCCCCACACATGAGCCACGCTGTAAAGCACAACTGTGAATGCCAGAGCCACACCGTAGGGGACCTTCAAGGCGTCGGGATTATCGAGCGAGACGCGCGCTCCCGGCAGGCGGAAGGTGACCAGCGAAACCAGAATGTGTCCGATATTTCTCAATGTCTGCATCACCCGCCGTCTGTAGATCACCAGCGCTACTGCCATCAATCCGGCAACGAAGACGGAACCGATCAACAGATCAACCAGCAGTCCGGGCCCCGCGAAAGCGCCAAGCGCGCCAGCTAGTTTCCAATCACCCGCGCCTAAGCTTCGAAGCAGTACGAACAGAAGCAACAGCCCGAGCCCGACTACAATTCCCAGCAGGGAAGCTTTCACTCCGCTCCAGCGATCGAAGACCGCGTTCAAAACCAGCCCGACGACTGCTCCTGGCACCGTCAGCCAGTTTGGAATGCGCCGGCTGCGCAGGTCGGTCCAAGCCGCGATGAGCGATAGAACTACCGCTCCCGCCAGAATTGGCAGTCTCAAGAACGCCCCGTTCCGCGCAGTCGGACGAAGCCCCCTCCGGCGCTGCTGTCATGATAATGACCCATTTGGCGCGGGTACAAGAGCTTTTCAGTTGATTGATAAGGGACGGTAACATGTAGCCCCGGGGCGCCTCGCCCGGGGTTGCGCGCGGTAGCGCGCAATGAACACAGTTGACAGCGTGACAAGAGGGGATTGATGCTGCCTGCACTCGTCGCTTCGCGACTCGGGGCGGACGAGGCGTCCGCCCCTACATATTCGTTTATCGATTGAACGCCGGCGCGGCGTTGTGCTCGGCGACGATCTTCTTGGCGTTCTCGGCCAGAGCTTTTGCCTGCGGCAGCAACTCCAGTGCCTTGACTACCTGCGGATCGGACTCCGCGCGTACCTTCAGCCCTTCATCCTGACCGAATGCATCGACGAAGATCTCCGACTTGATGTTCGACTTGATCCAGTCGGCGTTATCCAGCAACTCAGCCTGGGTGTAGGCAATACTGCCCTCGTCGAGCGATTTGCGGAAGTCCTGCAGAGTCGCGTCATCAACTTCGAAGGTCTTCGTCGGATGATGAGTCACCACGTAGCGCTTGGCGAAGTTGAAGAACGCGTAGTGCTGCAGCAGCGTGTCCTGGAAGTGATTGGTTTTCACTTGAGGGATGTTGACGTCAGGATTAATACCGCCGCCACCGTAAACGGTGCGACCGCTATCAGTGAGCTTCACTTCGCGGTTGGCCGTGTTGTTGTCGTTACTTTCGCGGCTGTAGTAGTAGTCGTAGAGGGAGATGTTCGCGTAGTCACGCTGAATGAGGCGTCCGCTCGGCGTGTAGTAGTGCGCGGTGGTCAGCGCCAGTCCGGTGTTCTCAGAGAGCGGATACACCGTCTGCACCAGGCCCTTGCCGAAAGTGACTTCGCCCACGATCAGGCCGCGATCATGATCCTGAATCGCGCCGGAGACGATCTCTGCCGCTGATGCGGTAAGTCGGTTGACCAGAACCACAATTGGATAATCCTTGCCGCCATTGCCGTGCTGCGCAATGTAGCGCTTCTCGGCCGAGGCGCGTCCGTGGTGCGAAACGATCAGCTGTCCCTTCTTCAGGAACTTGTCCGCAACGCCCACGCCTTCGCTCAACAGGCCGCCGGGGTTGCCGCGCAGGTCGAGAATCAGGCCCTTCAGGTCGCCATACGAATCCAGAGCCTCAGCGACTTCATGTTCCGTTGTCTCGTTGAAGCCGTTGACGTGCATGTAGCCCACGCCCGGTTTGATCAGGAAGTGCACGTCGACGCTGTAGCGTGGAATCTCGTCGCGCACGAGAGTGAACTCCATGGGCTTCTCAACGGCTTCGCGCGCGATGCTGATGTGAACCGTGGTTCCTTTGGGTCCTTTCAGCATGTCGGCAACATCGCCGGTGCTCATATTCTCAGTCGATTTGCCGTCGACGGCGATGATCACATCACCGGGATGAATGCCAGCCTTGTAGGCAGGCGTGCCGGTGAAGGGATAGATCACGATTACTTTGTTATTGCGCGGGCCTACCGTCATGCCGACGCCGTAGTACTTGCCGCGCTGGTCCTCACGCATCAGCGCATAGGACTTGGGATCGAAGAAATTTGAGTGCGGATCGAGCGCGTGCAGCATGCCCGGAATGGCGCCGTTGTAGATGGCCTTGTCGGCATTCACCGGCTCGGCATAGTTTTCCTCGATCAGGGCGTATACGTCGGTGAATTGCTTGAGACTGTCCTTGACGTCAGAGTCGCCAGTGATTGACGACTGCTGGCCGGAGCGCTGGGCAAAGAGGATGCCCAGAAATCCGCAAGCAAGGAGGAAAAACACGACCAGGAAGAGCGATCGGCGAGAACTACGTGCCATCTTGAGATCCTTCGTTGAGGGCTAACGTCCACCCCAGCTACCGCGCTGAATACCCGCAGTATATCATCACTTTAGACGGCTCCGGAACGGGAGAGTCACCATCGTAACCGCCCCCGAAACCGCTGCAAGTACTGAGATGCAGCAGACGGCCGCAAGGTTCCACCAGCAGGGTAGCCTGATTCAATCTGGTGCTTTTCGACCGACTCGGATGGTCGACCACTGACCATTGAGGACTGACCGCCAAATCTTTGTCTCCACAATTGCCCGTCCTTCCTCCGCCACAGTATGATGAACGGGATGAGTTTCTCCGAGACAGTCTTCCTGTTCTTTTTGGCCCTCATTATCTTTGGGCCCAAGAAGTTGCCGGAGATTGCCCGCCAAGTCGGCAAATACCTCAACGAATTCAAGCGCGCTTCCAACGAGTTCAAGGCCCAAATCGAGCAGGAGATCGCCCATCTCGAAGTCGAAAACAATAAACAGACGATTCTTCCGCCGAGTCCCCAGGTAGAGGGAACGACCAGCCGATCATTAGGTTCGGCATCGACCGAGGTCAGTTACGCGGAGCCTCCGGCAGCGACAGAGTCTTCGCCCACGGCTTCCACGACTGAATCCGCATCTTCGGAATCGCCCGCATCTCTGGCGGCATCCCCCGAAGTGGCGCACTCTTCGGACGACGGAGCTTCGCCTCCGGTGGCGACCGAAGGCGTACATCCTTCTGACGAAGTGACATCGACGACCTCGCAGGAATCGCATGCCTGAACTCGAAACTGAGGTCCCCCCGCAGGAAGACGAAAAAGACACCATGCCCACCATGGGATTCCTCGATCATCTCGAGGAACTGCGCAAGCGGATTATCCGCTCCGTGATCTACGTAGCCGCTGGATTCTGCGTGTGCTGGTGGAAGGTCGAAAGGATTTACGACTTCATGCAGCGGCCGATGATGGACGCGCTGCGCGCGAACGGGATGTCGGAGAAGTTGGTTTATACCAATCCGACCGAACCCTTCAACCTTTACTTGAAGGTCGCGGCGTTGGCAGGTTTGTTTCTCACGTCTCCGCTGGTTCTGTATCAGGTATGGCTGTTCATTGCGCCCGGCCTTTATCGCAAGGAGAAGAAGTACGTCGTCCCGTTCATGGTGTCGACCATTTTTCTGTTCACCGCCGGCGGTTATTTTGGATACAAGTTCGTCTATCCCTACGCTCTGAATTTCCTGGTTGGTTTCAGCAAACAGTTTCAGCCGATGATCACCATCAACGAATACACTTCGTTGTTCCTCACCGTGATCCTGGGAATGGGCCTGATCTTCGAGATGCCGATTCTCATTTTCTTCCTGGCTTTGATGGGCATCGTGAGCGCCGGCTTCATGTGGAAGAATTTCCGCTACGCGATCCTGGTTATCTTCATCATCGCAGCGATCGTGACCCCGACCACGGATATGCTCAACATGTGTATCTTCGCGGCGCCTATGGTCGTGCTGTATGCAATCAGCATCGGAGTGGCCTGGCTTGTGCATCCTAAACAGCGCGCCAAACGAAGAGAAAAGCAGGCCTGATGAGCCGATCCATGGTCGCCTCCTCCATCCTGCTGGTGTGCGCTCTCACGCTGACGTCCTGCGACCGCAATAAAGAGGCTGCGTCCGCAGCTAGTACGACCGACGCGGCCGCGCCTTCCATTCAGCCATTGAACTTTCCAGCAGACGATGGCCCTCTTCCAACAGTCGATGGAGACCGCGCCATGCAGTACGTCAAAGACATTGTGACGTTCGGTCCTCGGCCTCTGGGAAGCACGGCTCACAAGAAAGTAGAGGACTACATCTCCGCCCACCTCAAGGGCGATCAGGTAGAGGACGACATTTTTACGGCCGATACGCCAGTGGGAAAGTTCCCCGTCCACAACATTGTGGCCAAGTACCGGGGGACCAAGGACGGGATCATCATTATCGCTAGTCATTACGATACCAACTATCCCTTGCGTAACACTTCATATGTAGGGGCAAATGACGGCGGGTCATCGAGCGGACTGTTGCTCGAACTCGCGAACCAACTGCGTGGCAAGGCGCGCGAGGGATACAGCGTCTGGTTAGTCTGGGACGATGCGGAAGAGGGCATGCTTCCTGACACCGAGAAGCCGTTTCTTGAGGACAGTCTGTATGGAATCACGCATCTTGCACAGAAGTGGGAATCTGACGGCACGTTGAAAAAGGTGAAGGCATTCCTGCTGGCCGATATGATCGGCGACAAGGATCTCGATGTGGACCGCGACACGAATTCGACTCCTTGGCTACTGGATGTAGTGGGCGAAGCGGCGAAGCGGCTGGGATATCAGTCTCATTTCTTCGGCCGTAATAATACGGTTTCGGACGATCATCTTCCGTTCGTGAAGCGGGGTGTACCTTCGGCGGACCTGATTGACTTTACCTACGGTTACAACGAGGCGTACTGGCATACCCCCGACGATACGGTCGACAAACTCAGTCCCAGAAGCCTGCAGATCGTCGGCAGCGTGCTGCTCGAGACCGTACGCATCCTCGACAAGATGGAGCCACTGCCTCCAAAGTGAAATCAAATAACCAGAATGGGCACGAAGGCACGCAAAGGACATCGTAGTTTCCCTTCGTGACCTTCGTGGTTCATGTTTTGCGCTTTTGTTGAATTTCATTTCTAATTCACTGCGAATATGCGAACTGCTAAGACCTTGTTCTTTGTTTGCATTCTGACTCTCTCCAGGTATTCGGCAAATCCTCCCGCGAACAACGAAGCAGATCAATTGATACAGGCCGCGCTGCAGCCGTCGCCGCTCCAGGACAACCTGCGGCGCTTAACCGACGAGATCGGGGGCCGTGTTTCCGGCACGCCAGCTATGCAGCACGCCGTGCAGTGGGCGAGGCAAGCTTTCACAGCAGCCGGCGCGGACAGCGTGCACACTGAAGGATTCGAGATTCCCAATTCATGGTCCGAGGGTGCAACGGAGATGACCGCCACCACGGGGCATCAGGTCAGTTCGACGACCATGGGAGGCGGAACCGTGCTGTCATCGTTCCGCGTGCGCGCGGTTTCCGTTGCGTGGTCGCCCGCGTTAGCGCCGGTGAAGCATGTGCCGATAGTGGATGTTGTCGAAGGAACGGACGCCGATTTTCAAAAAGCAGGCGATGTCACCGGCAAAATCATTCTTGTACACACGACCGTACTGAAAACCTGGGATGACCTGTTCGCCGAGTACACGAACGCTCCTCCGATCATCGATCGAGCCGTGAAGGCAAAAGTGAAGGCCATCGCGTTCATGGCGACCCGCGAGCACGACATTCTCTATCGACACACGAACGCGTCCGCCGGAGAAATCGACCGGCTGCCCATGGTCATCGTCGCACGCGAAGACGGCGAGCGCATTGCGCGATTGCTCGCCAACGGGAGCCTGGTCTGGGCCGATCTTTCCATTCCCAATCAACTAGGTGGTTCGGTCAAGACTTCCAATGTGATCGCGGAGCTTCGCGGAAGCGTGAAGCCGGATGAGTTCGTGATTCTGGGAGCGCATCTGGATTCGTGGGAGTTGGGCACAGGTGCGCTCGATAACGGCTGCAATGCCGCGCTGGTGGTCGATGCGCTGCGGGCAATCAAGGCTTCGGGCGTGACCCCGCGACGCAGTATTCGCTTCATACTTTTTTCTGGCGAGGAGGAGGGACTACTCGGTTCCCGCGTGTATGCATTCAATCATCGCGCTGAACTCGACAGGGCCGCGGGAGTCGTGATCTTCGATTCCGGCACGGGAAAAACTACGGGGTTTGCAGTCGGTGGCCGTAAGGATGTGCTGTACACGGCAAAAGAGTTGATCGCTCCGCTGGCGCAGTTCGACGTCAAAGATCTGAAGACCGATATGGAGTGGGGAACCGATCACTTCGACTTCATGTTGGAGGGCGTTCCTACGTTCGTTGCCGACCAGCAGGAAGCTAACTATCTCGAGAACTATCATGCGGTGTCGGATACTTACGACAAGGTCGATTTTCCGCAACTGAAGAAGCATGTCGCTGAGGCCGCGGTTATGGCGGTTGGATTGGCGAATTTGTACGAGAAGATCGGACCGCGGCTCACTCACGACCAGATCGAGCAGGCCATGCGCGACACCAATAGCGTGGATATGTTCAAGGCGTTCGGCCTATGGGGCGATTGGCAAAGCGGCAAACGAGGAAGACAGAAATAAATTGTTGATGATTCAGATGAGGAAAACCAGGCACTGAGCGGTGAGTCCCCGCTAGTTCGCTCCGGACTTACTGCTCGTGGCTGGACTTTGTTTCAATCAACAATCAACAATCAACAATCAACACTTCTTCAGCACAGGGACGTCTTGCTCTATTTCTGGATTCTTTTCAACGTTTTTACGTTAGGAATGCTGCTCCTGGATTTGAAGGTGCTGCATCGTGGTGGTCATGTAGTCCGATTCCGCGAGGCACTTGGCTGGAGCTTGATGTATGTGGCGCAGGCGCTGGCCTTCGCGGCGATCCTCTACTTCTGGCAAGGGCGACAAGCCAGCCTGGAGTTCGTCACCGGGTACGTTCTTGAACTCTCACTCAGTGTCGATAATCTGTTTATCTTCCTGCTGATCTTCAACTACTTTGCCGTGCCGGAAGAACAGCAGCATCGTGTTCTCTTCTGGGGCATCGTGGGCGCGCTGGTGCTGCGAGGAATCTTCATCGGTGCCGGGGTCAGCCTGATCGAGCACTTCCACTGGCTGCTATTCATTTTTGGTGCGCTGCTGATTTATAGCGGCATCCGTGTTTGCGTATCGGGGGAGCACAGTGTCGATCCAGCCTCGAACCCAGTGAACAAAGCAATCCGCAAATGGATTCCGGTCACCCCCGACTACCAGGGCAAACGATTCTTCATTCGCAATCCCGCCGACAACGGCCGTCTCTATGCGACGCCCTTGCTCGTCGTGCTTCTCGTTATCGAAACAACCGATGTACTATTTGCTGTTGATTCCATCCCGGCGATTCTTGCGATTACCCTGAACGCGTTTATCGTTTACACGTCGAATGTCTTCGCCATCCTGGGATTGCGATCGATGTATTTCGCGGTGGCGGGCCTGATGAAGATCTTTCGATTCCTGCACTACGGTCTCGCCGTGATTCTGATATTGGTCGGTGTGAAGATGTTGATTAGGGATCATTTCGACATTCCGATTCAAATGACACTGGGAGTTGTGGCCGCCGTCTTGGTGTTATCGATCGTCATATCACTCTTGTTTCCGCGGAAAGACGAGAAAGCGGCCTGAAGAAGTTCAAAGTTTCAGAGTCATGTAGGCCGCCAGAATGTCCATGGGCCAGTGGGCAAAGATAAACGGAGCCAGTCGGCGGATTTTCAGAGAGGGTAGCAGCAGGAGGACGACTCCCGGCAAGAACGCCAGAAATCTCCATACTACAAGTCGCCAGTCCACGATAAAAGGCAGAAACGAATGCTGAAGCGCCCACCAGAAGCTCACGATTCCGTAAGCAAGCCACGGCTTACGGCATAGCACTTCGAGCCTCGGAAGAGCATAGCCCCGATATGTCATCTCCTCGGTAGGCGACCAGATCAGCCACCACAGACTGAAGCTGTAGATGATCCCCCACAGCGGCAACACACGCGCGTCCGCCAATCCTTCGAACGACGGCGGATGCCCGCCACCGTAAACGATGCGTGTGGCCGAAGCCGCGCCCAGAATGAAAAATGGGAAGACGAGCACGAACATCGCTGCTCCGAGAAATAGATCTCGTCCCCAGCGAAGCCGCAGGCGCCCGATCAGATCGCGTAAGCTGATGCCTTCTTTGCGCGTGTAGATGGCCATCAGCGCGAGGCAGCCAATATCCACCAGCGTTCCATAGACAGTCCACCACTTGGCCGCCGCGTTCCAGGACCAGGAATGCGAACGCACCCACAAAATGCTTGCAGTAATGGCCTGCGCTGCGATGATTAGGACGCCGCGTCCGACGACAATAAGCCACGGACCTGTCCTACCGAGTGTGCCCACGCAGGCGCGCTCGGAAAGCATCTCGATTGAGTTGAGCTCTGACGCGGCAGGAGGGGCAGAAACTTCGCTTCGAACAGGGACTTCGAGCGTTTCGGTTCCCATGTGTGCCCTCACGACTTATACAAAGACAACTTTATCGCCTCGAACGACAGAATGCTTCAAGAATTTCCTGTCATCGTGATCGGAGTAGTCGATGCGGTAGTGAGCCCCTCGGCTCTCTTCGCGCGCCAACGCAGACCGCACTACGAGCAAGGCTGTCAGATGGAGATTGGCAGCCTCGTAACCCCGCCGAGTTTTTGGATGAGCCAACCGTGGTGTCATCTGTTCCAAGGCCGTGACTGCTTTTTGCATCCCCGGGCGCATGCGCACAATCCCGACTTCGTTCCACATCAGATCCTGCACTTGCCCGATGAGTTCTTCGATGCTCGCGTCCACCGGTCCATTTGAATAAGCAGCCTTGGGTTCAGCTCCGGATTTGGGTGTTATCCGTTCGGCATTGCGCATGGCCTTGCCAGTGCGCGCCCCAAATACCAGGGCCTCAAGAAGGGAATTGCTCGGTAACCGGTTTGCGCCATGTACACCTGTTGACGCCACTTCTCCCGCCGCGTATAGCCCAGGCACTGCAGTCTTGCCGTCCAGGTCCGTACGCACCCCTCCAATGCCGCCTTGCGCAGCGGGACGAATTGGAATGACGTCCTCCGTAACGTCCACGTTGTATGCCATACAGGTATCGTGAATTCGCCGGAAGCGCTTTTGCACCTTAGCCGCGTTCAAGTGAGTGAGATCGAGGTAAATGAAGGGGTCCTTCGCGCGGCTCACCTCCATCTCGTGAACGATGGCACGCGCCACCAGGTCGCGAGGAGCTCGCTCTCCCAAAGGATGGTACTTCCCCATAAAGCGATTGAGTTCAATGTTGCGGAGATAGGCGCCCTCGGCCCGCAAGCCTTCCGGCAGCAGCAATCGCGGCACCTTCTTCATGTAGAGGGCGGTGGGATGAAACTGCATGAACTCGAGATCGCTGACTTCTGCTCCTGCGCGTACAGCGAGCGCGATGCCGTCCGCAGTAGCCGCCTCGGGATTAGTCGTGTTGCGGTAGATCTGTCCGAAGCCACCTGTAGACAGCAACACCGCCGAGCATGCGATATCGTGCGGAACTCCCTTGTCATCCAACACCGAAACACCTGTAACCCTTTCGCCATCTTTGATGAGAGCCGTGGCGAACGTGAATTCCGCAATCGAAATCTGCTTCAGCGAATGCGCCTTGTTGGCCAGGATCCGCAGCATCTCCCTGCCGGCGGGATTGCCTTCTGCGTGAAGAACACGGCTGCGGGTGTGTGGGTTCTCGACATCGAAGGTGAGATTCGCGCGATCTTGCCTGCCCCAGAGAAGAAGTTCGTCGATGCGCTCGGCGCCTTCGTCCAGGAGGAGTTTGACCGCGGCTTGATTGCAGAGGCCGTCGCCGGCGTTAAGTGTGTCCTGCAGGTGCAGGATGACGTCATCCTCGTCGCTGAGCCATGTGGCGTCGCTCTTCGCATCGGCCGTTTTGAATGACGGAACTTCCTGCTTGGCAAGCAGAAGAACACGTCCGGCGTCGGCCAATTCGATAGCCGCACGCAGCCCGGCGATGCCTGCGCCGATCACCACGAAATCGGTCTCGGCTGGGAGACCCTTCATAGTCGGGAAATAGTATCACCGCTGGGTGCAGGGCAGGGATAGGAACGCATACGCTATTATGGAGCGCGATGCCTCAGGCGACCATCCACGTGCTTCCACGGCCCTACCAGGCGTGGATCGAGAACGGGCTTCTGACGCGGTCAGGGTCCATCCTCGCGGATCTTCTACCCCAGGCGAGCCGGATCTTCGTAGTGACCGTTCCTCCGGTCCGCAAGCGCTGGGGATCAAAATTTCTGGCATCTCTGAAGGCCAGTGGCTTCGCGCCGCAAGTCATCACGATGCCCGATGGCGAACCTTCGAAGCGCCTGGCCAACGTGGAAGCCATGGCCGAGAAGTTGGCGCGCATGGGTGCTGATCGCAAGGCTGTGATCATCGCTTTAGGCGGTGGCGTTGTGGGGGATGTCTCCGGGTTGCTGGCCTCTCTCTACATGCGAGGCGTTGAGTTCGTACAGGTTCCGACAACGGTATTGGCACAGGTCGATGCTTCCGTCGGCGGCAAGACGGGCGTCAATATCGTTGCGGGTAAGAATTTGATCGGTACCTTCTATCACCCTCGGGTTGTGCTCATCGATCCGACGGTGCTTAAGACCCTCCCGGATCGCGAATTTCGGGCGGGACTCTATGAGGCTCTGAAGTGCGGGATTATCGGAAACGTGGAGTTATTCCTTCGGTTTGAGCAGAATCGGGCAAAGATTCTGAAACGAGACCCTGTGGAGCTTGAGTGGCTGATTGCGCAATCGGTACGGATAAAAGCGGAAGTCGTGTCCGCCGACGAGCATGAGGGTGGGCTGCGGCGTGTGCTCAACCTGGGCCACACCATCGGACATGCGCTGGAAACCGAAACGAAATACCGCGCCCTTCTCCACGGCGAGGCGGTTGCGTGGGGCATGCTTGCCGCTACGAACATCGCACTGACGGTCGGGCGGACCGACAGCGTTACGGCAGGACGCATCGCCGATGCTGTGCTAAGCCTCGGACGCCTCCCCGAAGTCAATGTCAGCCCGCGAAAGATCCTGGCGCGGTTGCAGTCCGACAAAAAGACGCAGAATGGAGTCGTACATTTCATCCTGCCCCGCGAAATTGGAAAAGTTGAAGTCGCCAGCGATGTCCCCGAACAGCCGATCCTGGATGCAGTCGAAGAACTAAGGCGCCTGTCGCGGGGCGGATGGGTTTGGGGAAAGTAGAAAGGGAATTGCTATGCCGGAAACAGCCGAGCAGTACATCCATCGCATTCTTGGCTACGTAGAAGGACAGGATGCACTCAAGGTGCAGCGGGCGACAGCGGGCAAACTCAAGAAAGCGATCACCGGACTTACGCCAACGCAACTGAGGTGGCGGTCGGAACCTGGGAAGTGGTCGATCGCGGAAATCATCGCTCATCTTGCCGACGCTGAGATCGTCGCCAGCTGGCGGATGCGCTCTGTGATCGGAGAGAACGGCATCACGATCCAGCCTTTTGATCAGGACGCATGGGCTTCCGTATTCCAATATCGGGATCGCGACGCGAAACTATCCCTTGAAGTGTTCCGCACTCTTCGTGAAAACAATCTGGCGATGCTTAAGGAAATTCCGCGCGAAACCTGGGAGAACTACGGCATGCATCTCGAGCGCGGCAAGGAATCCATCGCTCATCTGGCGCGGATGTTTGCCGGGCACGACACGAATCACGTCCTTCAGGTGGAACGCATTGCCAAGCAGTTGAAGGGCGCCAAGTCGAGGAAGAAGCGATAGCAGCGAGTCCCAGAATCGTGCCCGAGAGCAAATCCCCGGTAGTTGGCGCCGCCCCGGAAGGTGCGAGCGATCAGCGTGCTGCCGCGCGTGCGGTGCGGGAGATGTTTACCTCGATCGCCCCGCGCTATGACTTCCTCAACCACGTTTTGTCATTCAACATTGATCGCCTCTGGTGGCGACGCACGGCGAAGATGTTCAGCGACATTCTCGGTCGCCCGGAAGTTCGCGTGCTCGATTTATGCTGCGGCACCGGCGACATGACATTCGCTCTGCGACGCGAAGCAGGGAGTTCGACACTCTCGATCGTAGGGGCAGACTTTTCTCACGCTATGTTGACGCGGGCAATGCAAAAATCGCTCGACACCTCCCGCCGACCGGCTCCCACCTGGATCGAGGCCGACGCGCTCAACCTTCCTTTTCCCGATGGCCACTTCGATCTGCTGACCTCGGCGTTTGGATTTCGCAACCTCGCTGACTACGACGCGGGACTCAGAGAGATCGCGCGCGTGCTGCGTTCGGGAGGTGAGTGCGGCATTCTCGACTTCGGCGAACCACAAGGTGTCTTGGGATCTCTCTACCGAATCTATTTCAAGAAAGTGCTCCCTAGGATCGGGACACTGATCTCCGGTGTTCGCGGACCCTACGCGTACCTTCCTGCATCCGTCCAGCGTTTTCCACCTCCTCAAGAGATGCTCATGCGCCTGAAGGCTGCCGGCTTCCACGATGCGAGCTGGACTCCTTACACCTTCGGGATTGCCGGCCTTTACCGGGCCACGAAGGCATAGAAAGCGAATCACGAAGCGTTGCGCAGAAGCTTGCTCAAACCATCAACATCGGAAGCGCTTACATCTCCAATCACAAAATAGCGCAACCCGTCTTTTGCCCAGCTTGCGACGGTGAATGACAGCTTCGTGACTGGAGACGGCAGGTTCGCGGTTATACCGCCGCGATCGGGAAAGATGAAGACGGAAATCTCGTGCTTTCGAACGCGGTAAATCAGGTGCGCCCCCGGCGTCTGACCGAGGTACGCCACGCGACCCCCGACTAACGATAATTCCGTGCCGCTGAGTTCCGGCAGATTGAAACTGAAGGGAATCCGGCCTTCGAACCATGGCTTCACGGTGTGGCGATCCGTTGAAACGACGTCGACAGGCGTGGAGCTCGCCAAAGCGGCAACATGCAGATCCGTGAGCTCGCTGACAACTAGCTCTTGGCGGGCCTTCTCGCGGCTCAGATAAAAGTTGGCCATCGATATCAGGAGGATTAGCGCAGCGGACAGGGTTACCAATCTAGGCCACCACTGTCCGCGGCGAGCGGGTTTGCTGACGCGCTGGAGCATCTTTCGCCGGAACTCGGCGCGAGCCGGATAGGCATTGCCTGCTGCGGCGGCAACAGAACGCTTCATCTGGACGCGTTCCAGAGTTTCCGCCGCGCAGGTCGAACACTGACGCAGATGAGCAGAAAAAGCGCTGGCCTCCGGAACGGGCAATTCGCCGTCGATGTAAGCCTCGAGTTTCTCTTGCCACACCTCACACGCCATGGGTGCCCCCCTTTAACTTCTGTACCAGCAGGGCGCGGAGAGCCTTCCGCGCGCGATACAAGCGCGACATGACGGTTCCCGTCGGAATCGCCAGCACTTGCGCGATCTCGTCATAGGACATCTCCTCGACCTCGCAGAGCAGCAGAATCTCCCGAAAGGGAATGGGCAACTCGCCTAACGCATCGCGGACAGCCTCTCGATTTGCCTGCGCCATTAGAAGCGCCTCGGGCGAGGGCGCGGGCGATGCAATCATTTCGGCTTCTTCCTCATCGAGGGTGACCTTCGATCGCAGCCCAGTCCGTGAGGTAAGAAACGAGTTCCGCAGTATGCGAAAGATCCATGCTCGAAAGTTCGTACCCGCCTGAAAGCTGCCAAAGCCTCGGAGCGCCTTGGTGTAAGTCTCCTGGACCAGGTCCTCGGCTTCGCTCGCGTCATGGGTCAGCCAGCGGGCGAAGTTGTGTAGCTGGTCGAACAGAGGCAGTGCCAGTTCTTCGAACGTCTCTGCGGGCAATCGTTGGACTGACACCTCTACAGAATAAACTTCGCGCCCCGGATTTTATTCCCTGTGAATCACAAAATATTCCCGGGAATAAATCCGCGGACGGGCGGTTATTTCCTGCGAAGGCGCATAAGCCGAGGAGGAATTGTGAAGAGCAAATTGCATTGGATTACACGTCCGCCGGTCGACGGACCTGCGTCAATCGTGATTCTGCGAATGATGGCCGGGGGTGTCTTTCTGTGGGAGGGAATTCTTAAATTTGTCTATGCAAACCAAGGTGTGGGCCGATTCACCAAGCTGGGAATGCCGGTCCCGCACTTTACCGCGGACTTTGTCGGATGTCTCGAGATCGTGGGCGGATTACTGGTGCTGTCGGGCTTGTTGACGCGGGTGATGTCAATTCCGTTCATCCTCGAGATGGTGGTGGCCATGCTCTCCACGAAGATCTCGTTGTACCTCGGAACATCTCCCCTTCCGCTGCCGCCTGCTCCGCCGAAGATCGGGATGTGGGCAGTGCTGCATGAGATCCGCTCTGAATACGCGCAGCTTCTGACGATGGCTTTCCTGCTGATCAACGGTCCCGGCCGGTGGTCGCTCGATGCCGTGCTGGCTGGCAGACGAAAGACGTCTACTGCTCAGGAAGTCGGCTCCATGTTGCGGAATGAGTCTGCGAATGCGTCCGCGATGGTGTAGCGAATGACGTGTTCGTACTCCGGTCCAAGGAACCGGCGCAGTCGATCCGTGTTCATCGTGTACTGGCCGGTCATGTACGGAAGTGCGTCGGGAGGAATGGCGGAAATCTTCCGGCTCCATAGAAACGCAAGCACCTGGCGCATCGCCCATTTTCCAGGAACGCGGACGAGCTTCGCATGTGCCGTCTCGATGCAGCGGGCAAAAGTGAGAGGCTCTCCGCGTCCTGCGACGTTTAGCACGGTCAAGCGCTGCGTTTCCGGCTCGCGCTGCAGGATGTGACGAATGAGTCGAGCCATGTCGTCCACGTGAACGAATTGGATCTTGTTGTCGAGATACTGCTGACCGCGCGGCAACATGCAGGGCAGCCGCTTGTGCTCGGTGCGCATCTTTTCCGCGCGTGCACCCTTGCCGTTCGGAGTTCCGCGGAAAGCCCCCATCAGATAGTTATCGACGCTCGCGCCGGCGAAAATGTGGGGACGAAGAATGTAAACGCTGCACCCGCGAAGCGCCGTGCAGCGCTGCTGCACGACCTCATCGGACTCCTTCTTGTGAATCGCATAGGGAAGCGTATGCGCCCCGAAGGACGAGTCTTCCGTTGCAGGTGCGGGCAGATCTGACCCGTAAACCGACACGCTGCTGGGGAAGATGAACTGCTTGATGCCGACATCCGCGGTGCGGTTGACCTCGGTGACAGCCTCCATGATGCGGGCGGTTCCCGCGACATTGATTTGCCACATGCGCTCAACGTCGAGCACTCCGCTGCGCACCGGATCGATCACAAAAGCAAGGTGGACTACGGCGAACGGATGTGAGTCGCGCAGCAGTTCGTAGAGAGTCCGGGTGGACGATTCCTGACCCAAATCCAGATTTTCAAACTGCAGCTCAGAATCAGTTTGGGGTGGAGCGACGTCCACCCCAATCACAGAAAAACTCTGCAGTAACGGCAGCAGCCTGGAGCCCAGGTTGCCTGAGACGCCGGTCACTACAACAACAGGTTTTGCCATCAGTCTTTATCGTCGTCGTCGTCGTGTTGATGGTTTTGCGCAGGAGGCGCAGCTGGCGGTGGCGGAGCTCCCGCTCCCGGTGGACGCGTGCCCGGACGCGGCAGCCGCGGTGGTGGCATCGGGCCCGCTCCTCCCGGACCAAAATAGGCTTCGTTGGTTTCCACCTTGAACGAGTTGTTCAGCTTCTCCATGCGCTCGCGCATGCGATCGTTCTGCAACCGACCGTGAATTTCATTCTTTGCCTGGTCGAGCGACATCTGGGTCTTGCTGTTCAACTTATAGATGTAGTGCCCGCCAGAATCGCTGATGACCTGCGACACCTCGCCCTGTTTTAAATCGAAGGCAGCCGCATGTCCCGCCGGCAAGCCGGTACGACGCACACTGGGCAGGTTCACCGTTGGAGATTCGATCTTCATGCCAGCCGCATCAAAGGCTTCCTTCTGCAGTTTGGAGATGTCCTCTCCGGAAGCAGCGCGGGTGCGCAAATCAGCTGCCAACTTGGTCATCGCCTGCTCGGCTTCGTCGGCTTTGGCTTTTTCGGCGGCTTCCTTGGCCTTCTTCTGTTCGTCGGTTAGCTTCTCGTCTTTTTGTTCGTCTTCTTCCTTGGCTTCACTTTCGCCCTGCTTGGTGCGCGGGACGAAGAGCCGGTCAACGTTGTACTGCTCATAGGCTTGCGGATTTTCTTTGTAGTACTTCTCGATGTCCGCGTCCGGGATATTGGCTGCCTGTTCCTGTATCTTGCGCTGCAGTTGATTGGTGAGCACCTGCATCTTGACGAACTTCACGGTTTCGTCAAATTGGGGGGTCTTGTCGAGTCCCTGTTTTTTGGCCTCATTCGACATCGCCATTAACCGTGGCAGAACGCTGGCGAGCTGTTTCTTCTGCTGCGGGGTCGTGTTCGGTGCGATCGCGCCGGCGAGTTTCTCGAACTGAGCCTTCGTGATCACAGTCTTGCAATCAGTGGCGGATGCCTTCGGGGCCGTGGTCTTGTCCGAAGCGTCTTTCACGGCCGCAGTCTTCGGTGCCGCCGGGCAGACACCATTCACCGTGATAACGGCAGCCGTTGGCGGTACCGACGCCGAGGTATCCGGGGCCGCGGCGGGTGCTTGCGGGCCCGGCATCCCCGGAGTTGCTGAAACGACACCCTTCGCGGGCGCAGTCGGAGCGGGAGCCTGGGCCGGCTGTGGCGGAGGCGCGCTCTGGGCCGCTTGTCCCCAAGCCAGCGTCCCCGTTAAAACACACAGCAGCCAACACATACGCATAAGTCTTATCCTCCAGGATTGGTCCACCAGAAAGGTGAAAATGCCAAGCATGAAATCCTAGCATAACTGCGGCATTTTGAAGCGGGGAAGCCGCTTTGCCGTTTCCTTGCCCAGCAGCGATAATTCCACCATGTCAGGGACGTCCGCCGTCTCATCACCGGAACTCATGCGCGCGGAAAAACGTGCCGCGGCGGGGAACTCCGTTTTGGCCGCGGTGGTGATTACTGGCCTGAAGCTCGTGGTGGGGCTGACCACCGGAAGCTTAGGCATCCTTTCCGAGGCAGCGCACTCCGGGCTCGACCTGATCGCGTCCGTCCTCACGTTTTTCTCGGTCCGCGTGTCTGACAAGCCAGCGGACGCCGAACACCAATACGGCCATGGCAAGGTCGAGAACTTCTCCGCGTTTGTGGAGACCGCCTTGCTGCTGCTTACCTGTGCCTGGATTATTTATGAAGCGGGTCTACGCTTGTTTTTCCGGCGCATCGAAATTGAACCTTCCATCGCAGCATTTGCCGTGATGATTTTCTCCATGGCTGTGGATTGGTGGCGCTCCCGCGCGCTGGGCCGTATCGCCAACAAGTACGACAGCCAGGCTCTAGAAGCGGATGCGCTCCACTTCTCGACCGATATCTGGTCTGCCGGGGTGGTCATTCTCGGCCTCTTGCTGGTCATGGCCGGACGGACCTATAAGATCGACTGGCTGCGCGACGCTGATCCCATCGCTGCGCTTGTTGTCGCCTGTATTGTGGTTTCGGTGAGCTGGCGTCTGGCTCGCCGCACCATCGACGCGCTGCTGGATGCCGCCCCCAAGGGCGTACGCTCGCAGATCTACGACGCCGTTTCCGGCCTCGAAGGCGTGCTCGACGTGGACCGCGTGCGCATCCGCCGCGCCGGAAACCGCTTCTTCGCCGATTTGGCAGTCGGAGTCGCTCGCACGGTTACCTTTCAGCGGTCCGAGCAACTGGCAGCAGCTGTCACCGAGGCGGTCCGGCGGATTCTGCCCGACGCCGACGTGACTGTCCAGCCACTGCCTCGGGCGCAACGCACGGAAAACATTTTCGACCGCATTCGCGCCGTCGCTGCCCACAGTAATCTGAACGTCCATGACATCAGCGTTCAGGATTTGGCGGGGCGTCTGCACGTGGAACAGCACATTGAACTCGACGAGCACATGAGCCTCAAAGACGCCCATGACCGCGTGACAGAACTTGAAGCTGAGATGCGCCGCGACGTCCCGGAGATTTCGGAGATCCTCACGCACATCGAGAGCGAACCGGCCACAATCGAAACACCAGAAGAATTAGTTGGTGATGCAGAGCTGGAGCATCGTCTAAAGACCGTCGCAGCGCAGTTCCCCGAAATTCTTGATGTGCATGATTTCGTCTTCAAGCGCGTCCGCGGACGGCTCTACGTCTCCTGCCATTGCACCTTGAACGATAGTCTTTCGCTCGCCCGTGTGCACGACATTCAGACAGAACTCGAAATCCGCTTCAAGCAGGATGCGCCGGAATTATTCCGCGTGTTGATACACCCCGAGCCGAGTACAGACAACCGGAGATAGAAAGTGATTTCTGCAAAAGCCATCTGGACCGAAAACGAACGCTACATCGGCGAGGCGACCTCGCGCCATGCAATCGTGATGGATACCGCGAAGGAAAAGACGGCAAGCACACCCATGGAACTGGTGCTCATCGCGTTGTGTGGATGTACGGCTTCCGACGTCGTAGGAATTCTAAAGAAAAAGCGTGAGCCATTTACCAGTCTCGAAGTGAGCGCAGAGGGTGAGCGGGCGGCCGATTATCCTCAGGTCTACACCGAAATCAAGCTGAAGTATCGTGTCGGGGGCAAGGTCTCGCGCAAGGCGGTCGAGGATGCGGTTCATCTCTCGAAGGATAAGTACTGCTCCGTCTCGGCAATGCTGCAAAAAAATGCGAAGATAACGTTCGAGATCGAGCACGTCGAATAGAAAGAGTCCTAATGCAAGTTGTCGTGTACACCCAGCCCGGTTGTTTCATGTGCGAGTTGATTCGCGTCTACCTTGAGGCTCGCGAGATTGCCTACACGGAACGCAACATCGGCGCAGACCCGGAGGCGAAACGCGCTATGGTCGACGAATACGACAGCGGCGAGACTCCGACCCTTGTCTATACCTCCGGCGAAACCATCGAGGTCGTGGTCGGATTCGATCCGGAGCGCCTGGACCTTCTGTTCGATTCCGCCCCATCATCGGATTCGGTGGCCTGATCCTGAACACTGTTAATCCCAAGTCCGCTACGCATCCGCTTCGCGGATACTTCTTCATCGCATTGGCTGCGTTTCTCTGGGGGGTGTCCGCCGCATTGGGACGCGCCGTCTTCACGGGAAAGTTTGCACTTGCGGGAGAATCGATACATCCCATCGATCCGCTGATTCTTTCGCAGACACGAACGTCATTTTCGCTGTTGGTCCTGTTGCCGATGCTCGTCGGACGCAGTGGGTGGCAGCGCATCAAGCTTCCCACGCGCGACCTCATTCAATGCCTGATTCTCGGCATGCTTGGTGTCGCGGCATCGAATTACTTTTATTACGTTGCTATTCAGAGGACGAGCGTCGCCATCGCGATCATTCTGCAATACACGGCACCCGTGTGGGTGCTTCTGTATGTAGTAGCCCGCGGACAGCAGAAGCTCTCGGTACAGAAAGTAGTGGCGGTGCTGGTGGCGGTAGCGGGAATTGCGCTGACCATCGGTGTTGTGGGCGGACGTTCAACATCACCCATGAAGTTCGACGCTTACGGCCTGATGGCCGCCCTGCTGGCGTCATTCTCCTTCGCCTTCTACAACATTGGCGGCCACGGCATCCTCGCGCGCCACGACCGCTGGCGTGTGCTGACTTGGACGCTGACTTCCGCCGCCTTCTTCTGGCTGATCGTGAACCCGCCTTGGAAAGTGTTTGCCGCCCACTACACAGCTGAGCAGTGGGGATTCCTATTCGTCTTCTCGATGATCTCGGTGTTGGGATCTTTCTCGCTGTATTTCCTGGGCCTGCAACATCTCGAACCGACGCGCGCGATCATTGCCAGTTGCCTCGAACCGGTGTTCTCGATCCTTTTGGCTGCCGCGCTGCTGGGAGAGGGAGTCAGGCCGATTCAAACGCTGGGGATTGTGTTGGTGTTGTCGGCGATCGTGATTGTGCAGTTGCCCGGAAGGGGTGCGGTTGATAGGGAAGCAGTCTTGGTCGATCCGATCGAGTGAATTGTGAAGGTACTTAGCCCCTCGGGTTCCAAATGAAATTTCCGGCGAATACCTCTAGAATCATTGGCTATGTGTCCGAGGTGAGTCATGAATACTCGGGTCTACATAGCGTTTTGGTCGTTCTTAACTGCATTCATAACTACGGGACTGATCCCGTTCGCTTACTTAGGTAATAAGAACGCGACAGCGACAAAGCGGCTCATTATCATCGCAGGAATTGCCGCCGCAATTTTCATTATTGCCATATTTTGGTAAGCGGCATGCCGTTGACCCGCCTTTCCCTACTCTAACTTCTTCCCCCTCGTCTCCGGTAGCTGCGTCGTCACAAGCGCCGCCAGCAAATATCCCGCCGCACACAAATAAAACGCCCAGCTCAATCCCTTTGTCTGCCCGACGCGACCAATCACGAACGGAGCCAGTGAACTCATCGTGCGTGCGCCGTTGTAGGTGAACCCAAGAGCGCGCGCCCGCACCGCCGTCGGAAAGATCTCGCTGCCCATGATGCCGGATCCTGAGAACAATCCCGTGCCGAAGAAGGCCACCAATGTGCCGACCACGAGCAACATGCTCTGCGACCGCGCCATCGCGTAAAACGGAATCAGCAGCGCCGCAACAAGGGAATAGACGCGAAACGCCGTCCGCCGGCCGATGTGATCTGCGACCCATCCGAAGCTCGCATAACCGGGAAACATCCCGAACAGGTTCAGGACTACCATCAGGGCGGTCATATTCATCACGCTCAGTCCCCGGCCGCCTTGCTCGACCGGCAACGAAAGATACGGCGGAAGCCAGGTGAACAATCCCCACCAGGCGAACATGCCAAAAAAGTTGAACAAGAGCAGAGCAATGGTGTGTTTGAAATATGGAGGCGAAAAGATCGTGGCGAACGATGCGCTCCCGCCATCGGAGCCGCTTGCCCCGCTTGTGGCCGAATTTGCGAGAAGTGGGGATTTTCCTCCGTCACCACTTTCGGCTTCGTGTGCGTTTCGCTCCTGCCACATCTCCGACTCAGGGACTCTGCGCTGAATCCAAAGCGTGATCAGCGCCGGCAAGATCCCCACAAAAAACACAGCTCGCCAACCGTAATACCGCGACACCGGACCCGCCACCAACGCCGCAGCCGCAAAGCCGATCGCCCAGGAGCTCTGCACAATGGCGATCGCCTTGGCGCGGAATTCCGTCGGCCAACTTTCCGCAACAAGGGTCGCGCCGGTGTTCCATTCGCCTCCCATGCCCAATCCGAGAATGAAGCGCATCACAGCGAGCATCGTGATGCTTGTCGCCAGCCCTGAAGCGAACGAGCACGCCGAGTAGGTAAGGATGCTGGCCATCAACGCCTGCTTCCGTCCGATGCGGTCCGCCAGGAATCCAAACAAAACTCCGCCAATTCCTGAGGCCAGCAGGGTGAGTGTGCTGAGCGATCCCGCCGTGGCCTTGCTCATCCCCAGGTCGCGCATGAGCATGGCGAGCACCAGCGAGTAGAGCATGGTGTCGAAGGCATCGAGCGCCCAACCCATGGCCGCCGCGAGAAGTGTGCGGCGCTGTCCTGGAGTTGCCTGCCGAAGGAGCTGGATGGGACCAATCGCCATAGGAGTCTCGCAGCGCGCCGATTGTACCGGAAGAATTGTTGATTGATGATTTTTGATTGTTGATTTAGATCGGCAGCTTCCGGTGGTTTTCAAAAATCAGCAATAGGCTGCGTTACCGCCGTTACTTCGGTGCTGCGGATGACACATTCGTGACATTAAGTTCCCCACCAATCCGCTAGTCTTGGGTATCCCCCGAAAAGTCCGCTGAGGGTGCTGTTATGAAGAACCGCTCTGCGATCTACCTATGCGCATTTCTTTCCGTGTGCTTGACTCCGTGTTTTGCGCATCACACTGCTGTCATTGTGAACAAGCAGAATGCCGTCGAGAATCTCACTTCAGCACATTTGACAAAGATTATCCGTGGCGAGATCAGGAAGTGGCCCGACGGAAAGAATGTCGTTCTCGTCCTGCATAAAGATTCTGCGGGCGAACGCGAAGCTCTCGAGCATCTCAACAAGATGTCGGCAGATGAGTGGAACTCCTTTGTCGCGGCCCACAGAGACTCAATTCTCTTTGTAGACACTGACGCGGACGTGCTCAAAGCAGTGCAAGCCGAACCCGGCGCCCTCGGCTTGATCGAAGTTCACTCTATCGACAATAGCGTTAACGTGGTTCACATCGACGGCAAGCTACCGATGGAACTCGGCTACCTGCCCCACTAACGCTTCGTTAAAGATTTGTCGGAAATCTGCAGCAGATGGAAGTAGCGCCGCGCCTTCTTCACGTCGTGGGCAATCTGCTCACGCAGCGCATCGACCGATGGGAATTTGATCTCGTCGCGCAGACGCTCCAGAAAACAGATCTCCACCTCGGTGTCAGGCGTCAGTTCCAGCGGATGGAAGTTCAGCAAGTGCGTCTCGATCGCAAACAACTCCGCGCCGAAAGTGGGTCTGTTTCCCACGTTTGTCACGGAATCGAATCGTTCGGCACCAACGCGGGTCCATGTGATGTAGACCCCATCCTTCGGTACCAGTTCTTCGTAGCGGGCCAGATTGATGGTCGGCACCGTGTACTTGGAACCGTAACCGCGTCCGCGTCCAGGGACACCCAGAATGCAGAAAGGCTTTGATAGCAGATGCCGCGCCCGGCTTACGCGCCCATCGCTGATCAGTCTGCGAATCTGACTGCTCGACACGGTCTCGCCCCGCAGCTTCATTTCGGGGTAAACCTTGACCTCGAAGCCCATCTCGCGTCCAAGATCGGCCAATGTGTTTACGTCGCCGGCCGCCTTGTGTCCGAAGCGGAAGTTGAATCCCTCGTGAATCTCGCGCGCATGCAGCTTCTTTTTCAGAATGCGCTCTGCAAACTGGCGCGGTGTCATCAACGACAGATCACGGCCAAAGGGCAGTATCAGGACAGCGTCAATTCCCGTGCCCTCGAGCCAACGAAGTTTTTCTGGTGTCGGGGTGATAAGCTTCAGCCCGGCTTCCGGCTTGAGGATCCGCGTGGGATGTGGCTCGAACGTAACCGCCACAGCTTTGGCATGATTTGCCCGGGCCCGCAAAACGATGTCACCGAGCACGTGCGCGTGTGCCCGATGGACGCCGTCAAAATTGCCTACACTGACGTAGGTAGGCCCGAAGTCGACAGGTACGTCCTCGAGTTTGTGAAAAACGAGCATCGCGAGAATTGTTGATTTTCGATTGTTGATTGATGATTGGAAACCGTAGAAGCGCCAGGTTGCACCGTGGTCTTCAACCAACAATCAAAAATCAACGACCATCAATCAGATCTCAAACTCCAGCTTCATCCCGTCATAGGCCAGCCGTACATGCCTGGGCAGGGTAGCATTGGTGGCTTCGTGTCCCAGATCGTGGCAGATGTGTGTGAAGAAAGCACGCTTGGGTCTCAAACGGTCGACGATCGCAAGGGAATTCTTCACCGTCGAGTGCGTGGGATGCGGTTTGTGGCGCAAAGCATCCAGGAAGAGAACGTCGAGTCCCTGCAACTGATCCATCGAAGACTCGGGAATCTCGCTGTGATCGGTAAGATAGGCGCCCGAGCCAAAGCGATACCCGTAAATCTGTGTCTCCCCGTGAATCAGAATGACAGGCTCGAAGCGAACGCCGAATATATCGATCGGGCCGTCGATCGGGCGAAGTTCAAGCTGCGCCAGCCCGCCGAATTTGTAGTCGGCATCGAAGATGTACGAAAACATTTTCCGCAGAAAAGCCGCGGCATCGGGGCGCGCATAGAGAGGGAGTTTGTCGGGCTTATGCTGATAACTTAACGGCCTGAGATCGTCAATGCCGAGAATGTGGTCCGCGTGCGTGTGTGTATAGAGAACCGCGTCGATCCGCGTGATGTTTTCGCGGATTGCCTGTGTATAAAAATCGGGTGTGGTATCGATCAATATGACCCGGTGGTCATACTCCAGCATGATCGACGGACGAGTACGCCGGTCGTGGGGATCATTGGAATGGCAAACAGAGCAGTCACATCCCAGCGTTGGGACGCCCATCGACGTCCCGCTGCCTAGCACGGTCAAGGTCGCTTTCATCTTCCGGTTGTTCCAGTCGCGGACCCAGGCTGTGGCGGACGCGCAATCGCGTTGGTTACTTCCACATACGCCATGCGCAGTTCGTAAAGGCTGTTCTGAAGGAAATTCTCTTCCACGGGGGTCAGGTTCCCCTTGGTTTTTTCCGCAAGCAGACTGAGCGTATCAATCGTCTGCCGGGCGCCGATAATGTCGACTCTCGGTTGTTCATTCTGCTGGCGCATAAGGCCGAGTTGCAGCATGGCAGTCATATAGAGTGACGCCATGAATCGCTCGAACGTGATTTCGAAATCCTTCGCCGAGTGTCCGCTCAGTTCCACTTCTTTGTCGAGATCGCGCGAGGACTGTTTGTAAGCAGCGGCCTGCGCCTCTTGCTCGGCGCTAGTGGGCGGTGTAGGCATCTCGCGATCGATAGCCGCTTCAGAGGCGGCCTGCGGCGCCTTTTGCGCAGGAGGAGCTGGAATCGGCGGCGCGGAAGTCTTGGGCGCCTCGTTCTCCTCTGGAGCATCAGACCGTAAATCGCCCTCCGACGTGAAAAGCCGCCGGTCCGTCACCGTGAAACCAGAATCATTCTTCTTCTCAGCCATAAGGTCTTCCCCACAAAAAAGCTCTCAAGAATTTAGTTTTATCATGCTAGGCGTTCTTTAAAAGTCCGCTCTTCTGGCGACAGCGCACTGTTGCCGATCGGGACAGCAACCACCGTAGCAGGGAACGAGCCAATCGTCACGGCCCGGCCCGGCGCTCCCACCTCCCGGCGAATGTATCCCAATGCAATAGTTTTGGCGCTTTCAGAGGAGTGAAGGGTTGCCACACTTGTGATCTCGCCCACTTCCTTTTCGCCCGCAACGATTTTCGCGCCCGTGGTGATCGTCGCATCGCCCGCGATCATGAAGCCTGAGAACTTTCGATGAACCGCACCACGCGAACGGATGCGCTCGACGATCTCCTGTCCAACGTAGCAACCTTTGTTGAAGTTCAGCGCCCGGGCCTGCTCGGTTTCTTGCGGCAAATCACGCTCGCGAATGTCGACGCCATTGAGGGGAATTCCTGCCGCAATCCGATGTAGCTCAAGCGCCTCGGAACCAATGGGAGTTGCCCCGTGTGTCGTTAATGCATCCCACATTTTCCTCACCTCGGCGGGATCCAGCCACAGTTCATAGCTCTCGATTGCAGGATCATCCGTGCGAACCACAGTGCACGCTGTATCACTAGCCGACTTCATCTCACGAATCTGCAGTGGGCGCATGTCGGAAATCTGAATCCCACATTCGGCAAGAACCTCACGTGACTTCGGCCCACCAATGCCGAGCGCTGTTGCCTGCTCGCTCAAGTTCGTGACTTCTACGTCGTCCATGATGATGTAGTGATCGAACGTGGCCAGCACAATCTCCAACTGACTCTGGTCCGTCTCCACAACGATGGATTCGCCGCGGTTAAACGCACATAAATCGGCGAGGATATGCCCTTGCGGATTAAGAAGAAACGCGTAAACACCTTCGCCAGCCGCAAGGTCGCGAATGTTATTCGTGACCATGCCGTTGAGCCAGCGCACCCGATCCCCGCCGGTGAGCGAGATTTTCGTCCGAAAGCCAGAATCGAAAATTGCGCAACCGCTCCGCAATGCGGCGAACTCCGCTTGTGGATCTGTAAACCGCGCCGCTGTTATCAGGCCTCGGTACTCGCCGGATGCTGTTGCACCCAGTCCTTCACCGCGTTCCTGGAGAGCCGTCGAACCCATACCTGTATTCGATTATAGCGACTGTGTTAACGTTCCAGCCGTGGATGGAAAAGAGCGGGTCAAGAAACGCATCGCCGTCATCCCCGGAGACGGCATCGGTAAAGAAGTAATTCCTCAGGCGGTTCAGGTAATTCAGGCTTCTGGGGCAGCGGTTGAGCTGAGCGAATTCGACTGGGGCGCGGATCGCTACCTGCGCGACAACACTACGGTCCCTCCCGATGGATTCGCCATGCTGGCGCGGGATTTTGACGCGATCCTGGTTGGCGCATTCGGCGATCCGCGGGTCAAAACGAACATTCATGCCAAAGAAATTCTTCTCGGCATGCGCTTCAAAATGGATTTATACGCGAACGTCCGCCCTGTTCGCCTGCTCGATGCGGCGCTCTGCCCGCTGAAAGGCGTCGAGCCGAAAGACGTGGATTTCGTTGTGCTCCGGGAGAACACCGAAGGCGTTTACACCGACGCAGGCGGCGTTTTCAAGCAGGGAACCCCCGACGAGATCGCCACGCAGGAAGATATCAACACGCGCAAAGGCGTGGAGCGCATCATCCGCTACGCCTTCGAATATTGCCAAACCAATACCAAGCTTGATGGCTCATCGCGGGGCAAGGTTCTGATGTGTGACAAATCCAATGCCATGACGCATGCCGGTGGGTTGTGGCAGCGCGTTTTCAAAGAAATCAGCGCTGAGTATCCGAAGATCAAAGCGGAGCATATGTATGTCGACGCCCTTTGCATGCAGATGGTCCGCGATCCCCGCCAGTTCGATGTGATTGTGACTAACAACATGTTCGGCGACATCATCACCGACCTAGCAGCCGGACTGCAGGGAGGTCTCGGCATGGCCGCCAGTGGAAACATCCATCCCGGCCGCACGTCCATGTTCGAACCAGTTCATGGCAGCGCCCCACCGATCGCCGGAAAGAATTTAGCCAATCCGTTTGGCGCAATCCTGACATCAGCCATGATGCTGCAGCATTTGGGTTTCGAGAAAGAAGGCAACAAAATCGAAGGCGCGGTTCTGGAAGCCGTACGTCACAAGAAGTCAACACAAGACACAGGCGGTCAGCTAGGCACGAAAGAAGCAGCCGAAGGAATCATGAAGAGCGTGAGTTTGTGAAAGCATGCGTAGGACAGCCGCTTCGGCTGTCCAGCGAGCGAAGCGAGCTAGCCATCCCGGCACGAAGCCTATTCCCGCCGAACTGCCAGCAGCGCCAACTCCCGCCACTTCCAGTGGCAATCCACATCCACAAACCCTATCTCCCGCAACCACCCAAGCTGTGTCTCCACATCCAGCAGTTTGTTCGAGGGATCCTCGGTCTCTACGGCAAATCCAATCCGATGCAGAAACGCTTCATGCAAGCGTTGCGACGGCGAGGCCACGTGCTCCAGGTTGCAGAACACTCCGCCCGCATTCAGCAATCCGAAGACCTCCCCGTACAAAGCCCGCTTCCGCTCATGAATCAGGTGATGGATCGCGAAGCTTGAGATCACGGCATCAAACTTCCCAAAATCCGGTAGTGGAGAATCCATGTTGTGCTCGACGATTCGAACGGCAGAATCGGCGCCGAACCGGGTCCGAGCCGCCTCAAGCATCGCGGGCGAAAAATCAATGGCGACAGCCTCGGTGTCCGGGTTCTGTTCGCGCACCAGTGCCAACAAACGCCCGTCGCCAGTGCCCAGGTCGAGGATTCGTCGCGCGCTTTTCGGGATGAACTCCAACAACGTCGCCTCGCCTTCGGTGCGGTGGGAAATCTGGTCGGCGCGTTCGAGGTAGTCGCGGACATGATCGGTCGAAGTCCACAGATTGACAGGGTTCGTCGCAGTCATGAGTGAAAGTATATGGAAACGTATACACTCAATCGTAAGGAGTCGAGCCGAATTGCGTTCGCTTGGGGTTCAAAGGTGGATTTTGACGGTCCTGATGGCGGTCACATCTTGGCCGCCTCTTGCTCAGGCTCAGACCACGCCACCCAGTCAAACTCCTCCTTCGCAGTCGCCCACGGCGCAGGAACCCACGAAGCAACCGCAAGAGCCGGAAGGTGACGTCAAAATCACTCCCCGTCAAGCAGAAGAACTATTCCACTCGATCGATCAGATACTCGAATTCGACAGCAAGCAGACTGGCTTGCCGATCCGGCGTGAAGTCAAACGCAAACTGACCAGCCGCGACGAAGTTGTCTCCTATCTGACTAAGCATTTGAATGACGAAGACACGCAGCGCCTGCGCCGCTCGGAACTGGTCTTGAAGAAATTCGGCCTGCTTCCCCGCGACTTCAATCTGGAGACCTTCCTGGTTGCTCTGCTACGAGAAGAGGTCGCCGGTTACTACGACCCCAAGACGAAAACCGTCAATCTGCTCGATTGGGTCCCTATCGAAGAGCAGGAGCCGGTCATGGCCCACGAACTCACGCATGCTCTTCAAGATCAGGACATCAATCTGCAGAAGTGGATGAAGCGCGGCGATAAAGACCTGGCAGAAATCCGGCGTGACCCGACCCCGGCTGACATCGAGAACGACGAGATCGATAATGCCCGCGAAGCTGTCGTCGAAGGTCAGGCACAGGCAATGATGTTTCAGTATGAGCTCGCTCCCGTCGGGCACTCGATCGCAAGCTCGCCCGAGTTGGTCGCTGCCATGGAAGAAGAAGCGTTGAACGGAACTTCCGGCACCAAGGTCTTCAATGACGCTCCCATTTTTCTGAAAGAGTCGCTGACTTTCCCCTACAGCTACGGCATGACCTTTGTGGTGCAACTGATGCAAAAAGGGGGAAAAGAGAAAGCATTCGCCGGGCTACTAAGGGATCCTCCGCATACAACTCGGCAAGTCATGCAGCCGGAGACCTATCTCTCGGGCGAGCGCATTGAGCCAATGCGCATCCCTGACTTCAAGCATGACTTCAAGGCATATCAGAAGTTCGATATTGGAGCGATGGGCGAATTCGACGTGTCCATGCTCGTTGAGCAGTACGTTGGCAGGGACATCGCTAAGAAGATGTACCCGGAGTGGCGCGGCGGTTACTACTACGCGGCAAAGCCCAAAGCCAACGCCGCGGCACCGCTGGGATTGCTGTACGTCTCGCGCTGGTCCAGCGATATCACGGCAGCGCAATTCGCTGGAATTTACGCGCGCTCGTTACAGCAGCGTTATAAGAAAGCGACAGAATCCATCGAGGCGGAGGCTAAAGAGCCGGCCCGTCTCGTCGATAACAACCCACCCTCGTCCCTCGAAGGGCGCCACTCCTGGTCCACAGAAGAGGGGCAAGTGGTGATCGAACAAAAGGGCGACACTGTTTTCGTCAGCGAGAGTCTCGATGCGGCCACGACGGCCGCGATCGAGAGGGAAGTCTTCGCTCCTCCCACCACGGCACAGTAATTCACGCGCTACTTACCTTTCTTGCCTTCCTTCTCGTCCGGGGCCTCGCCCAGAAAGTGCTGGACTTTCGAAACCACCGTGAACTCTTTCCCACCGCGTTCCACCGTCAGCTTTCGTTCCTGTCCCTGCGTTCCTCCCAGCATGGACCAGACCTGGCCCATCGTCACTCCGAGCACTGAGATATCGTTGACCGCCACCAGATGATCGCCGGGCTGAACGCCGTCGGCACCCACTGGGACAGAGGGTTCCCCAGCGAAGTTCGCGACTCCCAGAATGGTGAATCGCCCGTCGTCCTCCGGCCGCACCGTCAGGCCGATGACGTCAAAGTCCGGAAAGTTGAACGTCCGTCCGATTTCGAAGTAAACCGTCGAATGCGCGTAATCGAGACCCACGCGATAGTTCACGAGCAGGTTCGAGCCCACCAACCCCACCGTAGAAACTCCAGCCCGTTTTTCGAAGAACTCCACCATCGTCTTTGGCATCGCAACCATCGCAACATTCGTCAGGAACAACGGCCCGTACTGCAGGCGATCGAGGCGCGTCACCTTCCATTTCGACTCCTCCTCTGCCCCCCACATGTTGGCCGAACCCACTGCACCTGTCATGCGCGGCCAATCGGGATGTGCCGCCGCGAGGCGGTCGAACATCTCTTCCGACAAGAAACTAATGCACGCACCCACATCGAGAGCCAGATTGTGCTTCTTGCCCTCGATCTGGCTGGGGATCTGGATCAGGCCGTTCTCAGCGTTTACGGAAACTTTTGTCGATGATCCGCGAAAATGCAGCGTGCCCGGAGCCCCGATCGAGAACTTTCGATCCGGAAAGTCAACGAGCACGTCGTAGTGCCGCAAAATGCTGGAAGGAAGATTGATCTCAACATTCATGCCGGCAGCGAGAACCGCAGCCGCATTCACGGGACGCAACGGAATCTTCGCTTCCTTCACCCCATTGAGTGGAATCATCATTCCGCCAACGATGATCTCGCTCGGAGGAGGCGAGGAACATTCCCGGTCACCGCAAGTGACAGCGAGTCCAAGCAGGGACGCTACCCGACGCGACACGCATAAGTCCGGGTTGCCATTGTCCACCCAGGCGCGAACACTCTGAGTCGTACCGTCCGGCAGTGGGATGTCGACGCGAATGACCACCCGGTTGTGATCGATCGTTGCAGGAATGGTGACGGACCTAGGCTGCGTCGTTGCCGCAGTGTCTTGCCCTTCCGCTAACGAACCGACCAGCGTGAGCAGTACGAAGCCGACGACCACAACCCGCATACCAAATTGTAGCTCGTGTAGGAGCGGGTGCCCCGTCCGCGCCAGCCGGTCGCAGCTTCCCGGCGACCTAAGTGGAGGCAAGGAGTGCGCGAATAGGGTGGTTCGCGGATTGACGGACGAAGTTCATGCCGCCCCCTTCTCACAAAGTCCGAGGCGAATCGCCTGTTCAACCAAAGAGTAGTTGCTGTCTGGCCGCGTCAATTCAAAACGTTCTTTCGGAATCAGCGTCGGTTGTGCCAGAAAACGCGGTGTCGTACCGCGATGGGCATGGGCCCGTGCACCAGGAAGGGATGGCATAGATACACCGTTCCTGTCGCTCCCGTCGCCGTAGTCTCGGGAAACCCAGCGGTGTGTTGCTCGGCGAGCTTGGATATTTCTACCATTGACATCCCTGTTTCTCCCGCTGGTGCCAGCAACGGAGGCACGATGAGATGAGATCCCAATCTAATACGGGTCGGTGCATCGTGTTCCGACACATCAGAAAACAAAAACAGCATCAGCAAGGCCCGCCAGTCAGACCTGACATTGACGTGCCAACCCAGGTACGAATCTGCGCGATCGGGAGCCGGGAAACTCGCGTCAATGTGCCAACCTGTATCGCCGGGATCGTCCTGATGTGGGAATCGGACCGCGAAGCCTCCAAGGCTCTCTCGTGGCATCCATCTGCCTGAACCAACCAATTCGTCGAACGCCGCTTGTAGCACAGCAGTATTAACTGCGTTGCGAAATGGCTCTTGCGGAAAGTCACCAAGCCGTATCACCGGACGAGTCCAGGTGTTGCGATCTTCAGGGTCGCAGCCAGTTGCCCGCCAAAGAAGCTCGCGCCCCTCGGCTGCAGTCTTGGCGGAAAACGCGTTCTCCAGTTTCACAAATCCGTCGTGAACAAATTGCTTCTTCTGCGCATCGCTTAAGCCGCGAGACGCCAATTCTCTTCTTCCATGCATAAGGGAATCTCCTCGCTGTCTGGTGCAAAAGCGCACATCCCGATGGCACGGGGGTGCGGCATGATCGAACACCCTCACGTTGCGAGTGCAGCCTCTTAGAGGCTCAGAGGAAAAAGAGAAGAGAAGCGAGTCATCATCACAGTGCTGATGATTCTACATAGAGCCCGAAGGATTTCAAACGTGGCAGAACAGCTTCCTCCGAAAATCCCTCCTGTATAATCACCAGTTTGCTTCATCGATTCTCGCGTCACGGAGGCGCATTGCCACAAGCGGAAATCGGCATTATCGGCGGCAGCGGGCTCTATTCCATGCCCGGCCTCACCAAGGTCAAAGAAGTCCGCGTGAAAACGCCGTTCGGCGCCCCTTCCGACGCCTACGTCTGTGGCACGCTCGAAGGCCGTAAAGTCGCGTTCCTGGCGCGCCACGGACGCGGCCATCGCATTCTTCCAAGCGAACTGAACTTCCGCGCTAATATTCATGGATTCAAGCAACTCGGCGTCGAGCGGATCGTTTCGATCTCCGCCGTCGGATCGTTGAAGGAAGAGCACAGGCCCCTCGATTTCGTGATTCCGGATCAGTTCTTCGATCGTACCCGTCACCGCGTGGACACGTTTTTCGGTGGAGGTCTGGTGGCTCACATTGCCTTTGCCGACCCTATTTGCGGTGAGCTAGCCTCTGTAGTCAGCCACGCGTGTCACAAGGTCGGTGTTGTGGGCAAGCGTGGCGGCACTTATTTGTGCATGGAGGGGCCGCAGTTTTCCACCAAGGCTGAATCGAACGTCTACCGCGGCCTGGGGATGGACGTGATCGGCATGACCAACCTGCAGGAAGCCAAGCTCGCTCGTGAGGCAGAACTCTGCTACGTCACCGTCGCGATGGTCACCGACTACGACTGCTGGCATCCGCATCATGACTCGGTGACTGTCGATCAGATCGTCGCGGTATTGATCAAGAACGCCGAGAACGCCGCCAAGGTCGTCCGCCAGACCGTAGCCGACATGCCACGCGATCGAAGCTGCAAGTGCGGATCCGCTCTGGCGCATGCGATCCTCACCGATCGCAAAAAAGTTCCCACTGCGACAAAGAAAAAACTGAAGCTGATCGTCGGGAAATACCTGCAGTCAAAATCCAAATGAAGTTTTCCTTCGTGCCCCTTGGTGTGCTT
>AR_comb_assmDRAFT_10391425_pt1 | contig 44506 bp, 41 predicted proteins | sample ArasoioldDNA_FD_10543 | JGI IMG/M metagenome (IMG submission 10543) | reverse complement strand
TTCGTTGAAACAGCGACAAAGTGTTTCGCCACTGACTTCTCATCGCCACCCAGTCCAGTTACCGACCAGGAGCGAGCGGTCTGCGCATTGGTCATGGTTTCGAGTGTCGTGAACGTTTTCGAGGAGACAATGAATAGCGTCTCTGCTGGATCCAGATCCTGCACCGCCTCGACGAAATCCGTTCCGTCCACATTTGAAACAAAGCGAAAAGTCATCGAGCGTTCTGAATAGTGCTTGAGCGCCTCGTACGCCATGACCGGACCAAGGTCGGAGCCGCCGATCCCGATGTTTATGACATTCCGAATGCGCTTTCCGGTGTGGCCTTTCCATTCGCCGCCGCGCACACGATTCGAGAAATCAGCCATTCGATCCAGCACAGCGTGGACTTCGGGTACGACATTCTTTCCATCGACGATGATCGACTGATCTTTGGGGGCACGCAGAGCTACGTGCAGCACTGCTCGTTTTTCGGTGACGTTGATCTTCTCTCCGCTAAACATCGCTTCGATCCGCACTCGCAAATCGGAACCTGCGGCAAGTTGGAGAAGGAGCCTAATGGTTTCGTCCGTAACCCGATTCTTGGAGTAATCAAGGTAGAGACCCAACGCCTCCACGGCCATGCTTTCCCCGCGCTTGGGGTCGTCGCTGAACAATTGCCGCAGGTGCAGCTTTGAAACTGCTTTGTAGTGCGCCGTCAAAGCTTTCCACGCGGATTGTTTGATCGTTCGTTTCTTAACCGGCGATTTCGGGCTTGCTGCCATTTCGATCTCCCTTTCAGGTTCCTAATGCCGTAAGGTCACGCAAACTAAATAGGTGACAGAGGAACTGCTCCACTTTTGCGATTCTTGATTGTACTCAAGCTTTGGAGTCTGAATGTGGTGGCTCCCAGAAGCACCGCACTTGTTGTGATGATGTGAATCGGAATGCGCTTCATCAAATCGTTAAGCGGCCTTGAATGGTGAAATTCTCCACGAACTGTTTCCTGAGCAGATCCGCTCCACTCCAGTCCGGCGTGTCCGATGCTGGCAGACGGTAAGGACGGCCCATCAAATGCAGATGCGCCCAGGGGGAACTTGCACCCCTGATGTAGGCATCGTCATCTCGATGGTTGGTCAGTCCCGTGGTCTGCTCCAAGCAGTGGAGTCAGCCCTCCTACAGTTTTGCTACGCTCAGATGGGCTGTCATTGTGTGTCTTTCTCCGGGAGCGAGAGCAACGGATGCATCCAGGATATTGCTCGCCTCGACACAGAGGAATTGTGCCCACTCACCATCACCTAAGTCTGCCAAACGCGCAGCGCCTTCGCGCCAAGGACTCCAGACCACAGTAGTAAGCGATTTGGCCTTCTTCAGTCGAATGTTACGGCGCAACGGCGGATCGCTCAAAACAACGTCGTTCTGAGTGCCGATGAAGGCCTGGTCCGTTGTGCAGGCAATCGTCACGTCACCATGCTGCAACTTTGCCCTGTTCGAGTCGGTATTGTCGAGGAATTGCACAGCACCGAGATTCTGCAAGCGCACATTCGCGACGTCAGACACACGGTTGTAGGTGTGGAGGGCCTCCTCGAAATGCAAATCGGTTTTGCCAGTGTTGGTGCAAGTCAGTTCCAAAGTGAGCTCGGGACCAAAAAACACGCGATGCTCAAGGCGAAACTCCGGCTGCCACCAGTGCCGAGTCTGCTCGTCGCTTTCGGTAGACATGCTCACGCAGACTCCAGATCTGTCCTCAACAATGGACTCGAGCTGCCAACGCTTTGTGCGCACAAATCCATGTGCGGGCGCCTGGGGATCGTCTGCCTTGGCGCGAAACCATGGGAAGCAAATCGGGATTCCTCCGCGGATCGCCTGGCCTTCCTGCCAGCGTGATTTTGTGCTCAGAAACAGGACCTCGTCGTTACCTGCTGGTTTCCATGATGTCACTTGTGCACCGTGGAGATAGATCTCGCCTTCACCATGCGACCCGCTGATCCGGACCCGCGCTAAACCGCCGTTACCTTCGGAGATTTTAGCTACTCCTGGAAGTCCGAAGCGACGGTCGAGCTTTTCCACTGATGTCATTGTCTTCATTGTCTCCTAGAGTTCCCGAAATATGCTGTGAGCTGAGCCTAAATGTGCAACTTCACCCCACAGCAAGTGAAAAGACCCGTTGTGGTTCAATTCAGAACCCCGGCCGGTTCATTTAAGGTCTGTGTCTTATTTTGACAAGCCTCGACAAGCGCTTGGCATCTGACAGATTCTGGCCAGTCATTCTGTAGAGAATTCTAGAGCGGTTGAGCCCTGCGGAGAGAAGTGGGGGGAAGAGCAAACGGTTCAAGAATTGCAAGTCACACTGGAATCTGGAAAGGCCGATGCGAGCGGCTGCAATATTGCGCGAACTCATTTCCTCGCAGACATCAATCGTAAGATCCGAAATCCAGGCTTGGTTCGAGAATGTAAATAGGAGAAGGATCGTAGTGGAAAAACTACCAGTCGCCTACATCGCAGGGCATGATCCAGACTTGGTGGGGTGGAACTGGGAAAAATGAGGGACTTTAACTATAGCGAAGTAATATCCGCGAAATACGAGGTTCAGGAATGAGCACAAAGACGGTTACGCAGCCAAATTCCGCGACAGTCGTCCCAATAGGCGGCAAAAAGGACAATATCGCCGAGCTTCTTCAGCAATACAGCGGTGACTCAATCCAGTTTGCAGGAACCACAGACGCGCTCTACGATCGACACCTGATTTTCGATCGCGCGATCGATCCAAAAGTCGCGAGCGCCCGGGAACGCTTCGAAGCGTTCGCACACTCTGTGCGCGACGTCCTTGCGCAACGCTGGGTGCAAACGAAGACCACGTATGAACGACAAAATGCCAAGCGGATTTATTACCTGTCGATGGAATTCCTTTTGGGACGTTCGCTGGCCAATAACATAACAAACCTTTTGCTTGATCCGATGCTCCAGCGCGTGGTCAAAGACAAAGCGATCGATTGGTTCGAACTCATCGAGCAAGAACCGGATGCCGGACTTGGCAATGGCGGCCTTGGCCGGCTCGCAGCGTGCTTCCTGGATTCGATGGCCACCATGCAGCTACCTGCCACAGGGTACGGTTTACGCTATGAGTACGGCATGTTTCGACAGTCGTTTATGAACGGCTGGCAGCAGGAGAATCCGGACAATTGGCTGCGCAACGGCGACCCATGGGAGATCGCTCGCGCGCATGAGAAAGTGGAAATCAAGCTGAACTGTAGCTTCGAGCTGCGGGAGGGAAGGCTAGGAGTCATTCCGAATAGGCCGTCCAGTCTGTTTGGAATTCCTTTTGATCGTCCAGTTATCGGATATGGTGGAAAGACAATCAACACTCTCCGTCTATGGGCGGCAGCGGCTCCCGATTATTTTGATTTTCAGGAATTTGGCACTGGTGATTTCGTCGGCGCGCTGGGCGGGACTCTCGGAGCGGAATCGTTGACACGAGTTTTGTACCCTGACGATTCCACCACCGCAGGCCAAGGGCTCCGGTTCATACAGGAATATTTTCTGGTGGCATGTTCGCTGGCCGACCTTATACGGCGCTTCCAACGATATAACGCGGACTGGGAGCAATTGCCGAATAAGGCGGCGATTCAGCTCAATGATACGCATCCCTCGATGGCGGTGGCTGAATTGATGCGTATCCTTCTGGACGATGCGCACTTGGGATGGGATCAGGCTTGGGATCTCACGAAACAAACGTTGGCTTACACCAATCACACTCTTCTTCCGGAAGCGCTTGAGAAGTGGCCGGTGGCGTGGTTTGAAGCCCTTGCGCCGCGGCAACTCGAAATCATTTACGAGGTTAACCGCCGACTTCTCGACGAGGTCCGCGTCCGCTTCCCGGGCGACGAGGGTCGCGTCGAACGCATCAGCTTGGTGGACGAAGGACCATCGCGCAAAATCCGTATGGCGAATCTCGCGATAGTCGGCTCGCACAGCACGAATGGTGTGGCCGCGGTGCATTCGCAATTGCTGCGCACGACGACGGTCAAAGATCTGGCTGAGCTGTTTCCCAATCGCTTTAGCAACAAGACCAATGGAGTTACTCCACGGCGGTGGTTGCTCGAAGCAAATCCCGAACTGTCGCGTGCCATCACTGAAGCTATCGGTGACAAGTGGATCACGGACTTGGGGCAGTTGAGCCGACTCGGAGCCCTGTCTGGCGATGCGGGTCTTCAGAAAACCTTTGGTGCGGCGAAACGCGCAGCCAAAATAAGGTTCGCAACCTGGCTTAAGGCAGCGACTGGACAGACTGTGGATCCCGACACTATCTTCGACTCCCAGATCAAGCGGATCCACGAGTACAAGCGGCAACTGCTGAATGCGCTGCGAATCATCGTTTGTTACAACCGGCTACGAGAAAGTCCGAACCTGGAGATGGTTCCGCGCACTTTCTTTTTTGCGGGAAAAGCTGCGCCTGCCTATCGGCTGGCTAAGCTTATTATCAAGTTTATCAACAACCTTGCAGGTACGATTGACGGTGATCCAACCGTCCGAGGTCGCATGAAAGTTGTCTTTCTCCCGGAATACAATGTTTCGCTGGCAGAGCGTCTTATTCCCGCAAGCGACGTCTCGAACCAGATTTCGACTGCCGGCTACGAGGCCAGCGGAACCAGCAATATGAAGTTCATGATGAACGGAGCACTGACGGTTGGAACTCTTGATGGCGCAACCATTGAGATGGCCGAAGAAGCGGGAAAGGCGAATCTGTTTCTGTTCGGCTTGACGGTTGAACAGGTGCAAGGCAGCAAAAGCTGGTACAACCCGCATTGGCATTACGAGCACGAGCCGGAAACGAAGGCTGCCCTGGATTTGATTTTCTCCGATTACTTCAGCCGCAATGAGCCGGGAACGTTCGAACCGATACGAGATACGCTACTGACTCAGGGTGACCACTACATGCATCTTGCGGACCTCACCTCTTACACCCAGGCTCACGACCGTCTGGGCGAACTGTATTCAAATCCCAGTGAATGGGCCCGAACCGCCATTTTGAACGTGGCGAGTTCAGGAAAGTTCTCAAGTGATCGCACCATTCACGAATACGCGAGCGAGATTTGGAAAGCGGAGCCATGCCCCATACCTTAGACAACAGATCTGCGACAAAAGGACCGGTGCTCTCGCCGCTGGCCGGCAAACCTGCACCGAAGGAATTGCTGGTTGACGTAGCTCGATTAGAGAGAGAGTACTTCGAGCGCAAGCCGGATGTGAGCGACCGCAATCAGTTGGTAGCCTTTGGAACCAGCGGACACCGTGGTTCTTCACTTCACGGTGCGTTCAATGAAGGGCATATCCTGGCAATTGCCCAGGCAATTTGCGATTACCGTCGAGTGCAGGGAATCGATGGTCCTTTATACATGGGCAAGGATACCCACGCTCTCTCCGCGCCCGCACAGCGGACCGCACTCGAGGTACTTGCGGCGAACAACGTCGACACCATCATTCAGGAAAATGATGGTGTGACTCCGACTCCAGTCATCTCCCGAGCAATTCTTGTTTACAACCGAAATCGCAAAGAACACTTCGCCGATGGAATCGTGATCACACCATCTCACAATCCGCCGGAAGACGGGGGCTTCAAGTACAACCCGCCCAATGGTGGTCCAGCTGATACCGATGTCACGGGCTGGGTGCAGGATCGTGCAAATGATTTATTACGGGAAGGGAATAAGGGTGTAAAGCGAGTTCCCTTCGATAAAGCCATGAAGGCGACCAGCACGCACCAGGAAGATTTTATTCTCCCCTATGTTCACGATCTCAAGAATGTTGTGGACATCGACGCCATTCGCGGGGCGAAGCTCAAGATGGCGGTTGATCCGCTAGGCGGAGCTGCCCGGCCGTATTGGGAGCCCATCAATTCGATCTACGGACTGCAAGTCGAAGTTGTCAATCCGAAGATCGACCCGACATTTTCATTCATGACCGTTGACCACGACGGGAAGATCCGAATGGATTGTTCCAGTCCTTATGCAATGGCAAGGCTGGTTGGACTGAAAGATCAATATCAAGTTGCGTTCGCCAATGATCCTGACTCGGACCGGCATGGAATTGTGACGCCAGTTGCCGGTTTGATGAATCCGAACCATTACCTCGCAGTAGCGATTCAATATTTGCTGACGCATCGACCGGAATGGCACAAGGATGTCATCGTGGGAAAAACCCTGGTGAGCAGCAGCATGATTGACCGCGTGGTCACAAAGCTCGGCCGCAAGCTGTCCGAGGTGCCAGTGGGTTTCAAGTGGTTTGTCGCAGGACTGGTGGATGGCTCTTTCTGCTTCGGCGGAGAAGAGAGTGCGGGAGCAAGTTTCCTCCGCCGCGATGGCACTGTCTGGACCACTGACAAAGATGGTCCAATCATGGACCTGCTGGCGGCTGAGATTACCGCCCGCACGGGAAAAGATCCAGGGCAGCATTATCAGGAATTGACGGCGGAGTTTGGCAATCCTCTTTACACCCGCATCGATGCACCGGCTACACCGGAACAAAAAGCGAAGCTGCAAAAGCTCTCGCCCAGTGGTGTCAAGGAATCGAATCTCGCGGGCGAGGCGATCACCGCCAAATTGACGCGGGCACCGGGGAATGATGCCCCTATTGGCGGGCTGAAGGTTGTCGCGAAGAATGGATGGTTTGCGGCTCGGCCCTCTGGCACGGAGAACATCTACAAAATCTACGCAGAAAGTTTCACCAGCGTGGCGCATCTACAGGCAATTGTGACCGAAGCTCAAGAGATCGTGAACAACGCACTGGACTCTGGAGTTCGACATTGAGCAACAGTGCCGGATTCAAATATCTGCCATAGCTATTTGCGTGGTGAGGTTCGCCGTGCGATTGTCTTGGACTTCGGTTTGTCCTTACCCTTGAGGTTGAGAGCAACTGCCGCACGGATGAGATCCTTTAAAGCCCTCTCATCGATTTTGTCCCCTTCGTGGATGTCGATGGCGCGCCTGACATTTCCCTCCAGGCTGGAGTTGAAGAGACCAGAAGGGTCTTTTAATGCGGCTCCCTTGGCAAATGTCATCTTGACCGCGTTCTTGTAGGTCTCTGCCGTGCAAACGATGCCGCCGTGCGAAAAGACGGGAGTTCCCGGTGATGTTGCCTTTACCCATTTCCACTCTTCGACAATTTTAGGGTCTGCCTCGTGGATAATGGAGCGCACTTGCGCGAGCGTCTTTCCGCGCCAATCGCCAAGCTCCCTGATCCTCGCGTCAACTACGCCAGGCGCAGATTCCAAAGGAACAGTCTCTTTCATGTTTCAACTCCAATCTCGCATCTGAATTTAGATGGCTTCGGTATTATCTGGCGAATTCTAAATGATGCAAAGCTAAAGTCTTAGCCACCCGCGGAATCCCCTGGCGGCGTAGTACGATTCCGCCCCGTTGTGATACAGGAAAACTGTGTTGAAACGGCGATCACAGAAGAGCGCCCCGCCCAGTTCTCTGATTTTGGATGGTGTTTTCACCCAGCTTGATGTTTTCGTGTCGAACTCTCCAAGCTTCTGCAATCCCCGGTATTCTTCTTCGGTCAAAAGCTCAACGCCCATCGCAGCCGCCATCTCGACCGCGTTGCCCTTCGGTTTATTTTCTTTCCTCGAGTCCAATGCTTCACGGTCATAGCAGAGACTTCTGCGGCTCTTCGGACTCTCCGCCGAACAGTCATAAAAGATGTATTCGCCGGTCTTGTTGTCATAACCGACGACATCCGGTTCGCCGTCAGTGCGTTCCATTTCATGCAGCGCACACAATTTGTCAGCATGCGCTTCGAGTTTTGCCTGCACTTGGTCCCAGGCAAGGCCTGGATGGCGGTTCATGTTTTTCTGAAAGCGGCCTTTCAGTCCGGTCAGTAGTTGTTCGCGTTGTTGCGGGGACAAGTCCTTCTCACCACTGTCGATGTTTCGTGCTTTTGTTGCTTTCATGGTCTCTTCCTGGATTTCGTATTCGTGCGTGCGCGGGCTTTTCTGCTCGTCTTTGCGTTTCTATCCACTCGCAGTTTCCATGCCGTTTGGAGTGCGCCAGTCAGGACATCTTCGGTCGCCGATGCCAGGCGAATATGCGTGTGTCCCATCCTTCCCCAGCCACCTGGAATCGGCAGGAAAATAGCAGGCGCCTCCGCCACAAATGCCGCTTGGTCCTCAAGGGTGAGCATCAGATTTCCATAGCCCTCTGCTTGCGAAGCTAGCGAAGCAAATTTCCTGCCGTCCACTCGAAACGCCGGCAATCCCGCGTGGGAGTACTCTTCCACGTGGTCAAAGCTAAGCGCAATCCGTCGAAAATCTGCTGCGGTCATCGGGCCTCTGCTGATCTCCGATGCGGTTGCGTCGACGACGATTCAAGGGGCATAAGTTCGCGGGCGAGCATTGGTCACGACCCGCTTTTCGAAATCAGGCGCCGAACGACATGGCCTTTCCACATCCACAATCCCGAAAGGACCATGATAGGAACGAACACAAACCGTGTTGGAAAAGCGTAGTCTGGAATCTTTTCGAACGGACTATAAATATATCCGAGTATCGGAATCGCAAAGATGATATGAATCCAACGAAAAACCGAACGGCTGAGGCCCCGGTTCGTCATATTTGTCGAGTTGGCTGATGTTGCCATTATGTCCTCCTTGGATTCTTCTGTCGCTTCTTCTCTCCAGCCTTCCAGATCCGGGCCAAAGCCCGCGTCAATGTTGCTTCCCTGGGGCCTGAGTTGAACTCGAGCTCTTGCTTACGAAGAAAGCACAAAGATTGGGGTAAACCCGACGATCAGGACTCTTGCGCCGCCCCAGGCGGCGAGTTGGATGCCTTAATCCCGAATAGCTTGGCGTACTCGCCGTGCAAGCGCTGAAATCCGGGCAACTTCATGCCCTCGGGGCCGACAATGCGTCCGAGGGGTTGGCCGGCGAGAAGATGATCGAGGACATCGAAGCACAGGTGCCATCCTGCGGCACCCATGGCAATGAAGCGGCGATTGATGCTAGTCCACAGCGTCAGACGTGTGCCGGCACCCAAAGGTTCAAGTTCCCAGCGCATGTCGTTGCCTCCCCACTTGTATTCAAGCAGCTTGGGCGCATCAGCTCGGGTTACGGTTGTTTCGGTCACGTGTGGGCTGGGAGCTCCCACCGTGGTGAGCTTCACTTTGTTTCCAACTGTATCCAGGCATCGATCGGCGTCGAAGGGCGCCCACTCGCGCAGGTGCGCCGGCTCCGTGAGGGCCTGCCACACCTTTTCCGGCGAGTGGCGCAGTTCCCGGACAAGAATGAGCGTCCAGTTCTCTCCTTCTTGTTTTTGCATTTGTGCACCGCCGGCCGGACCCGGTGTGTACTGTGCGCGATCGGTCATCCTCTTCTTCCTCAGCGAGCTGATTCGATCCCCAGTGGAGACGTGAGCGTAATTCTTGCCGCAACGTGCCGAACCATTTCTCAAATGAAGTGCAGCACGGACCGAACTACATCAGGCACCATTCCGTGGAGTGCGGAAGGAATCATAAACTGCGCAATGGGATACGAGATCACCGCCACAGTGACGGCCGCCACTGCCCACATGTCGGTCGAAAGGTGGTGGTCGAGAGCATCCACGTGAGCAGACCAGAGTCGGCAGAACTGCGCGTCATTGGCGAGATCGAGTGTCTGCTGTGCGCGATTGGTCATTTTCATCTCCGTGTCTTACCAACGTGCAAGCTGCGTAAGTTGAATGAGGTTGCCGCAAGTATCTTTCAGCATCGCGATGGTCGAGCCGGTCACGGCGGTTGGCGGCATGGTGAATTCGGCGCCACGCGCCTTGATCCGCTCGTAATCGGCGTTTACATCATCGGTGAGGAAATTTGCCGCAGGCTGCCCCTGTTGGAAGATTCCTTGCTGATACGCTTTGGCCACAGGACTGTTGTTCAGGGCCAGTTGCAGCTGAGTGCCTTCAGGTTCCTCGCTTGAAGCCACGGTTAACCAGCGATATGGACCCTGACTGAAATCGGCCTTCTTCACAAAGCCCAAGACTTCCGTATAGAAGCGCAGAGCGTTGTCTTGGTTGTCGACGTATACACTGGTCAATTTGATCTTCACTTCTTTTCTCCCTCTTCGCGGTTTGGGCCGCGTCGACTGCTCTTTCTTTTCGCGGGTAAGGATGGATCCGTCCGGTCGAGATAGCGTTCAAGAGCATCCACATGAGAGGACCAGAACCGGCGGAATTGATCCAGCCAGGTATCTAACTGCTGAAATGGTTCAGGTCTTAACCGATAGAGGCGGCGCTGGGCGTCCACAGAGGATTCTACGAAACCCGCATCGCGGAGGACGCGCAGGTGCTTGGACACGGTGGGCTGTGTCATACGAAGTTGGCGTTCGATCTCTCCGACCGACTGCTGTGACGAAACCAGGAGGCTCAAGATCGCCCGGCGATTCGGCTCCACAATGATTTCGAATACCGATTCCATGTGTGTATATATACTCCACTAGGAATATACGTGTCAAGGTATATAAACACATTTTTATTAGAAGGCCAGAGCTTAGGTTTTGAGGGTCCGATATTTCGGGAAAACATTCGCTGGCACCTTGCCATTGCCGCATAATAGCGGGCTGTCGATTCTCCGCAGGGAGATTCGCCATTCGAGGAATAAGAGATGGCCAAGCACAATGGGCAAACGGGAAGTCCGGTTGATCATGCGATGGTACCTGATGCTGAGCCGGTTCCGGCCAGCAAGATCATGGTAGTTTCGCGAAGTGAACCACAGGCAGCGCGAGATGCGCGGGAGAACCGGCACAAGTATTTCATGAACATTGCGATGGCGGTGCGTTTGCGGGCGAACTGCAAAGGAAACCGAGTGGGCGCGATCGTGGTACTCGACAACCGGATCATTTCGACAGGTTACAACGGCACTCCCGAGAACATGGTCAATTGCCTCGACGGCGGATGCTACCGCTGCGCCAACCGCGACAAGGCCTACAAATCGGGAGAGGCGTACGACCTGTGCATCTGCGTGCATGCCGAGCAGAATGCGATCCTGGCAGCGGCGCGGTTCGGGATCTCGACGTCGGGGAGCACGATGTACACGACGATGCGTCCGTGCTTCGGTTGTGCCAAGGAGATGCTGCAGGCGCAAGTCCGCAACGTGTACTACCTACATGAGTGGACTCCAAGCGCCAAAGAGGACGTCCTGAAGACTGCCGCACAAACTGCCGAATACGAGAAGTTGATGATCCGGTTTCCGGGCGGACTCCATCGTCTGGACATTCCCGACCCGGATGTCGACTGGGCGGTCTCGAAAAGGATGCCCGCCACGGTGAGCGTCGACCGCCACGGCACGATCGATCTATAGGTGTTCCAGGAACCGACTCCCCGCAGGAACAAAGGGAAGCCTAGTGAATCCAAATGCTACCAATCAAAGGTATTATGGGTGCCTGGGTCGGCTGATGGCGCGGACCCGCTAGGGACGCTGCAAGATTTTCCGAAAGAATCGTTCTTACTATGAACAAGAGATTTCGTGTGTTTGCTACCTGCGATATTGGAGAAGCGATCGATTTGCTGCGCGAGCGTGGATATGAGGTTGAGGTTTATCCGCAGCCCGTGGCGCCGCCAAAGAGTTTGATTGTGCAGAAGGTGAAGTCCGGGATTGACGGTCTGATCACGACGCTGCGCGACCCAATCGATGCCGAAGTGTTCGAAGCGGGGAAGGGAACCCTGAAGGGGGTGGCGCAGATCGCGGTGGGATTCGACAACATCAATCGGGCGGATGCGAACCGGTACAAAGTTCCCTTTACTCATACCGCGGATGTCCTGACTGAGGCGACTGCTGAATTTGCGTTCTTCATGATGGGCACACTGGCACGGAAGATGTGGACGGCCGAGCACCTGACGCGCGAAAACCGGTGGGGATATTGGCATCCGTACCTGCCGTTCCTGGGAGATGAGGTTACCGGGAAGACAGTTGCGGTGATTGGCACTGGAAGGATTGGGTTGGCGTTCATCAAGAAGTGTGTCGGCTTCGATATGAACGTGCTCTGCTACGATCCGGCATATGAGAATCAGGCGTTCGTAAAGACGATTCAGGAGGTCAACGATCTGCGGCATGCGCGGGGGTTGGCCAAGGAGAAGGCATGGATCAAGTACGTGCCTTTTGAGGACGCGTTGCGGCAGGCGGATTTTGTGAGTGTGCATGTTCCGCTGCTGCGCAAGGGGGAGACCGCTACGCCGACGTATCACCTATTCAATGAGGAGACGCTACGTTTGATGAAGGGGACGGCGTACCTGGTGAATACGTCTCGAGGTCCGGTGGTGGAGGAATCGGCTCTGGCTCGGGCGCTTCGCGAGAAATGGATTGCTGGCGCGGCGCTCGATGTATACGAGAAGGAGCCCCTTCCATTGGATTCTCCCCTCCGCGATCCCGCGATCGCCGACCGGTGTCGGCTCATGCCGCACTTTGCCAGTGCTGCACGGATCACGCGGCTGTCGACCGATCCTGAGAAGGGAATGGCCGGGCGATGCGCTCAGGGACTGATCGACGTGCTCGAGGGCAACTACGGCGGAGACTTCACTAAAATGCCCTATGTGGTGAATAAAGAAGCGTTTGCGAGCTGATATCTGCGTGAAAAATTTAACCGAGGAATCTTGTCGGATGCTGGGTTAGATATTGTTGGGGTATTGGTTTCTCGTGTCTTCTTTCAGCCGCCGACGTAAAATAGAGATCGTTGATCCCAGAGTAAGGATGGAAATGTCCAAACGGATTTTGACGATAGCGGGTTGTGTGCTGGCGCTTGTTCCGGCGTTGTTTGGGAATGATCCGGGTGCGAGAAGCGGTTTGAAGCTGGAGCCGCAGCCGAAAGAAGTGCAGTTGCGCGACGGCGGATTCCGGGTGGGCCCGGGCACGAAGATCTTCGTGCAACTGGGTCATCAGTCGGAGGATCGGATTGCGGCTGAGACCCTCGCAGAAGAGGTGCAGTATCAGTCTGGACTACAACTCGATATCCTCGGGACAGCGGCTGGGAAGGCAGCAGACGGCGCAATCGTGTTGGCTCGGCTGGAGGATGCGCGGGTACGGCGTTTCCTGGCTAGAAATGGCCTAAGAGCCGATGACGCTGTCGGTGAGAATGGATATCTGCTGTTTTCCGACAAGGATCACCTGATTGTGGCAGCGAATACGGGTGAGGGTTTGTTTTATGGTGTGCAGACCCTGCGCCAGTTGCTGGTTCCGGCGGGCAAGGGATTGATATGCCCGGGAGTGGGAATCCGGGACTGGCCGAACCTACAGAGAACGAACGCGCCGGAGAATATGAGCCGTGAAAAGATGCCGGAATCGGCGAAGAATTTCTTCGGAGTGCCGAGAGGCTAGTCGAAGAGAAGTTATCACAAGAATACAAAAGTAGTAGTCGTTGTGCTTCGGCTGGTCATCGATTCGAAGTTTGTCCCTCCTTTCTCATAGAATCCATTCATGTTCTCCGATCGTACGAACTGGCGCCTTGCCCAAAACCGGTTTACGCAGGCGGTGGAAGAGGTGCGTGCGCGGGGTGCGCGGATTCTGGATCTTGCAGCCTCGAATCCGACGCGCGTCGGACTAAAGTATGACGCGACGGAGATTCTGGCGGCATTCGGTTCACGACAGATTCTGGATTACGATCCGCAAGCAAAGGGACTGCTCTCGGCACGGGTAGCGGTGAGCGACTACTACCGCGAGTTGTGTGGGCGCAATGGCAACGAGGTTAATCCCGAGCGGATTGTGCTGACTACCAGCACAAGTGAAGGGTATTCCTACGTGTTCCGGCTTCTGTTCAATGCGGGGGAAGAATTGCTGGTACCGAAGCCGAGTTATCCGTTGTTCGAGTTTTTGGCGGACTTGCAGGATGTGAAACTGGTGCCGTATCCGCTGATCTATGACCATGGATGGCAGATGGACTTTCCTTCGATGGAGAAGGTTTTGACGCCGCGCACCCGGGGTGTGGTGGTGGTACATCCGAACAATCCCACGGGGTCTTATGTGCATGCGTCGGAGCTGGGGCAGCTAAACGAATTCTGCCAGGCGCATGGTTTGGCGCTGATCGTGGATGAGGTGTTCTTGGATTATGGACTCGAGGAACTCGGGCATTTCACCTTTGCGGCGAATCAAGATGTGCTGACATTTACTCTTAGTGGTCTATCAAAAATCTCAGCGCTGCCCCAGATGAAAGTTGCGTGGGTTGTGACCAGCGGACCTGAGGATCAGGTTGCCGCGGCCATGGCACGGCTCGAGGTGATTGCCGATACCTATTTGTCGACGAATGCGCCGGTGCAGTGTGCCGTGCCGACATTGCTGGAGCAGAGGAAGAGTTTCCAGCCGCAGTTAATGGAACGAGTGCGAGCAAATCTGGCAGAGCTAGATGGGCAACTGGCGGGCCAGAATGCCAGTCAGAGGCTACGAGTCGAGGGCGGATGGTACGCCGTGTTGAGGGTTCCAGTGACGCGGCCGGACGAGGAATTGGCGATCGGATTGGTGCGTGAGAAATCGGTCTTGGTGCATCCGGGGCATTTTTACGACTTTCCTCGGGACGGTTATTTGGTGTTGAGCTTAATCACGGCGGAAGATGAGTTTGGCGAGGGCTTGAGGCGAGTTTTGGAGTACTTAGGTACGTGAATTCGGGTAATCCCCCACTACTGGCAACGTCCGCCAGAAATGGGGCATCCAGTATGCTTTTTGCGCTATAATCCCGCCATGCCTGCCGCAACTGGGGGAGCGACCAAGGCCGTCGGGATGGTTTCCGATGAGCTCAAGTTTGAACCGAAGTCCAAAGGTCTTGCGACGCCACGCAAGAAGAAACCCAAAGAACTGGCGGTAATCACCGAATGCTGTACCGGTTGCGCGGGCTCGCCTGCGTGCGTGGAGTACTGCCCGGTGGAAGACTGCATGTTCTGGGTGCCAGACGAAGACCATCCGCCGTTCGGGCGGATTGCGGTTGATCCGATCTTGTGTATCGGATGCAAGAAGTGCCTAAGCAAGGGACCGGACGGATGCTTCCTGGACGGATGTCCGTGGGATGCGATCGTCATGGTCGATACGGCTGAGGTCGAAAAGGAAGTCGGAGCGATGGCGATTTAGCAGCTTCTTAGCTGCTCGCTTCCGGGTTCTAGCTCAAACCGCGCTTTAGTTGCAAAAGGTCCCACTGGTTGCCGTAGAGATCTTCAAAGACTGCGACTGTTCCGTATTCTTCTTCGTTGGGTTCCCTGACAAATCTCACCTCTTTTTCTTTCATCGCAGTGTAGTCACGCCAGAAGTCGTCGGTATGTAGGAACAGAAAGACGCGACCGCCGGTTTGGTTGCCGATGCGGGAGCTCTCCTCAGCGTTCGAGGCTTTCGCCAGCAGGATTTGTGTGCCTCTCGAGCCCGGAGGAGCTACGAGGACCCAGCGCTTGTCGCGGCCTTGGCGATCTTTCGAGGGCGTATCTTCGATGAGTTCGAAGCCAAGAGATTGCGTGAAAAAGGCGATGGCTTCGTCATAGTCGCGGACGATCAGAGCGATATGGCCGATAGTTTGATGCATCGCTGCTCCGTGTTGCAGGATGCGCGGGCAAGATGCCCGCGCGACAGCCGGTTGGGAGCCGGCGCTACCTCGCTCGGGATTGGATTGCCTTTTCGGTTTCCTGTGCTTGATTGCGAACGTCGTTGGACACTTCTGGCACATCGCGTTCGTAGGGCCGGATTGCGGGCAAGTCCTCCGGTAGGCCGATCAGATACAACGCGCGGAGGGCTTCCCATACCTGCTCGGTTCCAGGATCGACAACTGCGATTTCCGCGCCCGCGGCGACGTTTGCGCCCGTCGCGGCAACAGTGCGAATTCGGCCGGAAATGGGCGAGCGGACTTCTGTGACTGGCAGGTCGCTTCGGGTTGAAAGCTTCGCGATCAATCCGCCTTGATGGATGGAGGTTCCGGGACGGTCAGCATCGACGATATGACCGGTTGAGGGAGCGACGATTGTCGCGGGCTGCAGCAGGGCCACAATGTGAGGGCGCCCCGTCGCGTCTCCGAAGCGAACCAACGAGAGGGCAGCATTGCCGCGCACCATGGGCGACGAATCCTGCAGCATCTTCAACAGAGCATCATGGAAACTTGCACCCGATGTGTCCTGTCCCATGACCCACGCGTCGGTGTTGCGCACTTCCTCCACAGGATGACTGGCCAGGGTCAGAAGGTCCGGATACCACTGCTTAGCTTTCGGATCGGAGCGGTTCATTCGGTCCCCGAGTTGGACGAGCGCGTGCTGAATGTGGCGGGGCTTCTTCTCGTCGTGCAGGAACTCGGTAAGTTGCTGGTCGGAGAGATGGCGTCCGAACCAGGTGTTCCACCAGAACAGGAATGGCATCAGGACGATGAGCCATCCAGTGGCGAAGAAGAGAATCTTTTGGGTACGTGACATAGTGCGCTTGGGCTTCTGCGCAGCTGCGGGGCTCGGAATGGTTTGCGGATCGGTGGGTTGTGGGGAAGTCTGAGGTTCGGCCGACATATCCAGTGAAGGACTATAGCAGATGCACTCGAAGGACGTTGCCGCTGAACTGCTATTCCTGGCGCAAGACGTACCACGAGCTCAGGCTGATTAGAAGCAGGCTGCCCAGCATGCCGAACAGAATAGTGCCAGTCAGCACATCGGATAGTGAGCGATCCATCTTCCAAGAAAGGTGAGCGAAGTAGGGTATCCACAAGGATGAATTCAAGAATGTATGTGCGGCCCAAGGCAGGGCAAGGATGCCCGCAACGCCGGCCCCAAGCTGAGCGATGCGGATAGGACGTGTGGCCTTGGCAATGGCTTGTTGCCGAGCCATCCCTTGGGCGCGGCGGAAGATGAAGGCCGCGTCTGGCAGAGGGACTTCTTGCGAGGCGGCCGACTGCAAAAGGAACTGAGAGACCATCACGACTTCGGTACAAACCGCGCAGGTTCCGATGTGGGAGAGCAGGTCTTCTGGGATCGTCCCGCTGCGCAGTGCGGCGCCGACTGCTTGTTCTTTGTCGCAGAAGTGAGCTTCGCGGAAATCAGCTTTCATAAAGAGTTTTCCTTACCGGCCGTGGAATTGTTGGGGCGTAGGAGCGCCGCCAATTTGCGGCGAGCTCGAAACAGCAATAAGCGAATGCTCCCCTGCTGCAGCCCCGTGTGTTCGGCGATTTCTTTGTGGTCGGAACCTTCTACATACGCGAGCCAGAGCAGTTGTTTCTCGCGCGGCTTGAGACGGTCAAAGGCTTGACGCAGTACGAGTCCGCGATCCAAGTGCGTGGCGGGACCTGGCATCTCTGAAAAGTTATCGGGCAAGGACTGTTCTTTCGAGCGCCGCCATCGGTCGCAGGTGAGATTGCTGGCGATTCGAAACAGATAACTTCGCATCTGGGGCTCGCTCATGGCAGGCAGCCGAGCCATCAGAAGGCGACAGTATGTTTCCTGGAGCAGATCCTCGGCTATGTCGGGCTTTCGTGTGATGCACGTCAGATATCGAAGCAGCGACTGCGATGTCTGTTCATAGAATGCGCGAAAGGTGGACTCGTCCATATTGAGCACACCATGCGTTTCTGGTTCGACCGCGTCGACCGCCGATATGAGTTCCAGGTTCATCAAAGGACGCCGTGTGTCTTGCTTAAGAGCTGATTACGAGCGGCTGCCATTGAGAAGACCAAACGATTTCGACATGTAATACGAAGCGACGGCGGAAAGGCCAAAGCCGATGCCGAGCATCGTGGCGAGGGTCCCGAACACGAGGAAGCCTTCTTCAGTGCCGGAAACGCGCCCGCGCAACAGAAGGAAGGCGGCGCCGAGCGAGATCATGACGATCGAAGTCTGGAGGGCTCCAATGATGCGAGCGTGAGGCGAGTGGCGCTCAACTTTCAGCGACGCGAGCATCTCGCGGCCGGCCTCGGTCTGGGCGTAAGCGAGCAAGTCCTGGCTGGAACTGACTTTTTCGAGCAGCCGTGACTGCACGTCGGCCTGCAGTTTGGCGATCTTATAGCGCCGGATCGTGCTCAGGACGGTCCAGGCGATCCATCCGAACATGGCGGGTACCGAGAGGAAGGCAATGATGTCAGTGTTCACATTTGCTCCTTGGCCGGACAGTCAGATCCGTCCGTGCTGTCTGTATAACGTCTGGACGGGGTCTTGGGTTAACAGTGCCGAGAAGAAATTAACAGGTTTTGGGGTGATTACTCCACGTCGGCGTCGAGGACGCGTTCCTGCTCCAGGTAGTGGGACATGGCGTATTGGGCTAGAAGCGGTGTCTGGAGGCAGATTTCGGCGCCGATCCATTCGCCTTTGGCGTGAGGGGCGTCGGGAGAGTGGTTGCAGCGTCCGCCGCTGCCGAATTGCGGTCCAAAGTCGGCGGACTGGATCTGGTCGAATTGCTGGAGTTCTTTCCATGCCTCGTCTCCGATTGTGCCGGAGACGTCGATTTTTAGCTTCAGGAGCGACATAAGAACCCGATTGCTGATTGATGATTTTTGATTGCTGATTGAAAGCCCGGTTCGGCCCCAGACTCGTTGGCTTTTCAATCAACAATCATCAATCAACAATGCCCTTCCTAGCTGTGCGGGAACCATTGATAAAGCATGAAATAGACGATAACCCCCGTCACCGACACGTACATCCATAGCGGCCAGGTCCAGCGGGCGATGGTGCGGTGCTTGTCGTAGCGGGCGCGCAGGCCCCGGTTCAAAGTTATGACGGCTAATGGAACAATCACGATCGCTAGGATCGTGTGCGAAGTCAGGATTGTGAAATAGACGGGGCGGGACCAGCCTTCTCCCAGAAATCGGATGTTGCCCACCTTGGCATGGAAGTACAAATAGCATCCCAGGAAAAGTAACGACGCAACTACCGACGCGATCATGCAGACGCGATGCGCGGCGATCCGGCCCTTCGCGATCAGGACGCGCCCCGTCAGCAGCAGCAACGCGCTGGTGCCGTTGAGGCTGGCATTAAGCGCGGGGAAGAAGGCATATTGTTCGGCGATCATATGGTTCGATCAGGCAGCAGGCTTCGTCGTGCGGCGGTTGGCCATTAAAAGGGCGAATCCGAACATCACCAGAGAAAATAGAACCAAGGTGGCCATCGCCGACTTGATCGCGACGCTAGCGTCCTGGGTTGGGTAGAGGAGCCATCGCAGCGCTTCGACGCCGTACGTCAGAGGATTCAGGTACATAACGGCGCGTATCCAGCTGGATGCGCCGGTCAGCGGGAACAAGGCCCCAGACAAGAGCCAGAGTGGAATCAGGAACAGATTCACGATTCCGTGGAAGGCCTGGGAAGAGTCCATCGGCCATGCAATCGCGAATCCTAGAGCCGTCAAGGAGAACGACACCAGAAATACGACCACGACGACCATGAGGACCTGGAGCGCATGCAGGTGAATTCCGGCGAATGGGGCAAAGATCAAAAACAGTAATCCCTGAATCGCCGAGAGTGTGGTTCCTCCAAGCACCTTGCCTAGCACAATCGCGGTCCGAGGAACTGGCGCCACCAACACAGAGAGCAGGAATCCTTCCTTGCGGTCTTCAATCACCGACATCATCGTGAAGATGGAAGTGAAGAGCACGATCAGGATGAGCGTTCCGGGATAGAAGTAATCCAGATAGTGCTGTTGGTCTCCGCTGGGAGCCGAGTGCATGGATGTGCCGAACCCAGAGCCGAGTACGAGCCAGAAGACCAATGGTGACGCAAGTACGCCAACTACGCGGCCGGGTTGACGGTAAAACCGGACGATCTCGCGCCACCACAGCGTAAAGGCAGGCAGTATAACCCCGGCCGAAGATGGAGTCGCTGGGCGTGCCAAAGCTACTGATTGCGTTGCCATTGTTAACTCGTCTTTACCGCTGGCGCCTTCGCTGGAGCTTCCTTCTTGCCGATCAGGCCCTTATCTTTCGCTTCCCAGAATGCGTTGAGAAGAAAGCATCCTGAAAGAGTCAAGAGAATCAGGGTCATGAACAGCCCATCAACCGTCGCGGAGAACGGCGACACTGTGATCATGCCGCTTACGAAGATCCAAACCACTCCGATCAGGGGGACGATACCGAGTAACAGAGAAAGCACCAGAATCATGGGACGCAAGTTACCTCCTCTTTTTCTTTTTTTGATCGATCGCCTGAGAATCGGGATCGGTGTTCTCACTCCAAAACTTGTGGCCGGTGCGGTGGATGAATACGTCTTCCAACGCAGGTTTGCTGACAGAGATGGCTTGAATCTCACCCGGGAAAGCCTCGACCACATCAGGCACGAAGCGGTGACCGGCTTCCTGTTCAATACGAACCTGATTGCCCAGGACCGTAGTTGAGACGTGGAAACGATTGCGAATGTGCTGGGCGAGAGAGTCAGCGTCCCGGGCTGCGTCTAGCAAAATCACATCCCCGCCAATTTCGCTTTTCAATTCCGCCGGCGTGCCGAGCGCGACCAGGTTGCCTTCGTTCATAATCGCGAGTCGGTCGCAGCGCTCGGCCTCTTCCATGAGGTGCGTGGTGACCAGGACAGACACGTGTTCTTCATCGCGCAGGATTTGCAGATACTGCCAAAGATCGCGACGGGCACCGGGGTCAAGCCCGGTTGTTGGCTCATCCAGTAGCAGGACTCCCGGGTGATGCAACAGTCCTTTGGCGAGTTCGATGCGTCGCTGCATGCCGCCCGAAAAGGTCTCTACGCGCTCTTTGGAGCGATCGGCAAGACCGACACGGGTGAGAATTTCTTGGACGCGCTTCTTCAGTGCTGATCCTCTCAGGCCGTAAAGATGTCCCTGATGCCACAGGTTTTCATAGGCGGTCAGCTTCGGGTCAACACTCTGAGCCTGGAATACGACGCCAATCTGGCGGCGAAGGGCAGAAGCGTCCCGGGTCGCGTCGAAACCCATCACCAGCGCTCTCCCGGAGGTGGGGATCATAAGGGTAGAGAGGATTCGGAACAGTGTGGTCTTGCCGCTGCCATTCGGTCCGAGAAGTCCGAAGAGTTCGGCCGGGCGAACGTCGAACGAAACGCCATTGAGCGCCGTACGATTCTCGTAGCGATGAACCAGATTCTGAACCGAAATGACGGTTGCGGCGGACGCGCGGTCCACACTGACGGCATCATCTAGCGCGGCGATTTTCGTAACCAAGAGAACCCCGGAACTACTAACAGTTTACGACAGAGAAGAGCTTCTTGATTAATGATTGTTGATTGAAAAACCACGGCTGCGCGGAGTCGTAGGCTTTCAATCAGCAAGCAGAAATCAACAATCATCAATCTTTTTATGCGGCTGATGGGTTCCGTTCCGGTTGCGGGACTCTTTCCTCGAACGCGACGGGAGCGTGACGCCAGACCTGAATTGCGAGAATCACCGTCGAGGCCAGCAGGAGGGCGCCAACGGCAACATGCGTTACCGTGGAAATCACCATGGGCAATTCTGGCTGAATGGAATCCCGTCCCCAGGAGACTCGCGTGAGGAAGGCGGTGAAACCCAGACAGAGTTGAGCGATTACGAGCGAGAGCATCAGAATCGCCGGACGGCGGATTGCTTCAATGTTTGGGTACACCGTCAGCGCGCGGACGGCAGTCCAAGCCAGGACGAACGAGACCACCACTGCGTGTACGACATGGGGCCACCAACTCAGGCCATGATGACGGAACATCCCACCGAGAAAGAGCTGGACGTACAAAACGAAGATCGACAGCAAAGTGAGAGTGAACAGGCTGGGACGGCGCTGGTCGAATTCGATGCGGGGCGGTTCTTCCACCCATCGGCGTCCGGTAAAGACTGCGATCGATACCGCAATACAAAAGAATGTCTGAGCGACGGCAGCATGTGCGGTGGATACCAGCGGTGGCTGAAACATCAGCACCGTAAGTCCGCCGAGCACCGCCTGCACGATCACCGTGCAGAACGCACCAATTGCCAGCCACCGCAGCCAGCGCCGCTTCTCGACGAAGAGTGTCCAGAGCGCAATGGTCAGGGTTAAGGTGAGCAGCGATCCGGCCAGCATGCGGTGCGTCCACTCATAACGTACGCCGCCGACGAAGTGAGGCACTTTAACGAGATAGCCGAATGAGGTAGGCCAGTCAGGTACTGACAACCCGGCGTCGTTGCTAGTGACGAGCGCTCCCGCGGTGATGACGATGAGAGTTGCGCACGCAACCAGGACAGCAAAGGTGTGGTGTGCGCGATTGTAAGGTGTGGCGAGGGAGTTCAGACTCGGGCCCCTTGGCCGGTAGATTGCCAATGCATCCTGCTCCAGCCAACGCGGTATTTTAGCAGACTGCGCGCGTCAGGAATGCGCATCGCGCATGGCATCATGCCAAAGGCCCCACTTCTGGCAATGGCTGCCAGAAGTGGGGCCCGCATTCATTTACTCGCCGCCTGCTTTGAAGCTCTGATCAACCGTCTTGGTGTCCTTCGGAGCGACGGTGATCTTCTGATCCTGCTCGCCCAGCTTTTCGTGGACGAATGCCAGCGTGTAGTCTCCTGGCGGCAGGCCCTTGATCTCGTACTTGCCGCTCTTGTCTGTGACGGCGAAGAACGGGCTCTTCACTACGTTGACGTACATCTTCATCCATGGGTGCTGGTTGCACTTTACTGGCAGCATGATCTCTTCACGCGCGAACGTCTTTTCCAGCGCGGGTGCGGACGGCGGCTGCGATTCGTTCCATTCGCGGTTGTCCTTCGGAGTCGGATGAATGTTGTGCGTGGTGGGATCATCATTGTTGATCTTGACGGTCTGGCCTGTCAGTACGCCCAGAACGTGTGGATGGTACTGGCAGCCCTTTTGATCGAGGACGACGGGATCTTTCGGTACGTCGAATGTGCGGTTGCCGAGTCCGTCTTTCACATACACGAAAACGTTGGCGAGATCGCCATTGTCAACCATGACTGTTTCGGCCTGGTTGGTGCCTTTGCAGCCTGGGTCCTGGCTCATATCGATCTTCGCCGGCTTGGGAACTGTACCGTCGAACTTCACGGTGCCGCTAACGGTGGCTACCGTCGCGGGATCGATGGGAGTCGCGGCTGGTGCTGGTGCTGCTTCCTTCTCCGCCGCTGTATTGCTCGATTGTTCTGTGTTCTTGTTGCAGGCTGCGAGCGTCAAAAGCGCGCCGAGCGCGAGCAAGGTGAGGGTCCAAACTGCTTTCTTCTTCATGATGTCGCCCTTTCTGTGTTTGGCATATTTTGTGCTGGATACGGAGCGGGCGGACGCCCGCGCAAACCAGTACGGCCCGCTTTGATTTGATGGGGGCCCGTGCTGATGCTGCCGAAAAATCGGACGCGCCATTCTACCGCGAACCTCCGCTCACCGTAGGATGCGATTCCCGGGCTGCCTGTTTTCGGTTGGTTGGCCGCTCGACCGATGCTTTGGCGCGAGGCATAGAGGCTGCGACGCGGCGTTGTTCTTCCGGCGTCAGCTGGAAAATATAGTCCGTTAGAAGTTTGCGATGATCGCCGGCATAACCGTTGAATGTAGGTGGTGTGGGCCCGGCGAATACCCACTGATTGTTTTGCTGCCGAAACAGCCCCGAAGGCATCGACGTCCCGGGGCTGACGGCCTGTGGATCACTGATCCAGCGCTCAACCCAGTCCGGCTTCAGACGCTCTTTGGCCAGCAGGAAGTTGGGTGCAGTTGCGATCTTGTCGTGCGACGGATCGCCAGTCGCGTGGCACTTCAGGCAGGGTGCCGCCGTACTCGAGAACAGGCTGCGTGCCATATCGCTTTCTTTCGCGGTGAGCGTCGGCACTTGCTCGGGAATGTACGGAAGCGGCTGCTGGGATAGCGCCTCGAAGAAGCGGACGAGCTTTCGCAATTCGTTGTCAGAAAATGAGAACGTAGGCATGCGCACTTTCAAATAAGGACGCACACCGTTGCGGTTCGTATCCGTGGTGCTGAGCGCTGGATTCGTCAGGAACTTCCGCAGCCATTCAGGATCTACGCGCGCCCCCTCCGTGAGGAGTTTTGGCGGCAACTGTTCCTGCGCGTCCTGATACTGCTGCATGCCCATCAGGATCGTGCGCTGGCCGGGGATGAACTGGTGGCATCCCATGCAGTTGTATTTCTTGATCACCCACCAGCCTTCCTGAATATCGTGGCGGGCATCGCCGGGCTTGTACTGATAGCTGGCGGGAAGGGAAGTTTCCTGGCTGCCCATCAGGAAGGTCGTCAGATCGAGCACCTGTTCTTTCGTGAGGTGCACGTTGGGCATGCGCAGTGCTTCGGTTTCGCTCTTCACCTTGCCTTGGTCGTAGACATTGGGCTCGGCGAGCTTGTGCTCAAAGAATCCTTTGTGGTCGTACCAGGGCTTGTTGGCAGATCCGTCGGGCAGGCGGGCGAGATCTTCCTTGTCTTTGATTGGCTCGGAGTCTTTTCCGCCACGGGCCGCCGGTTCGGTGTAGAGCGCGAAGTCGAGACGTTCAATCGGCTTGCTGCCTTCGAAAGTCAGTTCAGTGCCGATGCGACCTTCATCTTCAAAGCCTGCGATCTCGTGGCATCCTGCGCAACCGAAGTGGCGAACCCATTTCTTTCCTTCTTCTTTGAGAGCGGGATCGTCCATGAATGCGGCGTTCGCGTACGCAGCAGGCTCCTGCTTTTTTTGCGAGATGAGGTACGTCGCGATGTCCTCCGCGTCCTCAGGAGCCAAGCGCAGACTCGGCATCACAGTCATGTTCTGCACTTGCAGTTCGTGACCATCGTTCGGACACTTGCTATGTGCCAGGTCCCACTGGAAGGGAAGACCCTTCTTCGCGTAATCCTCCGGCCCGATGTCTTTTTTCTCGTATGGACAATAGGGACGTGTGCGCTCACGGGCGTTGTGAATCCAGCGCACGAGGTAGTCGTAATTGACTTTCTCGCCGACGCGCGTGAGATTCGCTGCGAACGTGCCACCCATCAACTGACTGCCTTCGCCGATGGAATGGCAAGCCAGGCACCCGCGGGTCTCAAACAAGTCCTTGCCGTGAGCGGCGTTGCCGGGTTTGTGCTTGGGGAGGGCATCAGTAAACCCGGATTGCCAGATATATGCCGAGATCGACTGAATCTGGTGATCGTTCAGACGGAAGTTCGGCATCTTCGTGGTGGGACGGAAGTCTGTCGGCTTCTTCAGCCAGACAGGAATCCAGTTCTTGTTGAGCTTGAGACGAACGTCTTTCAAGTTCGGCCCGATCTTCTTCGTATCCTGCATCAGGCTATGCGACTGGAAGTCGAGCTGTTGCAGGCGACCATCAAATTTGCTGTTTGCAACCCGGAGATTTACTGCCTGCGTGTTGAGCTTGTTGGCTTCTTCGTTGGATTCGGCAGAATCGGCTTGCTTCATCAAATAGGCCGACTGCTTGATGTTGTCCTTCTTCTGTGTCTCGATCTGTTTGATCTGCTGGCCGATGTTGTTCAGATCTTCGGGTTCGCGATCGTAACCTTCATAGCGGTGACAGCCGTTGCATCCGCGCTGTCGGAAGAGGTCTTTGCCTGAATTGATGGTCTCAAATTGCACGTCGCCGCTGGCGAGAACCATATCCGCAGAGTGACAGGTTTGGCATCCGGCCTGGGCGTTTTCTTTCGGGAATAGCGGCCACAGCCAGTGCTCGTAGTTGCCGTGGGCCTTTTCGATACTGGTCGTGGCGCGCCCATTGCCCTGATGGCACGGGGAGCACCCGAACTTTTCGGGATCGTGAACCTTGAGCAATTCTGGTTCTGAATGGCTAACTAGCGCGTTGGCATATTCATCCGGCTTCTTGCTGCCTTTAGCACTCATTGCCGCGGGCGTGATCTTCAACGGTTCGCGTGCGCCCATGTGGCAGGATTCGCAGCGGTCGACAATGTTGGCTTCCGCAACGTTGATCTGGACGATCGTGGGATCCCAGTCGGCAGCTTTTTTCTTAAGGCCATCGATCTGCGCCGGCGTCAAATCCACCATGTGATCGGTGACATACTCATCGAGTTTGGCGCGCGCTTCCGTGACCGGCTTGAGAACGTCGCCGAGTTCGAGGCTGAGCCGCGTACGCTCGTCGCGGATTTCGTTGTAGGTTTTTTCCAGTTCTTCGAAGGTGTATCTTTTCTTCGATCCGTCAGGGAACGCAACCGTGGCTTGCTCGGCTTTGTACTTATCGATCTCCTTCTGCTTACTGGCCTTTGCAGAGGCACTTTCGCTGGTTTCGAGTTCGTAAGTCAGAGCGTTGACGTAGGCCCGGCGGTCGGTAAAAACGCTTTGCACAGCCAGCAGTCGAGCGTTGGCGTCGTCGAGTTTTTCGCGGGCAGTCTTGGCTGCCGCGGCAGACTCGTCAGAGGCTTTCTTCACTGCCGCTGAGAGCTCGGCATAAGTAGAATCCTTTTCGACATCTTTCTCGGAGGCCTGCGACTTTGACCGCGCCGTGTTCAGAAATGCGGAATAGCGGCCCTTCCACGTTTCCTGAAAAGCCTTCCACGGACGTTGCCCCCAGGCCTCATCCCACAACGCCCAAAAGAGCGTGATGATGAGAATGATCGTCGCGATCACGTAATGCGCGGCGTACGACTTGCTCGTGATTGGATCCTGCTCGGGGATCGGTTTATCGGGCACCAGTTCCTCCGAATGCGGTCGTTGGTTGTTCGTCGTTGGTCGTTGGCAAAACCGCTTGCACCGTGCGTTTTCGGCCAAGGACTAGCGGCCGAAGACGAACCACGGTCTTCAAATGTTGAACCACGGTGTAATCCACACGTACTTGATGTGCCAAATCAGGCGCAGAGCCATCTTCAAAGGCAACGCAGCCATCGTGAGCCACAGCGAGACCATGATTGAAAACTGCAGCAGACTCATACGCTGGAAATCTTTCGGCATTTTGCGGCGGAAGAGGGAATACACGGCTCCGCCGCCCAGCACATAGAACCCGCCGACGACAATCGCGCCGAAGATGCCTTTGCCCAGGTTCGACGTGATACCGAAAATATCGGGCAAGTCACGGTTGACCTCGTAGATCAAGCGATTGTGATCCCATGTCTGACCGGGCCAGAACCATTGCCATCCTGGGCCGCGGATAAACGTGCCGATAATAATCATCGCCACCCATAGAATGACGAACCCGAACAGGAATGTGCCGATCGAGAACTTGCGCTGTTTCCACGTGTAATAACCGCTCCCCAGCGGGTTGGTATCTATATAAGGGATGACCATCAGGCCGATGATGATCATCGTCGGCATGACTACACCGGCGATCCAAGGATCGAAATAAACGAGCATTTCCTGCAGTCCGAGGAAGTACCAGGGCGCTTTTGCAGGATTCATTGTCAGATTGGGATTGGCCGGCTCTTCAAGTGGAGCGTTGAGCGTGATCGACCAGACCATCAGGATGATCGTCACGATGATCGCAGCGAGAAATTCAATGCGCAGCAGAAATGGCCAGACGTGGACTTCCTTCTGCCACCCAGGCTTGAACGGCCAAGTCTTGCGGTGGTGCGTCTTGGCGAGCGCAGGATCGGCTTCGAGTTGATCGATCAGTACGTCGTTGGCATGCGCCTGTTTCCACGCGAGGTAGATGTAGAACGCGAGGAGCGGAATCAGACCCACGATCGGAACGTTGTCGGGAGCTGAACAAATTTCCCAGAGTTGTCGCCAGTCCATAAGTTCACTCTCCCGCGGCTTTCGGTCCTCTTCTTGGTTTGTCAGCTTCCTCGGTCAGCATGACCGGCGCCGGGCCCGAAATGCCTCCGTCTTTTCGTACACGCCAGAAGTGGACGATCATGAGCACACTGGCCACGATCGGGATGCCGATGCAATGCCAGATATACGAACGCAGCAGCGCATTGGCGTCGACGATTGATCCGCCGAGCAGGCCGAAGCGCACATCGTTATAAGGAGTCATCCCCAACTGAGGTCCGAACGGCCCTTCATGCCCAAGTAGCGGAGTGGCGCGCGCCATGTTGGTTCCGACCGTGACTGCCCAGAATCCGAGTTGATCGTCTGGCAGCAGGTATCCCGTGAACGAAAGCAGCAGCGTAAATACCAGGAGCAGCACACCAATGTTCCAGTTGAATTCCCGCGGCTTTTTGTAAGAACCCGTGAGGAACACGCGGAACATGTGGAGCCAGACGCCGATCACCATCAGGTGCGCGGCCCATCGGTGCATATTTCGGAGAATCTTTCCGAATGGAACATCATGCTCAAGATAAAGAACGTCGCGGAAGGCCTGCACCTTGCTGGGGTGGTAATAGAACATCAGCAAGACGCCGGTGTAGGTCAGGATGATGAACAGGTAGAACGTGATCCCGCCCATGCCCCAGGTATAGCTGTAGCGCACCGCGTCGCGATTAATCTTCGCCGGATGCAGGTGCAGAAACACGTTCGAAAGCACGCCGAGCGCCCGATTGCGCGGCGTGTCGTCGTGCTTGTGGCGGAAGATCGACGTGTAGACCTGAGTCTTCGTCGGATCTTTCAGTCCCTCGACCTGCTCCTTAACCTTCGCAGGGATGTCAGTCTTTAGCGCCTGAATGTCCTCTTTGACGGTCGTCGTAACCTTCTCGAGGACTCCAACCTTGCCGCCATTCTTGCCGTTACTACTTGGGGTGTTGCTGCCGCCGTTTTTGTTTTCGTCAGCCATAAGATTCCTGGAATCAAATCATTTAGTCATTGCGTCATTGGGCGATTGAGCCATTCGCAGCGAATTGGCATTTCGGTTTTTCATCCCTTGAGAGATTCCGGTTTTTCAATCGCCTAATCCCTAAATCGCTCAATCACTCGATTCTTAAACTCCCGTCAGGAAGGCTCCGGGATCATTGAATTTGCTTGGCTGGCCCTTCGGCCAGGAATAGAGCTTTGAAGTATCCACCAGAATCTGGCCGTCGGGAGCAAGTTCGATGTGGGCGCGGTCCATGGGCCTGGGTGCCGGGCCTTCGAAGTTGATCCCCTCGCTGTCGTAACCGCTGCCGTGGCAGGGGCACTTGAATTTGTTCTCGCTGGGCTTCCAGTCGGGTGTACAGCCCAAGTGCGTGCACCGGGCAAAAATTACGAACAGCCGGTCGGGGGTGCGGTCGACCCAGATGCGGTATTTCTGCTGGAACTTGGTGTCGACTCCGAGGGCGAATTCCGAGGGGTAGCCGATTTTGAAAACAGAGTTCGGTTCGAACAAAGTGCGTGGAAGGAAGAAGCGGAAGAACGCCAGAAACCATGCTGTCAGAAATCCGGTGACCATGGTCCAGACAAATCGGCGGCGATGACGGTCGATTTCAGTGGAAGGCGCAGTTCCGGCCACACCACCGGCTGCCGCTGCTTTCGAGGTGCCTACAGCCGGCGTGCCCACGTATTTCGTGGCATCGACTGCGGGCTTGGCCGGCGTCTTGGCCGCTTCCGGATTCGGATTGACCTTGCCGGTCTCCAACTCCGCCATGTATTCCTCCTCTTACTTGTCTTACTTCGCCTAATCTAACCCTGCGGCCCCTGCATACTGCGGCTCCGCCGAGTCTCTCTCACGTGTGCGGATCGGTATGGATAAGGGTACAGCTTGCGCCATGGTTTCTTGAACAATCTGTCCGAGCGCCCGTATGAATTTTGGAGAATCGTTGAGTCCGGCACTCATTTCAAACTGCGTGAATCCAAGATGTTCGGCGAGGTGCCGGGCCTCGTGATCGATCTCGCCTAGAGTTTCGACGTGATCGGAAACAAATGCAATGGGTACGACACAAACTTCCCGAACCTGCTCCGATGCTAGCTGTCGAAGTGTATGCGTGAGGGAGGGCTGCAGCCAGCGGCTGGCTCCGACTTTACTCTGGTAACAGAGGCGATGCCGGTTCATCCATCCGCCGCGCTGCATTAACAGTTGGACCGTTTCTTCAATCTGACGCTGGTACGGATCGCCCTTTTCGATTACTGAAATGGGAACGCTGTGAGCGCTGAAAACAATTTCAGGATGCTCGCGATCGGAAAATCGCGAAAGGGCTTCATTGACCCTCTCCACGAGAGAATCGAGGTACACGGGATGCTGATAGAAGGTTTCCACGATCTGTATGGGCAATGAATCGTGGAAGAGCCGCCGCCACTCATTCAGGCTCGATCCCGTTGTTGTCGAGGAATATTGAGGATAAAGGGGCAGAAGAACGAGTTCATCGACTTCGGCTGCCTGCAGTTGCGCGATCGCTTCACTCGTAAACGGATGCCAGTAGCGCATGGCGACAAAACAGTGTGCATCGACACCCTCGTCGCGGAGCTCCTCTTCGAGAGCACGGGCCTGTCGCTCCGTGTTGCGGCGTATCGGCGAGCCTCCGCCAATGGTCGCATAATGATGCTGCACTTTTCGTGCACGAGTAGTGGAAATCAGTTTGGCGAGCGGCTTGCGGCCAAGTTTGGCGAAAGGGAAGTCGATGATATCTGGGTCGCAGAATAGGTTGTAAAGAAAAGGCTCAATCGCTTCCAGCGTGTCAGGTCCGCCGAGCTGGAATAGAACTATCCCCACACGCCGTGTTGTGCGCGTCATTTCCCCAGAATCCCCAGAACGGGGCACTTTACTCCGAATCGCGCGCGCGAGTCAATGGCGGAGTTGCGCTCAAACGAACACACCCTCACTTGTGGCATTGCAAATTTCGCAAGGGTCGTGCAAGGCTCACTAGAGATGCCCGAACTGCCTGATATCGCGGCCTACATCGTTGCGCTGGAATCGCGCATTGTGGGGCAGAAACTCGAGCGCGTGCGGCTGGGGAGTCCGTTTCTGTTGCGGACGGTCGAGCCACCGCTGATGAGTGTTGAGGGATTTTTGGTTCAGAAACTGCGTCGTGTTGGAAAACGCATCGCGATCGGACTTGAGGGTGACCTTTGGCTGGTGTTGCACCTCATGATTGCGGGACGCTTGCACTGGAAGAAGCGCGAGGCGAAACTCGGCGGCCGACAAAATCTGGCGGCATTCGATTTTCCGAACGGCTCCCTCACTCTGACTGAGGCTGGGAGCAAGCGGAGGGCGTCGCTGCATGTCATTCGAGGCGAGGTTAATCTCGCCTCGCTGGATGCAGGCGGAATTGACGTGTTTGAAGCCGACCTCGATTCGTTTCGCGCCGCGTTGACTGCCGAGAACCATACGCTGAAGCGCGCGCTGACCGATCCGCGGTTGCTGAGTGGGATCGGCAATGCCTACTCCGACGAGATTCTGCATGCGGCGCAGCTATCGCCCATCATGCAGACGGCGAAGCTCAAGCAGGACGAATGGGACGGGCTGTTCGCGACAACGCGGAGTACTCTGCAGCATTGGACCGATCAATTGGTCTCGGAGGCGAAGAAAGAATTTCCCGAAGGTGTGACTGCGTTTCGTCCAGAGATGGCCGTGCACGGACGTTATGGAATGCCGTGTCCACGTTGCGGAGATAAAGTCCTGCGCATTCGATATGCCGATAAGGAAACGAATTACTGCGCAAGATGTCAGACGGGCGGCAAAGTGCTTGCGGATCGAAGCCTGTCACGGCTGTTGGGTTCGGACTGGCCGCGGACGTTGGAGGAGTTGGAAGCGCTGAAACGTAAGTAGGGGTTTACTGATTGATGATCCTGATTGAAACCTTGGTTTACCGCATCGGATTCTCAATCTGCAATCAGCAATCATCAATTTTTCTGCTGCATCTCCTCGATCACCGCATCGGCAAATTCCGAGGTTCCGGCCTTGCCGCCGATGTCGCGCGTGAGTTTTTCGGGATGGCGATAGACTCGCTCCAGCGCATTGCGAATCTGCGTGGACGCAGCTTGCTCGCCCAGGTGACGCACCATCAGTAGCGCCGATCGCAGCAACGCCGTTGGATTCGCCAAATTCTTGCCGGCAATATCCGGCGCAGATCCGTGTACCGCTTCGAAGACCGCGCATTCGTCGCCAAGGTTCGCGCTGGGCACGAATCCGAGCCCACCGACAAAGGCAGCGCACAAATCCGAGAGAATATCGCCGTACAGATTTTCCATCACCAGCATGTCGTACTGGTAGGGATTCATCACAAGCTGCATGCAGGTATTGTCGACGATGTGCTCGGCATAGGTGATTTCCGGATAGTTTTTTGCTACGGCGCGAGAACAGCGCAGGAAGAGGCCGTCGGACAACTTCATGATGTTGGCCTTGTGAATGGCGTGAATTTTCTTGCGCTGATTCTTGCGCGCATATTCGAAAGCGAATTTTGCAATTCGGGTCGAAGCTTTCTCGGTGATCACCTTCAGGCTTTCCACCACTCCAGGTACCACTTCGTGTTCGAGTCCGGAGTAGAGCCCCTCGGTGTTCTCGCGGATTATGATTAGATCGACATCTGGGTATCGCGTAGGAATATGAGGGAGGTTGCGAATCGGACGAAAGTTCGCGTAAAGCTCGAACTTCTTGCGCAGCGCGACATTGATGCTGGGAAAGCCCCCTCCGACAGGCGTGGTGACCGGGCCCTTGAGGCCAACGCGCGTGCGTTCGATTGACTCAATCAGATCCTTGGGAATGTATTCGCCGGATTTCTCATAGGCTTCGGCGCCGACTGCAAACGTTTCCCATTCGAACTTCACGCCGGTGGCTTCCAGAATGCGCACCACTGCCTTCGTGACTTCTGGTCCAATCCCGTCGCCGGGGATGAGAGTTACTTTATGACGCATGAATCATTCCTTGAGCAATAAGGGGATAGAGGCTGGGGGCTCGGGCACGAGGGGAACTACCCCTGGGCTCTAATTCCTGACGCCTACCCAGTTTTGATCTTCACCAAGTCCTTGAGTTCGTTCATGAACTCTTTTACGTCTTTGAAATCAAGATAAACCGAAGCGAACCGCACGTACGCCACCTTGTCGTAGCGGCGTAGTCGGTTCATGATGAGTTCGCCAAGTTCGCTGGTTTTACGCTCGCGTTCGGGAGATTCGATGACGAACGATTCGGCCTCATTCACGATCTGCTCGAGCTTGCTGATCGGGACAGGGCGCTTTTCGCAGGCGCGCAATAGGCCATTGAGTACCTTCTGGCGGTCGAACTTTTCCCGGCGGCCATCTTTCTTGACCACCATGTAAGGGATTTCATCGATCCGTTCATAGGTCGTGAAACGCTTGCCGCACTTCAGGCACTCGCGACGACGCCGGATCGATTCGGCTTCCTTGCTTTCCCGCGAGTCCACGACCTTGTCATTGGCAAATCCGCAAAAAGGACATTTCATGGCGCTGGACGGATCAGTCGACTCCCTGCTTTCTTTAACTGACGTTGATCAAAATTGTAACAGTTGAAATGGGCACACTCGGATCGGGCGGCGGGGAGGTGCCTCGGCGGGCACCCGGCTGGAGGGCATAAACAAAACGGCGCTCGCACCCCCTGCGGTACGAGCGCCAGTTTTTCCTCATTCCTTCCCGGTGACGGAAGGCTTGAAGTCCGCGATCCTGAAAGGGATCTGCGGGAAATCTTGCTCCAATTGAAGCCCTGATTTGTCACTGCGATGTCTGCAGTTTGTAAAAAAGTCATGGAACCAAGCTGGCGTAAGATGTTCATTAGTAACCTTAGACGGCCTGCCCTCGGCTGCTATCATGAAGTTCCTCCCCGACAAGCGATTGCGCCCGCTGACAAATCTCGCAATCTTCCTGCTGGCTCTGCCTGTTTGGGCTCAGAGCAATCGGGGAGAGCTGCGGCTGAAAGTGAGCGATCCCAATGGGTTCGGCCTGAAAAGTTCCGTCGAACTCGTGTGCGATGCGAACGAATTTCATACTACATACGTGACCGACGATAGCGGACAACTGGTCGCCAAGCGCCTGCCTTTCGGTCTCTACCGCGCGCAAATTCAGAGCGACGGATTCGCCACGGCGTCGATGCCGATCGAGCTTCGGTCCGCAATTCCGGTAGAGCGCTCGGTGCAGCTTTCGGTTGCAACATTGAGCACGTTGGTGACCGTGCAGGCGAGCGATACGTTGATCGATCCGCGCCGATCCACTTCCGTCAACGAGATTGGCTCGCAGGCCATCGAGTCCCGCATCTCGTCGCTTCCCGGTCGATCGCTGCAGGATCTTGTGAATTCGCAGCCAGGGTGGCTCTATGAGGGTAATGCGGTGCTTCATCCGCGTGGCGCGGAATATCAGACCCAGTTCGTCGTCGATGGCATCCCGCTGACGGACAATCGCTCACCCAGCTTCGGGCCGGAGATTGAAGCCGACGACGTAGATTCTCTCAGCATCTATACCGCCGGAATTCCCGCTGAGTTCGGACGGAAGATGGGCGGCGTCATCGAGGTGAACACGCTAAAGGATGCCGACCCGGGCGTTCACGGGCAGCTCAATCTTTCCGGCGGAAGTTTCGACACCGCGTCAGCTTTTGGTGCGCTGCAGTACGCGTGGGGGAAGAATGTGCTCGGAGCAAGCGGCTCAGGCAGCATGACGGACCACTATCTGAATCCGGTGGTTCCGGAGAACTTCACGAATACCGGAACGACCGGCGACTTTTCGGTCCATTTCGAACGAGACCTTACATCGAATGACCGGCTCGGCCTGATCGTCAGACACGCGCTATCCCGGTTCCTGATTCCGAACGAGCAGGTGCAGCAGGCTGCGGGGCAGCGCCAGGACGGCGATAATTTCGAGACAATGGGTGTCGTCACATACCAGCACGTGTTTTCCTCGAAAGCGCTAGGGGCTTTGCGGGGAATGGTCCGCGACACTTCGAACGACCTGACATCGAATCCCCAGTCAATTCCTGTCATGGCGTTCCAGCACAACAATTTCCGCGAGGGATACTTCAACGGGTCACTCTCGGTACAGCGCGGACGTCACGACTGGAAGTTCGGAATCGAATCGGATTCGATGTTTCTGCATGAGAATTTCAACTATGTAATCACCGATGCAAGCCAGTTCGATGAAGACACCCCCTCAACGTTCAGTTTCGGAGGACATCGGCCTGATCTAGAGCAATCGGCTTACGTGCAGGACTTGATCCGAATGGGCAATTGGACCATCAGTGCCGGGTTGCGATGGGATCATTATCAGCTGCTAGTGAATCAAAATGCGGTGAGCCCGCGACTCTCGGTAGCTCGCTTCTTTCCATCGCACGGACTAGTCATCCACGCGTCGTATGATCGCATCTTCCAGACGCCTGAGTCGGAAAACATCCTGCTGTCGAGTTCCTCCGAAGTGGTATCCCTCAGCCCGAATGTGCTGCGGCTGCCGGTCGAGCCCTCGCACGGCAATTACTTCGAAATCGGCGGCACAAAAGCGCTGTGGAGCAACCTTCGCTTCGATGCCAATTACTTCCGCCGTTACGTGAACAATTACGCGGATGACGATCAGATTCTAAGCACAGCGGTGAGTTTTCCCATTGCGTTTAACAAAGCAGTGATTTATGGGGCGGAGGGGAAGATCGAGGTGCCGAAGTGGGGACGGTTCTCGGGTTTCCTCAGCTATTCCTACATGGTCAGCAACGCTTGGTTTCCGGTGACGGGAGGGCTGTTTCTGGGCGACGATGCGTCGGACGCCGCGAGCCGGATTACTGGACACTTCCCCGGCTCGCAGGACCAGCGAAATACCATTCGCGGCCGTGTCCGCTACCAGTTGGCGTCAACGATATGGGTGGCCGGGTCCGCCGAGTACGGCAGCGGATTACCGTTTGAGTTTACGGGAACCTACGAGGATGCGCTGGCACAGTACGGACCGGACGTGGTTAGTCGTGTGAACTTCGAGCGCGGCCGTGTCAAGCCATCTTTGGCCATCGGTGCTTCTGTGGGCGCCGATCTCTACAGAAATGACCACTTCTCCACGCGAATGCAGGCCGACTTTGCAAACCTGAACAATCGGCTCAATGTCATCGACTTCGGGGGATTGTTCTCCGGAAATGCGATTGCACCCCAGCGCAGCTGGTCTATGCGGCTGCAGACTAGCTTCTAAAAAACTTAGAGCCCCGTAATGTCATCCAGAATCGTGGCGAAGCCATAGTAGGGGACTTGCGAGATCGCGCGGCTCAGCGGCAGTAAACAAGCTACAAAGGGAGCGTCCGCTTTGGCCGACTGGTTCGCAGCATCGGCGCTTCATGTACACGTACGGTCCCGAGCAACGGCTTTCGCCGTTGATCAGGATGACATGAATCTACACAACGAAATACTTTGCACCTGGATGGTGAACCACGATCGCCGAGGTGCTTTGCTCCGGTTCCAATAAGAAGGCTGAGGTTAGCCGCACTCCAACATTCTCTTCTGGCTTGAGCAGAGCGAACAGCTTGGTCTGGTCTTCGAGGTTCGGGCACGCTGGATATCCAAACGAATAACGCGATCCTCGATACTTTTGATGGAAGAGGTCACGGATTGCAGGCGCGTCTTCTCCTGAAATGCCCAGTTCTTCTCGCATTTTCTTGTGATGGTACTCGGCGAGAGCTTCGGCCGTTTCTACGCTCAGCCCATGCAGGTACAGATACTTCGTATATTCTCCGTTTTCAAACAGGCGCTGCGTTTCGCTGCTAGCCGCAGGGCCAATTGTGACAAGCGACAGACCGAGCACATCCATTTTGCCCGACGATTTCGCTGCGAAAAAGTCAGCGATGGACAGGCGGCGGCCCTCCCGTTGGCGAGGGAAAGTGAAGCGCACAAGTTCCGGAAGGCCTTCCTCCCAGCGCGTGCCGCACGGGCGCGCCTGCGCCTTGGGCGGTTCGTACACGATTACATCGTTTCCTTGGCTCTGCGCTGGGAAGTATCCATAGACAACAGCGGGCGCGAAAAGTCCAGACTCAAAGACCTCATCCTCCAACTTTCGCAAGATAGGCCGGAACTTCTCGTCTACGAGCCGCACGTAATCGGACTGCGACGCGGTTTTCAGCTGCCACTGATTCTTGAACAGAGCCGTCTCGTTGATATAGCTGAAAAGCTCGCGCAAATCGTAGTCCTTGCGGACGCGGACACCCCAAAATGGCGGCGTCGGGATATTGGGAGCGTCGGTCACCACCGGGCTGCGTTCGGCAAAGGCTGGTCCGGTTTCTTCGTCCACGGCTGCCGCTTTGGAATATTCCTTGACCGTGCGGCCTTCCTGCAGCCGGACTTCTCTTGCGCCATCTTCAGTCGCGAGGTCTTCCATGATGTGTAATCCCGCGAAGGCATCGTCGGCGTAAAAGACACCATTCGCATACTCGCGTCGCAGATCGTCTTCCACATACTTGCGGGTGAGGGCCGCTCCGCCGCAGATTACGGGGAATTCCAGCTTTTGCCGCTCGAGGTCCTGGATGACGTACTTCATCTCGAGGGTCGATTTCACTAGAAGGCCGCTGAGGCCGATGGCGTCGGCACCATGCTCCTGGGCGGCTCGAATAATGGTGTCTCCCGGCTGCTTGATACCGAGATTGACGACCTTGAATCCATTGTTCGAAAGGATGATGTCGACCAGGTTCTTGCCGATGTCGTGAACGTCACCCTTAACCGTGGCAAGCACGATCGTGCCTTTCTGCGAGCCGGATTTTTTTTCCATCTTCGGTTCGAGATAGGCGACGGCCTGTTTCATGACTCCGGCGGAGTCAAGCACGGACGGCAATTGCATTTTGCGCGCACCGAAAAGGTCGCCGACCGTCTTCATGCCATCGAGCAATACGGTGTTAATGAGCTCAAGAGGAGAATAGCTTGCCAGCGCATCTTCAAGTAATACTTCAAGCGTTTTCTTGTGTTCTCCGTCACCCACGGATTTCTCGCCGTTGATGATGGCGAACTTCAACTTGTCTTCAACGGATAGCGTGTCAACATGAGCCGTGGTCGAGGCTGCGGGCTTGCCCTTCAGGCCCGCAAAGTGCCCCATGTAGACCTGCAGCGGATCACCGCCCGATTCGTCGCGGAAGATCAGCTTGCGTGCAAGATCGACTTCTTCCTGGGGGATCTTGTAAAGGGGATAAATCTTCGTGTAGTTGACGATGGCCATATCCAGGCCGTGATCGACAGCCTCGTGCATGAAGACAGAGTTCAGAACCCGGCGGGGATAGGCATCGAGCCCAAATGAGATGTTGCTGACGCCGAGGATTGTTTTGACATTGGGCAGTTCTTTCTTGATGCGCTCGACTGCTTTAAGCGTTTCGATCCCGGCCGTGCGGTACTCCTCCTGTCCAGTGGAAATGGGCAGCGTCAGGGCGTCAAAGATCAAGTCCGTTGAATCGAGCCCGTACTTGTTGACGGCCAGGTCATGAATGCGATGGGCGATGGCGACCTTCTTGTCGGCGGTGAGAGCCATGCCTTCTTCGTCGATCGTCAACGCGATCACGGCGGCACCGTAACGCTTTGCCATCGGCAGAACTTTGGACGTACGCTTCTCGCCGTCTTCCAGATTGATGGAGTTGATGATGGCGCGGCCGGGAATACGCTTGAGGGCCTCTTCGACCACATCAGCCTCGGTCGAGTCAACGAGGATCGGCGCGGGGACGCGCGTGGCGATCTTCTCGAGGATCGAGGTGATGTATCCTTTTTCATCCTCGCCGACGATGGCGCAGCAGAGGTCGAGCATGTGCGAGCCTTCATTCGCGAGCTTCTTGGCGAGCGCGAGAATCTCGTCGTATTTCTTGCCCTGAACGAGTTTGCGGAAATGATCGACCCGGGTGGTCGTGTTCATTTCCTCGGCGACGATGAGCGGTTTGGGCTCGAGATCAAGGGGAACAGACGTATACGCGCTCGAGGCTGCGCCGACTCGCTCTACCTCCCGCTTGGCAGGTTCTACGCCGGAAACTGCGTCTACCACGGCTTTCAGATGCTCGGGCGTGGTGCCGCAGCACCCGCCCACGATGCGGACACCGTAGTCCTGCACGAAGTGCTTGTGATAGTCGGCCAGTTCTTGTGGCGAGAGATTGTAGACCGCGTGGCCGCCGACATTTTGGGGCAGGCCCGCGTTGGGCAGTACGGATATATGCTTTGTCGAATTCAGCCCCAGGTAGCGGACGGAATCGTTCATCTCTTTCGGGCCGGTGGCGCAATTGAGCCCGATGGCGTCGACGTCAAAAGGTTCGAGTGCGGTCAGGGCTGCACCAATTTCGGTACCAAGTAGCATCAGTCCGGTTTCTTGTAGCGTGACCTGGACCTGCACGGGGAGTCGCTTGCCGGATTTCCGCATTGCCTCCAAGACGCCGATAGTTGCGATCTTGGCCTGCAACAAATCTTGGGCTGTTTCAATGAGTAATAGGTCGACTCCACCCTCGATGAGAGCCGCGGCCTGTTCCTCGTAAGCCGTGACCATGGCGTCGAACCCGATGTGGCCAAGCGAAGGCAACTTTGTGGTTGGCCCCATTGATCCAGCAACAAAGCGCGGCCTCTCTTCAGTGGAAAATTGTTGTGCGACTTCTTTGGCTAGTTGTGCACCCTTCAGATTGATCTCGCGAGTGCGATCGCTCAGATCAAACTCACCGAGTGCAACCCGAGACCCCTGAAATGTGTCGGTCTCGATGACATCGCAACCAACGCGGAAAAAATCCGCGTGGATTTCGCGAATGATATCGGGACGGCTCAACACAAGTACTTCGTTGCAGTTTTCTCTGCCCCAATAATCGTCAAGCGTGGGATTGCGCTTGTGGATATTGGTGCCCATCGCGCCGTCGTAAATGACGACACGTTCCTGCACAGTTTGTAAAAAGTCAGCCATTTTGAGCTTCTAGCTGCTAGCCCCTAGCTTCTAGCTTGAATGGCGCAACGTCTTGCGCCCGATTCGTGTTCATCCGCGTGTATCCGTGGCCAAGAACTCCCACATGCACGAACGCCGGTCGCGAATGGACCGGCGTGATCGATCTCGAACTCTGAGAAGTTTAGCTTCCGGGCACCATTTCCGCCGGCGCCCCGCCATTCACGTCGGCCTGATTGAATGCGATGTTGGCTCCCATGTGTGCTGGCCGGGGGGCCAGCATTTGCTCCTTGCGATATACAAGATTGGTCGCGCTAAAGGTCGCCAGTTCAAATCCGTGACCGTGCGTGATCGCATCGGTCGGGCAGGCTTCGACACAATATCCGCAGAAAATGCAGCGGTTGTAGTCGATATTGTAGACCTTCGCGTAACGTTCTGCCCCGCTGACCCGATTCTCCGCGGTGTTTTCGGCGGCTTCGATATAAATGCAGTTGGACGGACACGCGGCCGCGCACAGGAAGCAAGCGACACACTTTTCCAGGCCATTTTCATCACGCTGCAGCACGTGAGCGCCGCGAAAGCGGGCTTCAATCCGCGCGCCACGCAGCGGACCTTTGCCGTCGGGATAATTCTCGACGATCGTCGGCTGGAACATCTCCATGAAGGTGATGCTCATGCCTTTGGCGATCGCGGCTATATTCTTGAGGACCGGCATGTCTAGTCAGTATACCGAAAGAGATGCAGATGCGTGCGACAGTCCCCTAGACCGCTCGAGAACAGCTATTCTGGGAAGGTGAGCGAGCAACAGGCCGAATCAACAACGCGAAGTGTGGGTCTCTGCGCTGATTGCAGCTTTATGCGCAAGATGGAGTCGGATCGCGGATCGACCTTCTATTTATGCCAGCGCTCGGCGGCGGACCCGAGCTTTCCGAAGTATCCAAGGCTGCCAGTTCTGAACTGCGCTGGGTATGTTTCATTGAAGAGTGATTCAGATGATTCTTCAGCTTCCACGTGATCGCTGTCACAGCGTAGTCAGGCAGTTTTGAGGAACATGGACCGTCCTGCAAGAGTTCCAGGACCAAGGAGTGACCATGTTTCTAAAGATCCTTGGCGTGGGCGCCATCGCATTGTTTGTCGTTTGAACTATCGCCGTGCTCCGGGCCTGGAGCAAAAGCACAGCAACCGATCGAGCAATCGGAGTAGCGTTCATGGCATTGTTTGCAGTGGGCGCAGTCTGGGGAGCAAGGACGTTGGGACTATGGCGGTGAAAAGCAAGAGTAAGACGAAGAAAGAAGCAGCCAGCCTCTCCCTCAACGCATTCGCGGGACAGGCGGAGTGTCCAACCGCGAAAGCTGTCGACGCGGCATTGGGCACCAGTTGTGTGCTCTGGAAGCAGCTCGTTGCCGAGTTGAAACGAGACTTGAAACTCGACGCCGAGGACTGGCACTCATCCGGCGTGAAATACGGTTGGGCTCTACGTTTGCAGCTCAAGAAACGCAATATTGTTTACCTTAGCCCGCGATTCGGCTCATTTGTGGTTACCTTCGTGATTGGGGACAAGGCGGTTGCAGCTGCGAAGAAGAGCGATCTTCCCGCGCATGTGATCAAGAGGATCTCCGAGGCGAAGCGCTACCCAGAGGGAACACCAGTGCGGATCGAGGTGAGTGAGCCGAAGGACTTGGAACCCATCAAGCCTCTTGCGAAGATCAAGCTCGAGAACTGATCGAGATCAGTCGATTCCCAGTTCCTTAGCGAGAGCCTTCCACTTTCCATCGACCTGTGCTTTCGTCTTCGCGTCCATCACAATTTCGTCGGGCCAGGGCCGTGTGAAGCCTTCACTCTTCCACTTGCGTGTGGCGTCGATACCCATCTTCGATCCGTAGTCCGGCAGTCGGCTGGCGTGGTCGAGCGAGTCGACGGGACCTAGTGTGAACTGAATGTCGCGCTCAGGGTCGATGTGATTGAGAACCTTCAGCGTGACATCTGCCAGGTTCTGCACGTCGACGTCTTCATCCACCACCACAATGCATTTCGTAAACATCGCCTGTCCGAGCGACCAGATCGCGTTCATTACTTTCCGAGCCTGGCCGGGATAGGACTTTTTGATCGACACTATCATCAGGTTGTGAAACACGCCTTCAATGGGCATGTTGATGTCGACCAACTCGGGGATAGTCAGCCTCATCATCGGTAGGAAAATGCGTTCGACGGCTTTGCCCATGTAGGCGTCTTCTTGCGGAGGTTTGCCGACAATCGTTGCTGCATAGATGGGATCTTTGCGGTGCGTGATACAGGTGACGTGGAAAACGGGGTAAAGATCCTCGAGGGAATAGAAGCCGGTATGATCGCCAAACGGTCCTTCGCTGCGCAGTTCGTCGAGGTTGATGTATCCCTCCAGCACGATCTCGCTTGTCGCTGGAACTTCGAGATCGACCGTTTCGCATTTGACGAGATCAACCGGAGCTCCGCGAAGGAAGCCGGCGACAAGATACTCCTCGATTTCTGGTGGTGCCGGGACAATGGAAGAGAACGTCACGACCGGGTCCGTGCCAATCGCGACGGCGACTTCCATCTTGCCCGAAGGACGCTCGCCCTCCGGCAGGATGCTTCCCCCTGAGCTGCGGGCCATGATGTCGACTGCTGCACGTTTGCCGTCGACCGCGACGCGCATCCGCTCACGCTGGTGCTCAGCGGCGTTCTTCTGCCGCTGCCAGTGCATACCCGTGGTGCGCTCGTCATAGACCTGCATGCGATACATTCCCAAGTTTCGCTTGCCCGATCGGGGATCGCGAGTCGTTACACACGGCAACGTAATAAAGCGTCCACCATCTTTAGGCCAGCATTGCAATATCGGGAAGTCGAGCAGTGCGAAATTGTCGCGCTTGATGACTTCCTTGCACGGGCCTGTCGGAACAGTGCGAGGGAAAAACTTCCCGGCTTCTGTGAGCAGGGGCAACATCTTGAGCTTGTCGAGGAATCCCTGTGGAGATTTCACATCCATGAACATGCGGATACGAGCCGCTATTTCGTCATAGGATTCAACGTCGACGGACATCTTCATGCGCCGGTCGGAACCGAACTGATTGATCAGAAGCTGGGAGCCGGGATGACCCTTCAGATTTTGGAATAGAAGTGCGGGACCCCCGGGATTGCCTTTGGCGTCGCATCCTTTCGAAACACGATCGGTAATTTCAGGAATCTCGAGAATGGGATCAGCTTCCGTCTTGATGCGCTTGAGTTCGCCGGCACGCTCGAGCGCGGCGATCCACTGGCGAAGGTCGTCGAAGGGCAAAGGCTTCCTCTCTGGTGACGGACGATTATAAGGGATTTGCGGAGAACTTCATGGCCACGGATTCACGCGGATCAACACGGATCCAATAACGTTGTCGTCCTTTGCTTCGCTCAGGATCGCTATTGCTATTTACGCTGCTCCAGCTTTACGCTGGCCGTGACCGGCTGCCCGTCGCGCAGGACTTTCACTTCAACCACATCTCCTACCTTGCTGCGACGCAGTGCGTCGGTGAAGTCGTAGAGATTCTTGATCGGTTTGTCACCGAACTGAACCAGGATGTCTCCCGCTTTCAGTCCGGACTTAGCAGCAGGCGAATTCGGCTTCACGTCAGAAAATTTCACACCATTCTCGACTTGCCCGAAGTCCGGAATCGAACCGAAGTAGGGGCCATAGCCTCCTCCACCACCACCTCCCGTCGGTTTTTCTTCCGTTACGACCTGGAATGCCGGGGGCTGGTCAGTTTCGGCCAAGTGGGTAGCCACGCTCTCTACCATGTCGAGCAGTCGCGCGGCGGATGAGCTGTTGATCTTGTCCCATGTGTCGGAAGGCTTGTGATAGTCCGAGTGCAGGCCGGAGAAGAAAAACAATACCGGAATCTTCTTCGTAACAAAAGAAGTATGATCGCTCGAGGAATAGCCCCCAGCGGAGTACTCGATCTTGAAGGGGGCATCCTTCTGTGCTTGTTCGAGGACTGATTTGAACGTCGACCCCGTTCCAACGCCGCCGATATAGACCTTATCGTCGCGAATGCGTCCGATCATGTCCATGTTGATCATGGCGACCGCTTTGGCCAATGGTCGCGTCGGTTCTTTCACCCACTCCGCCGAACCAAGCAATCCTAGTTCTTCCCCTGCAAAGTTCATGAACAGGATGCTGCGCTTGAGTTTTCCGCGCTCGGGCGTGAGCAGGCGTGCCAGTTCAAGGACACCAGCAGTGCCGCTGGCGTTGTCATCTGCGCCGGGGTGAATTTGGCCGATCTGGGAAGGAGCCAGGGAATCGAAATTTCCCCGTCCGAGATGATCATAGTGCGCTCCCACGATGACATACTCGTCACTTTGTCCGGGCAGCCAGGCCAGGACATTGTTCACCGTCGCGCGTGTGGTCTCGATGTCAACATTGAAGAGAGCCTGCAGCGTGTCGGGAAACTCAAACGATGCCGGTTTCATGGTCGAATTGATCTGGTCCTGCACCTCTTTCAGTGTCTTTCCTGCTGTCTGAAACCATCCGTCGGCGATCGCGTTTTTCACTTGCACCATCACGACGCCGACATTTTCCGGACCACTTACGCTGCCGAATCGCGTCAGCAAATCTTCCTCGCCCTCTCCCAGCTTGCCATTGATAACGATGAGGACTCGGGCTCCATGATTCCTTGCATTGATTGCTTTAGTGATGAGTTGTGAATGCTGGGTCAACCCATGATTGCCGCTCTTCTGAGCAAATGCGGTCGGCTCATAGCGGAGGACGACCACGATCTTGTTCTTTACGTCCAACCCAGCATAATCGTCATACTGAAATTCGTCAGCGGTGACTCCGTAGCCGGCGAAAACCAAGGCCGCGCCACCTTGCGCTGAAGATGAGAAGCTGAAGGGAACGAAATCCTGCTCGACTCTTAGAACCTGCTTCCGGTCAGCCATTTCAACCGAAAAACGGTTATCGTTTTTCAGGCGCGCACCTGTAATCACGGTGAACGGCTGCGTGTATCCATTCACGCCCGCAGGATCGAGATGAAGTTCCTTATAGCGTTTTTCAATCAGGTGCTGGGCGCGAGTCAGGCCGGGTGTGCCGGCGCCTCGGCCTTCCATGTCAGGAGA
>AR_comb_assmDRAFT_10038857_pt1 | contig 44690 bp, 35 predicted proteins | sample ArasoioldDNA_FD_10543 | JGI IMG/M metagenome (IMG submission 10543) | reverse complement strand
ATTTGTCAATTTCGCCCGCCAATATACGCCTGCTAAGTTGATTTACGATCTCTTTTTGGATAAGCCGCTTTAGAGGTCTCGCACCGAACTGAGGATCAAAGCCTTGCTCTGCCAAAAAATCCAGGGCGTACTCACTAAATTCCAACTGGATCCCGCTCTGCGCCACCAGCTTTTTCAGGTTATTCAACTGTATGTTCACGATTTCCTTTATCTCATTCCTGAGCAACGGCTGGAACAGTATAATTTCATCAACCCTGTTAAGGAACTCAGGGCGGATAGTTTGGCGGAGAAGGTTAATCACCTCCACCTTTGTTCTATTAACAACTTCTTCTTTATTTCGTTCATTAATGTTTTCAAAATTTTCCTGGATTATGTGACTACCCAGGTTGCTGGTCATTATGATGATGGTATTGCGAAAATTCACGACGCGACCCTTATTATCAGTCAAACGGCCGTCATCCAGCACTTGCAATAAGACATTCCATACATCGGAATGCGCTTTTTCAATCTCATCGAGTAACACCACGCTGTACGGCTTTCTTCGGACAGCCTCGGTCAATTGCCCGCCTTCATCATAGCCTACATAGCCGGGAGGCGCCCCCACAAGGCGACTGACGGTATGCTTCTCCTGGTATTCGCTCATATCGATGCGCGTCATCATACCTTCATCATCAAATAGGTACTCTGCGAGAGCTTTCGCAAGCTCGGTCTTTCCCACCCCAGTCGTCCCAAGAAAGATAAATGAACCGATTGGCTTCTTGGGGTCATGCAATCCTGCCCTGCTACGCCGAATTGCATCGGCAACAGCGGTGATCGCTTCATCCTGTCCTACTACTCTTTCATGCAAGTGATCTTCCAACTGCAACAGTTTTTCCTTTTCTGACTGCAACATCCTTGAAACGGGTATACCAGTGGCCTTTGCTACATTCTCCGCAATATCCTCCGCATCCACCTCCTCTTTCATGATTCTTTTGTCGCTAAGGGATGCTAATTGTTGCGAATAGTCGTTAATGACCTTTTCCTTTTCCCTGATTTTTCCGTACCGGATCTCAGCCACTTTTCCATAGTCGCCATTTCTTTCAGCCTGCTCCGCTTCGAGTTTTAGTTTCTCGATATCGGCCTTCGCGTTTTGAACTCTTTCCACGAGCTCTTTCTCCTCTTTCCATTTTGCTTTGAACGTATCCCGCTCAACAGACAAATTCGCGATCTCGGTATTTAACTCCTTTAATTTTTCTTCGTCGTTTTCTCTCTTTATGGCTTCTCTTTCGATTTCCAATTGCCTTATCTGCCTTTCGAGTTTATCGAGCTCTTCGGGCATACTGTTCATTTCCAGCCTAAGCTTGGCAGCGCTCTCATCAATCAGATCAATTGCTTTGTCTGGTAAGAATCGATCGGTAATATAGCGGTGGGATAATTCGACGGCAGCAATGATCGCCTGGTCCTTGATCCTCACATGGTGGTGAGTTTCATACCTGTCTTTCAATCCGCGTAAAATAGAAATAGCATCTTCAACGGATGGCTCCTCTATCAGAACCCTTTGAAAACGACGTTCAAGAGCCTTGTCTTTTTCGAAATATTTCTGATACTCATTTAATGTCGTGGCGCCAATTGCCCTCAATTCCCCCCGAGCCAACGCTGGTTTCAAAATGTTCGCTGCATCCATCGCTCCTTCCCCTCCACCGGCACCAACCAGCGTATGTATTTCGTCGATGAAAAGGATTATCTCACCGTCGCTCGTACTTACTTCTTTAATTACAGACTTCAGTCGTTCCTCAAATTCACCCTTGTATTTTGCACCGGCGATCAGTTGGCCCATATCAAGTGCATAAATCACTTTTGACTTTAAGTTTTCGGGGACGTCTCCGTTCACAATTCTTATCGCCAAACCTTCCACAATAGCTGTTTTTCCCACGCCAGGTTCACCAACCAACATCGGGTTATTTTTTGAGCGGCGTGAAAGTATATGTAGCGTTCTTCGAATCTCCTCATCCCGGCCTATAACAGGGTCAAGTTTTCCTAGCCTTGCGAGCTCATTCAAGTTCCTCGCATATTTATTCAGCGTGTTAAATTCTTGGGTCTGTGTTTGCGATGTTACCTTTTCACCTTTCCTCAAATCTTTTATCGCTGATATTAACCCTTTTTCAGTAAGACCCGAATCCTTCAGCAGTTTGGCGGCGGCATCATTACCCTGCACAATCGCAAGTAACAAATGTTCTGGTGTCACAAACTCATCGCCAAATTGTTTGAGCGATGCTCCTGCGCGTAACACAACATTATTCGCATCACGACTTATAGATTGAGCCGCGTCTCCGGCTGCCCTTGGCAACTTCGCGATCAATTCATCGAGTTTGCCTACTACAAGATTGACGGTGACATTATTCTTTTTCAGTAAATATTCAACAGTGGAGTCTTCCTGCTCAAGCAACGCTTTCAAAATATGCTCCGTTTCAATATTCGGATTTTGGGCATTGAAAGCCAGCTGCTGTGCCAGTTGGAAAGCCTCCGCTGCTTTTACCGTAAAATTTCCTAAGTTCATAATTTGTTACCCTCCAATCCCGCCTCCGAGGCGGGATGCTATGTAGGTTGACATTCAAGGTTTCGTTCTAAATTTTTTGTACCAATGAACAAAACACGTTATTCAACAGCAAAAATCATTCATCCTTTTCTTCGCCGGGTACAACGTGAAACTATGGCATATCCCGTCCTTTCAGTCTGCATCAAAGTCACAACAGTTTTAGCCTTCCTGTTAATTTTACAGCCAGTTGTCGGCCAAAGAAATGCAAAGCCTCTCCCCGGTCAGGAAAAGTTTAGCGATCTGGATGACCTCCTCGCTCAAAAACAAAAGGCACTTGGGAAAGATTTCGTGGTGATGGTATGGAAAAAGAATGATACACTGGTTTATAAGAAGGAGTTAGGCGAATTCAATAGCAAAACGCAGGCACCTATCGCAAGCTCTAGCAAATGGCTCACCGCTGCGTTAGTAATGACTTTTGTTGACGAAGGAAAGCTGTCACTCGATGACAAGATCGCAAAATGGTTACCAGAATTCGAAAAGTACGGGAAGAACTACATCACGATTCGCAACTGCCTGTCGCACATGACAGGAATACGGTCTGAACCAATTAGCATTCTGAAATTGCTGGAAAGAAAAAAATTTTCCAGCCTGGAAGAAGAAGTTAATTCATTTGCCGCGAAGGACATCCAGACCAATCCAGGCGAAGAATTTCGTTACAGCAACATGGGACTGAATATTGCCGGTCGGGTGTTGGAGATCATCAGCAAAAAGAAATTTGATGTGCTTGCCAGGCAAAGATTATTTGTGCCACTCGTAATGAGAAAAACGACTTTCAGCACCTTAGATGGCAGTGCTGTGAATCCTTCCGGCGGCGCGCAGTCAACACCTGACGATTACATGCACTTCCTGGTAATGCTGCTGAATAAAGGAATTTACCAGGGCAAGAAAATCCTCAGTGAGCAAGCAGTGAACCAGTTGTGTGAAATACAGACAACACCCCAGATAATTAAATATGCACCAAAGGCGGCGCAGGGATACAACTATGCACTGGGTGCGTGGGTGATCGAAGAAAGGGATGGAAAGGCGACCGCTCTTGCAAGCCCGGGCCTATTTGGCACATGGCCAATGGTTGATTATTGCCGTGGCTATTCATACCTGTTCTTTGTCAAAAGTTTATTAGGAGAGCAGGGAGCGGAAGCTCAAATGGAGATCAAAGCGTTGATCGATGAAAAATTTCCCAACAGCTGTAAATAGATTTATTAGGTTTGGCGCAAACGAGGCCATATGTATGAGAGGAAAACCGAACCACTTGCCAGCAAACGGGTTTACTACAAACGAATCGCTTCAAATGCCTTTCGCGTCTTGGGATTGTTCGCCATCATATTGGTAGTTGGTACCGTTGGCTATCATTTTTCAACAGATCCGAGTACTCCATGGCTCGATGCTTTTCATAATGCTTCGATGATCCTCAGCGGAATGGGACCAATAGTTACCTCTGGTTTCAGCGTCGGAGGAAAGATATTTTCTTCACTTTATGCGTTATTCAGCGGGATAGTCTTTGTCGGAGCAATGGGATATATTCTTGCTCCCGGACTCCATCGAATTTTTCATCGGCTGCACCTGGAGCAGAAGTAGGTGCTAATTACTTTCTTTTTTTATGAGAACAATTTTGCTTCTGTCCGCTTTGTACACCTCATCATAGAACTTAACCAAGTCTGGATAGTCTTTGGCAGCGAAAGTTCCCGAGTACTGCTCACTTGCCCTGTAATAAAAAATCTTGTTGTCAACCAGCCTGATATTGCTGTAATACTTCCCGAATTTTGTTTCAATAGTTACTGGTTGAGGCACCGATTCCTGTTCATATCCTTTCGGGATTTCGATTTCCGCAGAATCAATTTGTTTGTATTCATCGTGAAGGACTATGTCATACTTTCTTTCTTCATCAGCCTTTAGTTTTGTGTCGAACCTGGTCATTACGTTTGGAATAATGAATAGCCGTTTTCCTGTCATGCTAGCGTAATTACTAACCTGCAATTCCAATTGCTCATCCACCGTAGGAATCGTGGTCTTTGTTTCGCTGTACTCGAACTTATTTAGATCGTACGTCGGAAAATCAAATTGCTTTTGCAGATATTCCTTTACCCTATCTTTTGAAACTGAATTGATCAAGTCATGAATATCATCCTGCTCCAGGCCTTGATAGTTAGTTTTTACGCGGATGTTTAGTGACGCGTCGTCGGACAGAATGGCTTCGGTTTTTCGGAACTCAACATTGTCTGCGAGGCTATATTTTGGCGTTCGAACCAGGTCGCCGCCATTTTCATTTACTAGCAAAGCATACCGGTTACAAGTAAAGTTCCCTAAATAACCGGCAGCACAAGTTTGATCCGTGCACTCAAGCCAAATTGTATCCTTCTTTAGAGGCACACATAAAATGACGTGATTGAATTGTTGCGAGGGAAAATCACTAGAGATGTACTCGGTGTTTTTCCCGGCCCTCACAAGCGTGTAAAATGATAGTATGCCCACCTCCTTTAAGATACTATACATGTAGTTTGACAGTGCCTTACAATCCCCATAGCCCTTTGCTGCCACATAACTGGCATCAAACGGTTGCCAGCCCCCGATGCCCAATTGTACACTAATGTAGCGGGTATTCTTTTGCATGTACTCATACAGTAATTGTACCTTTTTCCTCTCGTCTCTTACTCCGTCCACGAGTTGATGAATTGTTTGCTTGATGTCCGCTGGCAAAACGTCCCGACCCTGCTTAAGCGAATAAACGAACTTTCCAAAATCCTGCCACGTGGCCATGTTACCCTTGTAATCGCCCACCTGGAATTGAGTGGGTCCAAAAATCACGACGGTGGTCAAGTCATGCCATAGTGGTCCAAACGGCTCTTTGACCACAGCAGGCATATTTTTGATTGTCCAAGTTGTCACCCTTTTGTTTTTTTCTATTGTGACGACTGGCTCAGCGGCGTATTTGAAGGCTTTGTATCGGAATTGATAATCTGCAGCAGAAATAATATTTGCTTCACTGTGTTCCACTGCAACCTTCTCACCCCATTGTGGAATCCACATGGGAAAGAAAAGGGTGTTCTTATGATGAACCTGTTCTTCATATTCTACAGTATACGGATAGACGCGGTAATAGAAATTGTGTTTCTTAATCCGGTTGTCATCCATCAAACTGTAGTCACTGACTGCGCTCATATCCTGTAGGTCTTTTGTTTTCATTCTTTTTAGCTGCTTGCCGTTTGCATCGTAAAGAGTGCCTTCGAGGAAGTTGATCTCGCGCAGTTTGTCGTAGTAGTCAGAAAACTCGGCCCAATCATCACCATTTTCATTTAATATTGTGATCACATAATGATTCGTTTCAAATGCGTCCTTCGTATTGGCAATTTCAAATCTTGTACTCTGAAATCGTATTACTGCATTAGCGTTTTTCAACAAAGCAGGCGAAATCTTAGAAACTGCGTAGTCTCCATCTCCCGCATGCACAAGCGTGCCAAGGAACAAGTATGGAACAGCTGAAAAAATCTTTTTCATAAACCTACTTTTTCTTTTTTAAGACAATCTGCTCATTGTGCTTCTTTACGACCAGGTTAAAAAATTCCCTTAATATATCATATTCAGTGGGATCGTAGTAGGCTCTTTTTAGTCGTATTCGTGAGCGCAAAGAAATAGTGCCGTTCGATTCAGCGATGCGGTATTCGAACTGTCCATCGCCGGCTTCGTTGAGTTTTACTATCAGAGATTTTGGAAGGTCGTCAACTGCATATCCATCCGGAATGATGAAATTAAAAACGTAAGTTTCATCAATTGCGTAGGGCATTTCTACGGGGTAGTGACGTTCAGCAGACTTGAAAGGATTGTCTTTATATCCTTCCCCAAACATAGGGTTAATGTACAAAAGGTCGGCCTTGTCGTCGTTTAACTTAAAATCATACCCAATGACAATGTTCTCTTCCAGGTTGTCCATGGAGTCTATGCGTTGATGGGTTAGATCCACATCCTGGCTATATGCTTTTTTGATGTCCTTAAAAAACTCATCCTGGCCTTTTTCTTTTATTTTTTCCCGAATTTCATGTGATTCGAAATAACCTGGAATTTGCATTACTGAACCTTGCAGTTCCCCCTTCTCATTCGCGGTAACGATTACGGATGTCATCTTCGATTCAAGCAGAGAATCGGCAGTCAATTCCAGGGCGGTCGCAGACACATTTATCACACGGGCATAACCGTTGTAGCATTCAGGGGCTAATTTTCCAAAACCAAGGCGAGGATGGGTTGCGTCCAGCAGGATTTGTTTGTCGTCAATATTGGCATCACAGATGACGTAGTTAAACTTGCTCAAGATCGGGTATAGCACATATGTATATCCATGTGTTCTTGTACTCAAGATTACCGGATCTGCATAGATATTTGCGTATCTCAACATGGCAATTAGCAGAAGGTTGATTTCTGATACTGTGCCAGTCTTAGTTTTTAAAAGGTTTTTTAGCGTTTGATCAAGATATATCCCAGAATAATCTGTGCAAGTGAAATTATCTCTTACGTAAGCGTAGATTTTTTTCGCTTTTTCAAGCGGCTTCACAGCCCCTTGGGTGACAGATTTGACTACGTCACCCATCCAGCCGTTATCTCTTACCAATGGAAGCCCAAAGTCTTCATCTTTCAGCATATCGTCGGCTGCTTGTGACCATGTGCTCAGATACACGTGGGGAGAAAGAGGTTCCGTTTGGGCTGTAAGTTCAAATTCGATTTTTTGCACGTGATTCTTTACGGTGGAAACAAATTTCTCATCCTTCAATGCCGGTGCGTCTTTCACTACCCAGCGATAGGTGGCCACGCTAGACGTAATTGAAAAATGATCCGAGGCCTCCACGCCTTTTGGATCAGTGATGCTAAAATGATCCGTTGCTTCCGATTTTGTCTTGATAAAAAAGGGTTGGTAACCCTGTGATAAGAACACATAGTTAAAAAACGCCGGCAGGGTAAGATTATACTCACTCCACAACGTAGGATACTCTCCTTGAAATGTCCATGGTTGCAGGTTTCGCAAATAATCAGAGGTGATGGTGTACTCGTATTCGATAATTGAACCCTCCCTAATGGAAGGAAACGTGAACTTTTTTGCAACCCAGTTTTTGCTGAGCCTATCTTTAAAAACACTTTCTTTGTCTAGTTTGGTTTCGACCACTTTTCCGCTCTCAGCGTTGTATGTTACTGCACGTAGATTAGTTAATTGCTCTTCTTGGTTTCCCTCAGAATATAGGTAAATCTCTTCCGTTGCCAGGTCGAACCCATTTTTATTAAGCAGCCGCACTCGGCGGTAACGTTTGAATTCAAGGGAAAACCAGCCTTTGTTGTTACCCACAATTCTCGATGAACCTATATCTGCAATTACAACAGCGCTGGCATTACTATCAATCGCATATACTTTCGGCGAAAAATCCTCCGGGGAAACCTTTCCAAATTTTACATCCGCCCTATCCTGGGCGAAAGCATTTGTATAAAGCGCAAGTGCAGTTAGAAGCAGGAAATGGATTTTCATTGGGCTAGTTTTGGTGTGAACAGGGCCAATTTGAGCGAAAAGTTATTTCAAAATTTTACAATTTCAAATGGCAGAACCACATTTTAATTTTTGCTTAAATCTGTTCCTTTGGATGAATGCGTCACAGCACCCAAACTTACAAACGGTCACACTGGACCAAAATAGTAAGTTTGCAATTAAAAATTCACGTAGCAATTGGGCACAAGGCAAAAGCATACCAGTATTGTAAAGCAAGCGGCGGCGTCGTTAGGCTTTGATTCTTGCGGCATCGCACGCGCTGAAATGTTGAGTGATGATGCAAGACGCCTTGAAAAGTGGCTTAGCTCCGGAATGCAAGGCTCCATGCAATACATGGAAAACTATTTTGATTTGCGCATCGACCCTCAAAAATTAGTTCCTGGAGCCAAATCCGTTATCACGCTATTGTTAAATTACTTTCCTTTAGAAACTCAAAATGCCCACGCACCCAGGATTTCAAAATATGCATATGGCAAAGATTACCATGAAGTGATAAAGACTAAGCTGAAGACCTTCCTCCAGATGTTGCACGAGAAGATTGGCGAGATCCATGGACGCGGATTTGTAGATTCAGCTCCTGTGTTAGAGCGCGCCTGGGCTCGAAAAAGTGGACTAGGATGGATTGGAAAAAATGGAAATCTCATTACGAAACAAAGCGGCTCTTTTTTCTTTATCGCTACTATGATAATCGACATCGAATTGGAATACGATGATCCCTTCGCAAAAGATTATTGTGGGTCGTGCACCAGGTGCATTGACGCGTGTCCGACAAACGCAATTCTTCCTAACAAAGTCATCGACGGAAGTAAATGCATTTCCTATTTTACTATTGAGCTAAAAGACATGCTCATCCCGTCCCAAATGAAAGATAAGTTTGATGATTGGATGTTTGGATGCGACGTTTGCCAGGACGTGTGTCCGTGGAACCGTTTTTCAAAACCAACAAAGGAAATGGAACTGCAACCGATTCATGAAGTCCTTAATTTTTCCATCCATGACTGGGAAAATGTTAGTGAAGAATCATTCAACAAAATTTTCAGGAATTCACCATTAAAGCGATCAAAGTACTCTGGGATTAAGAGAAACCTGCAGTTTTTATCTGCTCAACAAAGTTTTCAACCGATCGCATCAAAAGTTCCATCCGATCTTTAGCGACAGTCTGCGCAGATAATAGTCAAACCGATTTGTCATGTCTGGCTTTGGTTCCATGATCATAGGCATGGCATAGTAATACGTAGTTTTTATTTTTTCGCCCACGTGCTTATAGCTGTAACCAAGCTGCAGCAAAATGGCATCGCTGAGCCTTCCCACGCCCACTTTATATCCCAACCCAGTGCCCCAGTAAAAGCCAGGAATAGATTCTTCCACACTGTATGCATAAGAATTTTTATCAACTTGCCAGGGAAAATTGGCCCCGATATCAGTGGCGATGAAGAAATTTCTGTTCCCTTTTATCAAAAAATCTTTGTTCAAAGACACAAACGCCGGTATGCTTCTGCGGTAGTACCAATCAGTACCCGTCCCTATGCCAGCAAACCAGGTTTTATACTTGATGCCATTGATTGTTTGCAACTGGAACTTAGATCCTTGTTCGCCTTCGAGTAATCCTACGTAATTCTGGGAGGAAAATTTTGCACTACGTTGGGCTGACGCGCCGATGGTAATAATAGTAACTGCAATCATCAAACACAATTTCATAGGAAAGGGTTTAGCGGTTAACGGTTAGTTTGCTTCGTTGAACAACGTTATTGAGATCACTGTAGTCGTACTGGTATAAACCATCTTTTGCGACCACAATTAAGTTTTTGTTCCAGGCGATGGCATCGTACGTTTCCAGACCTACGACATGTTTTTTTAGGATGATGTTTGACGCATCGCTGGCATCATACATCTTTAACCCATCTTTTCCATCGCAAATAAAAAGTTCATCACCATCTTTTGTTAATCCATGCGGATTGGTCATTGGGTACGTTTTTGTCAACGACGGAGACAAGACATTGGTGACGTTCACAACATCCAGTTGGTTGTTGAACCCACCGCACGGTGTGCCATCGTGAAGTGTGACATATGCGTTGTTGTCATCTGCAATTACCGGGTCGCAGGATCGGGCGTGCGTAAATTGACCCAGTTGCACCGGTGAGCCCGGATTAGCGAGATCATAAATGAACATTCCATTGGTCGAACCGATGAATAATTTGTCTTTAAAAGGATAAATCGTTTCAATGTTCCAGCCGACATTGCGCTCCGCAATCTTCGATGGCTCGCTCGCATTTTCGATGTTAAAACTGCTGAGGGTGGCGCGGTTTAGCGTGTACAAGTAATCACTTACAATAGTGAACCGGGCCATCGACCCGGAAATCCCTGGAATGGACGGCGCAGCGGCTGCACCCGGCACAGCGGAGTACGATCTCATCATGGCATCGAAAAGAATGTAGCCGGGCGATGGCTGATCCAGGTTGACAGTCGTGTCTTTTTTTATCCAACCAACAATAACGCGAGTGTTATCCGCAATAAAACCATTTGTGTAGTTGCGTTCGGGAAACATGTTGGCAAAGTATCTCAGGAACTTTGCATGTTCAGGATCAGAAATGTCCACGACAACGAGGTCAGTGTATAGGTCAGCGTACAAAATATTTCCCTTTACCGCGATGTCCAAATTACCAGGTATATCAATAAACGCTTTTGCAACCGGGCGAGCGGGATCGGTGTTATCAATTATATGGACGCCCTTATCGATCTCGTTTAAGAAAATGTAGTGGCCGTAAATGAAAATTTTTCCCGGCGATTGAATTTGTGTTGCAGGGTTGCTTTTTATGTTCGCGTACACTTCATCCTTGCTTTTATAGACCGGCTCAAGAATTGAGTATGTGTGTGTCAGTTTATCTTTTAGACAACTTTGAAACAAAAGTGAAAGGATTACTGCTGCCCCGGCAATTTGTCTTTTTTTCATAACAGCGTTTTTTTGAGGCTGACAACCTTTTCAAAAAAAGCGTTGCATGTTGTGCTGGTATTTTTCACTTAGGCCACGAGAACAGTTGGATTATTTGCGATTTGCTTTCTCAAAAAATATCCGCGTTTCAAGACCGACATATAAAAAATACTTTCGCTTGTCGACATCACTGTTGATTAGCTTGGTGAGATCAAAGGAAAATTGGGGCCCGATTGCGAATTCAGTTTTTGTTGTGGAGACGTGGTATGCGGTACCTCCCATCAAATTGAAATGCATTCGCGTGAATAGAGAATTGTCCTTGTAATAAATGCCATGCTGCGCCGTGTCGTATACCAACGCATTCGTTGAAACGAGGTATGAACCCGACATTCCTCCTGTCAATGAAAAATAGCGGTTGCTATTCCTGGGCATGCGCCAATCATAACTCAGCGGCAACTCAATAAAATGAAAATGTTCTGTGTATGTATTTTGCGGTGTTGCAGCATAGTACGCAGACTGGGAAGAACCGGAGGACTGGTTGCTGCTTCCACTTTGACCTACCTTTATTTTGTCGGCCAGGTATACATACATTAAACCAGCTCTCACACTGCTACGGGCAGATATTTCATTCTTTATCTGAAACCCTGCCTTAAATGCAAAAGCCGCATTGTTACCCGAAGGACCATAGAAAGCTCCCGAAGTCGGTCCCCCACTGTTAGCACTGCTGGGAGCACTATAAGCAGTTGCATCAGAGTAAGAAGCCCCTTTGAATGAGAAAGCGTCTTGTGTTATTGTTGAGGCGCCTAGGGAAATATCGATTCCCCATTTCCATTTATTTTGATTTTTCATCTGCGGTTTTGTCACAGAGATGAGCTTTTCCGGGGCTTTACTTATAGCGGAGTCATTAGCACCAATGATTTTAGAATCGAGCGGGTCGGCGATTTTATTTTGACCGTCACTGCGCGTTAATGGACCATTGTTCAATGATGGATTCTTTGAATTTGTTGAATCAACCTTGAAGTCTGTCTTTTTATGGGATGCAATCTCTGGCGTTGAGTTATTCGGTTCTTCAGGCAACCTTTCTCCTCCGTTTGACCGGTTCACTTTCCTGCTTTTACGTTTATTTGCAGTCGATGATTGAGCACGCGTGACACCAGCCGCTGCTTTTTGTGTTTTGATGAGTTTGTTGTAAGACGGAATCTTTTCGCTAATCTTAGCACCATTCGAGCTGTTTTGCGGAGTCGAATTCTTTGGCGCTTCCTTCGTCCGGACGCTTGCCACTTCTGAGTTGAGGCCTGATCTTCCTGGAAGATTAATTATACCGTAACCAGCGAGTGCTAAGCCTATCAAGGAGAAGACGATAAAGAAAAGAATTCTTCTCTTCCTTTTGTTCTCCCTAATCCGCTGTTCCACCTTCTGCCATACCTCGGCGGACGGATGAACTTTTAATCCATCCATTGTACTTCGCACATTCTTTTCAAATTCACTTGCCATAATTTTCTGTTTTGTTGGCGACAGGATAATTTTCCAACCAGCTAATCAATAAAGCCCGCGCTCTTGCATATTGCGACCGTGATGTTCCATCTGTTATACCCAGCAGCTCGCCTATTTCTACGTGTGAATACCCTTCAATAGCATGAAGGTTAAAAATGGTTTGATAGCCTGGAGGCAATTGTCGAATCAATTCAGCCAATTCCTTTGCCTCAAGCATGATCACGGGATCATCATATATCACCGGGTGCAAATGTTCCGGTGGAAAATACATCTGTTCGCGATAGTTGCGATTGCGTTTTAAGAAATTCAACGCGGTCGTGACCATGATACGACGGATCCACGCGCCCAACTCGCCCTCGTGACGATATTGCTTGAGGCTGAGAAAGACTTTTATGAACCCTTCTTGTAACACATCTTCAGCATCTTTCACCGATTTGGTATAGCGATAGCAAACACCCAGCATTGTGTCAGCAAACAACTCGTACAATTGCCGCTGCGCATTCGGTTTGCTCTTTATGCAGTCTTTTAATAGTTTGTAATGATCCATTACCCTGTCGTCGTTTGACAATGGAAGTATGAATATCGTTGCATGTAGGAGATAGGAAACGCGATAAAAAAAAGAAAAGGGCCGCTTGAAAAAGCAGCCCGAATTTATGATTGCCTTATGAGAAAAATATCAGAATGCAGGATCAGGAGGGGTGTTCGAATTGTTATCCCTTTCCAGGAAGGGGTACGGTAAGAAATTTCTTTTCTTTTCCGAGTTTGGTCTCACAAAACGGCGCATATCTTCCAGTTTGAATCCCGACATGAACAATTCAATGCAGCGTTGCTTATAAATTTCATCCAGCAGCTGCGCCTGGGTCAACCCAACAACTGGTGGCAAGCCGGCACCCACACCGTATGCATCGTTGGCGGGTTGTTTCGTTACAACTTTGTTTAATTCGGCAAGTCCATTCACTAAATCATTCTGTCTTGCATAGGCTTCAGCCCGAATCAATGTCATTTCACCAGGCAAATATACGGGCCATGGCGTTGTGGATGCAGCCGCAAACCCTTTAATCCTGGAGGCATAGGCCGGTGTCGTATAAAATGGAAGTCTCTGGTCGGACGGATTTGGTTTCAGGGCGGCGGGCAACCCTAACGTGGCTGAATCGCTTACTGCTGTGACATTGTTTGTAGATGTTGCGGTCTCGTAAATTGGATTTAAAGTAGAGGTGGTAAAATTGAAGACGGATTTTATTGTCTGGCTGGGAATGGCGGCCTCCGCTAGCGCCTCAGGATACTTGCCGGTAAATACCAGATACCTGGCCTTTAAAGCGTGAAGCGAATTCACAATGTCAATCCCTGGCGGAATATTGTACGTAAACGTAGCGGAGATGGGATTTGCTGTAATCGCAGCTAGCGCTTCATCAATAGCGGCTATTGCCATTGTAAATCCCTGAGCGCGGTCCGCAAAACTTACATTTTTCCCGGTTGAAGTGGGAACCTTTTCCCAAAACATCGCAAGATCGCCGAGCGCCAACGCTTTGAAGAAATCAGCGTAAGCTATTATGCCACTTGCGTACGCCTTGTCCCCGAGGCTGGCAGCGCCATTGCGAAGATTGTCGGCATCAAAAATGATTTTGTTGCTCGTCGTCCAAAGGCCCGCTGCAAGTGTATTCGTTCCATCCACATTGCCGGCTCCCAACTGTAATTGATACTCACCAGTGTTTCCCTGGTTTATGACAACTAACTCGCTTGTAAGCAAACCATTTATGGTTACCCGGTTGTACAACGAACTTCCCCGACCAAGAGTATATGTGCGTTGCAAACCAACTGCAATTTCGGCCATAGCTTGCGGTGAGCTAAATGCAGTGGCCAAGGGAACGGAAGATGTGCTTGTGTAATTCTTGGTGCACGACGTGGCAGAGAAAACAAGAACACCTACGCCGCAAAATATTTTGATTAATTGTTTTTTCATACTTAAAGAATTTGAGTTAGAGTTTAGCTGCGATTCCAAATTTGAAAGTTTGCGGAATAGGCACCGAACCAAAATCAATGCCTCGCAACAATGTGCTTTGCCCCGCGGCATTCACTTCGGGATCATAACCCTTATAATTATCCCATGAAATAAGATTGCGACCGCTTAATGTAATAATGATGTCTTTGAAAATTTTGAGATTCCCTACATTATATCCAATTGAAACTTCGCGAAGCTTAATAAACGATCCGTCATCGACTCTCCACTGTTCAATTTGGTATATACTGTTAATATAACCACGGGGATAAATACCGAGGTGTTCCTTTTCCGCTTCCTTGCCATTCCCTACCCCTTGTCTTGTCCTAAAATCAGCGTTGAATACGTCCACACCTTCCACGGCATCCAATTGTATCCGTAGATTAAATTTTTTGTAACTCACTTCATTTGTTAGCGATGCCGTATACTGCGGATTTGGATCGCCTATTACTTTGCGCAGTGTTGTCCCGCTTGGCAATCCGTTTGCGTCGCGTTGTGGAGTATATGAAACGGGTGAGTTCTGAACTCCTTTTTCAATTTGTGGGAAACCGGAACTATTCTTAACTAAACCACCACTTGCATCAACTGCAAAGAAAGTTCCATAGAAGATGCCAATAGGATAACCCTCCAACAGCGCAACGGGAGCACCTGCAGTGGTACTAAACAATGTAAGCGCGGGGCCGACCTCCAGAACTTTATTCTTATTGTGATTGTAAATAAGTGTCACATCCCAACGAAGATCTTTTTTGACCACTGGTGCCCCTGTAAGAACGAATTCAAATCCATTATTCTCCAGCGAACCAAAGTTGTCCAGCAGGCTTGAGTATCCCGTTGTTGGGGCAACGACGCGATTGATTAGGAGGTCATCAACACGCTTGTGATACCAGTTGAACTGGAGACCGATTCGATCTTTCAGGAATGACAAGTCTGTGCCTATTTCAAGTTCGTTCTGTCTTTCCGGTTTTACGCCCTCGTTGGCCAGCGCGTTGCTTCCGTTTAGCGCAATGCGACTTAGATAAGTATTGCTGGTATACGAATTAACGCGGGCGTAAGCGCCGATTCCAGTAAGGTTACCCGATTGACCATACGCCGCACGAATCTTGGCCATGTTCCACCATTTTAAATTTTTCCAAAAATCGTTGTCGGATAAAATGTAACTCCCACTAGCCTTATAAAAAACCTGGTTCCGCTGATCTTCTCCGAATACGGATGAGCCATCAAGTCTAATGGCTCCGGTGAGGAATAATTTGTTTTTGATTTTGAAATTCTGTTGAAGGTATGCACCGGAAACCGAGACTTCGCTTCTGTCATCCACACTCGGTAGCGCTGTACTGGCGCCGTTGATGGTTTGAATCGCAGGAGCTAATCCCCTCCCCTGTATAAGCGAGTACCGGTTTTTTTCATACTGAACAGAATAACCAACCTGAGTTGTTGACGCAATGGATGAGTTGATATTAAACTGGTACGTTCCATCTAGCTCATGATTAATTTGGAAAAAGTAGTCATTCCCTGTACTGGTATATCCGTTCAAAGTGGGGTCCAGCGTGGTCCCGCCGCCAAAAAATGCGGTATTTACGTTGTACGCAAATGGCGGCATATAGGTTGCACCATTCTGTCCATAATTGTCAATACCCAACGTGTACTCGAAAGTCAAACCCTTCATCGGTTTTGCCCGGAACGTAAGATTCGCAAGAACACGATTTGTCTCTTCCGTTTGTTTAAAATCTTCAATCACCGAAACGGGATTCACGCGGCCTCTTTCGCCAACTGCTTTTATGTTGCCATTCGCATCGCGAGTCCACAGGTCATGGAAATTTCCAATGATCGTGACAGAATTCATCGGTGAGAAAAACGAATTGCCATCGGGTTTTTCGTGGGCGAAACTATTGATGTAATTCAACCCTAGGTTAAAGCTAAAAACGCGGCTTAGAGTCTGATCTACATTCGCACGGAAGCTAAATCTTCTGAAATCCGTATTTTTTACTATCCCCTCATTGTAATAAAAAGAGCCCGATAAATAATATTTTGTCCTATCCGTCCCTCCGCTTACTGAAACATTATTATCAGTGCCAATCCCGGTTTGAAAAATGTAGTCCTGGTAATCGTATCGGGTCACCGCCGTGGTATTCGTGAGGGACGGTGTGAGAATATCCTGTGTTTGTACATCAGGAGAACCTCCAAATTTTGTAGGCGCCTGGTTAACGTCTAGTTTTTTTCTAAGGTGATTAACCAGCACACTCGTGGACACATTGATCACAGGCTGCCCTGTAGTTCCTCTTTTGGTGAAAATCTGTATCACGCCAGCGTTGGCTCTCGATCCATAAATAGCCGCAGCAGCAGCGCCATTCAACACTTCAATATGATCAACATCGGCGGGATTAATATCAGCCATCCTGTTTTGCCCAATCGTTCCTACGAAAGTTGTCCCATCATAGCTGTTCTGTGTGTTTGTAACCCTGTTTGTAGCATTGTTCACAATCACCCCGTCAACAATGTACAACGGCTCAGAAGAAGACAGGAAAGAACTAACTCCCCGCAAGCGAACGGACACCCCGCCGGCAGGGTCGCCATTGTTTTGGATGATCTGTGCACCTGCCGATTTGCCTTGCAATGCAGTCAGTACGTTGCTCGTAGCTCCTTTTGTTAGTTGGTCTGCCTTAACTGTACTGATGTAATTGCCCAACTGTTTGCGAGTTGTTCCTAGCGACGTACCAGTCACAACTACTTCTTCCATCTTTAGCGGATCTAGCGCTAGTTGAGCATCGGCGGTATACGAAGTTGCACTGACGACCTGCAACATTTGGGTTTGAGATCTATAACCTACACCGGTAAACTGCAACTGGTAGGAGCCAGCACGCAAATTTGCATTTAGATTATACGCGCCGCTGCCATCAGTGGACGTGGCATAACTGGTGTTCAGAATAGAGACTGAAATGCCGGCAATTCCTTTGCCTTCGGCATCTGTAACCTTGCCGCTGACATTTACTTGTGAGAACAGGCCGAGGCCGAATGCCTGCAACAACAAGACACATGAAATGTGTTTCCATGTTGTTGATCTTGTTTTTCGTGGTCTACTCATATAGGCAGTTTTTTGGTGATATGAATTTTGTTTCTTGTCAATTGAAGTATTATAAAATATGAATTCCGGCTTTCTGGTACGGCTCTAAAAGATCGCAGTGATTATCTAATTCGGTCACCAGGACGTCGATGTCATTCACCTCGCAGATTTTTATACGTTGTACGGTGTTCAACTTCTCTGAGATGGCCAGAGAAACCACCTTTTCGGATGTTTCAATCATGGCTTTCTTTACCTGCACTACGTCCCAATCACTGTCCGTGATTCCGCTGGTGACATCAATAGCATTGGTCCCTAAAAAGCACAAATCGGCTTTTATCTGCCTGATTTTTGAAATCGCTTCCCCGCCGATTGAAATTTGGGCGCTTTTAGATATTTTATCACCAATAAAGATTACTTCGATGTTGGGATGATGTATGTACTCATAGGCTACCGGTAAACTGACGGTAATAAAAGTAGCGGAGAGCTCTGGCGGCAATGCCTTTGCAAGTTCAATGATGGTCGTTCCACCCGTTGTCAGCACGAACATTCCATCTTTTATGAGTTGAGATGCCTTATGAGCAATGGTCTTCTTCTCGTCAAGAGAATAGACATTAGAAGACCTTATGGACAGATGAAAGGATTTGGAAAGGGCGCCCCCGTGCACCTTAATTATTTTTCCGTCATCAGAAAGCTCATTCAAATCCCGACGAATGGTATCTTCAGACACTTGCATCTCCTGGCTCAAATCAGAAGAGAGTACTTTGTTATGCAGGTTTACCTGGCGCAGGATGAAAGATTGCCTTTCTCTTTTGAGCATAATCGGCAGTTAGTACAAGCAATATAGGCAAATACCTTCATAAAAAAATAAATTTTCCCGCAAAGAAATGCAAGGTTAACGTCTAAAATCGGCAAAATAAGAGATAAGCCAGCAAGAATTTTTACTGAACCTAGGGTTCATCTTTCCAACAATGATTTTAGATTATCCAGGCCCCGTTGAAGTTGGGAACCATACACCTTTTCAAACATAAAGCTTGAAAATTTTTCCCATGGATACCATCGCAGATGAAACTCCATATACCATTGAACGGTCACCACGTTGTATCCAACAGCTGGTGCGATTTTCCAACCAGTTTGCACTTTTCGGCCAGGAAGAACGTAAGCCGCCGCCACTTCATTTTCCGTGATCTCATTGATTACGATATATCGTTTTTTGATATCGTCTAAAATCAACCCCTTTACTGTTCCATACTCATAATAAAAGTCTGCGGAATGTGCGGATGGATACCAATCTCTCCATCGCGCTGGATCAGAAAGCTCGTCCATCACTGCTTGCCTGGAATTGTTAATTTGGATAGCTCTTGAGATTGTGATGCGCGAAGGAACAAAAAGGGAAATCCCCGTAATGATAAGCGAGAAAAAAATGAGGCTTATTATGATTAGTCGAAGAATTCTCATTGGCGCTCCTTGGTCATTCATCATTCCTTGTTCGAAATTCGATACTCGCTTCACTCCCACCTGAAGGCCCAGACGGCAAAAGCATGAATAATGATTCCCCAGATCGCCAGGATTCCTATTTGCTTCCAGCAGTCATTTAGATGTGAACCTTCAAATGCTACCTTGCGCAACGCATCATTGAGCGCGGTCAATGGCAGCGCTTCAATCAGCCAATGAATGCTGGATGGCAGAATGGTCTTTGGGAAAAAAGTCCCTGACAAAAAATACTGCGGAAACATAAACAGATTCGCGTAAATGGGAATTACATTCTGATTCTTGGCAACGGAGCTAATAAAAAACCCAAAACCCATAAAGACTACAAGAGCGAGACCACTCAAGATAAGCAACTCAAGAAAAGTGACAAATCCATTTGCTAAAGTGAAATGATAAACGTAAGTCCCAAACAGGATCAGAACAATAACGATCAATAATTGAAAAAAGATTCGGCCCAGGCTCTCTCCTATTACAATTACGGTCTTGGTAACCGGCGAAGCATACATTCTTTTTAACACCAACGTTTCTCGTAATGCAAAGAACAAAAATGCCACCCCAAATACAGCTGACCCAATCAGCGAAAACCCGATCATTGCAGGCAGGTAAAAATCAATCCTTCGATAAGGTCGCACCTCCAGCTGTTCAACCGTGATGTTTGCAATTTTATCTATTCTTTGATTTCGAATGCTGACCTCATTTACCACAGCGTTTAATATGTTGACTAGTTGTGGTAGCTCTCTTTGGCTAGCTGTGGTTGATGTGATGTGCACCTCGTATTTTCCGGAATCTGTCTTCTGAATATTGAGCATGGCGGAGATCCGACCCTTTTTCAACCTGTCCTCGATATCAGCCTTTGTCCCTTTTTCAACATTAAAAATAGCCGCATGGGTGATGGCGCTATAAATAGTATTGGATGTATCAGAATTGTCGGCAAAAGCGACGTCAAATGAGACGCCACCACCACCTCCGATGGAGCCAAAAATCACGATCAGTACAATTGGGAAAAAAAGGCTGAAGAAAGTTGACGAAGGACTTTTAAAAATTGATTTGAAGCTCGCCTTCGTGATGGCCAACAAAGCTGTTTGCTGGCTGTATGATCGATCCATAATAGAGAATTGGAAGCAAATGTAAGAGAAAGATGACGGAAGTTGGAACGGTGAAAAGTGAACGTCAGACGTAAATTACAGCTTTCCTACGCAATGCGTCAGACCTCCGACTTCACCGCCAACCTCCTGATCAGCGTATAAAAAACTCAAAGGGGAGTCGTGCTTGCGTCGCGCTCGTCATGCGTCTCATGCGCCGCATCTGCTCAACTACGGTGTAGTTTTCTTCGCCCACTTCGTTTTTTATGTTTGTGAGAAAATCCTGAGATGAACTGGACCTAAAGATTCTGTCGAGGATCGTCTGCGTTTCCGGAAACTCCCTCAGTCGATAGTCGGTGATTTTGGCCAATCGAGCAGCGCAATGTATGGCATCGTCGATTCCTCCGAAGCGATCCACAAGTCCAATTCTGATAGCATTATCACCACTCCATACTCTTCCTTGCGCAATGCTGTCAATATACGCGATATCTTTTTTTCTTCCGTCTGCAACACGTTTTTTGAATTGCGCATAAATCAGCTCAATGCGGCGCTGGAACATTTGTTTTTCGTTGTCGGTGAGTGGATGAAGAACGCCTGCATCTGCATACGGTGCGGTCTTAACTCCATCAAAAGTCACTCCCAGTTTGTTTTTGAAAAACGTTTCCATATTTGGTACAATACCGAACACGCCGATGGAACCCGTGATGGTGTTTGGTTCAGCAAATATGCTGTCAGCGGCACATGAAATATAATAACCACCAGATGCTGCGACATCCCCAAAACTTACAACCACAGGTTTATCCTGCTTTGCCAGTGATAATTCGCGCCAGATATTCTCGCTGGCCAAGGCACTGCCGCCACCGGAGTTAACACGAAACACAATCGCTTTAATGGATTTATCCAATCTCGCTTTTCGTATCAGTCTCATGTAATTTTCGCTGGCGATAGTTCCTTGCTGGTCCTTGCTTCCATCAACAATGTCACCCTCGGCATAAATGATGGCAATCTTGTTTTTACCGCTTTTCTTAAATCCTCCTGCCTTCGCATACCTGTTTATGGAAACAAAATTGATCTTATCATACTTCCCTAATCCGAGTTTACTCTTGATCTCATCCTTCACCTGGTCATCATACTTTAATCCATCGACAAGTTTATTATCAACCGCGTCCTGCGGAGTTTGAATCTTTGCTTCATTAGCAAGTTGATGGAGAGTATTCGTATCTATTTTCCTGGCCGACGACGCGGCCAACAAAAAATGATTGTATAGGTCGCTTAGCCAAACGGTTGTTTGCAATTTATTTTCTGGCGTCATTTTATCCGTCCTGAAAGGCTCCGTTGCACTCTTAAATTTACCCGCATAAAAAATCTGTGGCTGAATTTCGAGTTTATCAAGCGCGCCTTTTAAAAATACGTAGTCCACATTGAAACCAATCCATTCCAAGTCGCCAGTTGGATTGAGGTATAACTTGTCCGCCACGTTAGCAACATGATAGGCTTTCTGGGCAATGACATCGCCATGTGCGATCACAAATTTTTTACTTGCCTTGAAATCCAGTAGTGCATTTCTTATTTCCTCGCTGCTGGCAAAACCATTAGAATTGTTGTTGGCAATAATGTAAATGCCCTTAATATTCTTATCGTCCTTTGCCTTATGAATAAGTCGAATCACATCATAAAGACCCGGGACATCCATCTCATCATTGTTGCTTAAAGTTGACAAGGGGCTTTCCACTTCTTGCTCTTTGAAGTTCTGACTAAGATCCAGTACCAGTATAGATTTGGATGCAATGCTTGGCGCCTCTTTGGATGCAATTCCAGCCACCCATGCTACTATGATAAAAAAAGCAATAAGGGTAAAAACCAGCAGTGCCAACAAGGACGCAAAAAACGTTTTAAAAAAGCTATTCATAGCAAGTTTTTGAGTAGGTAAAAATAAAGATATTTGGTGCTTCCAATTTCTTAAACCATGAACGTGACCTTTTTGCTGATCGGCGGCAACCTGGGCAACCGGGAGGAGAATTTGCAGACAGCAAAATCGCTGATAGAACAATATTGTGGCAAGCTTATTAAGTCATCTTCGGTGTATGAAACAGCGGCGTGGGGCAAGACAGATCAGCCTGCATTTCTCAACCAGGCGTTGGAGATTGAGACCGAGCTCACAGCGGAAGGATTAATGCGCGAAATATTCGCGATAGAAAAAGTGATGGGGCGCGAAAGAAAAGAAAAATATGGACCTCGGATCATTGACATCGACATCTTGTTGTTTAACGCCGAGCAGCATGATTCGTCTTTCCTGAAAATTCCTCATCCGGAAATGCATAACCGTCTGTTTGCGCTCATCCCGCTGGCAGAAATTGCTCCGAACGTCGACCACCCAGTCTTCAAAAAATCCATTGCCCAATTATTGAAAGAAACTCCTGACAATTTGGAAGTAAAAAAATACAGAGAAGTTCAGGACTAAAATTGCCTTCACAGATTTTCCACAAAAAGCCCATGCACGGATTAAGTAGCAGCAAATAATTTATTTTGTGCCTTTATTGTTAGTAGCAAGGGCAAGGAAGTACAACTCCGGAATGAACTATCATTTTATCACCATAGAAGGGAATATTGGCGCGGGCAAAACGACACTGGCTCACTTGCTATCCCGTCATTACAACGCCAGGCTTGTACTCGAAGAATTTGCGGACAATCCCTTTCTACCCAAGTTTTACGAAAATCCGCAACAGTTTGCCTTTCCGCTCGAGTTGTTTTTTATGGCCGAACGATATAAGCAGTTAAAAGAACTGATCCAGCAGAAAGACCTTTTTCAAAGCGTCACCATATCGGACTATCTTTTTACGAAGTGCCTGCTTTTTGCAAAAGTCAATCTACCCGACGATGAATTCAGGGTGTATCAGCGTTTATTCGAGATCATTCACCAGCAGTTGCTCCAGCCGGATATCTTGATTTACCTGCACGCACCGGTGGCCAAACTCCAGGTGAATATCAAAAAAAGAAATCGCTCTTACGAACAACATATTCCAGACCAATACCTTTTTGACTTACAAGAAACCTACACTCATTACATCAAGCATCACAACGTTAAAACAATCTTCGTCGATGCTTCAAACGCAGACTTTCTCGGCAATGAGCAACATTTGAAAGTGGTGACCGACGCACTGGAAAAAGATTACGGGAATGGGCAACATTTTGTGACACTACCTTAATTTGTAAGTTTTATTTTTGCATCGGCTGTTGAATTACTATTAAGCATCCTTTCCGATATCATCGTCGGAACACTTCAGGGCCTGTGCAAATCTCAGCAGTATCTTTTATCAATGGCAACTGCAACAACGGATCCATTTGCGGCAATCCGAATCAAAGAGTTTAAGAACCTTTTAGCCGGAAGATTCATTTTCATTATTGCTCTGCGAATGATGACCACGCTGGTTGGCTGGTGGATTTACCAGTTGACAAACACTGCTTTTGCAATTGGGTTGGTAGGTTTATCTGAGGTAATTCCTGCGGTCTCTTTCGCCTTATATGCCGGCCACGTAATCGACATAAGTGAAAAAAGGTGGATGCTCCTGCGAGGGCTTCTGTTGTATTTCGTCGCGGCCAATATTTTGCTGTTTCTGTCATCCGGCTTTACTAAAGAACACCTTGCCAGCCATTGGATCGCTGTTTGTATTTATGGTGTTATCTTTTGCACGGGTATAATTCGTTCTTTTACCGGGCCCGTATTCAACGTGATTCTTGCCCACATTGTTCCCAAGACGGTTTTACAAAACGCTACCACGTGGAACCAGGGAGCATGGCTCTCCGCTTCTGTTACCGGGCACGCACTGGGCGGACTACTGATTGCATATTTTGGGATTACCGGTGCCTTAATCGTGATTGTTTTTGCCATTCTCGTTGCATTCATTGTTTTGACCCGATTGAAACCAAAATCCCCTCTGAATGAAAAGGGGGAACAACGGACCTTGGAAAGTGTAAAAGAGGGGTTGCGATTTGTTTTTCGAACAAAAGAATTGTTAGGCGCTATTTCACTTGACCTGTTTGCGGTTTTGTTCGGCGGGGCCGTTGCGATGGTGCCGGTGTACGCAAGAACTATTTTACACGTTGGCGCAATTGGGTATGGGTGGCTCAACGCTGCCTCTGACATTGGTTCCATTTGCATTGTGGTATTGCTGACTATTTATCCTTTGCAAAAAAACCAGGGAAGAACCTTGATGTTTGCCGTCGCAGGTTTCGGTGCCTGCATAATCATATTTGGGCTGTCAAAAATTTACATTGTCTCATTTCTGGCCCTGATGATTAGTGGCATGCTCGATGGTATCAGCGTGGTGGTAAGAGGAACAATTACGCAGCTAAAGACGCCCGACAATATGCGAGGTCGAGTACTGAGCGTGAACAGTATGTTTATCAACTCCAGCAATGAGTTGGGACAATTTGAAAGTGGCCTTGCTGCTCATCTGCTGGGTAACGCTCCTTCCGTGGTATTTGGCGGTTGTATGACTTTGCTTGTTGTAATTATCACTTGGCTAAGAGCTCCCACTTTACGTAAATTAGAGTATTGATTTTTCACAAAACAAAAAATTGATGTATGAACCGTCGGTCCTTTCTACACTCATCGGCTCTTACGCTTGGCGCGTTAACGATTGCCCAACAAAAAATTTTCGGTGCGATGTTCGATGATCCCTGGAAAATAAAAATGCTTCGCGGCGACGTCGGTGTATTTACAGAGCGCGGTGGGACCATTGCATTTTATTTGTCTAAAAAAGGAATTGCAGTGATAGACTCTGAGTTTCCTGATCAATCTAAACATCTAATTGACGAGCTTAAGAAAAGAAGCAACAAACCCTTCAAACTTCTAATCAATACACATCACCACCAGGATCATACGGCCGGCAATATTTCATTCAAGGGTCTTGTTGAGAACGTGCTTGCTCACGAAAACTCGCTCAAGAATCAAAAGAACGTTGCCATACAGCAAAAAATTGAAGACAAACAATTATATCCTGATCGAACTTTTACGGACAGTTGGTGCGAAAAAATCGGCAAAGAAAAAATTTGCCTTCACTATCATGGAACCGGCCACACCAATGGAGATGCTATCATTCATTTTGAACATGCTAACATTGTGCATATGGGTGATCTCATGTTCAATCGTCGGCATCCTTTTGTCGACAGAAGTGCCGGGGCCAGCATGAAGAACTGGATCGCAGTGCTAAACCAGGCTACCGATCATTTCAGCAATGACACCATTTTTATTTATGGTCATGCGGCTGACGGCTACGAAGTGACCGGGACCAAAGATGATCTCAAAGCATTTGGCGAGTATCTTGGAAAAGTCCTAAATTTTGTCGATGGAGAGATCAAAGCCGGCAAGACAAAAGAGGAGGTTTTAAAAACAACCGCCTTACCTTTCGACACCCAATGGACCGGTGACGGCCTGCAAAGACCGTTGCAGGCTGCGTACGAAGAGTTGACTGCGACATAGCACCCATAATTTTCTCCTCCTTGTTGTTCAAAAAGCGACGCCAGGTGCTGGCGTTATTATGTTTGTCTGCATGGGTATGCCCGGCGGTTCATGTCGTAAATCAACTTTTGCTGCGTAAAGAACTTGCCTTGAGGCAAATGCTGCCAATGGCAAAATTGATCATCATTAGAAATAGTGAGTACGGAAACAGGCTTCGAACATATCGAATCTATTTGGATGGGGTGAAATTGGGAAACGTAGCAAACGGCGATTCCCAAGAGTTTATTATTGCGCCTGGGCAACACAACGTCTGCGCAAGAGTTGATTGGTATAGCAGTCCTACAATTTCTTTTCAAATAAGAAAGCAAGAGTCGAGGACCTTAGTATGGACGTCAATAAACCTTCTGCCTTAACTCAGAGCTAATTGGTCGTAACCGGGTTCACCAAAGTATTGACTTGCGCGGGTTCGTTCGCAGTCACTGGATTGATCATTGTGCTGACCGCTTCGATACGGTTTACAGGAAAGCCTCCGCATTGAGCATGAGCCTTTATAATCTCCTTGTCGGTGGCATAATAAACGCAATAAACTTTGTTCTCTGTCACAAAACTTTCAAGCCATTGAATTCCTTGTCCTAATTTTTCCAAAGCTGCGCAAGATCTTTGTGAAATCGCTCTTAGCTCCTCTGGCGTGAGTTTACCCGCTCCCTGTATTTCTCGTTCGATAACATATTTCTGCATAAGACCTCCGTGTTGTGGAAAGAGAAGTTACGGAAAATCGTAATGGTATTTCTATTTACTCGAAAGTAATTTTTCGAGCACATAATACACGGCGGGGCAAAACGCAGAATTCTTTAGGGTCAGTTGTGTACGTTTGATGAAGACGTCTTCATCGGTGTAAGGAAACCGATGACAATCGGAAGGACGTTGTTCATAAATGGAGCAAAAGTTATCCCGTCCAAGAAACGGACACGGCGTTGATCTTGCCACAAAGTCTCCATCCTCATCCACTCTCAAATATCTTTCAATAAAATCGCTCTCGCGCATCTTCAAATGTTTACTGATGCGTTTAATATCCGGCGTCTTAAACCGTGGCGAGTAATTTTTGCAGCAATTGGCGCACTGCAAGCAATCGATCTTTGAAAACGCCTCATCGTGGAGGCTGGGCAATCTCTTCAGCACTTCATTCTTATCAGCTCTTTGCAAGAACTGCTTGTACATCTTCTGTCGGTCGGCCGACTTTCCCTCCCATCCGGTAGATACCGGGTTGTCACTTGCCTGGTTTGCCATGAAATTTAACAATGAAAACTTTTGCAAGGTACTGAACAATTCAGCAGCGAGTTTTATTTTTACCTCACTATATGGAATCCATATACGAACAACTGCTCATACTGATCTCCACCCCCTTATACCTTGTTATTATAGGAGTGGAGGTGTTGTTAAGTAATTACCATCACAAAAAAGTTTACTCCTGGAAAGACACTGCCGCGAATGTCTATCTCATGGTTTTGAATGCCTTTATTGATTTGCTAGTCAGGAGTGGTTACCTGCTAGTATTAAATTATTTTTTCCATTGGCAATTTGCTTCATTCAGCCAACCTGTTGTTTATTGGATCATGCTGCTTGTACTTGAGGACTTTCTCTATTACTGGTTGCATCGTTTCGATCACGAAGTAAGATTATTCTGGGCTGTGCATGTTACGCACCATTCGTCTTCACAGCTTAATTTTTCCGTTGGATTTCGGTCGTCCGTATTTCAGCCTTTGTACCGTTTCATTTATTTTATTCCGCTGGCTCTCCTTGGTTTTAAACCAGTCGATATAGTATTCATCTATTCGGCCACGCAAATCTGGGGAATTCTTGTCCATACCGAACTCATTTACAAGCTGGGTTGGCTTGAGCACATCCTGGTCACTCCGTCGCACCACCGCGTTCACCATGCATCCAATCCGAAATACCTGGACATGAACCTGGGCATGTTCCTTATCATTTGGGATAAACTATTTGGAACATTTCAACCTGAGCTCCGCGGTGACGAATATCAACCCTTAAGATACGGGCTCACAAAGCCAATTGAAAAAGAGACTCCTGTGACCATTGTGCTCCACGAATGGTCCTGTCTTTGCCAGGATCTTCGCCGCCACGACATTAGTTGGAAGGAAAAGTTTTTTTACACTTTTGGTCCTCCGGGATGGAGTCACGACGGGAGCCGGCTGACCAGTGATCAACTTCGCGAATTGGAGACTGGCAACAGCGTGGCCCCGGATATCGCAAACAACAATATTGTGCACCTCTAGTGCACCACTGTAATCTTTTTCACTTCGATCACCTCACCATGATTGCCATAAAGTTTCAGAATGTATATTCCCGGATTTTCTTTGCCGACCGAAATGTAAGTGGTGCTCGATGTAACGTTGAGGCGCTTCACCAGTTGACCGCTCACCGATATAATTTCGCAGCTCTTGATGGCGTTTCCATTTGAATTAATCGTAAGCAAATTATTAACGGGATTGGGGTATATGATGATTGGTGTTGTATTGGGCTCAACTGTTGATCCACCTACCCTGGTTATTGGTCCCGGCGTTCCTGTATAAGTAAATTCAAGAATTGCTCCCGGGTTCGCTGGTGTGTTGGTGACGCCACCGGTAGGACCTGACGTGGACCCGCTGTTATCTGTAGAAAGATAAATTTTCTTTCCGTCAGGAGAAATGCACACATCGCGAAAACGCCCTTTGCCACGGAAGTACATGATTGTATCACTTGCGATCGTTTGCCCGTCGGCACTCAGCTTAAACCGAATCATTGCCCCGGCCTTCAAAGCTGCGATCAGGATTGAACTGTTCCAGTTGGGGATAGCAGTGCCGGTATAAACATCCAATCCGCTCGGCGCAACTGATGGCCACGTCATGTTGTTCGTGGTGCTATCCGGCGGCGGAGCCACTGTGTACATCGTTGCCAATGGCGACCGAACGTTCAGTGTCGCGCACGCATCTTGCTCGCTAACTACTAATTGTCCCCCAAGATAGCGACCGTTATAATTACCGTCGCAATATCCAGCAACTTTTGGCCATCCATAATTTCGTCCCGCTTCAATTAAGTTTACCTCATCATCTGAAAAAGGCCCGTGCTCACAGCTATACAACTTCCAGGTTCCACCGACATTTGCCCAGTCAAGCCCTTGCGGATTGCGATGACCGTAAGTGTAAACAGCAGTGTGAGCCCCGGTGGCATCCACGAAAGGATTGTCGGAGGGTATCCATGAACCATTAATTGGCTCCAGATTCAGACGCAAAATTTTTCCTTCATAGATGCCCAGATTCTGTGCATTTTCTTGGCGAGCATTATTGTCAAACTGTCCTGCTCCCATATCACCAATGCTGTAGTAAAGTTTATCATCGGGACCGATCGCCAGCCTGCCGGAATTATGGTCATTGCTCCCCGGCAGGTTATCGATCACTGTAACCGGATTAGATAAGGCAGGTTTGTTGTTGCGTGCAACCGTATAAGTATACCTTTCGATTTTTGTAAGTCGGTGTGTGGCATCAATGGAAGCGTAAGTATAGGCGATATACACATATGGCTTTGTTGTTAGGAACAATGGATGAATTGCTAATCCAAGCAATCCGTCCTGTCCTGCAGATTGAACCATCTTGCTGCCAAGAGTGAGTATAGTTTTTTTGCTACCGTTTCCTGGAGTCACTAACGTGACTTTTCCCCCTGTTCGTTCTGTCGTCCAAATGTTGTTGTCGGGTCCATAGACTATTTCCCATGGAAATGAAAAATTATTGGCGACTACTCTCATTGAAAATGGCTCGTTTTGACCGAACAGGTGTGAGGAAATTAAAATTAACAATGCAAGCCATGGCTTGCGTGGAATTCGGATTGGTGACATTGTGCTAATTTTTGGTTTAACATGGCCAAAAGTATATTACCACTGGCGATAATATATTAAGTGTTTGTCCACAAAATAATTTTAGTGTTGGCAACTACCCAGAAATATTTGCTGCAACACCTAACTTTGCAGCTATTTTCCACGAAAATCATATTTGTCAAAGCCAAATCTGTCTACTTTTGGCCGTTTGGCTCGTGGCGATATGAGACTAAATTATTGAAGTACAAATGAACGTATTCGAACAGCAATCTAATGAATTCGTACCGCGACATATTGGAACGATTGGGCAGGAGAAAACAATGTTGAAAACAATCGGCCTAAGCAGCCTGGATGAGCTGATAGCAAGGACGATCCCATCTTCCATTCGCACCAATTCAGAAATGGAAATTCCCGGTGCAATCAGCGAGGCAGAGCTACTCACTCAGTTAAAAGAAATATCTCTTCGTAATAAAACTTTTCGAACTTACATCGGCCAGGGGTATTATGATACCATCGTTCCGTCGGTGATTCTGCGTAACGTCCTTGAAAATCCAGGCTGGTATACACAGTACACTCCCTACCAGGCGGAAATTTCGCAAGGACGGCTCGAGAGCCTGTTGAACTTTCAGACCATGGTCAGTGATCTCACCGCTTTACCCATCGCCAATGCATCCCTGCTTGATGAGGCTACCGCAGCTGCCGAAGCGATGAGTATGCTGTTTCATCATGTGAACCGCTCAGATGAAATTAAAGCGCCGAAATTCTTTGTTGACCAGGAAATCTTTCCGCAGACAAAAGATGTTATTGTCACGCGAGCCACACCGTTGGAAATCGAAATTGTTTTTGGAAGTTACAAGACCATAAAAATCGACAACACGTTCTTTGGCGCCATTATTCAGTACCCCAACAATATTGGCGCAATCGAGGATTATCGCGAATTTATTGATAACATTCATAATGCCGGCGGTTACGTAGCCATTGCCACAGATCTTCTTGCTTTGACTTTACTCACTCCGCCGGGCGAGCTGGGTGCCGATGTTGCGGTCGGCTCGGCGCAACGTTTTGGCGTCCCATTGGGATATGGCGGCCCGCATGCCGCCTTTTTCTCAGCGAAAGACGAGTTCAAAAGAGCAATGCCCGGACGCATTATTGGCGTAAGCGTGGATGCTGAAAACAATCGAGCGCTCCGCATGGCCTTGCAAACACGAGAACAGCATATCAAGAGAGAAAAAGCCACTTCAAATATTTGCACTGCACAAGCGCTTCTCGCCAATATGGCTGCAATGTATACCGTCTACCACGGTCCCCATGGACTTAAGTCGATTGCAAAGCGTGTAGCATTGCTCACGCAAATCGTCGCGGAAAGTATTGAAGAAAGAGGCTTTGAACTCGTGTCCGATAATTTTTTTGACACTATTGTCGTAAAAGTGGACGACATCACAGCCTTCAAAGAAAAGGCCGAGCGGCAACAAATCAATCTGCGCTATCTGGATAAGAAGCATATCGGAATTTCACTGGATGAAACCGTTACATTGAACGATCTTTTTGACCTGATCAATTGTTTTGAAAATGACGTTGACCCGGTTGCTTTTTCCGTCAACGAAGACGATGAGTTGGACCATATTCCCGCGTTTGCTACAAGGAACTCATCTTTTTTAACGCATCCTGTTTTTAATTCTTATCACAGCGAAACACAAATGATGCGTTACATTAAGCAACTGGAAAATAAAGACCTTGCTCTCAACACTTCCATGATCTCGCTTGGCAGTTGCACGATGAAATTGAATGCAGCAAGCGAAATGATCCCTTTAAGTTGGAACCATTGGAGCCGTATTCATCCATTTGTGCCTGCGGAACAGGCTGAAGGATATCAACAAATAATACAAGAACTCTCCGGCTATTTAAATGCGATCACCGGGCTTGACGCCTGCAGCCTGCAACCCAATAGCGGCGCCCAGGGTGAATTTTCTGGTTTGCTAACTATACGGAATTACCATTCGGCTAACGGCAACAGCGACAGGAACATCATTCTTATTCCCATTTCAGCGCACGGAACAAATCCTGCGTCGGCCGTCATGGCTGGTATGACGGTTGTCGTCGTAAAGGCTTTGGAAAACGGGTATATTGATGTGGCCGACTTTAAGGCAAAGGCTGAGCAATACAGCAAAAATTTGGCAGGTACGATGATTACTTATCCAAGTACGTACGGAATTTTTGAGGAAGATATAAAATTGATTTGTGACATTGTTCACCGGCATGGTGGCCAGGTTTACATGGATGGCGCAAATATGAACGCACAGTCCGGACTTACCTCTCCCGCAGCTATTGGCGCAGATGTTTGCCACTTGAATCTCCACAAAACATTTTCGATTCCTCACGGCGGCGGCGGTCCCGGTATGGGGCCGATTTGTGTGAGGAAGCATTTAGCTCAATTCTTACCTGGACATTCCCGGTTTGCTCTTTCCAGAAACGAGAAAGCGGAAGCCCACGCAGTTAGCGCAGCCCCATATGGGAGCGCTTCCATTCTTCTCATCAGTTATGCGTACATCAGAATGCTAGGTGCGGAGGGCGTGAGAAAAGCCACCGAGTATGCGATCTTAAACGCGAATTACATGAAAGCTCGACTGGAGAGAGATTTCGACATCTTATATACTGGACGCAACGGCACTTGTGCACATGAATTTATTGTAGACCTTCGGCCCTTCAAAAATTCAGCTGGCATTGAAGCCGAGGATATCGCGAAACGACTCATGGATTATGGGTTTCATGCGCCAACAATGAGTTTTCCGGTACCAGGCACTATTATGATCGAACCCACAGAGAGTGAAGATAAAATCGAACTGGATCGTTTCTGTGATGCATTACTTAATATTCGAGATGAAATAAGGGAGATCGAAGAAGGCCGAGCTGACAAAAAAAATAACGTCCTGAAGAATGCACCTCATACGCAATTTGCCATTTGCAGCGATAACTGGCCAAGACCGTACTCGAGAGACAGGGCCGCCTTTCCACTAGAATACACGAGACAAAATAAATTTTGGCCTTCAGTAGCCAGGGTTAACAACACAATTGGCGATCGAAATCTGATCTGCGTTTGCGAGCCGACCCATGCTTACATCGAGCAGGAAGCGTAGTTAACCACTTCCACAATACACTCATTCGGGAGCAAACTTTGGTTGGGCCTGGCTACTTGGCCCCATCGTGTCGCGCCGTCTCGATGGAAGAAAATGCACTTATTGCCCTACATCTTCGGCGAATAAATTACACAGAAACTTATTGTCTGATTAATCGGAGCAAGCATTAAAGACCGGGAAAAAGTGTAGCCGTTTAGGAATGTAGTTCTTAAATGAAAGAAAAAAATTGTGTAGAAAGGCTTTGCTCGCTGGCATGTTATTCGAATGCCAATATAGGGTACCTCATTTCAAAACAAAAACGGATTTTATGAAAAGAATCATCTTAGCTCTAGCTGTACTTTTTGCTCTTGCGACCAATATGAAGGTTTCCGCGCAGGCACCGGTAACGAAGGAAACAAGAACAACATTTTATTATTATCCTTCATCCAACATCTACTATAACCCTACCAATTCAGAGTATTGGTATTACGATGACGTAAGTACTACCTGGACGCAAGTAAAAGAGCTTCCCACAACAATTGTACTTACAAAAACTCCGCGTTATACAGTTTACTATAGCGGTGAGGATGTTTGGAAGGACAATGCGGTGCATATGAAGAAATACAAAGGGAAGAAGGGTGAAACAAAAGCCAAAAAGGATTGAGGAACATTACAGATAAGCAAGACAGGATTTAAATCATGAGGCGGATCTTTCTATACGAGGGTCCGCCTCATTTATTGCTGAAAAAATTACAATAAATCTGAAGAAAAGACAGTGCAAAATTTTACTCGCTGACAAAAACAAAGCAAATAGTGCTCTCACTCGGGATGGCACTCGTCTTGTGCCAGCTGAGTGAACAACAAATTTCTTAACCAATAAAAAGGAGGTCCTATGTCATCACTCATGAGAAGGAACACAAGTCTTTTACCATCGTTCAGTCGCCTTTGGGATGACGATGATTTCTTTACCCGTGGTCTAAATTGGGCGGTAAGTAATTATTCGGACACGGGCACCACGGTTCCCTCGGTGAATATTAAAGAAACAGACAACAGCTACGAAGTGGAGATGGCGGCCCCGGGTATGAAGAAAGAGGATTTTAGAGTCGAGCTGGACAATAACATCCTCACCATATCTGCAGAGAGAGCCGATGAACGTGAGGAAGGGGGCGAAAAGGAAAAATACAGCCGAAGAGAATTCAGCTATCAATCATTCCAACGCAGCTTTAGTCTGCCTAAGGAAGTCGTTGATGAAGATAAAATTGGGGCACATTATCGCGATGGTGTGTTGCACTTGACAATCCCTAAAAAGGAGCATGCAAAACAAAAACCCCCGAGAAAGATTCAAATCATCTAGTGGAATGATGCAGGCAGCGATTGAACACCGCTCGCCTGCATTTATTTTGCTGAAGGCAATGTGAATGAGAAAGTGCTTCCCAACCCGGGCTCGCTTTCAACCATTAGCCGTCCGTCGTTTTTTGCAAGAAATTCTCTACATATCATCAGGCCCAGGCCGGTTCCTGCTTCATTATTGGTGCCATTTGTGGAATAAAAATTACCGTTATTGATTTTAGCCAGTTCCTCCCTGCTCATACCTCTGCCACTATCCTGCACGTACACTTCTACACATCCATTTGATCGAGATGCGCCGATCACAATGTGACCGTTTTGTGGAGTAAACTTGATTGCATTGGACAGCAGGTTCCGCAACACGAGGTTGGTGATATTTTTATCTGCCCATGCATAGGCAGGCAATTCGGTTTTCATTTCTACGGTTATTTTTTTTGCCTGGTACTGAAGTTGAAACAGCCGAACCACTTCGCTTACTTCTTCGTTCATATTGAGGCTCTGCGGTCTTATGATGTCTGACTTCATCTGGAATTTTGCCCATTGCAAAAGGTTTTCCATGAGCGAAGTCGTGTAGTTTAGATCCTTCACCATCTCAGGCAGCAGCTCCTGCAGCTCTCGGGGGGAAAGTTCAGCTTGAGTAGCGCTGTTCAAAACGTTTCTTATAGCATACATTGGCGCTTTCAAATCATGTGAAATAACAGAGAACAATTTATTTTTTACTGCGTTCGATTCCCGCAACTCCCCGGCGCGCTTTTCAAGCAGTGCTGCCTTTGTGACAATTTCCTTTTTCTGCGACTCGATTTCTAGATTTTTCCTGTGAAGCTCCCTGTTCTTAAGAACAATACCGAATTGGTAGTCTGTATTCTCGCGCTTTACCAGGTACAAACCATAAAATATATAGGCAATAGCGATCAGTTGGTTGATTAAATACGCTGCATAGTTGTGAACTTCGAGCTGATAGCGATAATCCTTCCAGGCTATGGAAAGAATGAAGTAGCTAGTCATGGAAAGACCAACTGCAAAAAGCATATAGCCGATATCCTGTAAAAAGAAAACAGAAAGGATTCCGTATAAAATAAATGATAATTCAATTCCAAGGTTAAACCCGTTAATATAAATAACACACGTAAAAACAGGATACAAGATGAAGTAACAGAGCAGCGCTGCCTGGTATTTATAGTTCGCATTCAACACCAGTACGAGTATGCTGATCAGCGCAGGTGAAGTGGTTATATACCAGGCATCACCCGGAAAGAATTTCCCATGACTGCTCAGAATGGCCATCAACGGTGCAATTACTCCGGTGACAAGCTGAAAAAAATTGAGCTGATTAAATATTCTCAGTTTTCTCTTTTCGTAGTCGTCAAGGGAATCAATGTAGCCAATGGTTCGGACGTTTTCGAGAAACTGAAGAGTTTTTTGTTGAAGGAAGCGACCTTTTTCGAGTACCTCAATAGACCTAAAGACCTTGTGAAGACGATGTTGGAGTTGGTTTACGAAATAATCCATCTGGGTCGGTTTGTTTTTTTATAGGATGGTTCGAAAAAATACTCATTCTTTTTCAGGAAAGCCAATTTTTCAGTAAGAAATTTCTTCTAACGCATCCTCACGCGCGGGGCTTTTGCAAATGACTTTTATCAAACTTTCACTACATTTCAAACTCATTCCCTCTTATGCAATTGATTTTGAACCCACTTTACATCGCTGGTACGCTCATACTATTGATGGTCATATCAGAATGGGTTGCCCAAAGAAAATTCTTCAGGCACCTTGGATCTGGTCTTATCGTCATCATCCTGGCGGCCATCCTTGCTAACAGTCACCTTATTCCTTCATCGCAAAACGCCCCGCCTTTTTATGACCAGGTATTTAAATACGTTGCTCCGCTCGGTATTTTTTTTCTGCTCCTTGATGTCAAGCTCAAGAATCTACGATACGCGGGGGTTCCGATGCTGGCTACTTTTTTGCTAGGCTCAATCTGTACAATGGGTGGCGCCGTGATAAGCTACCACCTGATCTCGCCTTCAAGTCATCATGTCAATTATGCACCTGCCGTTGCAGGGATGTACACAGGAACCTATATCGGAGGCAGCGCGAATCTGAACGCGATCGCTATTCAATATGGTGTAAACAAAGACGGAAATTTATTCGCTGCCATCAATGCGGTGGATAACATCATTACCACCATTTGGATCATGGCAACGCTGATTCTTCCTTCCATTCTGCAAAAAATATTTCCTCGAAAAAAACAAATTCCGCCGCAACAACAAAACGATTCTTCCGGTGAATTGATGCGACAAATACTTTCAAAAAAAGAGGCCGTAGATGTACAGGGAATTTCGATTTTACTTTTTTTCGGGTTCGCTTCTTTGCTCCTCTCAACGATTATCTCCAATTATGTTCCACAAATCCCTTCTATACTTACACTAACCACCATTGCTTTGATTCTCGCCCAAGTGCCAGCCGTTCAGAACATCAAAGGCGGAAAAGTGATCGGCTATTTCTTAATCCTGTTGTTCCTGGCAGTTATTGGCGCCTATTGTGATATTCACGCGTTGAAGCAGAGCGGTGATGTTGCAGCTACTTTACTGCTGTGGGTCGCCTTACTTGTCCTCATTCACGCGATTCTTCTTTTTACAATTGCTGGAATTTTTAGGCAAGATTGGGACATTGTCTCCATTGCATCTAACGCAAACATTGGGGGTACGGCGACTGCAGCCGTCTGCGCCAACAGTTTAGGCAGGGAGGATCTTCAACTTCCAGGTCTTCTTGCTGGCGCCGTTGGAAATGCCATTGGAACTTATGCAGGAATATTAATAGTGGAAATCTTGAGATGAACCATTTGGACAAATCTGAACAAACTACTCGCTTTCGACATCAATTACTTTAGAAACTCACGCGGTATCACATCCAGAGATTTTATCCTTACCTGTTTATAAAACACTTCCGCTCCCTCGGATTGAATTTGCAATTTTCCTTTTTTAAGCGGAAGCACATTTTCATTGTCCGATTGTTGTGAATGAAACAGCACCATCATTACTTTTCCATTTACCACATGCACGCTCGTGTCACCGTGGCAGTAAAGGTCAAGCACATTCCATTCACCGGCGGGTTTTTCCGCATCGCCCTGTTTAATACAATGCCGTCCTACCTTACTTGTTGAACTGAAATTGTATATCTGTCCCGTAGGATTATAGACGTATTCGCTGTCCGACTTTTTAATCGCGGGAACGTCCTCCATGCCGCCGGCCACGCCCCAGTAGTCGCCGCAGTCTCCTTCCTGGATTTGGAATTCTTGCGAACGCATCCATGCACCGTAATCAGCCCCGTGTGTGCCGACAGCGAAGTATAAAAGCCCACTATCTTTTTTCTTGTTTTTCTTTTGTCCCCACGTCAATGTGCCCCACTTAAACATGAGTTGCAAATGGAAATTCTCATATTCTTCTTTCGTCGAAATGCCACCCCAATTTTCTCCCGAAATGCGAATTACGTTTTCTCCGTCGTTTTTTGCGATTGTAAATACATGGTTGGGATCATTGTTTAACCCAACTGGCGTTTTACTTAACATTTTTCCTGCATTATCCAACGGTGGCCCGATCCACGTATCCCAGCCAGTAAGGTCTTTGCCATTGAATAATTGAATCCACTCGTCGCCGATAAATGATTGTGTAAAACTCCAAAAAGCGATGGCGATGAAAATGAGAGCAAGCACCTTGTAGACCCTCATAAAAATCTTTTTCTAAAGGTAACTTTAATCGCAAATAAGGACCACACTCCCCCTCCCGGGAGAACATAACGAGAGTCGCCTCGAAATCCAGAATAATTTGGGCGAGAGGGACGAGTAGAGACGAAAAAGCTAATGTGGCAGCGATACAATTGATTAAAGATTTGCAGCACCGCTCCCTTGCCTTTGGGGAGGGAGAGGGCGGGTGGGGCCCTTCCACGAATCCTTAAGTGTGACCGTCCGGTTAAATACAATCGTAGTTTCGGAAGAGTCCCTGTCTAAACAGAAATATCCCTTGCGCAAGAACTGGTAACGCTCATCAAATTTCGCGTGCATCAACGAAGGCTCCGCATAAGCAGCTTTCACGATGTGCAAGGAATCGGGGTTGATGTAATCTTTGAAATCTCCTTCCTCGCTTGACGGGTCCTCCACTTTAAATAATCGATCATACAAGCGAACTTCACAAGTAATTGCATGTTTCACACTCACCCAGTGAAGCGTACCTTTTATATGAATACCCGAGGTATCATGGCCACTTCGACTTTCCGGGACATAAGAACAATGTAGCTCAGTGATATTTCCTTTTTCATCTTTGATCACTTCATCACACTTGATAATGTACGCTGATTTCAGCCGGACCATTTGCCCCGGCGCTAGCCTAAACCATTTCTTGGGCGGATTCTCCTGGAAATCTTCGCGTTCGATGTACAGCTCGGATGAAAAAGGAATCTCGCGATAACCACTATCAGGATCTTCGGGATTATTTTCGCTTCGTACCATTTCTTCGGAAGTCGCAATTGGCTCGCCGCTCCGGGCTTCAGCCAATTCTCCCGGCTCATGGCTCACGGGACGCGACTCACCGCTCGAATAGTTCGTAATAATAACCTTCAGCGGATCAAACACCACCATTCTTCTCAGCGCAATCTTGTTTAAATGCTCCCTTATGCAAAACTCGAGCAAACCCACATCGGCCAAAATTTCCCTCCGGGCAATCCCAACCCTGTCACAAAACTCGCGGATAGATTCAGGTGTGTAACCTCGGCGCCGCAATCCGGCAATGGTAGGCATTCGCGGATCATCCCAACCTTCCACGTATTTATCGTTGACGAGTTGTAAAAATTTTCTCTTGCTCATCACCGTGTAGCTGATGTTCCGGCGCGCAAATTCATATTGATGGGAGGGGAAAATTTCAAGATGTTCAATCAGCCAATCGTACAACTCGCGGTGTGGTACAAATTCCAGGGTGCAGATAGAATGTGTTACATGCTCAATGGAGTCACTTTGCCCGTGAGCCATATCATACATCGGGTAAATACACCATTCATCGCCAGTTCGGTGATGATGAGCGTGCTTTATACGGTACAATACTGGATCACGCATGAGCATATTTGGATGAGCTATATCAATTTTTGCCCGGAGCGTACGACTTCCATCGGGAAACTCGCCCTTCTTCATTCTCTGGAACAGATCCAGGTTTTCCTCAACACTGCGGCCGCGGTATATGCTGTCGCGACCTGGCTCCGTGGGAGTACCTTTCATCGCAGCAATCTCTTCGGAAGTGGAGTCATCCACATAAGCCATGCCTTTTTTTATAAGCTTGATTGCATACTCGTATAGCTGCGGAAAATAATCGCTCGCATACCGTTCATTCTTCCACTCAAAACCCAGCCAGCGAACATCGTCCTTAATGCTGTCCACATATTCCGTTTCCTCTGTTACGGGATTCGTATCATCAAATCGAAGGTTTGTATAGCCGGAGTATTTTTTTGTCAACCCAAAATTCAGGCAAATACTCGTCGCGTGGCCAATATGCAAATAGCCATTAGGCTCCGGGGGAAAACGCGTAACGATCTCCTTGTACTTGCCGTTTTTTAAATCCTCTTCGATTATCTCCTCAAGAAAATTCAGCGAGCGTTCTTCTTTTTTTTCTGTTGCTTGTTCCATAGGGTGGCAAAGATAATTATTATGTGCCGAGCGACAGTACTACTATTAGGCGTTCGTTGCGTCGCACTCTTGTGCGTTCTGTAATTCTACGCGTCTTGCCTCGCGGTTGTGTTTTTGCCCGTAAAATCTCTGAAGGCAAAATAGCAAACCGCGATGGATGCGTTAGTCAGAACAACGTTTGTTACCAACTACCTGGCACCGATCACAATTCAAAAATGAAAGACAACACCAACTTCTGGTGCATAATCCGGAGCTTTTGAAGTGACCCCGAAACCATTATTGACCCTGATAAATGCATATTTTCTTATGTGAAATTGCAGGTCGGCGATCAATGCTACCTCATCCTGTTCTCCCTCAACGATAAGGCCTATACGAAACCAATTGGAGACAAATTTCAGATACTCTGCGGCATATTCGCCGAGCGATAGTTTTTTGTCTTCGTCGGTGTACGAAATTGCTTCCCGCAATGTGATCGTGCCCCAATTAAAACCTTTTATTAAACCAGTGCCTAACGCAAATTCCCAGGCTTGTGTACCAATAATTTTTCGATCTTTTTGAAACGGGAAAACCGTTTCGAAATAACTAAAAATTTCAGGCCGGTGACTTGTTTCGCTTGTCCATCTCCAGCGTAATTGCCCCTCTATATCACCCAATCCTGTTTCTTCCCACTTTTGCGGCATGTTCGAGTTATCGTCAATTGATCTGTATAACGTCGCTGAAGAATAAAGAGCTCCTTCCATCTCAATGCATACCCTGTCGCTTATTCCATAGCCTAGGAAGAGCAATCCTTCGTGGGACCGGAAATGTCCGCGGTAATCCTGTTCCGACGAGTAACCCAGCTCGGAAGGTTTATACTCAAAATTGTTGTCATAAGTGTATTCATAAAATGGATAAGCAATGATCTCTTTTTTCTTTATGTAGGTGCCAAACATGGATGTGGGAATACCAGTACCTCTGTCTTTCAGATAGAATGGAAGTTCGGACTGCTTTTGATTTTGTCCATCGGATTTAAACCAAAAAGCCAGAATGAATACGGCGAGAGTTAGCCTTTTCATTACTGATTATTTTGGAAAGAAATAATTGGGAGATGTCAACTATATAACGGCCGTCGTGCTCAAGAATTATCTTTCGGCGCTGTTCTTTGTTTTGCCATTGTTGATTTCACGATGTTTGCCGTGTTGGTTGCCCCGTTGTGAGCGGCCAAGTGCTGGAACGCCAAAGTGTGGCAGCGCAACGGTCCAGCGGAAATCAACGAAGTGTTCATGCATTGATGTTTTCTCTCAAAGGCATAATGCCGGTTGATCTATGCCGCGAACGCGAAGCATTAGCAATTATAAAGCGATTAATTAGCCGTGCTTTTCAAATAATCAATGATTTTCTTTTCCTCGGTTTCGGTGATGTTAGTTCTTACCCTCATATGTCTTCCAATGATTTCCCAATTGGCTGCGCTAAATTCTCCCGGGCCGGGCGCATTATGGCAACGGCCACAATTCTCTCCCCACAATTGAATTCCAGTTTTGTTTTGTACTTTTTGTGAGACTGCGCAACCACTCATTAATAGAAGGTTCACTGTTAGAATTGCGACGAAAGCAGAGCAGATGACAAAGTATTTTTTCATTTTCTTTGAATTTGAATTTAGAAGCCGAATACGACCTGCCCATAAAATGTATTTACCTCATTAGTTTGAGTTTGATAGGTTAGCTTGACAAGGCTATTCCATTTCAGCCAGTAGTCAAGTGAGATGGCAAACTGATCTTTCTCAGGTCCGCCCCATGGAGCTTCCGCCGGTGTTTTAAAATTCGAATATCGGGCAGCCAACTCCAGGTTGTGAACAAAAATGTTATGTACATGAACAGGACGGAAAGTTCCTGCCACATAGTAGGTAGACGGAGAATTATCGAAAGTATAGGGGTTGTTGTTTGCATCGTAATACGTAGCATTATCCACTTTTTGATACTTCCATTCCGCCATCAATCTCACATCGCTTTTCAATGAGGTAAGATGACCATAATAGTTAAGGTCGATAGCCTGCATAAATACTCCAATGTTTTCGTATTTCGACCCCGGATCCCCGGTGTCCGATTTATGCTGGAAAGAATAGCCTATTTCTAAACTGGAATTGGTAAGTGGCAGAAATCCAATTCTGCCGCCGACAGCTTTACCCTTGTTATTTCCAATATATCCCTCGTATTCAAATTGACCGGCATTGGCAGAATCAGTGAGAAGTATAGGGCCATTTGATAAGTACAGGTCATAGTTTATTTTAGAATCGCCAATGCCAAACCCACCCTGTGCACCGATTCCAACTTCATTCATGGCACCGATCCCTCCATCGCCGAACCCGACTGGATCCGTAGCGAATCGATTGAGAAAACCTTCACCAAAACGACCACGATAGGCGCCAAACTTTGGCAAAAACCGGCCTGCATGTAAGGTGATGTACTTGTTTGCGATAAAAACCATATTAAGGTATTCCAGGCCAATATCAAGAGAACCTTCACCTGTTTCAAATTCCACTTCCGATTCAACAAATAGTTGATCCGAAATCTTCCACAAGAAGATCGGCTTAAAATTTACGTCGCCGAATTGTACGTTGTCCTTGTTGGCAACAAAAGTCATTTCACCGTTGCCAAAAATGGCAAATTTGTTTTGGCCGTCCTTGGATGACGGAGCCGGTGCTTGTGCGTTTTCAGTCGTCACTTGTGCATGTATCAAACCGAAACAACACAGAGGCACCACCAAGAGATATTTTTTTCTCATAGCGTTATTGTTTTTTTACTTGTGTTTGGCTAACGTTCGCACGTAATTCACAACCTGCCACCTTTGCGCTTCTGTGAGTGTAGTCTTGTACGTAGGCATGGGATTGTTTCCTTCAGTGATTATCCAAAAAAGAGCACCGTCAGTCTGCTTTTGGACAAAGTCAGAAGTATGATCTGCCGGGGGCCTGGAAAGTCCCGGCGCAGCAATCCCATCTCCTTTTCCCTTACTGCCATGACACGTTACACAATAGAGCGTATAAATCTTTTTCCCTTCAGATGTCGCTTCTGCATTTCCTTTGAGTGGATTGACCATCGCATCGGCCGAAGGAGGAGAAGGGAACTTACGTGTTTGTGAAAATGTGTTACTGAAAGATGAAACGAGAAGAATAAAAATCAGAGCTCTCGGTATTTGCATAACTGGATTTTTTCAGGAACTGAAACAATATACCTTTTTCTAGCCTAGGAAACCGTACGATCACATATCGTTAACAATTGACTCGCCGTTGCCTCAGTTGTTTGACAGCTGACGAAGTACACGGTTAAAATTCATTCGTGGCTCTAAAACATTTAATAACTTTAGTGTTCACGATTTAAAAGCGTCGCATGAAGTCCAATTTCTTAATTACTTGTGCCTTCGTCGTGTTCTTGTTTTCAGGATGTACGAACGGCTCACAAAAACCAGGTTCAAGCAGTAAGTCAACTCCGAAAAAAGATACTGTTGTCATTTCCGAAGGCGTCAATTCGAAAGGAGAAGGAAGATTTAAAGACGTTGCGCTAACGCATCCATTGGATGCAGATATGGTAGCAAAGGCCCAGGTCATCTACAGTGCAAAATGCTTTGCCTGTCATAAGCTCACAACTGAGAAATTGGTTGGACCGGGTTGGAAAGGAGTGACTGACAGGAGAACACCTGAATGGATCATGAATTTTATCACAAACACCCAGGTAATGCTGGATAAAGATCTGGTTGCTCAATCCGAATTAGTTACTTGCATTGTGCGTATGCCCAACCAAGACCTCACTGATGAACAGGCAAGAGACATGCTTGAATTCATGCGAAAAAATGATGGAAAGAATTAAACACTTTCCTGCAATGATCAATCATTCTTGCGATTTTTGATCGAATTCGCCAAGTGTTTTTGATCTAATACTTGCGATATAAATTAGAATTGCTCCCCCAACAAGTCCAATGCTTACAACCCAAAGCGGCCAGGAGTACAGGTAACTACTGAGTAAAAACATAGTGCTCAAGCCCTGGAGCGTCAGCATGATCTCGTTCAACACTACCACTGACAAGAAAATAAGTAGCGCATACTTCGTCAATTTGATTTCAGGGTTTAAGATTCTTAAGTGCAAATACCAAGCAAAAACAAAAGAGGAAACAAACCCAAGAAATACCAGGTGCAGGAAGCCGATTATGATTGGCCTGTTTCCAAACACAGCATTACCAACGGGAGTAAAAATAGTCAGGCCAAATAAAATCATTTTTAAAACAAAGGCGCCCACTGATAAAAACATGATATATCGCACTCCAGCGTCGACGAGCTTAGACATCCTTAATAGAGAAGAGGCCAAAATAATAAACCAGGTAATGGAGATAAAAATCAATATGCTTCCTATTATTGCAATAATCCGGAATAGAATATTTGGGTCCTGCCATAGAAAAGAAAGGAATAGTGACGGCAATATGGAAACGCAAAGCAACACGGAGAAATAATAAAAGCGTTGCTGAACACTGGAGGAAATTCTAGGATAGAGTTTATGAAAAATCAATGCAAAAATGGCCAGGGTAAAAAAACCGTTGTATTGCAAATGCAGATACAAATATTGTGCATCCCGAAAGAAAAATGGTTGCGTCGATCTTATTTCATGAAGATAAATCAGAATAATCGGTCCCGCAGAGGATAGTACCAAAGAACCTATCGCTGAAACGCTTAGCAACCTGACTGTCTTGTTCACGTCGGCCGTGCTCAAGTGTGTCAGGAACACCCAACTAAAAAACCATGTGATCAAAATAAAAAGTGAGGAAAAGATAGTCGTTAAGAGCCGACCACTGTTAAACACACTACTGAGTAGAATGACAAATGATGTGAAAACAAGGCTCCCAAAGATCCACCGGTAAACTGGTCTGTTATTAATTGGATTCGGCAGCAGCTCATGGACCAGCAAAAGCATCAAAGCCAGTGTTATCCATGCCCCAAATGCAAAATGAAAGTGTGCATCCAGTAGATTAAGGAAATTGATCTCCGGCAGGTCAAACACCATTTTACTTCTCAATATAAACCCCATCAGTGCTACCACGCAGAGATTAAAAATGCTGACTTGCGCCCAGAG